>Ga0105240_10014490_pt1 | contig 10765 bp, 6 predicted proteins | sample KBSC54metaG_FD_80426 | JGI IMG/M metagenome (GOLD analysis project Ga0105240, IMG submission 80426) | Corn rhizosphere microbial communities from Kellogg Biological Station, Michigan, USA - KBS C5-4 metaG | ecosystem: Host-associated > Plants > Roots > Rhizosphere > Soil | place: Michigan, USA...
ATAGGCTTCTCCGCAGAGTAGTCTATTTCGACAGTCAAGTCGTCACCGGGCGAGAACTGAGCTGATTCCTTGCCTGCAGAGTTTCTCAACGACACACCTCGAATTGCGAAACCGAAATGCTCGTTCTCTGAGGAAAACTTCGACGAGTTTGAAAGTGTATTGAAGTACTGCTCTACTACCTCTTCAGCCGGACCATCCCGCTCAACTCGTCCATCCTTCAACCACACAACCCGCTGGCACAGATTGCGCACCGCTTCCATATTGTGGCTCACGAAGAGGACCGTGCGCCCGCTTTGAGCAAAGCTGCTCATTTTCCCCAGACATTTTCTTTGGAACCCAGCGTCACCTACGGCCAGCACCTCGTCAACGATAAGGATCTCCGGATCAAGATGTGCGGCAACCGCAAATGCAAGGCGCACATACATTCCTGACGAGTAGCGCTTGACCGGAGTATCGAGAAACTCGCCCACCTCTGAAAACTCGACAATCTCGTCAAACTTCTTCTTGATTTCGGCTCGCTTCATTCCAAGAACTGCACCATTCAAGAAGATGTTCTCGCGGCCAGTCAGTTCCTGGTGAAAGCCAGTACCGACCTCGAGAAGACTGGCAACACTACCATTGATGCGAATGCGGCCCTCGGTCGGCATCGTGATGCGGCTGAAAAGTTTCAGCATGGTGCTCTTGCCTGCGCCGTTCCTACCGATAATGCCTACGACCTCTCCCCTGTTGATATTGAGAGACACGCCCCTAAGCGCCCAGAATTTCCTGGTCCGTTTGGCCTCAAACCTACCGCGGAGAGCGCTGAATGGGGATCTTAGCGCGTTCTCTATAACATGCCGCAATCCGTCATTTGGGTCGCGCAGGCGATCCACGTCATAACATTTGCCGAGGTTTTCGATCGAGATCGCGATGTCGGAATTCATATTCAAATTAGGACTGGCCGAAGTCATTAGATAATATCCGCGAACGTTCGTTCTGTATTTCTGAAATACCAGATTCCTGTCACAACCAGCAGCGCCACAACAACTGCTGCGATTGGAATCGAAAGCGGGTAGGCGGAACGAGTCCCCAAAATGCACCAGCGAAATCCGTCAATGATTCCCACCATCGGATTCAGTGCATAAAGAAGGCGATATCGGACCGGCACGACGCTGCTCTGAAATCCTACCGGCGAAACATAGAGTCCGAATTGAACGATGAACGGAACGATAAATCGGAAATCCCGATACTTCACCATCAACGCAGCTACCCACATTCCAACGCCGAGTGATGCTGCAAATGTCATAAGAACCAAAAATGGAATCAGAACAACTGCTACAGGCGGTCGAAAGTGGTTCCAGAACATCAGAACGACGAGAAACCCGCAAGAGATCAAAAAGTCAACCATGCTGGTGATCACACTGCTTGCCGTAATCGCAAGTCGTGGGAAATAGACCTTCGAGATCATGCCTGAATTCGACACAAGACTGTTTCCGGATTCTGTCAGGGCAGTCGAAAAAAAGAGCCACGGCAACATCCCGCAGAAAACCAGCAGAGAGTAGGGCACTCCACCTGACGGCATCTTCCCGATCTTTCCGAACACGACTGTCAATATTGCCATCGTCAATAGTGGCCTGATCAGTGACCAGCTGATCCCTACAGCCGTCTGCTTATAACGAACCAGCAGATCTCGCCAGGCAAAGAAAAAGAACAGTTCGCGATAGCGCCAAATATCCCGCCAGTATTGGCGTTCGGCGCGTCCAGCTTCGATGACAAGTTCAGGCATAAGGGAAGAAAACCAATTCTTATTTCTGAAATTTGAGGTACTTTTTGGCAGCGATATACGGCAACATCACAAACTCGGCTAGCAATGGGATGGGATCCGACCAGCTGAACACCGATTCCGTGCGAGTATTCAAAAGCGACCTGACGTACATCCTTGGACTGATTGCCCCGCAGAGCAGATCTGAAGCCGCCGTTGGGATATCGCTTACCAGACGGAGCCATCCCACTCCAGCCTTGGCTCGTACTGGCTCAATCGGGAGACTCATCTGATCAGCATAGGCAAGATACGGAAAGTCGACGCCTGCTGCCGGTCCGATTGCATGAAACCCCCAGGGCCTGGCGTTCACATCCAGCAGCTTGTATTCCCCAGTGCGCGGATCCCGCTTGAATTCAATCTCCACAATGCCGTGATACTTAATGGCTCTGAGAAAGCGCTCCGACAAGTGTTCGATCTCGGGGGCATTCACTGTCTCGACGTAAGACGCGGCACGCCCGAACTCGCGGGGATGCTGTCGCGCTCTACGTGCCGTCAGTACTGAAAAGGGCACGCCGTTGCGCACGAATGCGCAATAAGAATACTGCTCCGTCCCATCACCGGGAACAATCTCTTGGATAAGGATCTCTTCCGGTCTAATCTGGCTGATCGCCTTCTCATAGAGTGCCCGAAGTTGTTCCGGAGTATTGGCTCGCCACGCCTTTGCACCCGTTGCATAGAAGAAATTCTCCTTGACGGCGGGTTTGATGGCCAGGGGTAGTCTGGAATAAAGAGCCGGCAACTCATCCAACGATTTCGGATTGAAGGTCTTGGGGCAAGGTATGTCTAGCCTCTCCGCAAGTTCGTATGTCTTCTTCTTATCCCATGCCCATTCAATGCTCTCCCAATCTCCCGTCGTGACGCGATACATCTGAGCTAGTTCTGACCTGTATCGCGAAAAGGCGGCCACATTCTCGTCGCGAGTAGGAAACAACACCCAATTGCTCAACCCATATCGACGTCCAACTTCTAGGACGGCCTCAACTGTCTTTCGTTCGTCAAGGATGCTTTCGACCCGGATAACCTTTGTGACATACCTCGAGAATGATGAGATACAGTACTGATCGTCGATGACATACACCGGGATGCCGCGACGACCGAGACTGCGCGCAATAGCCAGCCCGGGATGGTCCCCGCCTACTACGACGGCCCCGATCGTTCCAGCTTGCTCGAGGGCATCGGCCGCGGTCTTGCCTGGTTGTTGGGAGATTGTTGCCATACGGGTGGTTTTTCTCTGTTGCTGCAAAGATGCCGGAACTTATCTGCTAACGATTGAGCTCACCCTTACATCGGCTGCGTGCTCATCTCACCAACGGTTGCGGTATGTGCGCCAGCAGCACTGGTATCTGACTTCTTGCCATCTTCGATTTCGTATACGACCCTGTCGCCATCGAGGCGCGCATAAGCAACTCGCGCTCGAACGTCTCCGGGGTTCTGGATCTGCCAGCCACCCGGACCGTTTACCAGTGTCATCTGAGCTCTCTGGCGCCACCATTGATTCACCTGAGTGGGCGTCGACAGCCATACACCATTCTCGTCACTAATTGTGGCAATATGCTGCAGAAGCTCAAAGTACACTCGTCTCTCATAGTCCCTGAGCACGTAGTCGGGATGAATGATGAAGCTCATTAAACCGAACTTTTCACGAATCACTTGCGTCTGCTTCATCCAGATCTGCGTCGAAAAGTCCTCGAGAATATTGAAGAGCGTGTAGTCCTGAATCGTGGTGACAGGAATTTCGAGTATGTCACCTATGAAATAGGGCATCACGGTGCAGCATCCCCCTCGCTGAGGATCCAGGTGGGCAACATTTGGCACTGACATATCGTAGGCAAACTTCAACTCGTCGTACCACACCTGCTTCCGGTACAGCACTCCTGCACGGAATCCTTCGGCCCTGTATTGCTTGCCATATGCGTTGATCTTCGCCGCTCTCTCTACGAACTGCGCCTTGTTCTTGTAGAGATGCCCGTCGTGATTCAAGTCGTGAATAGCGATCTCATGGCCGCGTTGCCTAATCGACTCCAGGAAGTCGGGGCTGACTCCATACCGTTCTTCGGGGATAACCTGGAATGACGCTTTCACACCAAATGAGTCGTCGATATCCATCAATGTGTTGCAGAAATCGCGGCCGATCTCTGTCTCCACGTCATGGGTCATCAGGGCGCAACCCTTGTGCCCATCCGGCCAAAACCAGATGAATGGAATCTCCGGTATTCCCGTGGCCTTCAGTACAAGCCCTAGCAGTCTCTCAAAGAGTGCGTCCACTGAAACATCGACCGGCCACTTGGGAAAAGGTATCTTTTCCCAGCCACGCAGATACACTTTTTGCAGATACCGTCTGATACCAACCGGCAGCATCGGTCTGATGGAATAGTATGGCTGGGCTAAAAACGAGAATGGGCCAGATCGCCACTCCTCAACGTACAACTCACGCTGCAGGTTGCCGACGGCCTCAGCCACGTTGAACGAAAGAGGTACTGCCCCGCTACCGTTGGGAACATCGCTGAACGCATCGTAGAGGTTTCCGCTCGCTAGCGACGATGCAACCCTGCCGTTCAAACGTCCGAACAGCGTGACATCCTCACCAAAGCGAAAATACCCCGGCTGCTGAGAGGACGAGTCCTCGCATACGACATTCACCAGTTGTTCAGGACACCTGAAGTAGTTTGAGAGAGAACTCTCCATTTACCCGCCTATCCCACATCTGGTTGTGCAGCGACCTGCCATTCTCGAGTCCCCTGAAATCACCCTGAGCCCAAGCCTCGCGTGCTTGAACAAACGAATGCATCTCTCCTCAGCACGGGCTTAGACACTTACTTCGCGGGCTTGTCCTACTTCCCTGCTCACCAGCCTGTCAACCAGCGTGAGATATTGCTCTCGCTTCACATCCCAGTTGTTCGTGGCGATGAATTCCAGAGCCCTGCTACTTAGCGCGGAGCGCATGTCCGGGTTTTCAATCATGCATAAGATCTTTGCAGCGAGGTCCTGCGCGTCTCCTGATTCGAAGAACTGCAGAATATGGTCGTTGAAATAATATTCATCGATTGTTGTGCGCGACGCGATGACGGGAACCCCTTTCGACATAAACTCCATGATCTTCGTGCTGAAAGCTTGATCCCCAAATGAATCTTTCCGTTTCGGAACAACTCCCAGATCGATGCTGTTCATGATCTCTGCTACTTCTTCGATCGGCGTGAAGCCGCGCAACTCAACACGATCTTCAAGATGCTCTGCCTGGACGAGTGCCTTGAGTTTCTCACGTTCGGGCCCGTCTCCCACAATCAGAAATTTCAGGCGTGGAGCCCGCTCCCTGAGCAACACCACTGCGGCAATCGCGATGTCCAACCCCTGATGCCAGTTAAGGGTGCCCGGATAGCACATCAGAAAGTCTTTATGCGGCCTTGTGTCCGTGGGGCGCGGAGAGAAGATCGACAGATCGGGATAGTTAATGATCGCCGTGCATTTGCCCGGCTTCACCGCCCGTTTCGTCAGCTTTTCCAGCCACAGATGGTTGGAAATAATGACGTGATCCGAGTACGCGATTGACAGCCTCTCCGCCAGGAGAAGAGCCCTGTATACCCACGAACTCTCACTTACTTTGAACTTACTTGCATAAAACTCCGGAACGATGTCGTGAATATCGAGAATCACCCGCGCGCCCAGGAGTTTCGGAATGAGCGTCGCGAACACTTGAAAATCGGGCACCGAGTGAACGTGAATGACATCGTATGGTTGTTGAAAATGCATTTTCGTGGTCAGCCATGCGGATCTGAAAAAGAACAAGAGCAGTTTCCACAGGTATGTGAATGGGCCTCTCTCATCGATCATCCGTTTTTGAATTCGGTAGACAGACACGCCTCGAATAATCTCGAACGGCTGTTTACCATTTCGCGACAGAGCGATTGCATCAACCTTGTCGCCGCGCTTCGCGAGTGCCTCTGCGTAGCGCCTGACGCGATTGTCAGCCTCGTAGAAGGTATAGGCGACCATACATATTCTTCGTTGCTTAGTATTCTGGCTGACTGCCATTCATTCCCCTTCAACCCAAACGGTTCGTCGCCTAGCGCGCCGCTCTTGAACCTGCATGCTCCTGGACCGCTTCGCTCTCGATGGGCGGGATTACCTTCTCCGGGACCGCCTGCATCCCGCCCGAAAGGGCCTCATACGCCCGAGTGACCGGCAAGATCTGGGCGCCCGCGTCGATAGCGTACTGCAACACATCTTCGAAAAACCCGGGAGTGCAGCCCCATTGAGTGGGGTCATCACATACATCGTGAGTGGCGAAGATCAGCCAGCCGCCAGCTTCAGCATTCCGGTCAATTACACGCTGCACTGCCGCTGGATTGTCTCTGCTCTGCTCTAAGAAATATGCAGAAAGACAGTTCAGATCGGCTTCGCCAGCGTTGAATGTCTGTCCTCCCCCTCGACAGCATGCGAAGTGCTTCGATGCTCTCCGCTTTGTCTCGGCTCGGGGATTACTGATCGGGAAGGACAGAGACCTAAACGTTGCCCCAGGAATAATCTCTTCCAGTGCTCGCTGGTTCTCGATAATTTGACCTTCGAAGAGTTCCGGATCCGTGTCCCACGAGTCACTATGATTGAAGGTGTGGCAACCCAGCTCATGTCCCTGCAATAAGGCTGCGCTCAGGTCCTCTAATTCGAACATTGTTCCAGTTTCCGTTTGCTTGCCGGCAAGCCCCAGTGATGTGTAAAAGGTTCCAGCGAGTCCCCTGGATTGCAGGATCTTCCCGGCTGTCAACAACGCTGACCGTGGGAAATCGTCAAATGTGAAGGAAACTATTGGAGTCGAACCTTTGATATTGAACGGTCGGCGGTATAGCTTCCCGGAGACAAAGCGCTGATATCTACCACGGGCCCTGGGAAGGAGATTTGAGCTCGAGTGCTTGATCCTGTCCGTTCTGCGTTCAATACCGAACAACGTCTGGTCCCAGAGTTTTGCGCCGCTCCATCGGAAGTTCAGAAGCACGCGCTGCCCGGCCTTCGCCACACGCCAACCAAATAGCTTCCGAATCCACTGGTATTTCCACGACAACTTGGGATCACCAAGGCTTCCGCCCAATTCCCGGGCCATCTCTTGAGCTGCCGTGAGCAAGGCTTGCCTCTCAGGAAAGAAATACAAGAGAGAACTTCGCATGAATGTGAGACATGCCAATCGGGTCCGCTCGCTATCCTCAAGGGAGCGCAGATAACCGATATGCAACTGCATTGCAAGCCACAGGGCCTTGATTTGCCTATCTGACTCACCGATATAGCTCAGGCTCCGAAATGCCAACGCTGGGCCGCGGTAGTAGACCTTTGCACCGGGTACGAATTTGACGCGTTCACTTGCCAAAATGACTCGAGCGAAATATTCACCATCATCGTCCGCTAAAAGCCTGCTGTCCCACTTGCCGGCAGCTTCGCTCAACTCACGACTGACCAGCCAACATGCCGTTTGCAAGAACACATTCTTGTCCAGCTTGTGAAACAACCACTCTGTTGGCGTGAGATCTGCCCAAAGCGCCGTAGGAACGAAGCGTGCAGTCTTCGGGCGGCAAATGAAACTCCCGAATCCCGATGACAAAAGCACGCGCTTGTTACCCAATTCCTGGGCGGCCTTCATCTGCAAAGCGATCTTATCGATTGACAAGAGATCGTCTGCATCGAGCCATTGAATGTACTCTCCCCTACTCAGCGATAATGCCTTGTTGCGCGCCGCCGCCGCTCCCTGCTGCGCCTGCGTAACAACGCGAACTGTTTCTGACTCGAATCGCCTGGCTATCTCCAAGGTTCGGTCGGTAGAGCCATCATCAACAATGATGATCTCCTTGGTTTTCCATGTCTGGCTCAATGCCGAGCGAATAGTGCCCGCGATGAACTTCTCAGCGTTAAACGCAGGGATGAGGATCGACACGAGGGGTTCTGACGCGGCTCGTGAGTGCGTCATCCTAATCTTTGGCTCTACAGTCTGGAATGTGCCATGCATTCTTGTTCTGCCGAGCTTCTTGCTCTCTTTCAGTAGAGCATCGAGTTTTGCGGCCTCAAGGCGATGCGCCAGGCGGTTCCGCAGATACGACCGGGATGGACGCCACGACCCCTGCATCAGGTGTACACCGAGATTCCCGAAGCAATTCCATTTTCTTGTGTCTGTGACATCATCCGGAAGCAAGACGGTGACGAGCCTTGCCCTTTCTGAGTCCTCCGCGAGTGTCCGTGTCACTAAGCCGGGCCCACTGGTACATAGGACACGGTAGTCCGTCTTGGAAAGAATTGGGATGTCCCGCAGCATTGGTTCAACCCACTCTGGATGCTCCTGAGCTTTGACACAGTTGTCAATGATAGCTCGAAGAAATGGGTGACCGGGAGCGGCTCCAAAAGCGTAGTTGCCGATCTCCCAATCCATGCCGTAATGAGTACGGAGATAGTTGCTGATTGTGAGGCCTTCGAAAGTGAATACGCAGCCATGCTGCAACAGACCTGAGAGGTCCTCGGCGAGCATTACATCCAAATCGAAGTAAAAGCCGCCGAAGTGATAAACAGCGAGATACCTGAAAAAATCGTATTTCTGGATTGGAAACGGGAAGGAGTCGAAAACCGCACGATACTGCGGGAATTGCTGGTCGATAAACGACTCAACCTTTGCATCGTCAAAGAACAAGTACTCAAAGTCGGGATTGAGTAGCTTTAGGTTTGCAATCATCGCACGGCTCCGCAATGGCTGCTCAAGGTGCTTGCCCGTTTGAATAATTCGCTTAGGTATGCCTGACGTCATCGATTCGTGCATTCCGTTCCTGCCAAACAATGCTCGCCTACAGTTTGCCTTTGCGAAAGCACATGAATTGCTTCCGCGGATGTTGTCCAAAGAAAACCTGGGAAAGGAAGGAGAGGCCCGCTACCGTTCTGCTGCACCCGCAAACCGAATGGAGCCACCTGTTGAACTCAATGAGCACCTTGGAGGCGGCGATCCACCCCAAGAAACTTCATATGGTGCTATTTGCCTCTGGGAGGCAAGCTGTACTTCCTAGTTCGTCTGATTTGGCGCGCCTTTGATCGATTTTACGCACAAAAATGAAATAGCCAAGATAGGCGCCCATCAGCACTGCGTAAATTGCGTATGCGATCAGGCGAGAAGAAGCTAAGCCCAAGGCGCCGCGCTTGATGAAGAAGGCATTGAGACCGAGAAAAATCGCGCCAAACGCGACGTTTATCAATAAGCCTAGCCACATGTCGCCGCAGGCAGCCATCAGCTCACCTACAATCACCGTCAGGCTCAAAATCCCGGCAGTAACAAGTACGGCGTCGAGTGTGAGCCAGCCGCTGGCGAAATCTTTGCCATAGCTCATCATGATGAATCTACTCGCAAGGCAGCCGATCAACATGACTGGCATAACAGTGGCCGCGTTTAGCCCGAGTGTCATCCGGAGAGCCTTAATCGCGTTCGCCTTGTCTCCGCTTCCAAGCCTCTCCGAAAGAACAGGCAAAGTGACGCCGGAAACAACATATGGCAACCACATCAGTGCGTTGAACCACTGATTTGCCGCGCTGAAAAGTCCCATTTCGCCATAGCCGCTTAGCTGATTGACCAACATGGTTGCGGCAGCCCAGTTTACGATGCTGATCAGTGCCGAGCCGAGTACTGCGGGTATCGAAAACTGCCAGACGACCTTGAACTCGCTCCATCGCGGCAGCAAGGACACAGGCACGCTGCACTTTCTCATCTCGCGACGAACTGCTCCCAGATTCAACAAGCATCCGATCCCCTGCGCAATCACCATGCCTAAGACGACTCCCTGCAAGTGGTAGAGAAATGCGCCGCCCACGATCAGTGGAAAGTTGATCATGCCCGTGATCGAGCTGACTCGAGCAATACTTTTGAATGCTTCAAACCCCGACAAAACGCCCAGTTGGGCACCATTGATGCCACTCACCACCAGCAGCAGGCCGCTAAGCCTGAGAATCCCGGTTAGCTGAGGCGCCGCCAAAGTGTGTGAACAAAGCCAGGGAGCGACGAGGTACAGCACAACAAAGAGCAGAGCACTCACGCTCCAGGAAACAAGACTGGAAATGGCAATAATGTCTCCGGCCTTCGCGGGGTTTCGCGTCCGAAGTTCAGCCACAAATTTAGTGGCTGTGGTTCCCATCCCAAAACCGGCCAATGTGCCGAGCATTCCTACTGTGCTCTGCACGATCCCTAGTTCGCCATATACCGTCTTCCCAAGAATGCGAGCTGCAAACATAGCAGCCGCCAGTCCCAGGGCACGAGAGACCATCGTCCCGAGAAGTGTCCAGAAAGTTCCCCGCAACAATCGTTTTCCAAGCGTAGAAGCTTCGAGCCGAGTCCAGAGCCCGTCGAGCAAACGAGGAGAGGCGTTCCGCAGAGAGCCTTTGAAAGTGCGGTTCCTAAACATGTCAGGTTTTCTGATGGGTATTCCTGCTTCTGATTAAACGATCAAGAAAGTTGCCGGGACGTGAGAAAGAGTAAGATCGGGTATCGCGCGGCTGATGACGCGCAACCGTCTCTGTCGGCGCACAACGGCTGATCGCGAGCTGGAGATAGAGCCAGGTGATCCAAATAGAATGGAGAACCTGGCTCTGTGGAAAGAGTAAAAAGGCTGAACTACTGAACGACGCCTTGAAGGTTGGTCGGCGGCGGGGGAGTTGCAGCAGTCGTACCGGATGAGGCCAATGGATGTGGATAGGTATACGGAACGTAGGCATTCTTGTAGATTCCGCAGGTGGTGGGCTCAGTCGCACCCTGGCAATAATCCACCGCTCCTTTCAGTGCGCCCGAGACACTATGGGGTGTCGACTTGATGTAGGCAGTCATCGATCGGCTCGCAGCGTTTGAACTTCCCATTGGTCCATCAACACTTACCGTCACTGAGTTTGTGCAGGATCCGCCAGCGGAGCAACCCGATTGCGCTCCATTATTCCAGAGCAACAAAGGTAGAGAGTTCATTGTGC
>Ga0105240_10014491_pt1 | contig 10764 bp, 9 predicted proteins | sample KBSC54metaG_FD_80426 | JGI IMG/M metagenome (GOLD analysis project Ga0105240, IMG submission 80426) | Corn rhizosphere microbial communities from Kellogg Biological Station, Michigan, USA - KBS C5-4 metaG | ecosystem: Host-associated > Plants > Roots > Rhizosphere > Soil | place: Michigan, USA...
GTAGCATTTATAGATGAAGAAGGAAATACTGATAGAGTTAAGTCTAAAGCATTTTTAGATAAGGAGAGAGAGAAGAAGTTAAAATCTCCAGATCCTAATGATGCTGCCAGAGCAAAAGCAGAACATCCTTATACTCCTCAAGAAGCCCTTCTAAGAACTAGTAGTAACATCTTTCCTAAAGCAGAACTGCTTTCCTGGAAGACAGAATTAGTTTCTACCAGGAAAGCTGTAAATCTTGCTATTTATGGGGATTTAGAAGATACTAAAACAGGGGTTAAATTCAGACCTAATCCTGATGCCAGACCTGTTATGAAATATCCTCATGATAAGAAGGAAGATAATTCTGGATGTATAACTATATGGGAAACACCTTTTAGGAAGGATGGGATAATATATGACAACATGTATATATTGGTAGTCGATCCATATATGCATGATACTACCACAGGAGATTCTTTAGGAGCAGCTTATGTGATTAAGAATATTAATCCTCTTTCACAGCCAGATGATATTATAGTAGCTTCCTTAGTTGGAAGACCTGCTACAATGGACATTTTTCATAAAAAAATAAGACAACTATCTGAATACTACAATGCTAAAGTCGGGTTTGAAAATAATGCTGGTCAAGCTTTATTGGCCTACTTTAAAGCTAATCGAAAAATGCAGTTACTTGCTCCAGAATTCTCTTTAGGGTTTAATGAGAATATCCCTAAATCAGGAACTAGAAGAGGATATGGGATGCACATAGACCAAAGAAGGAAAGAGATAGGTCTTAGCTATTTAGCAGATTGGCTTATTAAAGAGTGGACTGTCACAGAAGAGGGTGAAATACTATATAACTATCATAAAATCTATGATATAGGCTTATTAGAGGAGTTGATTAAATTCAATCCAGATAACAACTATGATAGAATATCAGCAATGGTAGTAGGAATGTTTCATCAAAAGGAAATTGAATGGAAATATGGTAATAAGGCTTTCGCTAAAAAGGAAAGTTCAGCCTTTTTTACATCAGTCCATTACCAATAAAATTTGTATATATTTGTTAAAATCACTACCTCATGGCTAAAGCTACCAGACAGAAATTACTATATTCTAAGAAAGATAAAGATTGGAGAAGGGAGTCTGTAGCCTATTACTACCAAAGATGTAGACCAAATAACTTGCTTTTTCAGACATTATATAAGGCAGCCAATGGTGAGATTGATGTAACTGATTATTCTTACATAACTAATCCTTATGGAAATGCTGTAGCTACTAGACCAGAATTACAGTCATATCCTGCTAAATTAAGGAATTACCCTATTATTCCAGAAATCATTCAATTATTACTAGGGGAGAAAAGAGACAGACCTCTTTTAAGTTCTGTAATAGTTGTTAATCCTGATACTATTAATAGAAAGAAAGCAGAACAGGTTATTGCTATGAAAGGGGCTTTACAGCAGACTTTTGTAAATACTCTAAATGCTTTAGGAATGGATACAGGGCTAGATACTAAACCAGTACCTCCTTTAGATGAGTTTATGACCTCTTTAGATGATAGTTGGGCTGATCAAAGATCTGTAGTTGGTCAGGAAGTACTTAATTATATTATTGAGGACCTAGATATTCCTGAAAAGTTTATTCAAGGATTTAAGCACTGGTTAGTAACTGCTACTACTTATACTATTAAAGATGTAATTAATGAAGATATTGTTTACAGGATTCTAAATCCTAAGCATGTTGGATTTATAGCTGATGAGAATACCGAATATGTAGAGGATGCTGAAGCAGTATGTGTGGATGAATATATGTCTAAAGCTACTTTTTTAGATAGGTATTGGTCTTTGATTCAGGAAACTATTATTGCTAATCCTGATCAGACAGAGAAACAAACCAGAGAGGACCTTACTGATACTATAGATAGAGATGATAGATACACTACTAATAATCTTATCACGACCTTTGGTTCTTCTAGCAATTTATCTTCTGGTTTTTCTACAAGCTTGTATGATACTAACTTGTCTAGTTCTCAGTTTATAGGGGTACTTGGTGAAAACATTAAGGTCAGTTATGTGAACTGGACCTCAATGAAGCTTATTAAGAAAGTAGCTATAGTAAATGAATTAGGTGAATTAGAGACTATAACGGTTCCTGATGATTATACTGTAGAGCCAGCTTTTGGTGAAAATCTTGTTGAAGAATATTGGGTGAATGAGAAGTGGGAAGGGTATGTGGTGGATAATGATAAGTTCTACTTTGGGGTTCAACCTATTCCTATTCAAAGAAATGGTATCAACAATAAGTCTTCTTGTAAGAACCTTATTAATGGTAGAATTAGAAGAATGGGAGATAGAAAAGCTTTATCTATTGTAGAGTTATTGATGCCTTTCCAGCATTTGTATAATTTTGGTCACTATAAGTTAAACAATATCCTAGCTAAGAACAAGGAGAAACTCCTTCTTATGCCTATTGGTTTATTCCCTGATAAAAATGGTTGGGATGAATATTCTGCTATGTACCATGCTGATGCTAATGGGTTTCTATGGGTAGATGAGACTAAAGAGAACTTCATTACTGCAGTAAATGCTGTAAAAGCTATTGATCTTGGTTTAGGTAACTATATAGAATTCATGTATAGGTATCTTCAGAATATTAAGATGGAAGCTGAGGGAGTGGTAGGGATTAATCCTCAAAGAAAAGCTGCTGTCTCTGCTGGAGATGGATTAGGTACTACTCAAACTGCTATTGCTCAATCTAGTGTTATTACTTCTGACTTATTTGAGGACTTTGAGAAATTCCAAGAGAAAGATCTTTGTGGTCTTTTGGACTTATCTAAGTTTGCTTATATAAATGGTAAAAAAGCTGCTTATTTGAATTCTGCTGGTAGAACTGCTTTCTTAGAAATTAATGCTGAGGATGAAGATTTTGCTAACTCTGAGTTTGGAGTTAAAGTCTCTTCTTCTGCTAAAGAGAAAGAAAAATTTGATAAGATGAAGCAATTTGCTGAAACTCTAGCTAGTCAGAAAGTTAAGCCTTCACAGTTAGCAGCTATTCTTAATGCTGAATCTAACTTTAGTAAACTAGTTACAGAACTCAAAGATATTGAAGATCAGGAAGCAGAACTAGAACAACAACAAGCTCAAGCAGAAGCTGACTTTAAGAACCAAGAGTTAGATGCTAAAATGCAATTAGAACAACAGAAGATCAATCTTAAAATGTATGAAATTGATCAAAATAACATCACTGCTGAGAAAGTAGCTCTTATTCAATCTGAGACTCAATTATTAGGATTAGATAAGAACCTTAATGGTGTAGATGATTCTGTAGAAGTAGAGAAAAATGCTTTAGCTAGAGATAAACACCTTAATGAGCTTACAGTTAAGCAAAGAGAGCTGGATCTAAAGGATACTGAGATTAAGATAAAAGCTAATACAGAGATATACAAAGCTGATACAATGCTTAAAATTGCAAAAGAAAACAAAAATTCCAGTGAGTTAAAAGCTAAACAAAAGCCTAAATCAAAATGAAAAAACTAAGAGATATTCCTAGCAGTGTATATACTAAATATGCTAAAGGAGGAATAGAAATTAAAAAAGAGAATCGGGGAAAGTTTACAGCTACCATGAAAAAAACAGGTGAGAGTGCTGAAGAACTAAGCCACTCTAAAAATCCACTCACAAGGAAGAGGGCTGTCTTTGCTCTTAACGCTAAGGCTCACTTTAAGAAAAGAACATAGTTATGCCAGATAATATTCCAAAAAAGAAGACAACTACAAAACCTGAGAGTAAACCTCTTAGAAGAGCTGACTATGAAGAATATCTTTCTAGGAAGAGAGCCTATGATGATAGTACTAATACTTATAATGATTCAATAAAGAATCATGCTAAACTATTAAGTATTGGCATGAAACAAATAGCCTCAGAACCTGCTGGAGATGAAGTTAATGATCTTTTAATCAATGGTGGAGTTTCTAATAAAGTTACTAGTAATGGTAAAACAGTGACTTTACCTCAGAGAACTAATGCTAAAATAGCTCCTGTTACCAGTAACACTTATAGAGATAGTTCGGGTAAAGAGGTTATACTACCAATATATAAAGCTCCTACTCAAAGAGTGGCTTATACTGAAACTGTAGAAAGAACTGCTCCTGAAAAGGCTAAGGCTTCCAATACTCAAAGAATAGTAGGAGGTTATAAGAAGGTAGGCTCTTCAGATCCTAAATATAAAGGATTAAGAGAATATGCTACTTATAAGCAGAATTCAGATAGTCTTGCTGAAGATAAGTTTAAGAAAAAGGTTATTGAAACCAGGAATAAAGCACTTACTACACCAAGAGTTAAGACTGTTCCAAAGAAAAAACTATAAACTCGATGAAAAAAGGGTAATAGAGATTCAGGATTTTAAAAATATTGAAGGTTTTAACACAAACCTATTTTATATATTTGAGTACCTACACACTAAACTAAACACTTATGAGTACTAAACCAACTCAATCAGAAGAGATTGATTTATCAAAATTAGACCAGTTACAAACTGGTGAAGGTTCTTCAGAGCCATTTCTATTGCCTGATGAAGAAACCGAGGAACAAGAAGAGGAAGAGTCTACTGAAGAAGAAGTAGAAGAAACTGAGGAAGTAGAAGATAATGCTCCAGCAGAAACTGAAGATGCCAGTGGTATAGAATTCTTTCTTGGAGATTTCACTACTAAAACAGGCTTGGAGTTCTCAGATGAAGAACTAGAAATAGCTGCTGGATTAAATGAAGATATTGAATCATTAAGTGAACTAGCTTTATTAGCTGGTAGAAAGATAGCACAAGCAGAATTAGATGGATTCTATGCTAACAACCCTGATCTGTATGAAGCATTGCTTTATAAACAAGCTAATGGCTCTTTAAATGGGTTTGGACAAGAAATTACAGCTCCTGATTATTCTAATCTAGATTTAGATGAAGTAGAGAATCAAAAGTTGATATATTCTGAATATAGAAAGCTAAAAGGGGATACTCAGGAGGAAATTGATGAAGCTTTAGAATTAGCAGAGACTAAAAATCTTTTGTTTAAGAAAGCTGAAGCTGCTAAAGATGTGGTTACTTCTCATTTTGCTAAAATAGAAGCTGATAGAAAAAAGGCTCTAGAAGTTAAAATAGAGCAAGAAAAACAACAAGAGCAGGTCCTAGTAAAACAAGTGTTTGACACTATTGATTCTGGGAAAATAATGGGAGTTCAATTAACTAAGAAAGAACAACAAGAACTTAAAGATTTCTTAGCTAAACCAGATAAAAACGGTAATACTCCTAAAGATATTGCTTATAGTAAGTTGACTGTAGAACAAGAGCTTTTAATTGATCTCTTTATTAAAAATGGTTTTAAAAATATTGCTGCTATAGAGAAACCAACAGTAGAGAAATTTAAAGGGATTAAACAAAGATTGAAAGATAGAGTAGCTCCAGTAGGAGACACTAAGAAAAGTCAAGATTTAAAGCAGGGAACAGGATCTGATGAATTTGACTTTAAAGCAATGGAAGAAATGCTTCTTAAAAAGTAAAAACTAAATTTAATATATAAACTATGGCTAATTTTAATCAGAAACTCGGCTTATTTACTGATACGTATAATACGGATAAGTATGCCAGCATTAACTACCTAGCTGCTGGGAAGCTCGCAGCCGCTGAGGAGTTAACCACAACTGTTGTTCAACTTTATGGTAACTGGTCAGACAGATTCCCTCTATACCTATCTACAAAAGGTAGAAAAGGTGGGACTAAGATGATTAAATCGCCAGATGCTTTGTTCACTATCCCTATCATGGGTAAACCTAAGAAGTCTTCTTCTATTGCTAAAACCATCTATGCTGCTACAGATAAGATTGGTGCTGGTAAAGCAGAATTCTATGTTTACATGGTAGATCGTTGGTTGAAGAAAGGTGATATTGTTGAAACATACAAAAAGAACAAACTTCAAATCTTGGAACAAGACAGAGAAGAAGGTGGATATTTTAGATATATCTGTAAAGTGATTGGTTCTGACTCTACTAACTATATCACCAATGATGAGATCTCTCCTAGCAGAAAACTAGCTGTGATGTACCAAGGTGCTGGTCTTGTTAACTCTAGAGGTAGAGAATCTCGTTCTCAAGCTCCTGCTAGAATGCAAAACCAATGTGCTTTCCTACGTAACTCTTACAACTGGAAAGGTAATATTGATAATAAAGTAATGACTCTTACTTTGCCTACAATGAGTGGTACTACTACTTACTGGCAAGAATGGGAGATGTTCCAATTGGAGCTTCACCAAATGGAAGAAACTGAAAACTACTTGTGGTATTCAGAATGGAACAGATCTCCTGAAGGTATTGTAATGGATACAGATCCTGATACTGGAGAGAAAATGCCATTTGGTTCTGGTTTGCTAGAACAAATCCCTAACCAATCTACTTATGGTCAATTGACTGTAGAGAAGATTAAAAGAGTAGTTCGTGATGTAATGTATAACTCTGCTGCAGATAAAGTACGTGAAATCACTCTTTACACTGGTAGAGGTGGTCAAGAACAATTTGACCTTGCAATGAAGTCAGATCTAGTAGGTATGGGTTACCAATACCAACAGTCTACTAAACAGATCTCTGGAACTCCAAACTCTCATGATCTAGTTTATGGATCTTACTTTGGTACTTTCAAACATGTTGATGGTCACACAGTATCTATCAAGTATCTTCCATTGTTGGATCTTGGTGCTAGAGCTGAAGCTGCTCCTAAACATCCTTTGACAGGACTTCCTATCACATCTTATGACATGTACTTTGTAGATGAGTCAGTGATTGATGGTATGCCAAACATCCAGTATGTTCAAGAAGAAGGTAGACAAGAAATCAAGAAATTCATCTATGGTTTGAATGCTAAAGACCAAAATGTAATTTCTTCTGATGCAGATGCTTCTTCTGTACAAATGGGCAGATCTGTGGGTATCCACATGTTTAATCCTGTTAACTCGTTCAAGTTAATTTGTAACTTGTCTTAATAATCAATAAGCATACAACAAAGAAGGGGAGCATAAACAACTCCCCTTTTATTTATAACCTAAACCAAATACTAAAATGAGTGAATTAAAAATTGTTACTATTAAAGTAAAGCCAAATCCAAGAATTCCTGCCGAAGTATGGGTAGACACTAAAGCCTATTTAGGCAGCGGGTATGATTCTGAAACTAATGATGTTTTAAGAGGTTTAACTCTAGATGAAGAAAAAGTATTGCTTCCTAATTTAGTGGGTTGCACAGCAGATTCTCCAGATTTTAATGATAAAACAAGACATTTTTGGAACAATATTGACATGGAAGTAGATGCTACTTTAGGTAGAAAACTTAATGTTACTACAGAACTAAAAGATGTAGAATTTCTTAGAAATGGGGTTAAGGTAAAAGAGAAGATGGAAATCCCTCGTAATCCTATTGATTATATTAACTACAGACTAGCTTTAAAACACTCTGAGGTTGCTGGTAGTTTAGCTGAATGTAAAGCTAGAAAGCAATTCCAGTTTTATATTGAGGATCTGCATGCTGAAACTAAATCTAAAGCTGAGGCTTTGGTTATTAGAAATAAAGCTAGAGCTAAATACCTGGAAATTGCTGGTGGTGAAGTTAAAGATGATGCAGTATTGAGAGCTATTGCTGTAGCTATGAAGGATGTTCATAATATGACTATCCCATCAAGTAAAGATGGTTTATTAATCTTCATTGAAGAAATCTCTGAAAAATACCCAGAAGCATTTACTTCTACAGCTTCTGATCCTCATTTGAAAGATAGAGCTTTTGTAATGGAATTATTGAATTATAACATCATTACATCTGTAGCTAATAGTATTTTTGATGAAGCTTTAGGTATAGAAGCAGTAGCTGAGAATCTGGATGCTTATATCAAATATATTAACCTAGAAGGTAAAACTACCTATAAGGGCCAGAAGAAAGCACAACTACAAGCTAAAAAAGGTAAATAATGAAAATATCTGAAATATTTTATACTGTTGATCAGAATATGCAAAATATGGGGAGCTATGTTTTTGGAAACATGCTACCTCAAGAATTAGCATTGCAATTTGATAGAACAGCAAATAAATATTTAGATGGTTTCTTAGTTCCTGCTCAATTAGGTACTCTAAAGGGTGTTGATGAAATTCAAATTGACGTTGACACCCTTAGATTACTTAAAATAATTGATTTCCCTATAACTCTTACTTCTGGAGTAGGTGCTTTACCTGATAACTATAGAAACTTACTTAATGATAGAAGTCTTGTTACAAGTTGTGGAAATCCCACAATTGTACCTAATAGACTATTTGGAGATGAGGATTTATATCAGATTTTACAAAATCCTTTCACTAAGCCTCGTTTACTCAGTCCTATATCAAGAATTTATGGTAATAACATCAAAGTTTACACAGACAACTTTGTTGTACCAACTGTGTATATAGACTATATTCGTAAGCCAGTAAGTCTTATAGATTTAGGATTAACATTTCCTAATACCTATTATGATACAGGCTTTATGAATTATGACTATCAGGAATTTCCTTTACAGGCCCTACAAGTTATAATGGACAATATGAGAGACAGATTGTTAGAGCTAGTGGAATCTGATAGATTACCTTCAGCAGTTCAAGAAAGTCAGGATTTTGGTAAAAAGTAAAAACTATAAAAACGATAAACTATGAAGGAATTCTTAATTGCGAAAGCCACAGTATATGCTGGTTCTAAAGCTACACCAACAGTAGCTAACTCAGCTACTACTCCAGACCTATTAGCTAATGGTGCTGTAGGTATTTACTACACTGATCTTTCTACAGGTACTGGTAAGCCAATCTTGTTGACTGCTGCAGCTACAGGTAACATTACTCAAAACAGAATTATCTTTGCTCAAGGTACTGCTTCAGGAGTATATGTTTGTAAGTCTGTTAAAGCTATTGATGCTATTAGTGCATACTATGCTGAATATGCAGCTACTACTAAACAAGTATCTTTCTTAGGATTTAATGGTACATCTGGTTCTTTAAACTTGAACTTAGCTACATTGGTTGATTATACTGATGCAGGTGTAGAACAAATTTCTAGATTGGGTAGACCAAATCCTGAAGATGATTATACTTCTTCTAATGCTACACTAATGGCTGTTGATACAGCTTATACTGCTGCTGGTAAAGTTTCTACTGCTGTTAATAATGATAAGAAGACAATCTCTTATGTTATTGCTAACGTTCAAGTAGGTGCTGTGACTGCTACTGCTGCTTCTGGTGTAACATTCTTGAATGGTTCTGCTGCAGTATCTGGTGTTACTGCTGGTCTTACTACTGGTAACTACTTAACTATCACAATTGATCCTCAAACAGGACTTATTGTACCTATTGCAACAGCTAACTCTATTTCAGTTCTTTATAAAATGACTGTAGTAGGTTCTGCTGTTACATTAGATAGACCATTTGAAGGTGCTTCACAAACAGTAACTGCTGCTGCATTCAATGCTGCAACTACTTCTTCTGGAACAGCTCCTACTTCTGTAGGTATTGCTTTCACAGGATATGTTTCAGCTTACCAACAATTTACAGTGTTAGGTGAAGGTGCTTTCATTAATGCTACAAGAACAGCTCCTTCTGATGGCGCACCTGCTGTAGGTATGTTCCCTGGTGCTGGTACAGTAGATCAGGTTCAAGGTTTGGAAAATACTTTCTTCCAAAATGCTGGATTCTGGGATACTGCAGATAAATACATTAGAGGTCCTGTATCTCAAGTGGATACTACTAAAATCTATGATGTCTATTTCTTGAAATTTGCAAATGTGTTTAACTCTTATGCTCCTCAAGAAGCTAGATTGACTGAAGAATATGAAATTAGACTTGCTGTAGTAGGTGGTTCTGGTAACCCTGCTGGTAATGCTACAATTGATGCTGTAATTAGATCATTGTTCTCTACTACAACTACTGCTGTAGCACAAGGTCAAATTATTGGTGAAGGACCTTTGAATCCTGCAGCTTAATCTCTTTAGTGTTTAGGTGTTTAAGGGCAGTTGGATTAAATATCTGGCTGCCCTTTTTTACAATTTAAAGCAACAATATTATGGTAGAACCTAACATTAGCTTGAACCGCATAGCATACAGTGCTGCTTATACTCTTGGTAGACAGTATGATAACTATCTATTAGAAAAACTTAAATTTGAAGCGGTAGGAATTGCAGCCATGCTTATCAGAAGAGATTTTGAGAGAAATGGCGTATCTAGAGAGTTTTTACTGTCTTTAGGTTGTATTCCATTAGTATGTGCTGATCCTAAAGAATGCTGTGTTGGGTTACCCGCAGAATATGAATTATTAAGAACTGATAGAAAAATACCTAAGCCTGCCAGAACTAAAGATTCTGATAGTTTCTATTATGTAGGAACTGTAGACAAAAGAAAATCATTCTATGAGGTCCCTTTTGAGATATATGACTTTGTAGGACAAAATAAATATACTAGTAGATCTACTTATTATATATACATGAATGACTATGTATATATCTTAAATCCACCTTCAGACACCTTTAAATGGATAAATATTACCTCAGTATTTGCTGATCCTAGACAAATAGCTGATTTTGTGACTTGTTCTGGGGATTGTTATTCAGATGATAGTCCTTTCCCATTATCAGAAGATTTGTTACCTTTACTTATGACAGAGTTACTCAGATTAAATTCTGTAGACCAACCTGTAGAAGATAAGGAAGTAAGGATTAACAATAACTAGATATGCCTAAACCTAAAA
>Ga0105240_10014492_pt1 | contig 10764 bp, 11 predicted proteins | sample KBSC54metaG_FD_80426 | JGI IMG/M metagenome (GOLD analysis project Ga0105240, IMG submission 80426) | Corn rhizosphere microbial communities from Kellogg Biological Station, Michigan, USA - KBS C5-4 metaG | ecosystem: Host-associated > Plants > Roots > Rhizosphere > Soil | place: Michigan, USA...
CCCGTGGGCACGGCGCTGGGTCCCCAGGGCGTCAACATCATGGAGTTCTGCAAGGCGTTCAACGCCAAGACCTCCGCCAAGGATCAGGAAGGTCTCATCATCCCGGTGGTGATCACCATCTATTCTGACCGCTCGTTTACCTTCATCACCAAGACGCCTCCGGTGCCGGTACTGATCAAGCGCGCCTGCGGCCTGGCCAAGGGATCGCCCGAGCCGAACAAGAATCGGGTCGGCAAGATCACACAGGCCCAGGTCGAAGAAATCGCCAAGATCAAGCTGCCGGATCTCAATAGCTTCGACCTGAAGTCGGCCATGGAGCAGGTGAGGGGCACTGCCAAGTCCATGGGCGTCGACGTCGTATAACAGCCCACCTGGCTGTGCTAAAACAATCGTGTGGTCTTCCGATCCACGCGCATCCTGCTCAAGCATTGGAAGCTGACGGCGATCGCTGTTTTCTCGCTGTCCATCGCCATGGCTCTGGGCGTCATCAGCCTAAGCGTTTCGAATACCTTCCTATTGCTGCCTCCCGCGGCGGCCGAACCGAACCGTTTGGTCAAGATTTACACGCGGACCCCGACGGAGCCGATGGCCAACGTCTCCTACCCGGATTACAAGTACTATCGCGAGAACAACCACGTATTCACCGATATCGCCGCGGCTCCGAACTCGATACAAGTTAGCGAAAATTTCGACGACGACCGCGAGATCAAGGTCGTTGCCAGGCCCGTTTCCGACAATTACTTCGCGGTGATGGGGCTGCGGCCGTACCTGGGACGCCTGTTTGCGCCGGGTGACGATTCCGTGGCGAAGCCCGTTGCGGTGATGACTTACTCGTGCTGGAAACGCTTGGGTGGCGACCCCAATATTTCCGGCAAAGAGATCGCGGGGTACACCATTGTGGGGGTCGCGCCGCGGGAAATTACCGGATCCTTCTACGGCTTTAACGGGGATCTTCTGACGTCGCTGCCTCGGTCGGATCCTTCCTATACGAAGCGGGAAAATCGGGGTATAGTCCTGGTGGCCCGGCTCAAGCCGGGAGTCAGCCGGCGGCAGGCGCAGGCGGACATGGCGGCCCTCTCCGGCAAGCTGGCTTCAGCGTACCCCAAAGAGGACAAGGATGTCGCGGCGGTGGTCACACGCGCCACGCTGCTGCCGCCTTCCGATCCCGATGTCGAGTTGGGCTTCGCGATCCTGATGGGGTTCGTCCTGCTGGTGCTGCTAGTCGCGTGTGCCAACGTTGCGAATCTGCTGCTGGCGGTTGCCGTAGGAAAGAGACAGGAAGCAGCAATAAAGTTGGCAGTTGGCGCGTCGCGAGGCCGCCTGATCCGCGAATTCCTCGGGGAGAGCGCTTTGATTTGTGGCGTCAGTGCCGCGCTTGGCTACGCCGCGGCAGCGGCTTTGATCGCACGGTTTTCCAATTTCTCGTTCGACCTCCCCATGTTGGGGACCTATTCCCTGGAACTCACTTTGCGGCTCGACGCTACGGTGGTGAGTCTAACCATCGCCCTGATGCTGCTCGCGATCCTCGCGACCGGACTGCCACCTGCCCTCTATGCGTCGCGGCCGGATCTGGCTCAGGTCCTGGGCGGCGAAATCGTGGTCGGCGGAACCCGCAAGAACGTTCGCCGGAACGCTCTGGTGATCGTGCAGGTAGCCGTGTGCACCTTGGTGCTGGTGGGCATGGGTCTGTGCCAGCGCAGCCTGTATAACCTTCATCACACCGATCCTGGGTTTTCGCAGCGCAATCTGGTGGCGGTGACGATCTATACCCAAGACGACAAGGCCGCCGAAGTAGTTGTCAGAGAGCGTGAGGAGAATGTGCGCCGGGCGGTAGCCGCCTTGGCTGGAGTGGAATCGGTGACGCTGGCGTCGGCCCTACCGCTGGCGCTAGGCTATAACGACGTTCCGACGCAGCTGCCCGAGAGCGACAAGAAGATTCCGGTCGGACAAGTGGCCGTGGACGGCGATTACTTCACGACATTCGGCATTAAATTGCTAAGCGGCCGAGTATTCAATTCCGGCGACCGGGAAAATACCCCCGAAGTCGCGGTGATCAATCGCACCATGGCGGATCTCTTGTGGCCGGGACAAGACCCTTTGGGCAAGACCATCCTCACGGGCGATTCCCCCAAAAACGCGACCGTGGTCGGCGTGGCTGCCGACGGGAAATACACGAGTTTTGACGAGCCCCCGCATGCTGTCATGTATGTTGCTCTCAGTCAGAATTATCGGGAATCGGTTGTCGTGGTCGCCAGGACCAAAGGCGACCCCAGTCTATGGATCGAGCCGCTCAATCAAGCCGTGCATGGCCAGGGGATCATCCTCCCATTCCGTCCGGTGACGTTCGATACTTGGACCAATTTCACGCTTCTGGAAGAACGCATCACGGCCGATTGCGTGGCGGGGTTGAGTGCCTTGGGAATGATCCTCGCGGTGGTCGGCCTGTTCGGCGCGATATCTTACTCCGTAAGCGAGCGGAGAAGGGAGCTCGGTATTCGGGTCGCGCTGGGAGCGCGGCCGGGGCAATTGCTGGAGATGGTCCTGCGGCAGACATTGTTGATTACCGGTGCCGGGACTGCGATCGGGATCCTAGTGGGCGTGGCCGCCACCGTGCTGCTTCGCTCGCAATTCTATGGGGTGAGTGCGGTGGAATGGACCGTGCTCATCCCGGTCATCCTTGCGATGCTGGCCGTTTCAGCGCTGGTGGCCTACCTGTGCGCGAGGTCGTGGATCATCATCGATCCGATGGAGGCGGTGCGTCACGCCTAGAATTATGCAGCGCGGACTGCTCCTGCTGGGTGCTGCAGTTCTGGCAGCCGGGCAAGAGCAACCTGTAAGCTTCGGAACCACCGTGGTCGTTCCTGGAGGTCTCGAAGGAGTCGTCTATCATATCTCCAAGAGATCGAAGGCCATTCCCGACCTCAGCAAGATCAAGCCACAGGGAAAAATCTACGTTTCGGCGCTCAACATTCCTTTGCGCGACTTCACGGAAGGATTTCCGGGCGTGACCAAGCGCCAGGAGTGGTTTGCAATCGACTACAGGGGTCGGTTCTGGATCCAGAAGCCCGGCCTGTACCGTTTCGCGCTTACATCCGACGATGGCTCGCGGCTCGATATCGACGATCAAACCGTGGTGGATAACGACGGCATCCATCCGGCTCTCACGAAATCCTCGAGTGTTGAATTAAGCGGAGGGATTCATAGAATCCGCGTGCAATACTTCCAGGGTCCGCGTTTGCAGGTGGCCTTGGTGCTGGAAATCGCGGGCCCCGACGATCCGGAGCAAGCCCTGCGCGTGTTCAGCACGGACGAATTCAAGCCGCCCGCGAATCCCGAGGATTGGAAGTTTCCCTCCGCGCGCTAGGCTACTTCTGTTCGGCAGGCGTCGATTCTGCGGGACCCATCCCGACGATCTGCAGCACGCAGTCGCCGTCCTTGGCACCGTCATAGTGGATCTGCTTGCCGTAGTGCGTGACGAAGCTACCGGCGGGAATGGGTTTGGTGCTGGCGGGATCGTACTTGGGGCCCCAGCCCACCCACCATGTTCCCGAGATCACCGTGACGTACCGGTCGTTGGGATGCATATGCGGACGGCTCATGTGGCCAGCCGACCATTTGGTCAGCACGATGTACAGCCCAGGCTTGGACGGATCGCCGTACAACACTGCGGTGGAATTTCCCGAGGCGCTGGTGCTCCATTTGATGTCAGCCGGCAGCGTGACTTTCATCACCTTCGGATCCGGTTCCGCTGCGTTCACCAGGCCAAACAAGGTAAATATGGTGGTCGCCGAGCCAGTGATCCACAAACTTCGCAGCAATCGAGCGCGTGTCATGGTCGATTCTCCCTGGACACCTATTGTATCCGGGATACGGGCGGTAAATCAGTGGGCGAGGTCGATACCGAGCTTCTTTAGTTCTTCGGCGTAGTAGCGCTTGTGCAGCAGATCCCACTCTTCGCTGCCTTCGGCGATTTCCTTCTTTTGCGTGCGGATCTTGGTGCGGGCGGCCTTGTCGACTTTTTCCTCGGTCACCAGGATTTCCGTCATTACTTTGACCAGCTCCAGGCGGACGTCATTGGGATCGCGTTTGAGCCTGAAATCGCGGCTTTTACGAAGAGCGGCCACAACTTTGTGGGAAATGTCGTTAATCTTATCGCGCGAAAGCTTCATGGAGTCGCCGGTATCGCGGCCCGAAGCCCGGATGACCTTGCGCTGGGTGATCAGGGTGTTCTTGATGCGCCGGAACATGTCCTGATAGCTCACGCCCTCGCGGCGCATGTAGTCGCTGTATTGGCTGAGGAGTTCGCGCACCTCGTCGTTGAGGCGATCCTCGACGCTTAAATCCTCTTCGACCACGGTGGCGATGAATTCAGCGGCCACCTGATTATCGGTGGTCTCAATCCATTGCGGCGTGAGTTTTTTGACGATTTGGCGCGAAACGAAGTCGACGAACTCGCGTGCGAGCAGCATTCCCTGGATTTCAGTCTATCGGCCTGGGTGCAAGGGTGTCAATATGAGCCGTCGCCCCGATGATTCTGAAGGAATTCCTCATCAATGGGTTTGCGGCCGGGGAAACCCTCTTCGGCGCCGTGCCAGAAGCGGATTTGATCCTCACCCAGCTTCCAACACAGACATACGTCGCGGTCGCGATAGCGGGTCATGAAGTCCAGCAAGCCGATGTCGAGATCCTTGACCACCGCCCCGGCTTCATGGATTTCGTCCAAGGCTCCCTTGAGGGCCGAAATACTGGTATCGCGGCGGGCTCTGCTTGCCAGGACTTCGCCAGGATTCACCCTTGCGCCACCGGAAGACCGCACGTGTTCGCTAGTGCGGTCCATATGCTCCTGGGCTTTCTGGGATTCGGTCTTGTGAAACAGAGCTTCACGGAGATGACGCTCCACCTCAGGCAGCACGCGCTGCGCCTCGGGCAGCGTGAAATAACGCATATCATCCTAGTCTACGCGGTAGTTTACGCGGCTGGAGTCCGTTTTCAGGAGACGTTCGAATACGGGCCGCAGGCGCGAGTACAGATAAGACAGCGCCAGCAGCAGGATCCCCAGGGCCAGGAACGCGGTAATGCGGAACAGACGGCCCAGGACCCAAACATCGACCAGATACAGTTTCACCACCACCAGCCCGACCAGGGCGAGCCCCAGCATGCGGTGGATGGCCGCCTGCGTTTTCACTCCGATCACCACCAGGATCACCGCATAGATAGTCAGCATCACTGAGATGGCGATGATCTGGACGCCGCTTTGATTCTCAGGCGCAACGTTCCGGCCTACCCATCCCCCAATTTCAAGACTGAGTCCGAATAGCAAGATCGCGTGCCCGGCGATGTAAGCTACGGCGGAATCCCTTGCGGGAGCGAGAAATCGAGCCGCTAGCCAGACGGCGATGGTCGAGACCGCGAACGTCAGGAAGCGCGCATTTAGAAGAGTGGCATATTGGGAGCTTTGTGAGTAGACGAAAACGTCTAAGATGAGCAGCCGAGCGACCGTTAGCAGAAGGATGCCCCAACAACAAGTCCGAAGCCACTCGTTATGAGAACGCGCAGATAACCAGGCCAGAACTGCTCCTTCGAGAGCCCAAGCGACGGTGATGCGGAATCCGGAGAACTGGATGGGAACCGCGAGCGTGACGAACGCGAGTGCAACGCCAACGCTGAGATCCCGTGCATTCGAGCGAACTTCAAAATTACGAGCGAGCAACAAATGGACGCCGCCGACTGCTGCCGCCAGCAGACCCATGTACTGATGATGCACCGGATTCAACAGCGAGTAGGACGCTGCATAGTAGATCCCGGCATTGGCGGCAATTAACGCAAGTCCAGGAGCTCGATGGGGCATGCGCCAGAGCATCCACGCAAAGAAGATGAGGAACGCCGCGGATATGGCTGCAAAAGGGGCATCGGGACTGTACCAGACCCAAAACGGGATCCATAAGCTGAGCAACGTCCAGATCGGCGCTGGTGCCCACGGACGGAGCAATCCACAGGCGATGAGCGGAAGGTCCCACCAAATAAAGTGGGCGTGCTCTCGCCAGATGAGAGCCAAGGCGATGTTGGCGACCAGTTGAAATATGGCCCATAGCTCGGTTAACGTGGCGATGCTGAACTGCGCATAAAATGCGAGCGCAAAAACAGTGGCCACCGGACGATTAGCGTCGCCAAACCATCGATTGAACCAGCCAGCGTATAGAATGATTGTCGCTGCCGCGGCGATTGGCTCCAGCGCCTTCCACTGCCGGTTCCGCGCCAGCAGTAAAGCGCCTGCGTTTAATAGGAAGACGTAGCCGAACAGGATCCAAGGATGATTTTCGCCAGTCGAAAGTGCAGGCGGCGTCAGGTAGCCGCCGATCATTGCGAGCACGGCGACAGCCTGCGAGTTATAGAGCACCGCGAGCCCCATCGCACCGCCGGTTACCGCGGCCATAGCCACAAATGCGAGATTCTGCGGAAGCAAGTGGTAGAGCATCGCGGACGCGTAGATCGATAGATACAGGAGGGCCAAGCCGAGCCCGATGACTCCCTGCGCGAAAACGATTTGGCCCCGGCGCCACACCCGATCGCCAGCAAGGAGAGAAATGATTGCCGCCGTGAAGCCCAGCGCCACGCGAACTCCCGGCCCGAACCAATCGTTATCCACGCCGTACTTGAACAGGAAGGCTGCTCCGAGCAGCAGGGTGACCACGGCGATGCGGTTGATCCAGTTGAGTCCGATGGTGGTTTCAAGTGGAACGGGTGGGGGCGGAGCTACAGGAGGCGCGTCGGGGACCAATCCATCACTGTCCCGGCTTGGAGGCGGAGCCGGTGCTGGCGAATCAAGAGCGGGCAGCGGCGGCGGGGTGGCAAGGTCCTGCGACTCCAAGGCGCGTACGCGCTCCTCCAGATCGCGTTGGCGGCGAATGAGCTGCGTCAAGGCTTCTGAGAGATTTTCCAGCCGATCGTCATGTTCTTCGGGGGGCGCCGGCACTGTTTACACTATAAATAGAAACTCATGTCTGAATCCGACATCCCTCTGCCACCCGCTACTTTTGAATTCCTGGTGTTTTCCCTCAAGATGCAAGCTGAAATGCGCTTGGGCCTGCTGAAACTGGGTGAGGGAATGGAGGAGGAGTTGAATCTCCCCGCGGCCCGTCACACCATCGACATGCTGGCGATGATCGCGGAGAAGACCCGCGGGAACCTGAGCCTTGACGAACAGAGGCTGGTCGAAAACTCGCTGACCGAGCTGCGGTTCCGGTTCGTGCAAGTCAGCGAGAGCGCCCCCAAGCCAACATCGGAATGAGCACGCCCGCTATTAAGATCACTGTGCTGGGGTCCGGCACCAGTTCGGGCGTTCCCACCATCGGGTGCACGTGCGAAGTATGCGCCTCGACCGATCCTCGCGACAAGCGGTTGCGGCCTTCGATCCTTTTGCAGTATGCCGGCCGCAATGTCGTGATCGACACCACGCCCGATTTTCGCCAGCAGGTGCTGCGGGTCGGACTCAGCCGCCTGGACGCGATTCTCTATACGCACGCCCACGCCGACCATATCCTTGGCCTGGATGATGTTCGTCCGTTCAACTTTCGGCAGCGTGAATCTATCCCCGTGTATGGGACCGAAGATACTCTCGCAGCGCTGCAACGCGTGTTTTGCTACGCCTTTGACGAAAAGATCGAGTCCATGGTGCCTAAGCTCGATTTGCGTCGCATGGACGACACCCCGTTCGAGCTTTTTGATGTCGAGTTTGCTCCAATCCGGGTGCTACATGGAAAAGGTACGGTGTACGGTTTCAAATTCGGAGCGGCAGCGTATCTGACCGATCACAGCGAGATCCCAGCGGAATCGAAGGCACAATTGCGGGGGCTGGATGTCATGTTTTTGGATGCGCTGCGGCACCGGCCACATCCTACGCACACGACTTTGGAACGGGCGGTGGAACTGGTGGAAGAGCTGCAACCGAAGCGCGCGTTCTTCACCCACATGTGCCACGACCTGCAACATGAACGCACGGAGGCGACGCTTCCACCGCACGTCAGGCTGGCTTATGACGGCTTGGAGATCGACGTGGAGGCAACCGCGTGATCACGCGCGATCTTAGCCAGGCTACAGCCTTCAGGCCTTGCGCTCTGACCATCGGTAACTTCGACGGCGTCCACCTGGCCCATCGCCGGCTGCTACGGACGACTTTGGAAGCCTCTGCGAGCGCGGGTCTTCGGCCTGCGGTACTCATGTTCGATCCCCATCCGTCTTGCGTGGTGGCTCCCGAGCGCGCTCCGCGGTTGCTGACCTCACTCGAAGAACGCTGTGAGCTGATTCAGAGGGAAGGAATTGAAGATATCCTCATACAGCCGTTCACCGCGGATCTGGCGAAGCTCACTCCCGAGGAGTTCGCGACCCAATTCCTGCGCAATGGACTAGGCGCGAAATGCGTAATCGTGGGCGAGAACTTCCGGTTCGGCTGCAAACAGGCCGGCGATACCGACACGCTTAGAGAACTTGGTTCGCGTCTGGGCTTCGAGGTACGCTTGCTCGAGACAGTTCAATGGCGCGGAAGGCGCGTGTCCTCCGGCGAGATTCGTAGGTTAGTTGCGTCGGGTGACGTCGGAATCGCGGGACGTTTACTGGAGCGGCCCTACGCGATTTCCGGTGAGATTGTGCGCGGACAAGGTATCGGAGCGAAGCAGACGGTCCCTACCCTGAACCTTCGCACCGAAGCTCAGGTGATTCCGGCGAGCGGCGTCTACATCACGCGGACGAGTGAGTTCGATAGTACGCGGCAGTGGAACTCGATCACCAATATAGGCTACCGGCCGACCTTCGGAAATAATGACGAGCTGACCATCGAGACATTCCTGCTCGATCCGCTGGATGGAGCAACGCCGGAACGGATTCGGCTCGAATTCTTGCGGCGGCTGCGTGATGAGCGGAAGTTCGAAAGTCCCGAAGCGTTGAAGGCGCAGATCCTGCACGATGTGGGCCACGCCAAGGCGTATTTCCGGCGATTGAAGCGGCAAACTCGTTAAGATAAATAACATGCCTCTTTCAGCCGGCAAGTTGAAGCACATGAAAGCGCTTTCGAACCAGGAAGGGATCATCGCCGCGGCTGCGATGGACCAACGCGGGAGCTTACAAAAGTCGATAGCAAGTGCGAAGGGCGTCGATGCCAAGGCGGTCACGCCGGAGATGATGTCGGAGTTCAAAGTCGCTGTGTCCAGAGTTCTGACGCCGTATGCCACAGCGATCCTGCTCGATCCCGAATTCGGTCTGGATGCCGCGAAGGTCCGCGCATCCAACGCAGGTTTGCTGCTCGCCTACGAAGAAACCGGATACGACAATTCCCAGCCAGGACGGCTGCCGGACTTGCTGCCGCACGTTTCTGTGAAGCGCATCGTCGATTGGGGCGCGGATGCGGTGAAGATTCTCATTTACTACACGCCGTTCGAGGATCCCGGCGTCAACGACATCAAGCACGCCTTTGTCGAGCGCATCGGCGCGGAATGTGAGTTCTATCAAATCCCCTTCTTTTTGGAGTTTGTCGGCTATGATCCCAAGGGCGGCAATGAGAAAGGCCTGGAGTTCGCTAAGATCAAACCGCAAGTGGTGATCGGGAGCATGAAGGAGTTCACGAAGCCGCAGTACAACGTGGATGTTCTGAAGGTGGAAGTCCCGGTGAACGCGGAGTTCGTTGAAGGTAGCGCTGTTTACAAAGGCGAGAAGGCGTACACACGCGCCGAGGCTCTCGCTTATTACCGGCAAGGTGCGGAGGTCGCAACCAAGCCGTTCATTTACCTGAGCGCCGGCGTCAGCAACGCACAATTCGTCGAGAGCCTGAGCATGGCGAAGGAAGCCGGTACGGATTTTTCGGGCGTGCTGTGCGGCCGGGCGACCTGGAAAGAAGGCATGCCGATCTACGCCACCAAAGGGGTGAAAGCGCTCGAGGATTGGCTTTCGACCGAGGGCGTGAAGAACATCAACGCCGTCAATGCTGCCCTTAAGGGCGCGACACCGTGGACCAAGAAGATGGGCGTCGCGGCCTAAGGGCCTGCTAAAAAATTAGCTTGACAGACGAACGGCCTCATGCTAAATAATTAGCATGCGTTGGATTGTGGCCTTCCTGCTTGCGTCTGTTCGATTGAACGCACAGCCGGCCAATTTCCTTCCGTTCGACGATTTTGTTGCGGACTGGAAGATTTCTGAGCAATTCACGATCGCGGTCGCCGAAAAGATGCCGGCCGAATTCTACGGTTTTAAAGCCACCCCAGAGGAAATGACGTTCGGGGAGCAGATGATCCACATAGCTGCCGCGTTGTTCGAGCGCTTTAGCCAAGTGGCCGGCGAGAAATCTCCGCACCCGGCATCGCCGAAGACGATCGACAAAGCTCTGGCGATTCAGTGGCTGAATGAATCGTTCGACTATGCACTGAAGACTCTTCCGACATTGACGGATGACCGACTAACCAAGACAAAGTTCCGAGTGAATTTCGACGGACGTCCGAGTCCCGACATCAACGGTCGAGAAATGATCCGAAACATCTTCGTTCATGTGGCGCATCATCGCGCTCAGTGCGAAGTATACTTGCGCCTAAAAGGCATCATGCCGCCGACTTATACATTCTAAATATGACAGGACTAAGCAGGCGCGAACGCCAGATACTGGACATTCTCTATAGCCGGGGCAAGGCAACGGCGGCCGAGATTCTGGCCGCGCTTCCCGATCCTCCCAGCTATTCCGCTACGCGCGCGCTGCTGCGTATTCTGGAACAGAAAGGGCACATC
>Ga0105240_10014494_pt1 | contig 10763 bp, 10 predicted proteins | sample KBSC54metaG_FD_80426 | JGI IMG/M metagenome (GOLD analysis project Ga0105240, IMG submission 80426) | Corn rhizosphere microbial communities from Kellogg Biological Station, Michigan, USA - KBS C5-4 metaG | ecosystem: Host-associated > Plants > Roots > Rhizosphere > Soil | place: Michigan, USA...
CGTCGAAAAAAGTTATTCGCGCGCAGAATATCGCCATCGAGAACCGAATTCCCGTCATTTATCTGGTGGATTCAGCGGGCATTTTTCTGCCGCTGCAGGAAGATGTATTTCCGGACACCGACGACTTTGGCCGGGTCTTTCGCAACAATGCGGTGATGTCGGCAATGGGAATTCCACAGATTGCGGCCATCATGGGGATGTGCGTGGCCGGCGGCGGCTATTTGCCGGTGATGTGTGACCACGTATTGATGACTGACGGCAGCGGGCTTTTTCTCGCCGGGCCGGCACTGGTTCAGGCCGCGATCGGGCAAAAAATTTCCGCAGAAGAACTGGGCGGAGCGGCAATGCATTCGGCGATTAGCGGAACCGTCGATTTCCACGAACCCAACGACGAAGCCTGCCTACTGCGAATTCGATCGATCATTGAAAAATGGGGATACCGCAGGCAATCGCCCTGGGACCGCAAAAAGCCAGTGCCTCCGGCCCTGGCCGCAGAAGAAATTTACGGAATCTACGATTCGTCACCCGCGCGGCCTTATGACGTTCGCGAGGTCATCGCGCGCATCACCGATGCCAGCAAATTCGACGAGTACAAAGCTGAATACGGCAAGACCTTGGTATGCGGATACGCCCGCATCGGAGGATTTGCGGTTGGCATTGTTGCCAATCAAAAGATGCACGCGCAGGCCACCGATCACGAAGGCAAGAAACGTATGGAGTTCGGCGGCGTGATTTACACCGAGTCAGCTGAAAAGGCCGCGCGTTTCATCATGGATTGCAATCAGAATCTGATCCCACTGATTTTTCTGCACGACGTAAATGGCTTCATGGTAGGGCGTGATGCGGAGTGGAGCGGCATCATCAAAGCCGGCGCCAAGATGGTGAATGCGGTTTCAAATTCGGTCGTGCCCAAAATCGCGGTTATTCTAGGCGGATCGTTCGGCGCCGGACATTATGCGATGTGCGGCAAAGCTTACGATCCGCGATTTATGTTCGCGTGGCCCACGGCCCGCTATGCCGTCATGAGCGGAGATTCGGCAGCGGGCACCTTGGTGGAAATAAAAATTCGCCAACTCGAGCGCGGCGGCAAGCAACTGACTCCAGAAGAGAAAAAAGAACTTTACGATTCGGTCAAGAACACCTACGACGAGCAAACCGATCCCCGCTACGGCGCAGCCCGGCTTTGGATCGACAAAATTATCGACCCCGTCGACACCCGCGACGCCATCACTACCGCACTCGAAGCCGCGGCGTTAAATCCCGATGTGCCAGACTTTAAAGTCGGCGTCCTGCAAACCTAGGTGAAGCATTGAATCATTGAATCATTGAGTCATTGAGTCATTCAAGCATGACGGTTCGCTTTCGACGCTCCGCAATCGCCAGTGGGTTTCAATGATTCAATGATTCAATGACTCAATAGTTCAATGCCCCCTATACCTCTCGTTACTTCTCTCCAAGGAACTCGGGATTGTCACTCTCCGCCTGCTGTGCTAGGGTAGGTAGCAACTCACGCCTCTCTGTCCCCATAAAGCGCGCCGTCTTCGTTGTGGGCCGCATATTTGAGCGTGTCGGCAGGTGATGTCCATGAAAGAAGCAATTCCAGCCGTAGCCGGTGACCGTCACGTTGAAAAGGACGGGTTTGCCAGCCGCAAACTGATTCGGCCTCTACTGAACCACACCAATCATTCTGGCCCTTCGCATGCGCCACAGAATGGCGGAGATCGCCGTGACCGCCCGGAGCGTTCTGAACGGTCGCAAGACCGCTCGAATGGCGCGCGCAAGTCGCCGCCGCCCGACCAGACCAATGCCGAAAATTTTTATTATCAGAAGCAGATGCAATCTAAGACGCCGATGGTGATCATGCTCACCGACGGCGAGGAAGTGCATGGCTGCATAGAGTGGTACGACAAGGCATGCATCAAGGTAAACCGCACCAGCGGCCCCAACCTGATGATCTATAAGCCTTCCATCAAATACATTTACAAAGAAGGCGAAGGAAGAAAGTAAACGCGCGCATTAGTCGTCGCCGTATCAAGTTTTGGTTTTCGCCCACGACCAACGGCGCACGACCCACGACGCTTCACAATTTCGGCAGCACAATTCCCTTCTGCGATTGATACTTTCCTTTGCGATCCGCGTAACTGGTTTCGCAGATTTCATCCGACTGAAAGAAAATAATCTGGCACAGGCCTTCGTTGGCGTAAACCCGCGCGGGCAGCGGCGTAGTGTTCGAGATTTCCAGTGTGACAAAGCCCTCCCATTCCGGTTCGAACGGTGTAACGTTCACGATAATTCCGCAGCGTGCATAAGTAGATTTGCCTACGCAGATGGTCAGTACACTGCGCGGAATCTTGAAATATTCAACCGAGCGCGCCAGCGCAAAAGAATTCGGCGGGATGAGAGTGGAATCGGCGCGGATGGTAACGAATGACTTCTCGTCGAATTGTTTGGGATCAACGGTCGAGCAATTGACGTTAGTAAAAATTTTGAATTCGTCAGCCACGCGCAAATCGTAACCGTAAGAAGAAAGTCCGTAAGACACCACGCCTTCGCGCACCTGCTTCTCTGAAAAGGGATTGATCATCCCCTGCTCGAGGGCCATTTTGCGAATCCAGCGATCGCTTTTTAGCATAAGCTCCTTAAACCAGCTCGTAGCTTTTAGCTCTTAGCTTTTAGCTAAACAAAGCCCGAGTCGAGCCGAGGTGGTTCGGTTTGGCCAAGAGCTAAAGGCTAAGAGCTAAAAGCTGAACCGTCATCTTACGAAACAAACCCGTCAATTGACAATCTTCCATATCTCTCTTAGCATCAACCACTTGAGGCACCCCCAGACTCCTATCGCGATGAGGCTCCTGTGATCAAGCTCGACATTATCAATGAAGTGGTGAACCGCACCGGTATCACTAAAACCAAAGCTGAAATGGCGGTTGAAACCGTATTTGAGAGCATGAAGCGTTCGCTTTCCCAAGGCGATCGTATTGAATTGCGAGGCTTCGGCGTGTTCAACGTCCGGCCGCGCAAGACCGGAATCGGGCGCAACCCACGCACTGGCGCCGAGGTCTCAATTCCTCCCGGCAAAGCTGTACGATTCAAGCCCGGCAAGGAACTGCAGACGATAGAATAAGTTCAGCCCGGTCAGGTCCGTCTGGGGCGGACGACCTGTCCGGAGCAGGAACTCTGTCTCCTTCGAGCGAAAGATGTCAACTCAGAATTCCCCCGAAGTCTACGTTCCCAGCGAAATCTACGCCCCGGATGGCACAGATGTCACCCTTGCGCCGCCCCCGAAGCACAGGTACTGGCTACACCTCCTGCTGCTGGCGCTGACGTTTTTTACCACGCTGGTAGTGGGGGCACGACTGCAGTGGAATTTTCTAGTAGGGCTGCCACCGTTCACTCTGGGCAACGATATTTTCCCTTCACTCAGATGGGCGTTGGAAGGAAATCATTTGCTGCTGGGCCTTCCCTTCTCGCTAACCCTGATGCTGATCCTGCTGGCGCACGAGATGGGACATTATCTTTTTTGCGTTCGGTATGGAGTTTCGGCAACGCTGCCGTTTTTTATTCCTTTTCCGACGCTGATCGGAACACTGGGCGCGTTCATTCGCATTAAGTCTCCTTTGCGTTCGCGCGCGGTGCTGTTTGATATCGGAATCGCCGGACCGATTGCAGGATTTGCCGTCGCCCTGGCGGTGTTAATTTTCTCTCTTGGCCTTTCGCGAGTAGCGCCCGTGGGCGCATTAGCACCAGATATTCAGCTGGGATATCCGCTCATTTTTCATCTCGTCCGCAGATCTCTCGTAGGTCTTGGCTATGCGCACGGCCTTACAGGCGTGCCGCTCAGCCGCCTGTATCTGCATCCGGTGGCGATCGCGGCATGGGTCGGAATGTTTGCCACATCACTGAACCTGCTCCCCGGCGGCCAACTCGACGGTGGACACATCGTGTTTGCGGTTTCCCCGCGGGCACACAAAACAGTTTCGCGATTGACTATCCTTGCCCTAATCCCGCTCGCGTTATTTTTTTGGACAGGATGGCTTGTCTGGGCGATTCTGCTGCGCTTAAGTGGAATGCGGCACCCCGCAGTCGAAGTGTGGCCTGAAATCAGCACTGGACGTCGCTGGTTGGCAGTCTGCGCTCTTCTGATGCTGGCGCTGACTTTCTCCTACGCCCCCATTTCTCCCGGAGGCGGTCAGCAGTCCTTGCTTCAATATCTGGAGTTGCTGCTCGCGCCTCTGCACCACTGGCACGTGCTGCACTGATTACTCTGTATCTTAAAAAACTGCGGGTGCCCCACCCTTGTCGCGCTCTTCGCGACAGGGTGGGGGTTCTGATCTACAAGGAATTAGTCGAACCTGCGAACGAAGTCGGCTGTCCGGGCTTCTAATCATCCACCGCCGGCGCGCTCATCTCCTGCACCGGCTCCCCACCGACCATTTGTTGAGCGATGATCAAACGCCGCGCCTCTCCGCGAAGATGCGGCAGACGCATTCCGAAAATTGCCGCCCCACCAAGACCAGCGACCGCACCCATAATCACGGCCAGCGGAGCGCCCAAGTGATCGGCGATCGCCCCGGCGATAAGCGCACCGAATGGCCCCATCCCCATGAACATCATGGAATAAACCGACATCACGCGGCCTCGTAGTTCATCCGGCACCATGGCCTGAATCAGCGTGTTCGACGAAGACATCTGCAACATCATGCAGAAGCCCACGGGAACTAGAAGCACGGTCGAAAGCCAGAAGTGACTGGAAAGAGCAAACGCAATCAGCGAGACCGAAAATCCAGCGCAAGAAAACGTTACCCAGCGTCCCAGGCCGTGAACGCCAGTCTTGGTAGCCAGAGTAAGCGCTCCCAATAGAGCTCCGACGCCAGTTGCACCCATTAAAATTCCCAATCCCCGAGCCCCGCCGTGCAGAATGCGGTCAGCAAACACCGGCATCAACACGGTATATGGCATGGCCACCAGGCTCACCAGTCCCAACAGCAACAGGAGCATGCGTATAGGCGCGGTGTCGCGAACGAAACGAAATCCCTCGATGACGTGCTCCAGCGGCGAACCCATGGGTCGCTGCTTGCGCGGCGCGACGTGCATCATGAATAGCCCGACGATCACCGCGATGTAGCTGACGGCATCGCTGAAAAAGCACCAGCCCTCACCGATTCTTGCGACCACAATTCCCGCGATCGCCGGCCCGATGATGCGCGCCCCATTAAACATGGAAGAGTTCAGCGCGATCGCATTCATCAGGTCTTCTTTGCCGACCATCTCGACGATGAACGCCTGCCTCCCGGGAATGTCGAATGCGTTCACCACCCCGCGCATAATTGCCAGAACAAAAATTTCGGTTACTGTAATGCGGTGGGTCAGAGTGAGCGCGGCAAAAACAAATGCCAGGATCATCGACGCGGTTTGCGTGCTGATTACGACTCGCTGGCGGTTGTAGCGGTCAGCGGCGATTCCGCCCAGCGGCGAGGTCAGGAATACCGGGATCTGCCCGGCAAAAGCCACCGAACCGAGCAGCAATGACGAACCCGTGAGCCTGTAAACCAGCCACGCTTGTGCAACGTTTTGCATCCAGGTGCCGATCAGGGAGATCAGCTGCCCGCCGAAAAATAACTGAAAATTGCGATGTTTCAGCGCGCGCAGCGTCACAGGCAGGCTGCGGCTGCCCGATTTTGTTTCCGGCTGCTGGAATTTTGGGGATTCTGGCGATGACACGGGGTTCACGTTCAATGATGCGGTCTGGCCATATTCCGATGCAAATCGGCGGTTTTGTGGCACGTAAAATGCTCTTTTTGCTTTCCGGAAAGGCCGGGTTGCGCTACAGTGTTGCGGATGACGAGCGCCGAACAGAACCGGGTGGAACGCCGGCTAGGCCAGCGCTTCCCTTATCAGGTGCCGGTTACGCTGCGAGTGCCCGGCGAAACCCGCACCGGCTCAGGCTTCACCCAGGACCTAAGTTCACGCGGCGCAATGCTGTGGACTGACCTATGTGTCGCCGAAGGTCAAATAATTGAGATGACGCTGGTCATGCCGTCGGAAATTACGTTGGCAGACGACATGAACGTTTGCTGCCGCGCCCGAGTAGTGCGTTGCGAGCAAGCCGAAGGCAGCAAACCAGCCCTGGCAGTCCACATTGAACGCTACGACTTTCTCCGCCCGGAACCACCAGTGCTGGAAGAACAAACCGTAAAGGGCATTCCGCTGGTGCGGACGCAACCTCCGCAGTAATTTCCAAATTCTTTCCTTAGTGAACCTTCGTGTCCTTAGTGGTTAATGATTTTCAAAGCACCACCACGAAGGACATCAATTGACCAATAGCGCAAACAAAAAGGACGGGATTATTTCCCGTCCTGAGTGTTGATTTTGAGGAACCCGCGCTCCTCGAACCTAAATCCGCGCGCACACCGCTTTAGTCTGGGTGTAATTGTTCAGGACCTCGTGGCCCATCTCACGTCCCCAGCCGGATTGCTTATAACCTCCGAATGGCAAAGCCGCGTCGAAGATGTTATAGCAATTAATCCATACCGTGCCCGCCTGGAAATACTCAGCCATGCGATGGGCTTTGCTGATGTCACGCGTCCAAATGCCGGCAGCGAGGCCGTAGACGTTGTCATTCGCGCGCGGCACAATTTCTTCTGCGCTTGAAAACGGCATGGCCACAACCACCGGCCCGAAGATTTCTTCCTGCACAACTTTCATGTCTTCGCGAGTATCGACGAGCACCGTCGGCTCGACAAAATATCCCTTGTCGCCCGTCTTATGCCCGCCGGCTGCGGCTTTCGCACCCTGCGAGAATCCGGATTCCAGATATCCGCAGACGCGGTTCAACTGCTCTTCCGAAACCAGCGGGCCCATTTGCGTCTTCGGATCAAGTCCGGAGCCAACGCGAATTTTCTTCGCGCTTGCCGAGATGCCTTCCACAACTTGGTCGAACACGTCTTTTTCGACATATAGCCGCGAACCCGCACAGCAGCACTGGCCATGATTGAAGAAAATTCCGCTGGCAGCGCCCGGAATGGCGACATCCATGTCGGCGTCTTTGAAAATCACGTTGGGTGATTTGCCGCCCAGTTCGAGCGAGACTCGTTTCAGGTTGCCCGCAGCAGCGTGAACGATCAACCTGCCCACTTCCGTAGATCCGGTGAAAGCGATCTTATCCACGTCGTTGTGCGCAGCCAGCGCGGCGCCAGCGGTCTCGCCGTATCCGGGCACGATGTTCACCACGCCCTCCGGGAACCCGGCTTCGAGAATCAACTCGCCGAGCCGTAGAGCAGAAAGCGGTGTCTGTTCGGCTGGCTTCAGCACAACCGTGCAGCCCGTAGCCAATGCCGGCCCCAGTTTCCACGCCGCCATCAACAGCGGAAAATTCCACGGAATTACTTGTCCAACCACGCCCACTGGCTCGCGCAGCGTGTAGCTCAAATATTTTGCCTTCGGTGTATACGGAACCGACAGCGGAATAGTGTTTCCTTCCAGTTTGGTCGCCCATCCTGCCATGTAGCGGAAGAGTTCAGCCGCGAGTGGCACATCGGCGGCGCGCGCCACAGTCAGCGGCTTGCCATTATCGAGCGATTCAAGAAACGCAAATTCTTCCACATGCTGGTCGATCAGATCGCCGAGCTTCCAGATCAGGCGTCCACGCTCGGACGGCGTCATTTTGCGCCACGGACCTTCGTCAAAAGCCTTGCGGGCAGCCTTCACTGCCAGGTCGATATCGGCGCGGTCGCCTTCTGCAACCTGCGCCAGTACCTCTCCGGTGGATGGATCGTAAGTTGGAAAAGTCTTGCCCGAAACTGCGTCAACCCACTTGTTGTTGATGAGCATTTTGCGCGGCTTCTCAAGAAAACTGAGTACGCGAGGATCGATTTGAGTTGCGGAAACGGTAGCCATGCAGAACCTCCTGAGATTCAGTGAACAGAACGTTGGTGAGCGCGCGACTGCGTAGTCAATGCTAGTCCTGAGGTAAGTCGAAAGCAACCCTCAAGACTTGATCTCAGAAATCATGGGCTACTTCATCTTCCAGAAAGTTCGCTCCTAAGTACCTCAATCCACGCCAAATCCACTTCTTGACATGATATTACATATTGCGATATACATATCGCGTATTGAGATATGAGACTAGCGGAGAAAATTCGTTACTTGCGGGAAGTCGAAGGCTCACTGCGTGGCTTGGATCGCCCCATGACCCAGCAGGAACTGGTCGCGTCGGTCCGCAAAGAGCAAGGCAAGAGCATCAGCCAGTCTTATATCTCTCAGATTGAGAGCGGATCGCGGCGGCATATGACGCAATCATCGCGTTCCCTGCTGGCAAAGTTTTTCAAAGTGCATCCCGGATTTCTGGTTGACGATCCGGACGGCTATCACACCGAGCTGACTTCAGATTTGCGCACAACCGAGGGCAGTCTCGATGTTTGGCTCTTGCATGCGTCGGAGCGCTTTGCTGGAGATCCGGAACTGACGCAGGTCCTGATCAAACTGGCCCGGGAAAAAGACACGCGCAAATGCTTCATCTTGCTGGGCGCAATTTTGGATACGCCGGGGCTGGCCGACCGCCTGCTCGAAGCGTTGCAGCCGCAAGCCGCAAATTCGCGCGGCAAAAAAGGAGGACGGATATGACCTGGGCAGATTTTTATCTGGTCTGTTTCGTCGTGGGGTTCTTCTTGAGCGCGCTGATGTTCCTGGGCGGAGGCCTGCATCTCCACTTCCCTCATGTTCATTTTCATGCGCATGGCCATATCCACGGGCACGCGGCTTCCGCTCATGGCGCCCACGGAAGCCAGATTTCTCCCTTCAACCTGATCACGCTTACCGCTTTCCTGGCGTGGTTTGGGGGCACCGGATTTCTTCTGACACGCCATTCTGCGATCTGGTTCTGGGCGGCGTTGGGAATTTCTATGTTAAGCGGCACCGGCGGAGCGGCCATTATTTATGTATTCCTTAGTCGCATTCTTACTCATCCCGATGAAGCGCTCGACCCCGCGGACTACGAAATGGTCGGCGTTCTCGGCCGGCTTTCGATGCCCATCCGCGAAGGCGGCACTGGGGAACTGATCTACTCGCAAGCCGGCACCCGCCGCGTATGCGGCGCACGCGCAGAAGATGGATCAGCCATCCCGAAAACAACCGAAGTTGTAGTCACGCGTTATGAGCGTGGAATCGCTTACGTGCGTCCGTGGTCGGAACTTGCCGGAGAAGAGAATGAATTCGGCGAACCGTTAAATGAAATCGACAGGAGCCGGCAATGACAATCGCTGCCGAACAATCCGGTTCCCGCCGATATCTCAGAATCTTCGCAGGACTAATGTGGCTGGTTGTGCCCGCGATGGCGGCGATGTATGTAATGTCCTGGCAAGAATTACCCGCGCGGCTGGCCACGCATTTTGATTTGGCGAATCACCCCAATGGCTGGATGTCGCGCGACGTGTCTGTGACTTTTTCGCTGGTGATGGGAATGTTTATTGCCGGTTCAGCAACCTTGATCTTATCGCGCGTGAAGAGACCTGATCCCGCGGCGTGGGCGCTTTTGGTTCTGTTCTACGTAATTATGGGCACCCTTCTTTGGGCAGAAGAAGCGGTCATTGCTTACAACGTCCATGGGAAGCCAGTGAATGTCCTGCCGGTGCTGGCCGCTGGCGTCAGCGCCGCTATTGTCGTCGTGGTCATTGCCCTTGGAACCCGCCGCGGAATTCCGTTGGCAACAAACAACGCTCTCGCGGTTGAGCGCCATGATTCGAAAATGCTGGCGTTGGTGCTGGGCGCCGCTGCCGTCGCGATGATCGCAGTCATAACGGCAATTCACGTCGCTGGCGTTCAAATCGCTCTCGGGCTCGCCCTAATCCTCATGCTCGCCTCAGCCACGCTGGCCTGGGATGGCTTCCGCTATCTCTTCATTTCCTCGGGAATCGAGATACGCGCACTGGGTTTCCGTCTGCGCTCGATTCCTGCAGCTGACATTAAGAGCTACGCGATAGGCCGATGGAACGTCATCGGCGGGTATGGGATTCGCGGAGTCGGCGACAAACGCGCTTACGTCTGGGGAAATCGGGGAGTTCGTATCGAGACTTTAGAAGGCGAAGTTTTTCTCGGGCACGATAGCCCAGAGCAGATTATTCGCGATTTGGATTTGATAACTCGCAACCACGAAGCACGCGGAGCTGCGTTGTCGTCCTGACGCTCTGTGTTCTTGGTGGTTAAAAGATTGTTGGCGTTGCCGGAGGAGGCGTTATGTTTTTCGGATTATCAGCAGAGATTTGGATTGTAATTGCGGTTGGGGTGTTCGTCCTCGCGTTCTTGATGAGCTTTCTTGCCCGCCTTTATCGTAAAGCCGGCCCACACGAAGCGCTAATTGTTTACGGTTTCCGCAACAAGAGAGTAGTCGTTGGCAGGGGGACGGTTGTGTTCCCCATGGTCGAGAACTGTCACGAGTTGTCTCTCGAATTGATGTCGTTCGACGTGGCGCCGCAGCAGGACCTCTACACCAAGCAAGGCGTGGCGGTCACGGTCGAAGCCGTGGCGCAGATCAAAGTTAAATCCGATACAGAATCCATCTGGACTGCATCGGAACAGTTTCTCACCAAGTCCGATCAGGAGCGCGAAGGCTTGATCAAGCTGGTAATGGAAGGCCACCTGCGCGGCATCATCGGCCAGCTCACAGTAGAAGAAATCGTGAAGCAGCCGGAGATGGTTGGCGACCGCATGCGCTCTACTTGCGCCGACGACATGAACAAGATGGGGCTGGAAGTAATTTCCTTCACCATCAA
>Ga0105240_10014495_pt1 | contig 10763 bp, 10 predicted proteins | sample KBSC54metaG_FD_80426 | JGI IMG/M metagenome (GOLD analysis project Ga0105240, IMG submission 80426) | Corn rhizosphere microbial communities from Kellogg Biological Station, Michigan, USA - KBS C5-4 metaG | ecosystem: Host-associated > Plants > Roots > Rhizosphere > Soil | place: Michigan, USA...
ACTGGGCACGGCAACCCGCACGATATCGCAGCCCGCGGCGGTGAGCTGGGCGATCTGCTGCAGCGTGGCGTTGACGTCAGAGGTGAGCGTCGTCGCCATCGACTGGACCGACACCGGCGCGTCGCCGCCGACGAAGGTGGAACCCACCTTGATCTTGCGGGAGACCCGCCGGGGGGCGAGAACCGGCGGAGGGGCGCTTGGCATTCCGAGAGAAACCGAGGTCACGGACCAAGTATCCGCTCCGTCGCCCCCGATTCCCATCAACCCCCGATATGGACCGGGTGAACTATGTCCGCGTACACCACCAGCAGCGTCATGACGATCAGCACGGACGCGATGGCGTAGACGATGGGAAGCATCTGGGCGGTGTCGACGTAGATGCCCTCGCGCGACGGCCCGGCGCCGGAGACACCGGCGCGGCTCCGCATCCGCGCCCAGCCGCGCCTGCCCGCCTCGACCAGTGCTCCCGCCACGTGCCCGCCGTCGAGCGGGAGCAACGGGAGGAGGTTGAAGAAGAAGAGCAGCAGATTGACGCTGGCCAACAGCCCGATCAGGAAGGCGATCTTGTCGCGCAGGGCGAAGTCGTGCGACGACGCGATCTGACCGCCGATCTCGCCAAGGCCGACGACGCCGATAGCCCCTTCGGCGTCGCGCGGCTTGCCTTCGAAGACCGTCTGCCAAAGACTGTGAATCTTGGAGGGGTAGTTGCCAAGCGCGTCCAGCCCCTGCCTGATCTGCGAGCCGATTTGACCGGGAAGACCGCTCAGTGACTCGGTCTTGTAGTAGGAGTGAACTTGGGACTGGACGCCGATGTAGCCGACCTTCTTGATCGTCGAGGTGCCGGCGACGTAGTTCTCGTTCTCGACCGGTGTGACGCTGACGGTCTGGACCGCTCCGTGCCGCTCGATGCCAAGCGAGATCGGCGTGTTCGGCGAGGCCTGAATAACCTTGACGACCTCGTCCCAGGACGACGCCGGCCGCCCGTTCACCGACTTGATCACATCGCCCTGCTGGAGCACCGTGAAGGCTGGAGCGACCACGGCGCCGCTTGGGCACGTCGTGGCGGTCGACGTCGCGGGAACGACGCACTTGGTCACCGAGGCGACCGTGGTGGTGGCATCGTCGTGCCGAAGCCCGACCACTGACAGCACGATGACGGTCAGGACGACGTAGATGAGGAAGTTCATGAACGGCCCGCCGACCATCACGATCATCTTCTTGCCGGGAGTCAGCCGGTAGAACTGGCGTGGCTCGTCTTAGGCGGTCACGACCTCCGAGCGGCTGGCGTTGCGGAACTCCTCGACGGCGGACGCCATGCGGCGCGGCCAACGCGAACGCTTCCCGTCGACGCGTGGCGGAACCATGCCGATCATGCGGATATAGCCGCCGAGCGGCAGCGCCTTCAGCCCGTACTCGGTGTCGCCCTTGCGGCGTGACCACAAGGTCGGTCCGAAACCGACCATGTATTGGGTGACCTTCACGCCGAACTTCTTGGCCGGCGCCATGTGCCCTACCTCGTGCAGGGCGACGGATGCCAAAAGCCCCACGGCGAAGACGATCACGCCGATCGCGTACAGCAACGCCTACCTCCGCACCTGCTCGAGCAGACGCCCCGCTTGGGCCCGGGCCCACGTTTCTGCCGCTTCGATCTCTTCGACGCTACCGGGTATATCGCCCGGTTGATGCTCGGCGTTAAGCCATTTCTCCAATATCGCCTCGATGCCATCGACGATGCCGAGAAAACCCAGGCGTCCGCTGTGAAACGCGTCTACCAGCTCTTCGTTCGCGGCGTTGAACACCGCGGGGGCGCAGCCACCGGCGGTTCCGGCCCGGCGGGCGAGATCGACAGCCGGGAACGCCACGCTGTCGAGCGGCTCGAACGTCCAGGACTGCGCGCGCCGCCAGTCCAGGGCGGCGGCTGCTCCGGCGACCCGACCGGGCCAGCCGAGCGCGAGCGCGATGGGCAGTCGCATGTCGGGCGGTGACGCTTGCGCCATCGTCGAACCGTCCACGAACTCCACCATCGAGTGCACGATCGACTGTGGGTGCACGACGACTGAAATACGATCATATGGGACGCCGAACAACAAATGCGCTTCGATGAGCTCCAGACCCTTGTTGACCAGCGTTGCGGAGTTGGTGGTGACGAGCTTGCCCATGTCCCATGTCGGGTGGGCCAGGGCCTGACTCGGAGTCACCTCTCCCAGCTCGGCTCGTGACCGACCCCGGAACGGGCCCCCACTGGCCGTGAGGAGCAGGCGGCGAACCTCGTCGCGCGTCCCGCCTCGCAGGCATTGCGCGATAGCGGAATGTTCCGAGTCGACCGGCACGAGCTGCCCCGGCTTCGCCATCCCCGCGACGAGTTGGCCGCCCGCGATCAGCGACTCCTTGTTCGCCAACGCCACCACGCGGCCGGACCGGAGCGCGGCGACGGTTGCTCGCAGACCCTGGGCCCCGGCCACCGCGTTGAGGACCACATCGCATTCGAGGCTCGCCAGCTCGTTCGTAGCCGATGGGCCGGCCACGATCTGAGGAACAGGGCCCGGTCCCGCCCAGGTCGTCTCGATCCGGCCACTCAGCTCGTCAGCCGCGTCTTCACGCGCGACCCCGACGAAGGAGACGCCCAGCGACACTGCTTGCTTCGCGAGCAGGCGAAGGTCACTGCCTCCGGCCGTGATGGCGACCACCCGGAATCGCTCCGGGGCGGCCCGCACCACATCGATGGTCTGGGTACCGATCGACCCGGTGGAGCCGAGGAGCGCGACAGTCCGGGGAGCGGTCATGACGCCATTGTGGATCACACCATGCGCGAGGCACCGGCGACGTGCTGGCCGATAGGTGCGAGAATGCCAGCAGTAGGAGTCGAATCAACAGACTGGAGTCCAGGCGTGGCACTCAGGCCAGGCAGCGAAGCGCCCAATACGGGTTCGCCCGAGGACTACGCGGCCGATCACCCGACTGAGCACCCGTCCGATTGGGGTTGGCACGGCGAGTTCGGTCGCGCGACCCGAGTAGCCGGGTGGGTCGTGGTCGTCATCCTGCTGGTCATGCTGACCACCACGCACTACAACAACGCCGGGTCGTTCGCGCTGATCGCGACCGCGGCCGGCATCGTCGTCGGCCTGATCTGGGACATCCAGCGCCGCCGGACGGCCTGGCGGAAGTAACTACTGTTCGCGCTGGCCCCACGGCGAGCCGTAATCGCCAGCCAAGAGATCAAGAAACGGGACCGCGTCGAACGCCTCCGGCCCCAGCACCCCTGATCCGGTCCAGATCCCGTTGGCGATCAACTCCATCGCGACGACTGGATTCACCGCGGTCTGCCAGACGACTGCCTGCGCCCCGTACTCACGCATCGACCACTCGTTGTCGACGACGTGATAGAGATACGTCGATCTCGGCTTGCCGTCCTTCCCGGAGCCGGTGACGTGGAGCCCGGCGCAGGTCTTGCCCCGCATCCGCTCACCCAAGGTTGCCGGATCCGGCAGGCAGGCGGCCACGACGTCGCGCGGACTGACCTCGACTCCGCCCACCCTGACCTTTGTGGTGCTGTCCAGGCCGAGCTTGTGAAGCGTCTTTAGAACCTCGATGAACTCGTTGCCCAAGCCGTACTTGAAGCTCACGCGCTTCGCGTCGACCCAGCGCGGGATGAGCAGCACCTCTTCGTGCTCCACGTTCACGCACTCGACCGGGCCGATGCCCTCGGGAAAATCGAAGACCTCCGGTTCGCTGAACGGCTCGGTGGTGAACCAGCCGCGTTCCTTCTCGAAGATGACAGGAGGGTTCAAGCACTCCTCGATCGTCGTCCAGATCGAGAACGACGGCGCGAAATCGAAACCATCGACCACCAGGTTCGCGCCGTCGCGAACCCCGGCCTCCTCGATCTCGGCGAACAGGTGGTCGGAGGCGTAGCGCGCGAACACATCGGCCAATCCGGGCTCGACGCCCATGCCGACAAGCGCGATCCGTCCGGATGCCTCCCACTCGGCCGCCAGCGCGAACTGCTCGTCGCCGAGCTTCACTCCTGGCTTCGCGTAGGGCTCGTCGGCGTGCGGCGTCGACAGCGACATCGCCATATCCAAGTAGTGGATCTTCGCCGCCAAAGCGGCGCGAAAGATCGGCATCGTGAACCGAGGATCGGTGGCGCCGAGGACGGCGTCGACTCGGTGCTCAGCGATCAACGCCTCGACCGCGGCCTGGTCGGACGCGTCGACCTGGGCGGCGACGAAGCGGGCGTCCGAGGTCGCCGACGCCGCCTTCTCAGCGCGCGCGAGGTCGTAGTCGGCTAGGACGACTTCTTCGAAGAACGGTCGCCGGGCCGCGATGAGCGCCGCCGCCGAACCCACGCCGCCGGAGCCAAGAATGAGGGTGCGCATCTACCGCCCTTTCAGCAACGGCTGGTCAGAGTCCCAGCTCGATCCATCTCGTTGATCCCGACGCCTCCTGGCGATCCCAGACAGCGCCTCCAGCACGACCCGATTGGCCAGAAGCGCAGTGACGTCGGCATGGTCGTATGGCGGGCTGACTTCGACCAAGTCGAGTCCGACAACCGGGAGCTCATAGGCAATCCGGCGCACCGAGTCCAACAGTTCCCGCGCGCTGAGGCCGCCCGGCTCGGGAGTGCCAGTTCCAGGGGCGTGCCCGGGGTCGCAGACGTCGATGTCAACAGAGAGAAACACGCCGTCACACTCGTCGACGGCGATGGCCGACGCCTCGGTGATGCACGCCGGCAAGCCACGATGGACGATCTCGGTCATCTCGTATGAGCGCATGCCCTGCTGGGCCATCCAGTCCAACGTCTCAGGTCCCGGCCAGTACCCGCGCAGGCCGATTTGCAGGAAGCGATCGCCGCGGATCGCACCCGACTCGATCAAGCGACGCATGGGCTGGCCATGGCCGATCAGCGATCCGAACTCGACGTCGCCAGTGTCAGCGTGCGCGTCGAAGTGGATCATCGACACGCGCCCGAGGCCGACGTGCTGAGCGACGCCGGCGGCGTCCGGCCACGCGATCGTGTGATCACCGCCGAGGACCAGTGGGATCGCGCCCGCGGCGGCAACGGCGTGGACGGCTTCCTGCAGATCACGCACCGAACGTGCCGCGTCGCCGGAGAACATCTCGACGTCACCGGCGTCGTACACCCGCAGGTCGCGCAACCCGTCGACGCGCAGCGCCAGCGACGGTCGCGAACCGTCGTGCGGCAGGTAGCACGTTTGGCGGATGTGCTGCGGGCCGAACCGAGTTCCCGATCGATGCGAGGTGCCACCGTCAAACGGCGCGCCGAGGATAACGACGTCGGCGTCCCAATAGCTCGATGAATCCGCCCAGTCGCACTTGTCTACACCCAGAAACGTGATGTCGGGCCCGTACTGAGCTCCGTATCTAGCCATGACCACAGCCTGCCATTACCCAGTCGGCCCTAATTTTCACGTCCCGGCTCGCTATAACTGGGGCGGGAATACCAACCGCTCTTGCGAAAGCGAGTCGGGCAAGCTGAGGCCGGCCGTGATGGGTTCGTCGTCCGCTAAAAATATCGGGGTGTCCCGGTTGAGAGTTTGGCCACGGAAGAACGGCTTGTAGACGGTCATCGCTATAGCCATCAAGATGAAGCCGACGATGATCGATCCGACGCCAAGAATAAAGGCGAAGCCGATCTGCCAGTGCGGTGCGAACTGCATGTGCCACACCACGTAGCTGTTGACCGGCTTCCAATCCTGATAGACCGTCAGGGCCAAGCCGCCGAAGAGCATCAACCCACCCAGGAACGGGATAACCCCCCGCATGAAGAAGTCTTTCACGCTCGTAGTCAACTCGCGACGGTAGTACCAAGTGCAAGCGAATCCGGTGAGACCATAGTAGAACGCAATCATCATCCCGATCGCGGTCACTGCGTCCGCGATCAACCCACCAGCCGAGTAGAAGTTGAGGGCCAAATACAGCAGCGCAGAAATGACGCCCATCCAGATCGTCGACTGCGTTGGCGTGAGATACTTCTTGTGAATGTGTGCGAAACGCGACGGTATAGCCTTGAATGCCGCCATAGACAGCGTGGTCCGGGCGGTCGGAAGAATGGTCGTCTGCGTACATGCGGCCGCCGAGGTCAGAACTAGCAGGACGAGCAGCTTTTCCATGACCTTGCCATAGCCGGACGACCCGAAAGCGGCGTTGCCGACCACGCTCAGGATGTCACCGGAATTGTCCGGATTCGCAAGTCCGATGCCGTCCGTTCCTACTCCTGCGAATGACTGCGCCGCCAGAGTAACGATGACGTAGGTCAACAGGAGGAGGACGGTCGAGATAATGGCCGCGCGCCCCGGTGTTTTGTCGCGGTCCTTCGTCTCTTCGTTGACCGACACCGCCGAGTCCCAACCCCAATAGATGAACAACATCAGGATTATGCCCTGGGCAAACGTGTTGAGGTCATGCACCTTGAAGGGGTTGAACCATGACCATTGGGGGTGGATGGCGGTGGGCGGCGGGCTCGAGCCGTAGACCTTCACGAGCGCGGTGACCGCGAAGATGATCAACACGACCACTTCCAGCGCCAAGAGCACCTGCTGGATCCGGGCCGAGACCTCGATTCCGCGGTAGCAGATATAGGTCATTAGGACCATCCACAACAGCCCGACCAGCAGAACCCATCCGCTCGACGCGTCGCTCCCGATGTTGTCTTTGTCGACAAGCAGAAACACATACTGCCCGGCGACCTGCGCCAGCGCGGCCATGACGAGGATGTCGGCGGCGACGATGCCCCAGCCACCCATCCACCCAGTCTTTGGGCCGAACGCCTTTGTCGCCCATGTGAACGTCGTGCCACAGTCTGGCTCGCGCTTGTTCAGTTGCTGGTAGCCGATGGACACGAACAAGATGGGCACGAAGGCTAGGACCACGATGGCAGGAGCCTGTAGGCCGACCAAGATGATGATGGCGCCCAACGTGGCCGCCAGGCTGTACGCCGGCGCCGTCGACGCGACGCCGATGACGACGCTGGAAGCCAGGCCGAGGGTCCCGGCCTTGAGCCCTTTGCCACCGTCGTCGCTCGACGGTCGCCTGACTTCCGCAGGCGCTTCGGCGGTCATGATGCCTCCCGATGCAGGTGGACTCAGTGGCGAAACGGTAGATCAATCGGTGCGTGAGCGCCAGGGTTCCGTACGGTTGTTTCCCCCGGATTACGTCAAGACTGTGAGCATGCACAACGAAATCTCGCGCCGATGGGCCCTGATGATGCGGATTCACTTGCAGCCGTCGGCGCGGTGCGCGAAGCTGTGGTGGTGCCCAACCCGCCGACCCGCAATGCGCCGGACGAGGTGAGCAAGGCCATCATCGCCCAGTTGCAGGAGGACGGCCGACGCCCGTATGCCGCGATCGGCAAAGCGGTCGGGCTCTCAGAGGCCGCCGTACGGCAACGGGTGCAGAAGCTCGTCGAGACCAACGTCATGCAGATCGTCGCGGTCACAGACCCCATGCAGGTGGGGTTCGCGCGCCAGGCGATGGTGTCGATCGTCGCGACCGGGGACCTGGAGGCGATCGCCGGCAAGCTCGGCGAGATCCCGGAAGTCGTCTACATCGTGATCACCGCAGGGGCAACCGACATCCTCGCTGAAGTGGTCGTCACCGACGACGACCACCTGCTCACCTTGATCAACAACCGGATTCGCTCGATTCCGGGTGTCATCCGGACCGAAACGTTTCTCTATCTCAAACTGACCAAGCAGATCTACAACTGGGGCGCCCGATGACCACCACATCAGCAGATGTCGACCCGATGCCCGACCACTACGACGCGGCTGCCCTGTCGGCGAGCGCGCACGAGCATCTATGGATGCACTTCACGAGAGTGTCTTCCTACGCCGCCTCGCCGGTTCCGACGATCGTCAAGGGCGACGGAGTGCGTATCTGGGACGCGAACGGCAAGCCGTACCTGGACGGTCTGGCCGGCCTCTTCGTCGTCCAGGCCGGGCACGGCCGGGTCGAACTGGCGGAGGCCGCGTACCGCCAGGCGTCAGAGCTCGCGTTCTTTCCGATCTGGTCCTACGCCCATCCGAAGGCGATCGAGTTGGCCGAGCGGTTGGCCGGTTACGCGTCCGGCGACCTCAACAAGGTCTTCTTCACGACCGGGGGCGGTGAAGCGGTCGAGACGGCCTGGAAGCTTGCCAAGCAGTACTTCAAGCTGCAGGGAAAGCCCCTGAAGACCAAAGTGATCAGTCGATCGATCGCGTACCACGGCACACCGCACGGCGCGCTGTCGATCACCGGCGTGCCCGCCATGAAGCAAATGTTCGAGCCGCTCGTGCCGGGAGCGCTGAAGGTTCCCAACACCAACTTCTACCGGGCCCCCGAGCACGGCGACGACCTCGAGGCCTTCGGCCGGTGGGCGGCCGACCAGATCGAGGTCGCCATCGAGGCCGAGGGAGCGGACACGGTGGCCGCCGTCTTCCTCGAGCCGGTCCAGAACTCTGGCGGATGCTTCCCGCCGCCGCCCGGCTATTTCCAGCGAGTCCGTGAGATCTGCGACCGCTACGACGTGCTGCTCGTGTCCGACGAGGTCATCTGCGCGTTCGGCCGGCTCGGCACTATGTTCGCCTGCGACAAGTTCGGATATGTCCCTGACATGATCACCTGCGCCAAAGGCATGACCAGCGGGTACTCCCCCATCGGCGCCTGCGTGATCAGCGACAAGATCGCCGAGCCGTTCTGGAGCGGCTCGGATTACTTCGCGCACGGCTACACCTTCGCCGGACACCCGGTGTCGTCCGCGGTCGCTCTGGCGAACATCGACATCTTCGAACGCGAGGGGCTCAACCAGCGCGTCCTCGACAACGAACAGGCCTTCCGCTCGACGCTAGAGCGGTTGAGCGAGCTGCCGATCGTCGGCGACGTCCGCGGTGACGGCTACTTCTACGGAATCGAGCTGGTCAAGGACAAGACCACGAAAGAGACGTTCGACGACGACGAGTCCGAGCGGTTGCTGCGCGGGTTTCTGTCCAAGGCCCTCTATGAGGCAGGGCTGTACTGCCGCGCGGACGACCGCGGCGATCCCGTGATCCAGCTGGCGCCGCCGCTGATCGCCGGACAGGCTGAGTTCGACGAGATCGAACAGATCCTGCGCTCGGTGCTCACCGAGGCCTGGACCCGGATCTGAGGGGAATGTCATGAGGGTCGGCATTCCTCGCGAGGTCAAGAACAACGAGTTTCGGGTGGCGATCACGCCCGCGGGCGTGCACGAGCTGGTGCGAAACGGTCACGAGGTGCTCATCGAGCACGACGCCGGTGTCGGCTCGGCGATCCCCGATCCCGACTTCGTCGCCGCCGGGGCCTCGATACTTCCGGACGCGGACGCGGTCTGGGAGACCAGCCAACTTGTCTTGAAGGTAAAGGAACCGGTCGCCGAGGAGTACCACCGGATGCGGCGCGACCAGGTGTTGTTCACCTACTTGCACCTCGCCGCCGACCGGCCCTGCACGGACGCGCTGCTCGCGGCCGGGACCACCGCAATCGCCTACGAAACTGTGCAGCTGCCGGACAAGTCTCTGCCGCTTCTCGCTCCGATGTCGGAAGTGGCCGGACGGCTGGCGCCGCAGGTCGGCTCGTATCACCTCATGAGTCAGGGCGGCGGACGAGGTGTCCTCATGGGCGGCGTGCCCGGCGTCTACGCAGCCAAGGTGGTGGTCATCGGGGCCGGGGTCTCTGGCCAGAACGCCGCCGCGATCGCGCTCGGCATGCAGGCCGAGGTGCTGCTACTCGACCGCAACGTCGCCCGGCTCCGCCAAATGGATGCCATCTATCAAGGGCACTGCCAGACGATCGCGTCGAACGCCTACGAAGTTGAGCGAGCCGTGCTCGACGCCGACCTGGTGATCGGAGCCGTGTTGGTTCCCGGCGCCAAGGCGCCCACGATCATCAGCAACGAGCTGGTCTCGCGGATGAAACCTGGCTCGGTGCTCGTCGACATCTCGATCGATCAGGGTGGGTGTTTTGAAGATTCGCACCCGACGACCCACGCCGATCCCGTCTACCGGGTCCACGACTCAATCTTCTACTGCGTGGCGAACATGCCAGGGGCGGTGCCGCACACATCGACCTACGCGTTGACGAATGTGACGTTGCCGTATGTGCTGGAACTGGCGAACCTCGGTTGGCAGCGCGCCCTGCGCAACGATCCCGCGCTCGCGCTCGGTCTCAACACGCATGCCGGCCAGCTTGCGAACACGCCAGTTGCCGAAGCCCACGGATACTCTTCGGTCGACCTCGCCGACATACTCGCCTAGTCGCGACAGTGCCGGACTACCGCGCGATCTCCTTCTGGCATGAGACGGCCGGAACGATCCGCCCGCGACCAGGCCTGCGCCGCAACGACAAGGTCGACGTGGCGATCGTCGGCGGTGGCTTCACCGGCCTCTGGACGGCCTATTACCTGGCGGTGGCCGATCCAGGCCTGCGGATCGCCGTTGTCGAGGCGGAAGTAGCCGGATTCGGAGCCTCGGGCCGCAACGGCGGGTGGTGTTCGGCTCTGTTCCCCACCAGCGCGGCGCGTTTGGCGCGCGACTATGGACGGGACGCGGCATGCGCGCAATACGCGGCCATGCGCGCGTCGGTCGACGAGGTTGGTCGGGTGTGCGCGCACGAGAGGATCGACGCCGACTTCGCCAAGGGCGGTGTCATCGTCCTCGCACGCAACAGCGCCCAGTTGGCGCGGGCCCGTTCGGAGGTCGACAAGTCTGACGAGTTCGGCCTGGGCAGCGAGCTGCTCGACACGGCCGGCG
>Ga0105240_10014497_pt1 | contig 10762 bp, 6 predicted proteins | sample KBSC54metaG_FD_80426 | JGI IMG/M metagenome (GOLD analysis project Ga0105240, IMG submission 80426) | Corn rhizosphere microbial communities from Kellogg Biological Station, Michigan, USA - KBS C5-4 metaG | ecosystem: Host-associated > Plants > Roots > Rhizosphere > Soil | place: Michigan, USA...
CGATCTGCCATGGGCCTGCAACCGAATCGATACCGATGGTGAGCTTGCGGCCGATTGCATCTCCCTTAGGGAAGAACTTCTTTGCGATGGTTTCATTGACGACGGCCACCTTCAGTCCAGTCGCCGAATCTGCGGGAGTGATGGGACGCCCAGCAACAATCGAGATGCCGGCAGTCTCGAAGTACTGTCCGGAGACCCGGTTGAGAATGGAGACCATGTCTTCCTTTGGCGCGGGGGTGTAGCCCTCGAGAGTAATGTTTGAGCTCCAGGCACCGTTGCTGACGGGAGGTGTTGCTGCGAGGGCGGCGGAGCGCACTCCGGGAACAGCCGAAAGCCGTTCTAGCAATCTCTGGTGAAGGGCTGGTACCTGGTGAGGCTGATAGCCGGCGAGCTTTTCGCCAAAGTCGGCAAGCAGCAAGTGTGTCCGCTCGAATCCGTAGTCCTGATTCTGAAGATTGCGCAAGGTACGCAACAGCAGTCCGGATCCGACAAGAAGAACGAGAGAGAGCGTCACCTGAAAGACGATCAGCGCTTTTGGCCAAAGGCGCGAGCTCTTGCCACCCGCGGCTTGCTGCGTTCGGGAACTCGTGTTGAGCGCTCCGCGATTGCCAATCCTAGATGCCATCACAGCAGGGGCCAGTCCGAACAGAATCGCAGTTGATATAGAGACGCCGATGGTGAACAGTACGACAAGCACGTTCGGGGTTGCGCTCATGGTGACGTTGCCATTTTGCTGGCCCACAAAGGCAATGAGTGCGCGCGTGGCGACGAACGCTAGTCCAAGCCCAAGAGCACCGCCTGTGAGCGACAGCAAGAGTGTCTCAGTAAAACTCTGCCTGACGATCCTCGCGCGCGTTGAACCTAAGGCGAGCCGAGTAGCGATCTCATGCCTCCGGGCTGTCGACCGCGCGAGCAGGAAATTTGCGAGGTTAGCGCACGCGATGAGCAGGACCAGTCCGACGACGGCCATGAGTATCTTCAATGAGTCGCCGTATTGGGAGCGGAGAATGGAGACGCCGTTTCCGGCGGGGACGAGGGGAACGGTGAGGCGGTTGATCTCTGCGCGGCGTTCGGGCGTGACCTTGCTGCCCTCGTTGGCGAGGGTTGCCGAGCGCACTTGCTGGTTGACCCAGTTCTGGGCCGCTGTGAATGCAGATTTGCTGGAGGCAGCTTCAGGGCTGAGGCGTCCTAGAATGTGCAGGAAGAAGAGGCCCGAATGCGGAGTAAGCATAGAGGGCTGGGCAAGCACGACCGGCTGCATGCTTAGCGGTACCCACAGGTCTGTTGGCTCCAGTTCCTGTTTGAACCCGTGAAACGCTTCCGGCATGACTCCGACCACTGCGAACGGAATTGAGTTGATGTTGATGGTTTTGCCGATGATGCGTGTATCTGCTGAGAGTGCCTGACGCCAGAAGCGATGACTTAGAACCACTACGGCTCCCGACCCGGGCACTGCGTCGTCGGAAGGGAGAATCGCGCGCCCGAGAAGCGGCTGCGCGCCGAGAACGTTGAAGTAATTGCCTGAAACCAGCGTTGCCGGAGCCAACATGGCTGGCGTGGCGGATGTACCGGTATCATTCAGCCGGATACTCACTTTGTTTGAGAAGCTGCCGTACGAGGCGATCCCTTGGAATGGGCCGGGGTTTGCTTCCAACTGTTTCGAGAAGTCCCAGGGGAAGTAGCCGCCGAAGGCGCCGAGTTCAATTCCGCCGGCGACGCCTCCGAATACGGAGTGGCCGAATGCGACAAGTTGTTGTGGTTCACGGACGGGCAGATTTCGCAGCATCAACTGATTGATCAAAGTGAAGATGGCCGTGTTGCCGCCGATGCCGAGCGCCAGCGATAGCAGGGCGATAGCCGTGTATCCGGGGCTTTTGAGCAATGAGCGAGTGCCCATGCGTATGTCGTGTACTACATTATCGAGGGTCGATTCCCATCGCGAACTCCAGACCTGGTGCTTCACTGCGTTTCGTGTCCCACCCAAGTCTGCGAGAGCGGCGCGACGTGCATCGGAAGCTGTCATGCCGGCGTTGATCTTCTGTGAAACGGATTCGTCGAGATATACGTTCAACTCCTCGTCCATCTCTCGTTCGATTTGCTTCTTGCGGAGTAACGATCTGAGACCAGTAAGGAAATTTGCCAGCAAACCCATGCACGATCCTCTCGGGGTCGAACTGAGCCTATGCCGGCTCATCTAGATAATCTAGAGAATAGCGGCGACATCTAGATTGTCAAGAGGAGAATGACAGATTGCGTGGGGCTGGATCAGCTACTTGCCGGAATTGATAAGGCGGATGCGGGCGGTGAAGGAGCGGCCGTCGAATTCGCTGAAGGTACGGAACTGCGGCGAATCGACGATGCGGTTGACGACCGAAGGATTTCGGCTGCTTGTTGCGTTCTCGAGTACACCGCGCAGGCCGAAGTAGGAACCTCGGAAATGGAAACGCCACTCCAGGCCGGGGCTGATGGTTGTGAAGTTCGGGAACCGGCGCTGGCCGACAGCACCGACGACCTGCTGATTCGCATTAATAGCGGTGTAGGAGACACCGGTATGCCAGTCTGCGGTGTAGACGAAATCCCAGTTCTTGCGAAACCATGGCAGATCGAAGGGCAGCCATCCCCAGGACAGGACGCGATTGGGCACGTCCCACGGCAAAGGGCCGCTCTGCTGCGGGCCGAAGTCAGTGATGGTTGGCGAGTAGTCGATAGCGGCGTTTGTGTGTGCTCTGGAATGAGTGTAGGCCCCGAATAGCGTGTATCCGTGAGCAAAGGTGCGCCGGGCATCGATTTCGAAGAGATCGTCGTTGTCCTGCCTGGAGGAGGTGAGGCCATATGTGCCGGAAAGCGCGCCGGCAGTGGTGTCATTGCTGTACGCGAATTGATCTTTGACACGTTTCTCGAGTACTTCGGCACGCAGAAAGAGTGCGCCCGGCAATTTCTGTTCGATGCCCACGCTCCAGTTGACGGCGTGTGGCTGGCGCAGCAATCGATCGTTTGTGACGAACTGCGTGGTCGTTGGCGGGCCGTCGGGAGCCGTTCCGGAAGGGGAGAAGTATTGATCGATGCGAGGCCCTGTGAATTGGCGCGTCAAGTATTCGAGCTGCGTGTGGTCGTAGTAGAGTCCGATGCCGGCGCTCAGCTTTGTCGTTCCTGTGAGGCCGGGCGGAGACCAGGTGGCAGCGAGCCGAGGCGAGAACACAGGACGACGCACGATCTCATCCCAATCGAAGCGAAGTCCCGGTTCAACCAGGAGTCCTCGCGGGAGGGTCCATCGGTCCTGCAGAAAGATGCCGGTTTCCACGTTGTGAAGGGCTGAAGGGGCTACTTCAGGGAACGTGCTCCGGCGCAGGAGGGTTCCGTCTTCGCGCAGATAGTTGATCGGAGCCAGAGACTGGCGTTCGTTATAACTGACGCGATCGATATCAATGCCGAGCTTGAGATTGTGCTGCCCCTGCCAGTGTTGCGGCGGAAGGTAGAGAGTCGCATTGCCCTGGACGCGTTGAGAACGCCCGGTGACCGACTGAAAGTAGCTGCCGAGATACAACTCAGGAGTGATTCTGAAAGGGCCGTCGGGGTGCGGAACATAGCCGTCGCGAATGCTCAGGAACGCCACGCCGGCATCGAGGAGACCACCGCTCTTGGAACTCCATTGGTCACGGACGTACGGCATCCAGGCGATGGTGTTTCGTTTTGTAGTGCTCTGCTGAGGGTTCAGAGACGATAGCCCGTCGTACAGAGAGTGATATGTGTTGGTGAGCAGTCCGGCGGAGAGGATGTTGGTTTGCGTGGTGTTGGCCTGAAGCTTGAGCAGGTTGCTTCCGCGAAGCACATGGTTGGTGTCGGCGTTGGAGGGGAGTTCGGGTATGTAGATGTTGTCGTACTCGAGGTCGACTGCGTCGAAGAACCAGGCGCGGTCGCGCACAAGCGGGCCGGAAAACGTCACCCTGGGCACGAACTTATCGAAGCGGATGCCGTTCTTCTGTTGAAACGATGGGACGAAATTTGTCGCGTTGAAGCGGAATTTGTTGTCGCCCATCCCGGTGTAGAAAGCGATAACCCCGCCAGTATTGCGGCCGAACTCGACGGGGTAGCGCGTCGACTCCTGATCGATGGTGCGCACCGCGTCGGCGCTTACGCGAAGCGCCAGGTTTCCGCTGACTGGGGAGCGAACGTCGAAACCATCGAGGAGGTCGAGGGTTGCCCACGCTTCCGATCCGACGACGTGAACCTGTCCGGTCCCGTCCTGCACAATGCCCGGGTAGAAGGGCAGCAGGTTGCGGATGTCCCTCGAAGTTGGGTAGGGAACGTTGGTGATCTCCGGGACGTTCATGGTCCGCTTGTCGGAGACCTGTTCGGGGTTGATGCCCGGGACGGAGGCTGACACGCTTACGTTGGTTGAAACCACCTGCTCATGGTTCAGAACGATTCGGATGTCGCGCGCTTCAGGATCCTGCTGATCGATTGTCTGCTGGTAGAAGCCGGGTCTGGTCACCTGAAGCTGATAAGCAGCATCAGAGGAAAGCGTGTAGCTGCTTCGGCCCGCGAAATCCGTGATGGTGGAGATCGGCTGGGCCGTGGGTACGAGGACGACCACTTTGGCTCCAGCGACGGGCGCTCCTACTTCGTCGACGACGGAAACAACTGTCGTCAGCTTGGGCTGCTGGGGATGCGCGGCCAAGGTGTAGACCGCAGCACAAGTTGCGATCGCAAGTAGACGTACAGGGCGCATTCCACATCCGAGGAATCTCACCTCATTGTAGATGCGGGCACATGAAGAGGTTATGCCTCGGCATCTGAGGGCGAAGCACAGGCGTTCTCAGGCTTCGGGCAGCTCGCGGTGTTCTGCGAACGCGTCAAGGCGCAATGGTCCACACTCGCCTGAGCTCGGACGGCGACTTCCATGGACCTGAGCCGTTCTGAACGCATCTGACTAGTCTGGCTGCAAATTTGCGATGACGGATGAACTATCAAGATAAAGGCTTGCTCCGCTTGATTGCGGTTTTTAAATTGCTCAAGGTGTGCGCACTGATCGGCGCGGGAATTTTCGCGCTCAAACTGGTGCACGCCGATATCGGTACAGTGCTTGAGCTTTGGGTAATGAAACTGGGTCTTGATCCGGGCAGCGATCTGCTTAATCATGCGATTCAGAGGGCTTGCGAAATTCCGCAGGACAAGATCTGGGAGCTTGGGGCTATCAGCTTCCTTTATGCGGCTCTCTTCATGACCGAGGGTATCGGGCTGTGGTTTGCAAAGCGTTGGGCAGAGTGGTTCACGGTGATCATCACCGGTTCACTGATTCCATTTGAAATCTACGAGGCCGTGCATCGCCCGACTGCTATCCGCATTTTGGTTCTCCTGATTAACGTGGCAGTAGTCGCATACCTGGTGCACCGCATCGTCCACGAGCGACCCCGGGACCGCGTTCGGGGTGGGTTGCGTGATGCTCCCTCCGCTTGACACTCGTGAGGGGAAAGGCGTTTGGGCGCTGTCGATTCGTTGTTTCCTTTGCCTGGGGGAACAAGGGAACCGGTCAATCCTTTGACGGCGGGAAAAACTGCGACCTTAGGCACTCCCGGTCGATTACCGAAGTGGCATTCGTTCGAGTGGCGTCAGTGATCGCTGTCACGCGATTAAAAACTATATTGCGCTTGAATAGTTCCATTCGCTGCACATGCTTTCCTGGGGAGCATTTCGATCGATGATTCGGAATCTTCTAAGTCGTGTTTTACACATCCTTGCGTTTATCGGTCCGGGTGGGTCGAGCCTGAGGCCCTGGCTGCATCGGCTGCGCGGAGTGCAGATCGGCAAGAACGTCTGGCTCTCTCATTTCGTATATATGGATGACTGCCATCCCGATCGCATTTCTATCGGAGACAACTGCACTATCGGCCTGCGCACCACTATCTTTGCGCACCTGTATTGGGGACCGGTACGGGTGCAGCATAAAGGCACCGTGGTGATTGAGAAGGATGTGTTCATCGGTCCGCACTGCGTGATCCTGCCGAACGTGCGAATTGGCGAGGGCGCCGTGATCAAGGCAGGCACTGTGGTGAGCAGAAGCGTTCCGCCCCATGCGTTGTGGGGGCCACCGGCGCCAGAGGTCATAGGCACTGCTACAGTGCCGCTGACGGCAGAGCACTCCTACGAAGAATTTATTCAGGGGATGAGGCCGCTGAACGGGATTCATCATCATGTGCACGAACTTCTCCATCATCACTGATCCGAAAGCTTAGGAAGGGCAACAGTCGGAGCAGGCGAAAGGAATGGAACGGCATGTGCGGCATTTGCGGCGTTCTGAATACCGATGGAAGCGTTGCCGATGCCGGCCTGCTCGCAAAGATGATCTCGAGGGTTCGCCACCGCGGCCCAGATGATTGCGGGATCTACACAAACGGGAACGTTGGCCTGGGCCACGCGCGCCTGAGCATCATTGATCTTGCCGGTGGTCACCAACCGATGGAGAGCGCCGATGGGGATCTTGCGATCACGTTTAATGGAGAGATCTTCAACTACATCGAACTGAGAGAGGAACTCGAGAGACGCGGGCACCATTTCGTTACCACCTCTGATACGGAGGTGATTTTGCATCAGTACCAGGAAGACGGCGAGGAATGCGTGCATCGGTTCAATGGCCAATGGGCATTCGCCATCTCGGATCGCCGCAAGCGCAAGCTCTTCCTCTCTCGGGATCGCATGGGGATCAGGCCGCTCTTCTACACGGAGACGAATTGCGGCTTTCGCTTTGCCTCCGAGATCAAGGCGCTGTTGGCTGAGCCGTCCGTGCGGGCTGAACTGGATTTATTTGCACTCGATCAGATCTTCACATTCTGGGCGACGATCCCGCCGCGTACCGCGTTCAAGGGTATTTCGCAGGTTCCGCCGGGCTGCTCGCTTGTGGTGGATATTTATGGTGTTCGGGCAAATCGGTATTGGTCGCTTTCGTTCCCTGAACACAGGAATTGTGATGTTGATGAGCGGGAGCTTGCCGGCGAGCTTAGAGAACTTCTTCTGGATGCGACGAAGATCCGGCTTCGATCGGACGTGCCAGTCGGTGCATACCTGAGCGGCGGCATCGACTCGTCCGTGACGACAGCCCTAGCTGCCAGCATCGCGGGCGACAGGCTGCGGAGCTTTTCCATTTCGTTTGACGATTCTGAATATGACGAGAGGCGTTTTCAGCAGGAGGCGAGCGAGTTTCTCAGGACGGAGCACAGCAGCTTCGCGTGCTCGTCGCGCGATATTGCAGAGGCGTTTCCGGATGTGGTCTGGCATGCCGAGCAGCCAATTTTGCGGACCGCGCCGGCTCCCATGTTTCTGCTTTCGCAGTTGGTGGGCGAGTGTGGTTTCAAGGTTGTGCTGACGGGGGAGGGCGCCGACGAGGTGCTAGGCGGATACGACATCTTTAAGGAGGCGAAGATTCGGAGATTCTGGGCGCGCGACCTGTCGTCCCGATGGCGTCCGCTGCTGCTGAAGCGGTTGTATCCCTACATGGACGGGATACAGAGGCAGTCGGCGGCATACCTGCAGCATTTTTTCCGGGTGAGCGAGCGCGATATTGCCAATCCGTACTTCTCGCACTTGCCGCGCTGGGAACTGACCGCGCGGATCAAGCTTCTGCTGTCGAACGAGGTTCGCACCGAGCTGCGAGATTACAGCGCATTCGATGATCTTGCGCGGGCGCTGCCGGCGGACTACGGTTCGTGGCAACCATTCAATCAGGCGGAGTTCTTAGAAGCTTCAGGCCTTCTGCCCGGCTACATTTTGTCATCGCAGGGCGACCGTATGGCGATGGCCCACGCCGTCGAAGGGCGATTTCCGTTCCTTGACCACCGCGTGGTTGATTTTGCCTGCAAGCTTCCGCCCGGCTTGAAAATGAAGGGGCTCACCGAGAAGTACCTGCTCAAGCGGGCCTGTGCGGGAGATGTTCCTCAGTCCATTCTCAAGCGCACCAAGCAGCCCTACCGCGCTCCGGAAGGGAAGTGTTTCTTCGGCAAAGACGCGCCGGAGTATGTTGGGGAGGCGCTATCGCACGGTGGTATTCAGAGCAACGGCATCTTCGACCCGCGTGCTGTAGGCGTTCTGGCGGAAAAGTTCAGATCTGGCCGCCCGGTCAGCACGAAAGACAACATGGCACTGACAGGAGTGCTCTCAACGCAGCTGCTAGTCAATCAATTGTCAGGGGGACAACTCGACTCATGCACACAGTGGAGATCGGATCCGAACTTCGCGACTTTGTAGTGACCAATTTTCTGTTTGGGAAGGGCGATGACCTGAGCGATGACGAGTCGCTTCTCGACAACGGCGTCATCGACTCAACCGGAGTGCTCGAGTTGGTCAGCTACCTTCAGGAGCGCTACGACATACATATCGAGGATGACGAGATTGTTCCGGCAAATCTCGATTCCATTCACAACCTGGTCGATTTTGTCGGACGCAAGAGCGTGAACCTGGGTTAAGGGGAGCAACCATGCTGGTCGAGAAGTTCCTGGAGGAGAGCGCACGCCGGTTTCCGGAGAAGATCGCCCTGATTACAGAGCGGGAGCGCTTTACCTACCGACAGATCGAGGATCGGGCGAATGCGCTGGCTCAGGCGATGGTTGCCGCCGGAGTCAGCCGCGGAGACCGGGTGGTGATCGTTCTGCCGAACTCGGTGGAAGCAGTTGTCGCGATCTTTGCCACATTGAAGGCCGACGCGGTTTTTGTCGTGCTGCATGCAACCATCAAGAGCGACAAGCTTGCATACGTGCTGAACAATTGCAGGGCTACCGGCATCGTCATCGATTCAGCGAAGGCTGAAACAGACCAGCGCTGGCTGAGCGAGACTCCCTATCTGCGGTCGGTCTTTATCCGGGGCGCTGCCGCAGCCGATGATGAGGCTGTTCGCAAGTCCGGCAAGCATCTTTACTCTCTAGACAATCTCCAGGATGCGGATGCATGTGCCGCTCCTCCGCCGCGCAGATGCATCGACATCGATCTTGCAGCACTCATCTACACCTCAGGATCGACCGGCAGGCCGAAGGGCGTGATGATGACGCATCTGAATATCGTCTCGGCCGCCACTTCCATCACGACGTATCTTGAGAACCGCTCCGACGATGTTGTGATCGACGTGCTGCCGCTTTCGTTCGACTATGGCCTGTATCAATTGCTGATGATGTTCAAGGTTGGTGGGACTCTCGTCCTGCTGAACTCGTTTGCATATCCGCATCCTGTGCTGCAGCGCATCGCGGAGGAAGGCGTGACCGGATTCCCCATCGTGCCGACGATCTCTGCAACGCTGCTGCAGATGAATCTTTCGCGCTACACGTTCCCGAAGCTCCGGTACCTCACGAATACAGCGGCGGCTCTGCCGATCGACCACATCCGCAAGCTGCGGGCGCTGTTCCCGCAGGTGAAGATCTACTCGATGTATGGGCTAACGGAATGCAAGCGAGTCTCCTATCTTCCTCCGGATCAGATAGACGTGCGGCCGGGATCGGTCGGTCGCGGAATGCCGAACGAGGAGGTGTACATTGTCGATCCTGAAGGGAATCGCGTCGGACCAAGCGCTGTGGGAGAGCTTGTGATCCGCGGGGCGAACGTAATGAAAGGCTACTGGGAACTACCCGAAGAGACGGATAGCTGTCTGCGAGCGGGGCCGCTGCCCGGCGAGAAGGTGCTTCACAGCGGAGATCTCTTTTATGCAGACCAAGACGGTTATCTGTACTTCGTCGGACGGCGCGACGACATCATCAAGACTCGGGGAGAAAAGGTGAGCCCGCGTGAGATCGAGGATGCAATCTACTCGCTGGATTCGATTGCGGAGGCCGCGGTCATCGGCATCCCAGATCCGATTCTTGGCAGCGCAATCAAGGCGCTGATCGTACCGAAACAGGGAGCGAGCGTGACGGTGCAGGACATACTTCGCCAATGTGCGGGGAAGCTCGAGGACTTCATGGTCCCGAAGTTCGTTGAATTCCGTCCCTCGCTTCCAAAAACTGAGTCGGGGAAGATTAATAAGCGGGCGATTGCGGAAGCGTGCAGCGAGGCAGCATCGGGCAAGAGCCAGGACTTCCCTGGAAGGGTCATGTAGATGGGAATGCAGTCAGCATCCTGCGAGAGATTGCTCGAAATCGATGCCGAGCGAGAAACACAGCGTGTCATTGAGGCAATTCGCGAGCTCGTCTTCCACCAGTTCAAGCGGAAGGGCGCAGTGCTGGGGATTTCTGGCGGTATCGATAGCAGCGTGGTTGCGGCGCTCTGTGCGCGGGCTCTGGGTCCCGATCGTGTACTTGGCCTGTTGATGCCCGAGGGCGAGTCATCGCCTGACAGCGTTGTGCTCGGCCGGGGGCTCGCGGAATCTCTGGGCATTCGTTCAGAGTTGGTGGACATCACTTCGATACTTGAAGGTTCTGGGTGCTACAGCCGCCGCGACGACGCCATCCGGCTTGTCGTCCCGGAGTACGGCGCAGGGTACAAGTGCAAAATCACTTTGCCCGACCTGCTTGCCAGCGATCAGTTCGCTGTTTTCTCCGTAGTGGTGCAATCGCCCTCCGGCAAGACAAAAAAGGTGCGGCTCACGCTGGACGCCTACCTCGGCATCATTGCAGCCAGCAACATGAAGCAGCGTACGCGCAAGATGATCGAGTACTACCATGCCGACCGTCTCAATTTTGCGGTGGTAGGTACACCGAACCGGCTGGAGTACGAGCTTGGATTCTTCGTAAAGGGCGGGGATGGCGCCGCCGATTTCAAGCCCATTGCGCACCTCTACAAAACGCAG
>Ga0105240_10014500_pt1 | contig 10761 bp, 9 predicted proteins | sample KBSC54metaG_FD_80426 | JGI IMG/M metagenome (GOLD analysis project Ga0105240, IMG submission 80426) | Corn rhizosphere microbial communities from Kellogg Biological Station, Michigan, USA - KBS C5-4 metaG | ecosystem: Host-associated > Plants > Roots > Rhizosphere > Soil | place: Michigan, USA...
AAAAGCATTAACCACTAAGGACACGAAGGTTCACGAAGGTGTTTTTATTTGCAATTTGGCGCCCGCAGGCGCCTTGAAGCAGGAGTTATTTCTACGCGACCATGTGCCGCGCCAACTGATCGTCGCGCACGGCCGAAAAAACAATTCCGCGCATATCCGAAGACGGGCAGCAATCATCCGCTCCGACGTTCAATGTCCGGGTCCACATCTCTTCATCCGCCACCCGATGGTTGCAGATGACGCGAACCCCCTCAAACTCTTTCTTTAATCTCTCGACTTCGGCAAGGCTGGCGGACTCCAAGTCCAGCACAATCGCTGCCGGTCGATATTTGATCGCAGCATGCCGTAGCTCATCGACTGATCTGGCCACGTGTACCTGATGAAACGAGTCTGCGAGCATCAAGGCCATCGTCTGGGCTATTTTCGGATCGCTTTGCAGAAGAACTACGTTGGAGTGCTGCATGGGAACTCCTAATTATTCGCCGCTTACAACGGCTGGCTGCGCTCCAGCAGACATAACTGCAGAGCAGGGGAGTTTTACCGCAAAGCACGTCGAGCTTAAGGGCGCTCAAACGGCTCGGGCTGAATTTTTCCGTTTTGCTTGAGCAAGATTTCCACTTTGCCTTCCGCCTCTTCCAGTTCCTTGCGGCAGGAACCTGAAAGCTGCATGCCTTCTTCAAACAAGGTCAGTGATTTCTCGAGCGGCACTTCGCCTTGTTCCAATTCCTGGACGATCTTTTCCAGGCGTTGAATGCATTCCTCAAACTTCGGCAAACTGGATATGCTCCTTCCCTAGATTCTACATACCCGGACTGTATTTTCTATAAGGGAAAAACTGTAGCAATATCGTTTTGGGAACTAAGGTGGTGCCCGCGCAGTTAATGTAACCACGAGGGCTCGCCAGGCTCCCGCTTTAGATTCTCATGAGAGGGGCCCTTTCGTCGGTCGAGCGCTGAGTTTCTAGACTCCAGACCTGACACTGTACTTTCGATACCGTTTACTACAGCACCTCCCCTATCGCCCCAAACCAGCTACTCTGCCATCCTAGTTCCAGACTTATGAAACACCGACCTTATTCCGCGGATCTCCTGACCGCTCTACAAAGAACGGTTCGCCGCGTCGCCGAAAGGGAAGACCTGACCTCCGACGATCCAGCCATGCGAAAGCTCAAACAATCGTTAGTGTTGAAAATCGCCGAACAGGAAATGTCCGAATCGCGAAAGAGAAATCCGAAGAACTAGCCTTACTGCCCAGCCTTGGCCCCGGAAGTACCCAAGGCCTCAAGCACATCCACCGCAGCCGAATATTTTCCCTGCGGCGCGCTGATTTGCGCTCCCTGCACCATATGCCGCACTGCAATCAGCATTTCGCGCGCAATCGCAATTCCTTCTTCTCTTGCAGCCTCCGGAGAACTGGCGCGCGTCATGCGCTCCATAATGCTCTCCGGCACTGAGACCCGTAGTTCATTCTTCATGAACTCGGCATTGCGCGCGCTAACCAGCGGCCAGATTCCGGCGACAACTGGAATCTTAAAATGCTCGATTCGGCGCAGAAAGTTTTCTAACAATGAAAGATCGAAAACCGGTTGCGTGACTGCATACTCTGCTCCCGCTTCAACTTTGTATTCGAAGCGGCGAATCTCTTCATCGATATTCGGCACCCCGGGGTTCGCGCCGACTCCAATCACAAATTCCGTGCCCGCTCCCATCGGGTTGCCGCCAATATCCAACCCGCGGTTCAGGTTATGAACGATGTTGACCAGGCCAATTGCGTCGACATCGAACACCGCAGTTGCGTCGGGATAGCCTCCCATCTTCGGGGGATCGCCGGTAATACAAATCAGATTGCGGATTCCAATCGCCGCCGCGCCGAGCAAGTCCGATTGAATACAAAGCACATTCCGGTCACGGCAGGTGTAGTGCAGGATGGCCTCAATCCCCGCCTGTTGTTGCAACAGCAAAGACAACGCCTGATTGCTCATGCGTGCCGACGCCCGCGGGCTGTCAGGAATGTTGATCGCGTCCACGCCCACCGACTTCAAAAACTTCGCGCCCTCGAGCTCCTTGTGAATGTTCGTTCCTTTGGGAGGAACGATCTCCACCATGGTGAGAAATTCACCTGCGGCAATCTTGGCCCCGAGCTGTGATCGCTGCTCAATCGGTAGGGAGGCCACAACGGGAGCAGTTTGGGCTTTTGCACTCGCCGTTCCTGTTCGCGCCCGCGCCTGCGTCATCCGCAGAGCGGACTTCATCACCCGAATGTGCTCGGGCGTGCTGCCGCAGCATCCACCGACCAAGCGAACTCCGGCAGTCACGAATTTCCGTGCATAGCTCGCCATATATTCCGGCGAACACAGATAAATATTTCTTCCTTCTACAGATCGCGGAATTCCAGCGTTGGGTTGCGCAGAAAGCGGCAGGGAAGTCGCCGCCCTGATTCGTTCAACTGAATCAAGCATCGTCACCGGACCTACACTGCAATTGCAGCCGATAACATCCGCTCCCCATTCTTCAATTCGCGGCACAAAAATCTCCGGCGTGGAACCGTCCAAACAATTCGACTCCTCGTCCAAGGTCACCTGGGCCACCACCGGAATTCTCGGATCCAGTTCTCGCGCAGCATGAATCGCCTGGTGCAGTTCGTCGACGTAACCGAATGTCTCCAGAATCAGGATGTCGACTCCGCCTTCGATGAGCGCCGCAATCTGCTCGCGGAAAATATCTCGCGCCTCCTGAAATGACATCTTGCCCAGCGGCTCAATACGAATCCCAAGGGGCCCGACTGCACCCGCGACCCACCCGTCAAAACTCTTCGCCGCCTCTTTGGCCACCCGTGCTCCGTGGAAATTGATATCGTGAACTTTGTCCTGTAGCCCATGGCGCTCCAGGCGAACCGCATTTCCGCCGAAGGTGTTGGTTTCAATCACTTCAGCTCCGGCTTGCAGATATTCGTGGTGGATCCCGCGAATCAGGTCCGATTGCGAAATGTTCAACTCGTCATAACAGCGGTTAATGAATATGCCCTTGGAATAAAGCAGCGTACCCATGGCGCCATCGCACAAAATGGGTGAAGCCTTCAGTCGGGCTAAGAAGTCTCCGGGCATATCATTGAGAATACAGGAGGAACTCCGCTTTTGCATGGCGCGGGTATACGCGCGGAACGGAAAATCTTCTCCATCCCTCTGCTATAATCCGCCTTTCGTCGCATCTAACTCACTTAATCCACTAATGATCTTGGAGTTCCAGGGTTGAAAAGATCCTTAAGCTCTCTTTTTGTCTCCATTGTGCTCTGCACGGGGCTGATTTCCTGCGGCGGCTATACAAATCCCACCACCGGGACTAAAAGTGGCCTGACTTTCCGCGCATTCATCTCTAACCCGGTCAACCCCAGCGCCACCGGTGGCGGGTTTCCCGGTTTGGACATTATGGACGCCAATAAAGATATGCTGAGTCCCTTCGAAGTGTCCCTTTCGGGCACAGTCCAAAGCGCCGGCATGATGGCCGAAAGTCCCAAGCGGGACCGCACTGTGGTTTACAGCGCTACTGGAGCAGGTTCCTCCAACAGTAGTTTGGGTATCGTGGATAACGCCACCGAGAGCGCGACCTCGTCCGTAGCTCTGCCCGGGCCCACCGAAAGCATGTTCGTGGCTAGCGACAACACCACTCTTTATGCCGCCGTTCCCAGTGCACCAATCACCGCACAGTCACCCGGCGCGGTTGTGCAAGTAAGTCTTCCGAGTGCGGCGATTACAGCGTCCGTTCCAATTCCTGGGGCCCGATTCGTTATTCCCAGCCCGAGCGGAAATCAGATATTGGTGATTTCCGACACCGCCGGCACCGTTAGTGTTCTCGCGCCCGCCCTTATCACTTCAAACCCTGCTGGTGCACTGACTACCCTGACCGGTTTTGATAAACCAGTGTGGGCCGTTTTCAGCGCAGATGGCTCTACCGCCTACGTGATGAACTGCGGGCCAGAGTGTGGCGGATCAGCGGCCGGTATCGTAACCATCGATATGACTCAAACTCCGCCCGTTGTTAGCGCGCCGGTTGCCGTCGCTGCAGCAACCACGGGCTCCATTAAAGGAGGCAATCTCTACGTTGCGGGAACGCCTTCAAGTGCGGGCGTTGATTGTCAGGCCAACCTGTGCGGAGTGCTAAGCGTTTTCGTAGGCGCCAATTTGAGCGCAGCGCCAACCACCTTCGCAATCACCGACGGCTATCACGACAACTTGGTGATGGCGCCGAATAACCAGCTATTCATCGCGTCACGCAATTGCACGAATGTCATCGCGTCAACCAACGCCCCCGGACGGGGCTGTCTTTCGGTGCTTAATACCGGTGGCGGAACCGTCTACACAGCAACCCAAACTGGCGACGTGACCGGAATCCAACCCATTCTCAACCGCACCGTGGTCTACGTTTGCGAAGGCGGAGCTTTTACCATCTACGATACGGCCTTGGATCTTGGTCCAAAACGAAAGCTTGTGCCGCAAACCACTACTGAGATCACTATTGTTGGCCAAGCCATCGATGTGAAACTGGTGGACTTTTAGAAGAATTGAATCATTGAATCACTTAGTCATTGATTAATTCTTCGTGTTGTCCCACATCTTTTCGCACCGGGCATTCTCTGGTTATCGGACGAGTGCGACCTCGATTTTCAATAATTCAATGACTAAATGATTCAATGGTTCCGTCTATTTCGGCTGCAGTATGAGCCGATGCGCGGCCGCTTTGTCCACCGCGGATTTTGAAAAGGGCAGAGTGAACGTGTAGCCGGTGTACCAAGCCTGCCATTGGTCCATGTAATAGGGACTGAGAAAATTTCCCGCATTTCCGGTCACAACATTCAAGGTTGATGAGTCGAAGTTTGACAGGTCCGCGGTAAATCTTTCCGATGGCCCATAGTCCCGTCCCGCGGCCTTTACCGTGTACTCGCTCCCCGATTGCGGTTGAATACCCGGACCCGCCCATCGGCGTACAAAAGGGATTTTTCCCATCACCGGATTCTGTATCGTCACTGAATGCTCTGGCCCCCACTTCCAGTTAGTCATATCTTCCGGCGCACCTTTTACTGTCGCTTCAAGCGCGGCCGCCAATAGTTCGTCGTAGTTCGCGAATCCTGGCGGCAACCATCGCTGCGGGCGCTGCGACAATACATTCTCCAGCCACACGGTTTCCATCATCCAGCGATAGCTCTTCCAGTTCAGGCCGGTGTCAGGTCCATTGGCCGGGGCTGCGCCTAACTTTGGCTCCAGAAGCAATCGCATCAGTTCGTCTCTGGCGTGAGACGCAATTGTCGGAGCCGCCGAGTTTGCGGACATCTGCCCATCCCAATCCCGCAGAACGTCAATCGCAGTGTGGGCGCGCGCCGAAACCGGTTTTGTCTTGCTATGGTCGATAGCCTCAATCAGTTTGTCAGCGACAAAACGGTCCAGCTCGGAATAAATGTCCATTTCCAGGCCCAGCATTTCCGCAGGAGAAAATTTCCTTCCCGAGCTCAGTACGCGGTAAATTCTGTCTGTTCGCCACGGGGCTTCCCACTCCACGCTGATCGAATACGGATATCCGTCCGGCGAAATGCGCGAGTTGGCGGTCCCGATTATTCCCGATGGTGGATTGAATACGCTGGGCAGCTTCTCGAATGGAATGTAGCCCGTCCACTCGTGCGCATTGTCGCTGCCGTCGACCGGAAGACTGCCATCGCCAGAGGCGCGAATCGGAACTTTGCCCGTCGTCTGGTATCCGATGTTTCCCTCTACGTCGGCATAAACCACGTTTTGTCCTGGGGCGTCGAGCAGCGAAAAAGCCTGGCGAAATTGTTGCCAGTTCTGTGCCGTATCGGCATGAAAGAACGGACTGCGAATTCCGTCATAGAGTGTCCAGCGCAGCGCAAGCTTACGGGTTTCCCCCGGAACGAACTCGGTGACGATCGGCCCATGCCGCGTGACTTGCACATCTAAATTCACATCTGGCTTCCCCTTGACGTGAATGACTTCACGCCGCACTTCCGGCGATTTCCAGCCGTCCGGCGTTAAATATTGCCGTTGCTCATTGAATTTCTCCACGTACAGGTCCTGCACCGTCGGCCCAACATTGGTAAATCCCCAGGCAATCCGCCGATTGTGTCCCACCATCACGTAGGGATATCCCGGAAGCGACACTCCCGCCGCGTCGAAGTCCCCCGCATGCAGATGGTTTTCATACCAGAGGTTTGGCACCTGATGACCCAGATGCATGTCATCTGACAGCAGCGGCTTTCCGCTCGTGGTGTGCGCTCCGGAGACCACCCAATTGTTCGATCCCAGTGGCGCTGGTTGATCTCGCAGAAAATCTTCCAGCCATGGCCGCAGCAGTTCCGGAATGTCCTCGGATGCCACTGCACCAGAAATTTTGTCTTGTCGCACCGTGGGCGCGTTATTCAGCTGCGGCACGGGCATAGTTGGCGGATGGTCTCGCCATGAGGTGTTCACATAAAGATCGGCCGTTAATTGCGGTCCGAGTTTGGCCAGAATTTTTTCCCGCGTCAGCGCAGACTTAGGGCTGGTGCTCAGGGTTTCGACCATCTGATATCCGATTGCCAGCGAATCTACAGTTGTCCACGGCCGCGGCGAATAGTGCAAAATGCGGAATTCCAGAGGAAGATGGCCTGAGGCTGATTGAATAAACGCGTTGACCCCACGCACATAAGCTGCAACTTGCTCCCGGTCTTCTGTCGTAGCCGCTAGCACCCCCTTTTCAGCCCCGGCTCTGATCCCGAGAATCCTCTGTTGGCGATCGTGCTTTACCGCCACCTCACCTACGATTTCCGCAAGATCGCCCTCCGAAGCGCGCCTTAATAGATCCATCTGGAAGAGCCGGTCCTGTGCGGTGACATAGCCTTGCGCGAAGAAGAGGTCGGCGGTGGTAAGTGCCTCAATCGCAGGAACGCCATGGCCATCGCGACTGACGGTGACTGGCGCAGATAGCCCGGACACTGCCAGCGTCCCGTCAATTTTCGGCAGCGCGGAGCGCGCAATTGAAAGCAGCCAAAGCATCGAACCCGCCGCAATGCAGATCAAAACGACAATGAAGATGCTCGCGATTTTCCAGATTCTGAGTCGGGGGCGCGTTGATTGAATAAGCGGGGAATTGCCAGCGTTCATGGCGGATTCCGATTGTAGGCTGCTGGTCTGCAAATAACAATTTTCTGCCGCAATTTGGCTGCATCGCAATCGCCCAGTATGATCTTTGAGTGCTCGACATGATCTGTCCCAATTGCGACGCTCCTATGCCCGATGTCAGCGCGTTCTGCCCAGCTTGTGGTCTCTCGGTTGCCGAGACTCTCGGTGCAGTTAGTTCTCGTGACCGAGCGCTGGGCGCACTGGCCTATATCGGCCTGATTCCAGCCGTAATACTTCTACTGATTCCCGTCTTGCGCGGCAATCGCTTCGTGCGATTTCATTCGTGGCAGTCGGTTCTCTTTACTGTTGCTTCCGCATTGCTGGGTCTTGCACTCAAGCTGTTATTCGTGGTCCTTGCAATTCTGCCCGTAGTCGGATTTTTGCTCGCCTGGCTGTCGCTTGGAATCGGCTCTATGGGAATTTTTTTTATATGGATTGCGTTACTGGCAAAGGCAGCGTTGGGGAATTATTATCAGTTGCCGCTGATAGGTCCATGGGCTGAACAGCTTGCAACCCGTGCTGATTCTTAGGGACTTAGCTCTGTGTACACCACCGTAGCTTGACACGCACCCCTTCCAGATGTCATTCCTATTTACTTTTAGTTCTGGACACAACTCGGGGCGAGAAGCAGGCCAGGTGAAAAGGGGAGCGCTTGAAGGTTAAGGTTTTCTACCACGATCGGTGTTTTGACGGGGCTTCTTCGGCTGCGCTTTTTTCGCGCTTTTACTTCGAGCGCATCCGCAACGATGTTGAGTTTGTTTACTCGGGGCTGCTGCATCGCGCTGGCTCTCTTTTCAACGAAGCCGATTTTGACGGCGACGAAAACGCCATTGTCGATTTCAAATATTCCAGCTCGCCAAAGATTACCTGGTGGTTTGATCACCACCAGAGCGCATTTCTGTCGCCTGAAGATGCCGATCATTTTGAGCAGGACCCAAGCAACCGTAAGTTCTATGATCCTGATTTCAAGTCCTGCACCAGCTTCATTGCGACCATCGCGGAGCAGCGCTTCGGCTTCAATCCTGCTTCAGTTGCCGAACTAATACATTGGACTGACGTCATCGACGGCGCTATGTATCAGGACGCGAAAACTGCTGTTGAGATGAAAGAACCCGCCATGCAGCTCACCATGGTGATCGAGTCGACGCAAGATCAGGATTTTATTCCCCGCCTGATCCCGCTGCTTGCCACGCAACCCCTTGCCGAAGTTGTCCGCGCTCCGATCGTTGCCCCGCTCTTACCACCATTGCTCGAAAGGCATCGCGGTTCCATCAAAATTCTGAAAGATCGTATCGAGTCGCGCGACCAAACGCTTTTTTTTGACGTAACCGACCAGGATCTCGAGGGCTACAACAAATTCGTTCCTTATTATTTGCACCCTGAGTCGATCTACAGTGTTGGCCTGAGCAAGAGCAGCTTTCGAGTGAAAGTTTCCGTGGGGTCGAATCCGTGGGCGCCGAGCCCTCCGGTTGTAAATCTCGCTAAGGTTTGCGAACGCTATGGTGGTGGAGGACACGCCAGAGTGGGCGCTATCTCTTTTGATGTAAGCCAGCATTCCGAGGCCAGCAAAGCTGCACGTGAGATTGTCGAAGAGTTGCGGGCCAGTGTACGGTCTACCAGCTCTGGATCGCCCGTATAAGGAGCTTTTCATTTGGCGTTTACTCTGGATTCGACATCCAAACCAGTTCGACTTCCAATGCACTCTGCCTTGCAAACTCAGGCGCTCCCTCATACCTCAGCATACCGTCGCCGCCTTCAGGCTTTGCGAACCGTCGCCACAATGGAGTTTGCCAAGGGGGTAGCCGTCCTGGCGGCGGCCATCAGTCTTTATTGGGTTGATCCCACCGATGTGGTGGGAGCGTTCCTCGATTTTCTGCATATCAGTCCCGACCACCATATGGCGCAAATGCTGCTTCGCTCGGCTGACGTCTTGAGCAATGCCAGCATGTGGTCAGTGATACTTGTTGCCTGCGTTTACTCCGCGCTGCGCTTCACCGAAGCATTTGGACTATGGAGAGCAAGACCCTGGGCTGAGTGGATTGCGCTTGTATCAGGCGCTATGTACATTCCGTTTGAAGTCGTTAAGCTGGCGCATCGCGTGAGCTGGTTTCATGCGAGCATCTTGTTGATCAACCTCGCGATCGTTGCTTATATGTTCTATCTGCGAATTTATCTGCCTCGCCTCCAAAAGCATCTTGCTCGAGTCCATTAGAATTAGAAAGATTAATTCCTCGCGACCGCATCCTTGCCTACTCGAAGACAGTTTTTATATACCGGGGCCGCTGCCATTGTCGGCATTGCGGCTTTGGGCACCGATGGGTATCTCGAATCGTATCGGCTGCAGCTTAAGAAAATTGAAATTCCGTTGCGTCGCCTGCCTCACCAATTTGACGGATTTACTATCGCCCAACTCAGCGATTTTCACTATGAAGAGGAATTTTCCGCCGTCCCCATCCGTCGTTCAGTGGAACTGGTGAATAGCCTCAGTCCAGACCTGGTCGTCTTTACAGGTGATTTTGTGACCGCGCCCATGTTTCGCTTCGGCCGTCGCGCAGCTCTCGTGGCTGCCAATGCCGCATTTCCTTGTGCCGCAGTCTTAAGTGGCATCAAGTCACGGATGGGGTCCTTCGCAATCCTGGGCAATCACGACGTGTATTCCAATCCCGTATTAGTGGCGTCGGCGCTGCGATCCCACGGCATTCCATTATTGAAGAATTCCTGCGTGCCCATCGAGCGCGATGGGGCGCGCTTCTGGCTGGCCGGAATCGATGACGCTTTGGAGGGCAAACCTGATCTGGGCGCAGCTATCAACAAAATGCCATCCGGAGAACCGGTCATTCTTCTCGCCCACGAGCCTGACTTCGCTGACGAAGCCGCGCTCACTCCGGTGGCTCTCCAACTCTCCGGCCACTCCCACGGTGGACAGATATGGATTCCGGGGGTCGGCGCTCCATGGCTACCATCGCTCGCACGAAACTATCCGCGGGGGTTGTACAAAATCGAGAATATGGTTCTCTACACCAACATCGGAATCGGAACCATCCGTGCACCGATTCGCATCAATTGCATCCCTGAAGTGACGCACATCACTCTACGATCCATGTAGCGGCGGGGTTCACGCACGCCAATCTAAGCGATCAGGAATGATCCAAACAAGCTGTACAACAGTACAGCCAAAACCAGCAGCGTGAACCCCACATACATGCGGTCGCCTTCGATTGCAAACGCCACCGCCGAAAACATTACCCTCGCAATCGGCGTCGCAATTAACAATAACAATCCTAATTGCATAATTCCGCGCGGGTCGCCCGAGAGCGCAGTGCCAATAATGCCGTGCACTGACTTCAGATATTCCGGCTGGCTGTGAAACGTCCTGTAATTTACATGGGATCTCGGACTTTGCGAGAGATAAGGAACTGCTCCGCCAATCACCACCAGTGCGGCGATCAGTACGCCTGCCCGCAGGAGATGAGCAATCAGCCCTTCAACCCGATCATCATCCAACCGCTTCGTCGTCATCAGAATCCCCCGGTCAAGCCTTTGAACATCATTTCTACGCCCAGCAGCACGATCACCACACTGAATACCAGCCTTAACCG
>Ga0105240_10014501_pt1 | contig 10760 bp, 11 predicted proteins | sample KBSC54metaG_FD_80426 | JGI IMG/M metagenome (GOLD analysis project Ga0105240, IMG submission 80426) | Corn rhizosphere microbial communities from Kellogg Biological Station, Michigan, USA - KBS C5-4 metaG | ecosystem: Host-associated > Plants > Roots > Rhizosphere > Soil | place: Michigan, USA...
CACCCGGTTGCCGCCAAGTCAGTGGAAGAGTGTGCGCACCACCAACGCCATCGAGCGGCTGCACGAGGAGTTCAAGCGGCGGATCAAAACGCAGACCGTGCTGCCATCGGCCGACACCGCGGCCATGTTATTCTGGGCTCTGCTCGCTTCCGGTCAGATCAACATGCGCAAAGTCGATGGCTGGAAAACGCTCGGCACAAAGCCCATCGATCAGCCAATTGACCTCGCCGCATGATCCGATAGCTTCACCTTGCTGGAGATCGCGCCACAAATCCCAACCACATTCCGGGCGGCACCTCGGTCTCGATATCGCCAAGCATGTTTTCCATGCTCATGGAGCGGACGGGCGGGGACGAGCGATATTCAGCAAGCGGATCAGCCGAGGAAAGCTGCTGGATTTCTTCGCAGCCCAGCCGCGTTGCACTGTAGCACTGGAGGCATGTCGTGGAGCACATCACTGGGCCCGTCAACTCACCCAGCTCGGCCATGAAGTTCGGCTGATCCCGCCTGCCTACGTAAAGCCGTTCGTGAAGCGGCAAAAGAGCGACGCGATCGATGCCGACGCGATCTGTGAAGCAGCTCAGCGGCCGAACATGCGATTCGTTGCCATGAAGAGCGAACAGCAACAGGCGGCGGGTCTGGTGTTTCGGACCCGAGATCTGTTAGTGCGGCAGCGAACCCAGCTGATCAATGCGATCCGGAGACACCTCACTGGATATGGTTGGGTCGCACCAAAGGGGCCATCGCATGTGGCGATGCTTGCCGATCTGATTGAGGAAGAAGAGATGGTCAGTTCGCTTCCCGAAGCCGCCCACGCCATGTTCCGATTGATGTTAGACCTGCTCGCCGGCCTCGATGGCAAGATTACGGATCTCGACAAAGAGATCGCACGACGTGCTCGTGAGGACGAGGTATCGCACAGGCTGATGACCGTTCCCGGCATCGGCCCAAATCATCGCCACCGCGATCGCCGCTCTAGCGCCGCCGGTTGAAACCTTTGCCAAGGGCCGCGACTTTGCTGCTTGGCTCGGTCTCACGCCTCTTCAAAGATCGACAGGTGGCAAGCAGAAGCTCGGTGCGACATCCAAAATGGGCGAACGCACACTCAGGCGCCTACTCATCATCGGCAGCAGCGCCGTCGTGCAGCAGGCGAGCAAACGCGGCGCACCAAAAGATTCATGGCTCGAACAGATGCTGGCTCGCAAACGTCTGGGCCCTACTTCTAAAGCAGGAAAACTATAGAGTTCCCGTCCGCCGCCAAGGCGTGAGCTTGGCGGATCTGAAGTCGTCAGAGGTGTAGTCGGTCGAAGGAGACTATGGCGCAACAGTCGGCGAGACGGGGCCGGAAGAACCAGTTGAACCCATCGTGCTCACAGCGCGCGTTTATGATTTGGTTCCGGTCCGCGAACTCCCATACGGGCCCGCGGCTCCGTCGCTGCATCAGAGGCCGGACAGACGGCAGCATTCGACTTCGTCCAATCCTCTTCAAAAGCCGCTTGCATCTCGCGGGGTGTCCACAGATGGGTTCACGGCCTAGAAGAGGAGCCGCCGGAGGGCGGCTCTTTCCGAAGCGATTAGTACTTGGACTTTGTGTTGGATCCGGTCGTCTGACCAGGCGCGTAGCCGGAAGCACCGGGACTTCCCTTCTTCGCGCCCTTTGCATGCATTTCGTGTCCTGGGGCGTAGCCCGATGCGCCCGGGCTGCCTTTCTTTGAGCCCCGGTCCTGCATCTCGTGCCCGGGTGTCTTGCTGGATGCTCCTTGCGCAAAGACGGTTGGCGCTGACGGTGGGCTTCTACGATCTCGCGATCGCAGCGCCCTCGATGAAGGCGGCACTGGAGGCTTGCGGCGCCGGGAGCAATCTCTTCCATCAGGGCGTCGCCAGGGAGACCGACGACCCCGACGTGGTCGCCGAGACGATGTCCAAGCCGGGCGTGGTGCTCAAGCGCCCGGCGGGATCGAACGGACGCTTCGCCGAGCACGCGGGGCCTGCCGACCGATCTGGGCGACGAAGGCGGCCGTAAGAAGGGCCGCCGTCCGAAGCCCAAGAGGCGACACGCCCCCGAGATAAGCGACAAGGATGCCCGCAAGGCCGCCGCGGATTTCGAGCGGGAGCAGAGGCGGCGCGATGCCGAGCGCCGCAAGGAAGAAGCGGCAAGGGCGAAGGAGCGCGCCAAGCGCGAGAAGCTGGTCGCGAAAGCGCAGGCGGCACTCGACAAGGCGCGGCGGGCGCACGAAGAGCGGAGCCAGTGCCTCGACGCGGAGCGGGCCGCGATCGAGAAGCGGGTCGAGGCCGAAGACGCCCGCTGGGAGGGCGAGAAGGAGCGGCTGACGGCGGCGCTGCGCCGCGCGCGGGAATAAGCCGGCAACGCCGGATTAACCATCGCCAGTCCTTCGGCAAAAAGTTTGCCCCGCCCCCTTGAAACATTTCTTGGCTTTCTAAATTTTTGGTTGTCGCCCGCCTTCGGGATCCCGCGATTGAGACGGGCGCCGGACGGTGTCCGGAGCCTGCTCGTACCCATCTTGCTCCAAGGAGGATTTGGCTATGAGGTATGATTGGACTCCCCTCTGGAGGTCGACCATCGGGTTCGACCACCTTTTTGACGTTCTCGACGAAGTTCAGCGGACCGCCGAAGAGAGCTATCCCCCCTACAACATCGAACGCCTCGACGAGAACCGCTTCCAGATCTCGGTGGCGCTCGCCGGGTTCACGCCGGACGAAGTCGCGCTGACGCTCGAGCAGAACGTGCTAACGCTCGAAGGCCGCAAGAGCGACAAGGAGGGCAAGACTTTCCTGCATCGCGGCATCTCGGCGCGCAACTTCAAGCGCCAGTTCACGCTGGCCGACCACGTCGAGGTCAAGGGCGCCCGCTTCGAGAACGGCCTGCTCGTCATCGACCTGGTGCGCGAGATTCCCGAGGCGATGAAGCCGCGCCGCATCGCGATCAACGGCGCCAGCCCGAGCAACGTGACCCAGATCGAGTCCAGGGCCGCCTGACCGGACACACGGACGGCTCGGATCGATCGGGCCGCGCGGGGCTCGGCCTCGCGCGGCCTTCCCTCAACGCGTCTTAGAACTGGAGGCAGCCATGCGGCGTCGGGTCGCGTTAAAAATTCGCTGCGACCAAGTCGTAGGAACCCCTGCTTCCGCGAACGTATAGCTTGGCAGCGGCGGCACATATCAAGTCACGGTTGGAGTCGAACGCGCTGAGAAAACCCGATTCATCGGGGCGAGCATCTGGTTGAATGCGCCTCAATGCGTCTTCGTCTATAAAAAAAGAGGCTTCCATCGCGCTATCGTGCCCCCAAAACCGCACAGCATGCCGTGTTCGGTCATATGAACGACTGTGATTTGGAAACTCAATCATTGGCTGGAACCGATCAGGTTGTCGATGCACGACGCGCCGACGCATATTCGACGGTCGCACTTCGCCCAAACGAACACGTTCGCCGATGATGCTGAGGGGGACGCAAGCGTCGGATCGGGAGAAAGAGCATTCGAACTATCCCGATAGCCCTGTCTTGCAAGTGGCTCCTCCGAAACCGGATTACTACCCTGCTCGATCATGACAGACAAATAAAGTCGTGCCGAGCCTAGTTGTTCGGCGAAGGATCACCACATGCTTGAGATCACCGTACGCCCCGGCCGTTACCGGTGACTGAGAGCATCGCGCTCCCGCCGAGACCAGAAGGCGGTCAATATGTCGAGTATCAACAGATTCAGTATTCGCGAGTGGCTCGTACCCCCGATATTGCTGCCGATCCTCTTTGTGCTGTTGGCCGCCAGCGCGACGATTATTCAGTGGTAGTGCATCATCTCGGCGGATTCCCGCTGTCAGCTCAAGCGAGCAACTCGTTCGCCCCGGTCAAGCGCCCCATGTCATCGTTGTTTGACGAACTGAACATTCGGGCGACGACTGCCCTAGATGAAGCTCGAGTAATCCCGCCGGGAGTTCGGCGTGCGAAGGCGATGAACAAGGCGATGATCCTTCGCAACGCCGTAGAACCTCACGAACATTTCCTCGGCAAGGGCCGCGCGCCGGCGAGATGAAGGCCGATCAGCGCTCCTTTCAGGCCCCGAGATAGTGCGACGCATTGCGCTTGGCTATGACGGCGTTGATCCGGCCATTATAGGACCGTTCGGGCACCGTAAGAACGGATGCCGCTGCGCGTCCGCCCGGACGAAGCACCCGCAAGAACTCTGACAATCCGCGCGAGGGATGCGGGAAGAACATAAGCCCAAGGCTGCAAATCAGAGCATCGAAACTGCCATCAACGAAGGAGAGAGATTGACCGTTCTCCACGGCAAAACTGACGTTTTCCGCAGAGCCCAGGCGCCGCTTTGCCTGTTCGACCATAGCTTCCGACAGGTCGGCGGCGATGACATGTCCGGTTCTTCCAACTGCTCGCAGGCATTCTGCTGCAGCCAGCCTCGTACCCGTTGCAATGTCGAGGACCTTCATGCCAGGCGCGACACCTGCGGCACCCGAGAGAAACGGCAAGAAGTGGCTCGACACATGCGCAAACGCTCGGTCGTACTCAGCGGCGGCCTCGTCGTGGTAGGCGAGCTCTCCTGCCATTTGTCCCCCTCAAGAGCGTTTCACCAATAAGCTGAGCCAAAAGCGGATTTTCCTAGAATTCATTGTGCTTCGAGCAATCGAGCAATGTTCTCTGGATTGAAGACATTCTTGGCGGGTATATTTCCCGCAAGGACATCCATGAACCGCACGGTCTCCTCAGCGGATTGAGCGATCCTCGCATAGATCGGCATTGCCGATGCTGGCTCCTTCAAGCCAGCGGCTTTGACGGTGTAGTCGAAGATCGGCATGGTTCTGTCGCGAAACGCCGCCTGATAGGCAGACAAGGCGGCATCGAGAATTTCCGGCCTCCCGCCAAGCCCCTCAGCGAGCGCGTCGGACATCAGTTGCGCACTCAAAAACGCATCGCCAATGCCCATCCCGGCAAGCGGATCGCGGTGGTAGGCGGCGTCGCCCACGAGAGCCCAGCCCGCGCCGAAACTGCGACGATAGAAATTCGGCAGCTTTGATGTTCCCTTGAAAGGCGTCACCCTATCTGCGCTGGCAAGGCGCTCGGCGAGAGCTGGCGCGGTGGCAATGACGTCGCAATAGGAGCCCTCCACGTTCGTCCGATAAATTTCCCAGTTCTTCCGGGATCGCCCCGCCCAGATACAGGTGAGCCCTCCGTGCGTCGGGAAAACGAGAATGTCTCGCCCTTCGCGCAGGTAAAACTCTACACCATCCGTAGCGACGCCAGACCAATAGGCATAATATCCGCAGGTGAGCGACGGATGTTCGATTTCTGTCGCGGCATTTGCGGCGCGAGCTACGGTCGACCAGATGCCATCGGCACCCACAACGAGGGTAGCGCTGCATTCGATCGCAGCGCCGTTGTTGTCTTGCAGCTGCGCTCCCACGACGCGACCGCGATCCCAAACCAGACTGCGAAACGTCACCGCGTCATGCATCTCGGCTCCGGCGTTGCGCGCGGCTGCCACCAGCAAATGGTCAAGGATGATGCGACGCGGAGAGAACATGATCGCGGTGCCCTCGACTGCGCTAGGCCTGCCGCTGATTGCGAGGGGACCATAATCGATGGTGACGCGGTGTATTGGCGGACAGCCCGTTGCCGCGAGTTCATCCAGAAGGCCCCATTTTGAGAGCAACGACGTGGTCCGCGGCCATAGAAAATGCGTTGAAACGGTGTCGCTAGGGAAGTGTGCGCGATCGACGCCGAGAACCTTGATGCCTCGCCGCGCCAGCAACATGCAAAGCGGCGCACCCGCGCACCGCGTTCCAACGACAAGTACGTCGTATCGCGCCATATTGGTCTCGACAAAAGCGTTGGCCCGTCTAGCCCGGCTCGGACGAGCCGATCTGCGAACCAACAAAAAAATTAATTCTACACCGAACTCTGGCCATCGTCTCCGGATTGCGATGTCGGCTCCGGTCTAAAAAGCGCCTGTTTGAGCCTCGTCCGGTGACTTCCGGTCTACCCACAACTCCGGACATACCGCGCGCAGCACCAATCCGACGCGATGGGGCCAAGAAGGAGACACGGCCCGCGGTCAGTCCGGAGTGTCACGGCTCGTTCCGGTGGCGTGGAAAATCTTTCCGCATCTCTCCGCCCTTCCTAATCTAGTAAGATCAAACTCGCGCCAAGTGCAACGCGGCCTCAATGCCGCCTTCCAGGATCTGCTCCGCCCGGACAGTGTCGGGGACGGCCCGCGCGAACTGGAGGGTGCCCACCATGAGGCCGAAGATGGCGGTCGCGCGGCGGCGGCTCGCTGCAGAATCGGCATCCGGAAGTAATGCGGCCAGAGACGAAACGTAGCTTCGCAGCGCTTTCTCGTAATCCTGCCGAGTGGACAGGGGCTGGCGGGCGATTTCCGGGAGCAACGCTGCCGAAGGGCAGCCTTCCGCCGGGTCTTCGAGGTGAGCGCGGTTGAGGTATCTCCGGATCGCCCCCTCGAGGGCCAGGCCCCTCTGCTGATCTTCGTCGAGGCGATGTTGCTGGTCTTCGAGCGCGCTCGCCAGCGCCTCGCGAACGAGCGCTTCCTTGGACTTGAAGTGCGGAGAGAAAGCCCCTTTGGTCAGGCCAGCCTCGCCCATGATTCCGGCGATCCCGGCGGCGGAGATGCCGTCTCGGCGTACGCACTTCGACGCCACATCGACGATGTGCCGCCGAGTCGCTGCTTTATGACCTTTCTCGAAACGCATCTTCTCTCCACTCCACAAATATCCCGAGCCCTTAGGTTGCAGCCGCTTCCAACAAGAATTGGAGCTCGCGATCAAGACGCTGGGCTACTGCATCGACATTATCGCTGCGAAACTGGCCGAAAACGGATGCTGGTCGGTCATATTCAAACGCGACACCGCCATCGCCAACCTCGCGCAATAGGATGCGGATGGGCGCATAGAGCCCAGCCGACAATTGGTGGCGGGTCATCTTGGATGCGGTGAGCGGATTTCCGATATCGAACTGGATGGATCGGCGCGTCAGCCCAGCAATAGCGAGGAGCGCTCCATGGTCATGCTGACCGAAAATGGTGAGCGGCGGACATGCCTCCAACTCTCGAAACGCCCGCGTGCTTTCACCATATCGCAGGAGAGTGAAGATCCCGTCATCGATGCGGGGTGCCAAGGTCGCGAGCTTGGCACGAACGTCCTCGAAAGATTTTGTTGACCGGATGATGACGTGCTCGACCGGAATGACACGCGTTGAGTACAGCGCATTGGCCATCTGTTGATCCTCTAATCGGTTGTGGTTGCTTGCAGGTGGTCCCTTCGCCACGCGAAGGGGCCACGGCGTTAGATCGCACGCGACTTTTCGTCCAAGATGCCTTCGATGCCGCTGGCAAGGTGCAGAAGCCTCCGGTCGCTCCCTAAGGGGGCGTCCAGCTCAAGACCAATCGGCAGCCCAGCGCGAGACAAGCCAACAGGAAGGCTGATACCCGGCAGCCCCACGCTGCTCGCCGACACGGTGTGGTTCGCCAAAGCGAGGTAGCTGACTTCCTGCCCCGCGATATGGACCGTCGCCTGCTCCGCGATCAACGGCGCGGTGCAGGGCGTGGTCGGTTGCAGAATGACCAGCGCTCCATGAGAGACGAACGCCGCGTTGAGGCGGCGCTGGATTTCCGGGCGGCTCACGTTGAGCGCCGTCTGGTAGGCCTCTGCCGAGGTAGCGCCTGCACCGCCTGGCAATACGATGTGCCCCCACGGCGACGGCCTCGTTTTGCTTTGACGATCGGCCGATCTGTTGGCCGGGCGCCGCCCTCCTTCCAGGCGGTTCTCAAGCTCGCCAGGAAAAGATCGATCGGCTGGAGAACGCCAGTCGGGCCTTCCTCGATGCCGTCCGCAAATTGATGCGCCAGATACGCACCGTCATCAGTGCAACCACCATCAATCCCAAGCTGCTAACAGCCGCTGAGCGCCTCCAGTATGAGGGCTATCTGCGCCGCGAGGAGACCAACGCGGCCATCCTGGCTCTGTCGAAGAACGGCATACCTATCAAGCAGATCGTGCGCCAGACCGGCCACAGCAGGAAGCTAGTGCGACAGGTGATCCGGGACGAGCGCACTGATGTCTTCCGGACTCGCCAAAGTTCGTTGGATCTACATTTACCACGGCTCGACGAGCAGTGGGCGTCCGGCTGCCGCAACGGGGCTGAACTTTGGCGTCGTTTGAAAGGACGTGGGTTCCGAGGCTCGCTCCGCGTCATCGGCGAGTGGGCGACCCGCAGACGACGAGCGGAAAGGGCCGACATACAAAACCTCCAGAGGATTCCGTCGGCCAGAACAATCGCACGGCTCATGACGATTGGTCGGGATCTACTCACGAAGGCGGAGAACGTCACGGTCGCGGCGATCGAAAGTGGCGTACCATCCCTGGTCGAGGCACGCGAGATCATCGCTGAATTCCACCTGATGATCCGACGCAAGACGAAGACGGGACTCGCGCCATGGATACGCGAGCGCGCTCGCGCCAGTCTCGTCGCCTCGTTCGCCAGTGGCGTCGCGAAAGATGAAGCGGCGGTTCGGGCACCCTTGGCAACGCCCTGCACGATGCTGGCGGCTTCCTTGTAAGCGGGCGAATTAGGGGAAATAGCCGCAAGCTCAGCGGGACGGTCTTGCCACGTAGTAAATTGCTTAGGCGCCAGGACAACGTTTGCAACACTGTTGCCCCAGCGGCCGCTATTCAGCCTGTTGAGGATTACCGAGGCAATCGCAGCCTTGCCCTCATAGGGCTCGTTGCCGCCTTCACCAATAATAGTGCGCGCGGCAAGCGAAATATCCTGAGGCGACAGTTCAGCCATTACTGCTGCGGCCCCGCGATCACGCCAGCGCTGGTTGCCATTTTAACCGAGTTCTTCAGCTTGCTCATCTCAGCGGCGCGCCGGTTGGGGTCTTTGATCGCGTCGATTTTCGCGATCACGCGGTCACGCTCGGTATCGTCCAGACGATCCCACATAAATCCGGCAGGATTGACGCGAAGCGACCAGTTGTTCTGCATCCATTTGGTGAGCTGGGAATCCGGCACGCCTTCCTTTTGTGCCTGGATCATCATCACCTGTTGCATGTTGCACAGTCCGTAGGCCGCCCCGACCTGACCGATGCCCGTGCGCGATCGTAGGAACTGCACATGCCATCTCGTGTTTCATGAACATGCGGAACATGTTGCCCGAGCCCGAGCAAGTGCTGGTGAAATGCCCGCAATGCGGCGCGTGGCCGATGTCGCTCGCGCCGCAGGTTGAAATAGCACCCAGCGGCCAGATCACCTTCAGGTGCCCGAAGTGCCAGCGGCTGGAAACATTTAGGATTGGCGTGGCGGGAGGGCTGATTCCGACCATGCCGACCGGCCGCTGAAGCCGCTGCAATATCGGGAACAAGTGGCAACGAGTGGCATTATTGCCGCGCCGCTATACCGTTTGCCCTAGCTGCAAAAGCGACCCCAGCTTTGGAGGAGAGGGCTGGGGTCGTTTCCCTCTGACGACCCCAAATGTGCGCGCAGGCAAACGCAAAGTTTCGCCCTCCGCCAGCATGCCGAACCATCGTTCAGTGCCACGGCAGTTAAGACGGGTGCGTCAGCGTCGCGGCCTCAACCTCTTGCGCCGTCGTTGATAGAGAAGCGCCTTCACCTGAAACCAGCATAAGACGAGAAGGGGGATTAGGACAAAAGTGGCCGCGCCCAGCAAAACCGACATGAGCCAGCCAAAGCCGAAATAGAAGCGCGCAGCCACAACGGCGGCCAGTGCGGCTGCAACTTCGAAATCCAAAGGATGATCCTTTAGGGATTGGTTGCGCATTTGCCCCTCACGCGCTTGCGCTTGCGTCGAAAGGGCGACCATCATCCTCACGTTTGCCAAGGCCGCCCGCGAACGGGCGAGCGCGGTTGGCGACGGATCGGCAAGCGTAAGGGAGTTGATCAGAAGCACGGAGATCGCCGGCCCTGGAACTGACGACGCACGCAGCCGTCATCTCGACATGGATCGTCTTGAACGTTTGTTTATGTGGATGGCGGGTATTGGCGCGATCGGACTTGCGCTCGTGCTCATCTGGATGCTGGCCGCAAGCGGCTGAGTATCTGCACCCCGCCTGATCGCGCCTGACTAGGTAGGCTTTGCGATTCGCCGCGGCTGACCGGTTCTACGACGCCCGCCGATGCTGGGGCGGTAGATTCAGAGTGGCGCAGACGCCACATGTCCCGCCAAACGGCACCCCTCTGTCGCTAATCGAACAGACGAGCCAAAGAGGTCCGAGCAAGCTTGTTAGCGTTTGTATCACCAATTTATCGGCGGATCACCCTCGCCCGGCGGCCTCTCCAAGAGCCGCCGGGTTTTTGTCGATCGTTCGGAGAACTAGCGACCAGTCTGCCGGCGCCATGCGCCAAACGGGTCTCAACTGCCAACCTAGTGCGCCCGGCGATCAGCGCCAGAAGCCCCTAATGGAGGAGCAGTAGGACTAACAAAACAATCGTCAGCCCGGCCAGAGCTATCGCGGTTCGAAGCCCGAAGTTATCCATGGACCTTGCGGTAGTGAGAAGGCGTGCCCGTCGCAATGTGACGAACTGTCGGGGCGCCGATGCGTCGCAGGGCAAATTGCCATTCATCTTCCCCGCGGCCGGCGCGCCGCAGGCGACAAAAAGGGGCCCGGCGGGGCACTGACCCCAAGTATCCCAATTGATTTTGGCAGTGGCCTGTTTTGGAGAGCGCCCCATCTCCATATAGGAGGTATCACCGCCCGGC
>Ga0105240_10014503_pt1 | contig 10758 bp, 7 predicted proteins | sample KBSC54metaG_FD_80426 | JGI IMG/M metagenome (GOLD analysis project Ga0105240, IMG submission 80426) | Corn rhizosphere microbial communities from Kellogg Biological Station, Michigan, USA - KBS C5-4 metaG | ecosystem: Host-associated > Plants > Roots > Rhizosphere > Soil | place: Michigan, USA...
AACAACACGCAGGTCGTCACCGGCGGTAACCCGAACCTCCAGCCGGAAATTGCCCGCACCTTCACCGCGGGCATGGTGCTGACGCCCGGCTTCTTCCCGGGATTCACCACGTCGCTCGACTACTACCAGGTGCGTCTGCATAACGCGGTGGGGCAGATTTCCGGCACCAACGTGTCCATCCAGAACCTCTGCAACGGCTCCGGCGGCACCTCGCCCTACTGCGCCCTGTATGTGCGGCCGCTTCCCTTCAGCGATACCTCGCCGGCGAACTATCCCACAAGGGTGTTCTCGAACACCCAGAATACCGCCCTTGTGGAGATCCAGGGCTTTGACCTGGAAGCGAACTATGCCTTCGACATACTCGGGGGAAATTGGAACGCCCGTGTGCTGGCGAACTACCAGCCGGTGAACCAGAACCAGGCCTATCCCGGCGCGCCGTTCACCTTCACATCAGTGCCGCCCAATGGCGATTTGATCGCCAAGACCCATATCAACACGTCGCTGTCCTACACCTTGGACAAATGGACCTTCGCAGTGCAGGACCGCTGGCTTGGAAAATACAGCAAGGTCACGACGGCGGGCGTGCCGCAGGTCTATGTCGACCCGTGGATCCGCGCGAAGAACTATGTCGACGTCGACCTGGAGCGGGATTTCGAGACGGGCGGCTTCGACATGACCGGCTACTTCAATGTCCAGAACGTTTTCAATGCCAAGGGTCAGGTCTATGAGAATAGTGCGGTGCAGGGCATCCACTATCCGATCCCGTCCGAGGAAGACATCATGGGTCGTTACTTCACGCTGGGCATACGGGCGAGGCTGTAAGCAGGCTTCGCGGACTTGATGGCGGGCGGGTTTTCCAGGCCGGAGCTGACAGGTTCGTTGCCTGTCGGCTCCAGTTTGCTCTTGATGTCACCTCGGGCGGCCCGACCCGTGCGGATGTGAGCCGGAAGAACTGTTGCTACGGACCCGAGTCCAGTTTGGCCTTCAGCTCTGCGGCGGTGCCCTGAAAGCCATAAGCGCCGGGAGAGCGTTGCTGGAATTTCCTGGCGCTGGCCAGGCCGCCAGCCAGGACGGGATCGAAGCCGGCATCGCGCACCAGCGCTTGCGCCATCTGAACCGCCTGGGGATCGTCACCCGCGATCGGGATCCCCATCTTGGGATCAGGGCGGTTTGACTGACTCTCGAAGGCATTGGCGCCCATGCTGTTGAAGGCGCGCACCAGCCGGGTGCCGGCGAGATATTTCTGCGAGGTAACACCAATGCCATTGGTGTCTGCCTCCTTGGTGATGGTATCGCCGTCGCGCGTGGGCACCGCGTTGGTGGCGTCAAGCATGATCTTGCCCTTTAGCGCATCCTTGTAGTCGGCCCCGATCTGGGGGAGTGCCGCATAAGGCACCGCAATGAACAGCGCGTCGCCATAAGCGATGGCCTGGGCGACCGTGCCGGCATGGGCGAGAGGTCCCAGTTTGGCCACCAGATCTTTCAATTCGTCCGGGTTGCGTGAGGAAAACATCACTGGGTGTCCGGCCTTGACCCACAATCCCCCGACGGAGGCGCCGATATTGCCGGCGCCGATAATGCCAATGCGCGACTTGGCTTGGGCAACGGCGCCGGTACTCAACAGTGCCGTACCAGCCGCGGCGGCGAGCGCGGCTCTGCGGGTCAATTTAGACTGCATGATGGCCTCCCTGCTTTTTCCAAGCCTATCTGCTTATCGACGTTTCGCAACTGCGTCCCGGACCTTGATTTCATTGAGAAATTTCATCTGACGCGCCCTGGGTCGCGGTTGGAGAGTAAGCCGGCTTGCGCTAGCTTCGCCGTCCAGGTGCAGGCACGGGGAGAAACGCGCATGAGAACGCTCACCATGAGGCATACCCTGTTCGCGGCGGGATTTGCCGCGCTCGCCGCGTCGATGCCGGTGCGGGCGCAAGTCGCCGGCTCCGATCATCTCCCGACATCCGGCGGTACGCTCGACATCGCGCCGATCCACCATGCCAGCCTGATGCTCACATACAAGGGCGAGCATATTCTGATTGACCCGGCGCCGCTGGACGGCGCCAAAGGCGATGCAGTGACGGCGCCATACAAGGCAATGCCGCAGCCGGATTTCATTCTTATCACCCATGTCCATGGCGATCATTTCAATGCTCCAATCCTGCAGGCCGTGGCGAGTCCCAAGACAGTTATCATCGCGCCCCAGAATGTCCGCGATGCGATGCCGTCCGACCTTCAGGCCAAGACAAAGGTGATGAAGAACGGCGAGAAAGGCGCGCTGGGCGCGGTGCCGGTGGAAGCCGTGGCAATGTACAACATCACGCCGGCGCGGCTGAACTTCCACCCCAAGGGCGTTGGCAACGGCTATGTCATGACATTCGGTGACAAGCGGGTCTATGTCGCCGGCGATACCGAGGAGACGCCCGAGCTGGAGCACCTGACGAATATCGACCTCGCTTTTATTCCGGCGAACCTGCCGTATACGCAGGACGTCGCGGCGGCAGCCAAATGGGTGAAGGATTTCAAGCCGAAAATGGTGTTTCCCTACCATTATCGCAATGGTGACGGTGCCACCAGCGACATGGCTGCCTTCTCCACCGCGGTCGGCAATGCCAGCCTGGTGAGATTGCGAAAGTGGTATTGAACGGCGGCAGCAGTCTTAAGGCGTCACGTTTCGCTTCCAGCGCGGGCGTGGATCACTCTGCAATCTAGATCTGCTGGCGAAACTGCGCGCCTGAATTCTTCTGCACCAGAATGGAGCCTCGTCCCCCGTGGGCAGCGCCGTTGCGGTCGCCGAAGCAGCGCGCGCGTGTTGGCATTAAACTTATTTAAAAAATGCAATCAAGTTTACGCGCGCTTCACCTGGAGTCTTGGGAGAGTGCGCTAGCAAACGAGCAAGCCCCATCGCATTGTGAGAGCCTTATGGTGGTGAAGTTTGACATCCGAAAATGACAACTGGGAGTTTCGGCCCTTATTTGCTTCAGGATGGAATGATCAAAAATGGTATACACACAAGTGGGCGCGAAACGAATTGCGCTGAGGCTCGCGGTCATGGCGGGATTGCTCTCAAGCACAGGGCAGGGTTCTGCTGCTGAGCCAACAAATCATTCCTGGCAACAGCTTCAAATGCCAACCGCCGCGCAGGTGGCGTCAGTCTGGAACGACGCGCCTGCTGAATATGGTCCCGAGCCCTATTACGGAATGGGCGGACCCGTGACGATCGATGTGATCCGGCGCGATCTCGACACCATGAAGTCACTGGGATGGCGCGCCGTAACCGTTCAATACGGCGCAGGCGGCGGCTTCGATTACATGTCGCCACAATATCTCAAGCTGTTCCGCCAACTGGTCCTGGAAGCCAAAAAGCGGGGCATGAAAATATGGATCGTGGATGATGCGGGATATCCTTCGGGTTTCGCCGGAGGAAAATTTACCAGCGAGCATCCCGAATTGAGAATGCAGATCCTGATGGCGGCGAAGACCATTGCTGTCTCAGGCGGACAATCGATCGACGAACAGGTTCCCGCGGACACGGTGGCGGTCAGCGCCATTTCCGGTCTTTCCGGGAATGCCGTGACCTTGCCCGTGACGGGGAGCCGCGTGCACTGGACGGCACCGGCAGGAAACTGGACGGTGATATTTGTCTCTCACGCGTTCCGCACGTCACCAACACGCTCGGAGACCAATCCTACTCACGCCAAGGACGAAAGTCAGTCTCTCGAAGACTATCTGGATCCGGCGGCGACGCAGCAATATCTGGATTTCACCCACAACGCCTACAAAAAGGTGGTTGGAGATGAATTCGGCAAGACGATCCTGGGATTCCGCGGCGACGAGCCCGACTATACGATCAGCGGCCTGCCCTGGACGCCGCGGTTTTTCGATACCTTTCAGAAGATGAAAGGGTACGACATCCGGCCTTATCTGGCTGTGTTCCTGCAACCGCGCGGGCCTGAGACACGCCTCACCCCGGCACAGACTGGCGCAAAGGCTGATTTCTATGATGTTTTCGCCCAGATGTTCGAGGACGGTTTCTTCAAGCCCCAAGCCGTCTGGTGCGCGCAGAACAATATGGAATACCAGCTTCATATCAATCACGAGGAGCAGGAGCTCCACCTTGTCCAAAGCGAGGGCGATTTCTTCCGGGCCATGCGCGACGTTCAGATCCCCGGAATCGACACGATATGGCACCAGATCTGGACCGATACGGTGTCGGATTTTCCGCGACTCGCGTCTTCGGTGAGCCATGTTTACGGGCATCCCCGTTCCCTCACCGAAAGTTTTGCCGCCTACCGGCCCGAGCCCGACGTCGATATGGCCCGCTACATCATCAATGAGCAGTTCGTCCGCGGCATCAATCTTGTCGAGACCATGCATTACCCAGCGAGTTCGAGGCCGCGCGGAGGCCCCGCGGCCTTCATGAAGGACCCGGGCTGGCCGAACCTGATGGCTTACACGCGACGGGTCTCCTATCTGCTGTCGATGGGCCGTCCCGCAGCCGATGTGGCGCTACTGCTGCCGACCGCCTCGCTCTGGATGCAGGATGCCGATGCGGACAACGCCTTCGTTTCCAGCGAGCGGCTGCTGTCGGAACGCCAGATCGATTTCGATATCGTAACGGAAGACGCGATCGATGAAACCCTCAAGGCGGGACCCGGAACGCTGGAGAGCGCCAGCGGCAACCGTTATCGCGCGATGATCGTGCCGAATGCGAAGGTTCTGTCACGCGCCACGGTCGAGAAGCTTCGGAAATTCTCCGAGGGCGGCGGCCATGTGCTGTTTATCACAGGAACGCCCAGCTTTATAGCCGACAAAACCTACCTCAACGAGGTCCAGGCCCAGCCCTCGGACTTCAGTTGGGCAACATTGGCGCCCGATACCCTGGCCACAGTGCCCGTTCCGCCCGCATACCCCATTCCGAGCGCTCCGGCTCCGCTTAATCCCCCGCCGCGACTGGTTGCAGCCCTGGACGCCGCCGTCGGCGCGCGGGCTGTGACGCTCGCCACGCCGGACACGGCGCTGCGGGTCATGCAGCGCAGGTTCAAGGACGCCAATGTGGTGATGGTGTTCAACGAAAGCGATCATGCGGTGAAAAACAGTCTTCGCCACAGCCTTGGAAAGCTGGTGGAACGATGGGACGCGCAGACGGGGAAGGTCGAACCGCTGACCGGTGGGGCCGGCCACATTACGCTCGATTTGAAGCCGTACGAGGCCGCTTTCTACATCGTCAAGGATTGAGCGACAGGGCAGGGCGCCAGATCCTGTCTGGCGGCCTGCCCTTCGCGTTTAAAGGATCTTGTTGTCGGCGCGGGCGATCGCCGCGTCGGCGGTGGCCCGGCTCCATGCCACGCGAAAATCGGCTGTGTTTCCGAGAGAGAAGGCCGGCCCCGGTGCAGTGACGGCAAAGAAATCGGCGCGCGTCACATCCTCGAGCTGGAAAGCGGGCCTGGGATCGGCCGCCAACGGGCGGATCTCGGTGTGATTAACTTCCAGCCCCCGTACATGGCGGAAATAAAAGCCATGCGCGGGCGTGGGGCCAAACATGTTCGGCTCCGGATACTTGTTTTCATTTTCAGGCACCGAGGGGACCTTCTGGCCGCCGCCGGCATGGTCGATAAAGACGTTTGAGATCTTCAAGTCCTCGATCGCATGACCCGGGATCCCACTCACAATCGATGAGAAGCGGGAATCGCAGTTATGCGCGTTGATGTTGCTGATCAGGACGCGCCGCAGGGAGCCGACCTTCGTGGTTGTGGCCGGGCCGCGCAGCCGGGCTCCAAGCCGCAGGAAAAGCGGGCCGGAGACGAGGTCCCGCATCGTGATGTTGGTCACGGTTACGTCCTCCAATATCGCGCCATCCACCGTTTCCAGTGCCAGCCCCTGGCAGCCTTCAAAAGTGCAATTCGAGATCGCCGTGTTGAGAAAGCCGCCGTTGGATTCGGTGCCGAGCTTTATACGGCCCGTGAAGAAGGCGTAGTTGTGATCAGTGATCAGCTTGTAGCTGCCGTCCAGCAGGCTGCCCAGTTCCCAGCAGCCGGATACATAGCAGTTGGTTATCGTGATGTTCTTGCAGGGGCGGCTATAGCCCAGGGCCAGGCTCGACTTCGGCACGATGGCATCGTCCCAGGGGGCGTTCACGGCGCAGTTCGAGACGCGCACATTCTGGCAACAGTCGATGTCGATACCGTCGCGATCGGTGTCGATGGTGAGCCCGTCGATGATCAGATTGTCGACGCCCGTCAGCAGCAGGCCAAAGTGACCGCCCTTGAGAATGGAGAAATCCGTCAGATGCACGTTGCGGCAATTCTTCAGGGCGATGGCTTTGTTTCCGACGCCGGCCTGTTCGGCCTTGAAGACATTCCCCAAGGTGCGGACGTTGCGCCCGTGACTGAGGCCGCGGCCCCAGATCAGCCCAGGCCCGGTGATGGACACATCGTGCAGGTCTTCGCCCCAGATCAGGGAATTGTGCCAATGGTTGTGTCCATAGTCCTGATAAGGCGTCCAGGCGGTGTCGGGCTCCGCGGCATCGTAGGCGCCGCCCATATAGCCCGTTGTCTGGCCGGGTGCGGGAGAATCGGCCGCGATGATGGTCGCACCCTGCTGCAGTACCAAATGCACCTGGCTCTTCAGCCGGATGCTGAAACACAGATAATTCCCTGGTGGTACGACGACGGTACCGCCGCCGCCCGCGGCAGCTGCATCTATCGCGGCGCGCATGGATGCGGTGTCCAGAGTTTTGCCGTCGCCGGCCGCGCCAAAATCGCGAACATCATAGAAAGCCCGAACCGCATGCGCAGGTGCGGCCGCGGCCGATTTGCCTGCAACCCCAACCGCGGCGAGCCCAAGGCCGGACGACAGCAGGACATTGCGGCGGTGTGTTTCAAAACGCATGACGAGGGCTCCCGAGTGAATTCGCGACTGAGGCGCGATTAATCACAAACGGTGCCGGTATCGCCAAGGAAGAATTGGCGCACCGGTATACAGAACAAATTTGGTTGCCCCGGCATATGCAGTTTCCGAATGTTGCCACTGCTCGAATGTATGACGAATTTTTTAGAGGGATATTGCCTGCTCATCCGTCTCTCGTCGAAGAAGCCGTAAGAAACGATGGCGGAATAGTCAGCGCGACAACATTTGAGTGATAAACACGCGCTGCGCGGGCGATTTCTAAAATGCTGGTAATCCTGGGACATGTTTCTGATGTTTTCGAAATGAATATCGTATACCGACATAAATCCGTCTCTCAGTATGCGACGGAACCAACAGCACTTTGAGTTTATGTCTGTTGTGAAGAATTTGCTGTCGCGGCATGACTGCGCCCCATTGCAAAAACGACGGCCGCTGGCCGGTTAACAAGGGGAAATCGAATGCAAGTTACGCCGGCTGCGCGAGTGCGCACCCTATTGATGAGTGGCATATCCTGGACTGCCATCGTGCTGATGGCCGCTTCACCGGCGCTGGCCCAGCAGGCAAATCCGCAGGGAAGCGACTCCGTGGAAGCGGTCACTGTCACCGGCACCTTGCTGAAAGGCACAGCTCCGATCGGTGCGCATGTTGTCGGCGTCTCCACCGACGACATCAAGGCGACCGGCGCCATCACCACCAATGAAGTGCTGTCCAACGTTCCCCAGATCAACAGCCTGTTCAACACCGCGCCCATCACCGCGACGGCAGGTGTGGGCCACGATACGCAGCCCAAGCCCATTCTGCGCAATCTGAACAGCGCCGGCGGCGCCGCCACCCTTGTCATGGTGGACGGTCACAACCTGGTCGGCGACGGCGTGCTGGCCACGACACCCGATCCCACGGCCATACCCGCCATGGTCCTGCAGCGGGTCGATGTGGTGCTGGACGGCGGCTCGTCCATCTATGGCTCGAACGCCATTGCGGGCATCATCAATCTGATCACCCGCAAGGACTTTGAGGGTTTCCAGGCACAAACCCAGCTCGGAACGACCACCGCTGGCAACTACAACACCATCGAAGCGGGTTTTATGGCCGGCCACAATTGGGGCTCCGGCGGCGCCTATATCGCATACGAATACCGCTACAATTCCTATCAATACGCCTCCGACCGTGCTTACCCCCGCCAGAATTTGATACCGCTCGGTGGGACGACGGATCAGCGCTCGTCAAACTGCGATTTGGCGAACATCACCATCGGTTCCACGGTGTATCATCAGACGACCAGCGCGGTAGCCAATGCACCCGGCGCTCTGGCCGCATCGGTGGCGCCTGGCGTCAACAAGTGCGACACGACCTTCCTGGGAAGCACGCCATTCCCGCAGGATGCCCAGCACTCCCTCTTCGCGTCACTTCATCAGGAAATCACCGACGACATCACCTTCTCGCTGACGGCCAATTATTCGCGGCACAATACGACCGGTCTGGCTTACGCGTTGGGTGGTTCGGGAACCATCACGAACGCCAATCCATACTTCCAGCGCATCGGGACGGAGACATCCCAGACCGTCGCGTTCAGCCTGGAGCCGGCGTTCGGAGCGCATGTCGCCAATACCGATCAACTTGAGAAATTCTACGTTGCCCCGGATCTGGATTTTAAGTTCGGCAGAGACTGGGACCTGGACGTGCTGGGCAATTATGGGCGTTCCAGCATCTACCAACTTTCGCCTTCCTTGAATGCCGTTCAGCTCGCTGCCAACCTTCAGAGCTCAAGCCCCACTTTCGCGCTCGATCCGTACAATCTGAACCTGACCAACGGCGCCGTGCTGCAGCAGCTGCAGAATTTCGGTACCACCGCCGTTTCAACGCAGGAGCTTGCTCAGGCCAGAGCCATCGCCAACGGCTCGCTGTTCCATCTGCCGGGCGGCGATGTCAAAGTGGCGCTTGGTGCGCAGTATGACTACGAGACGTTGCGTGCATCCAACGTCAATGGTCCCTTGGGCCAGCGCGGCGGCACGGCGGTGCCGGGCGGCCTGGTGGTGCAGGCCGATGTCCATCGGGATATCGATTCGCTGTTCGGCGAAATCAATGTTCCGATTGTCGGCAGCGACAACGAGCTGCCGTTCGTCCATTCACTCGCTCTGGACGTGTCCGCCCGTTATGACCATTACAGCGATGTCGGCGACACCAAAAATCCGAAGATCGGCATCACCTATGAGCCGATCGCTGGGCTGAAACTGAATGGCAATATCGGCACGTCCTTCAACGCGCCCTCGATGGCCGACAAGCAGGGCGCCACGGATACCCGCGTGCTCCTGCAGCAGCCTCCGGGCAATCCGGTGCCGGGTGTAGCGGTGCCGGCGGGCAATGTGGGCTTCCTGATCGCGGGTGGCAGCCCCGATCTTCAGAGCCAGACGGCGCATACCTGGTCCACCGGCTTCGACTACGCCCCGGATTGGCTCAACGGCCTGGATCTGAGCCTGACCTACTGGCACGTCTCGCTCTACAACGTGATCGCGCAGGCTCCGTATAAGACGACCCAGATGTACACGATACCGGCCTATTCGCCTTATTATATCCTGTTCCCGACGCAGGCTCAGTTGACCGCGGCCACCGCGGGTATCGTCCAGGCCGGCTTTCCGGGTTACGCGCCCTATTACGATGGCAGCCTGGGAACGGGGGTCTACACGCTGCTCGATGCCCGCCGTCACAATCTGGGCAATGTGTACGATGAAGGTCTGGACTTCGCTGTAAATTACGCGCTTCCCACCGACTTTGGCGACGTGGAATTCGGCGTGGCGGGGTCCGATTACACCCTCAGCGATACACGGGCATTCGCCGGTGCGTCCCTGATCGACCAGCTGGTGGCCAATACGAGTCCCTACAACTTCTCAGCCCATATCGGCGGCACGATGGGCGCCTTTACTGCGCGTGTGACGTGGAATTACAGCGCGGGCTATACCTCTACGACGACCGCCGGACAGACTCATATCGGCGCATTTGGTCCGGTGAATCTTTATGCGAGCTATGATCTTTCCGATCTGGCGCACTACCTGAACAACGCGACGATTGGCATCAATGTCAACAATCTGTTCGACGTAGATCCGCCATTCGCCAACAATACGACGGGTGGTACGGCAAATGGATCCACATTGGGTCGATTTGTAGAATTCAATCTGTCAAAGAAGTTCTAGCCTGACGCTCGCGGCGCGTTCTTGGGGTGTCGCGGATCTGTAGAAAAACGCAGGCTTGTAATACTTACGCCGCCATTGGTCCCCTTTTGGTGGTTCTTGGGAGGGCTTTTATGCCCTCCCATTTTTTTATTGGCTGCGCTTTGTTCCCCGAGGCTTAGAATTTAAATGCGCCCGCCTAGGGCATCAGACCATCGCCGGCGCAAGGGCCAGCATCAAAAAGATGGCCGGCACCGCATAGGCATATTTGCGGTGGTTCAGCAGCGATACGATCGCGACGAAAAGCACCATGGCGCCCAGGATGCCGCCCCAGATGCGGGTCTCTGGGATCGCGAGGAACAGGGCGGTCAGCCCCTGTATGAGGCCCACGACGTAGTGGAACCCGCGCGGATAATCCCACCGCCGATAAAGCCGCAATAAAAAGCCCGGTCCCGCTAGATTCAGCAGCGAGACCAGCCCAAACAGCAGGCTCAGCAGCAGAGCAAGATCGGATCCCAGATCGGACAGCGTCATTTCAGACATGGTGGTGCACCTTTTCGGTGTGGGTGACGCGCTTTTCCAGCGCGCGGAGCAGGACATAGAAGACCGGAGTGAGGAACAGCCCGAAGAAGGTCACGCCCAGCATGCCGAAGAAGACGGCGATGCCCATGGCGTGGCGCATCTCGGCGCC
>Ga0105240_10014504_pt1 | contig 10757 bp, 8 predicted proteins | sample KBSC54metaG_FD_80426 | JGI IMG/M metagenome (GOLD analysis project Ga0105240, IMG submission 80426) | Corn rhizosphere microbial communities from Kellogg Biological Station, Michigan, USA - KBS C5-4 metaG | ecosystem: Host-associated > Plants > Roots > Rhizosphere > Soil | place: Michigan, USA...
CACGGGTGGTTTTGTTCCTGATAGCGAGGACGTATTCGAAACCGAGATCCGCAAACAGGTGCTGATCGCGATGGAAGAGGCTAATGCGCTGATCTTTATGGTGGATGCAGCTACGGGGATCACGAACCTGGATGAGGCAATGGCGGATGTCCTGCGTCGGACGACCAAGCCGGTGTTCCTGGCGGTGAATAAAGTTGATAACAGCGACCGGCTACTGGAGGCGGCAGAATTCTATAGCCTGGGCTTTGATAATATCTTTTTCCTTTCTTCCATGTCGGGCAGCGGTACGGGTGAGCTATTGGACGAGATCGTCGCGTTGATCGAGGATGATCAGGCGGATGAGGAAATGAACGGTCTCCCGAAGTTTGCTATTATCGGTCAGCCGAATGTGGGAAAATCCTCCTTACTAAATGCCCTGATAGGCCAGGAGCGGACAATAGTAAGCGAGATCGCGGGGACCACACGGGATACGATCCACACGCGCTACAATTTATTCCAAAAAGATTTTGTTCTGATCGATACGGCGGGTATTCGCCGCAAGACGAAGGTGCATGAAGACCTGGAGTTCTATTCCGTGATACGGGCCATCAAGGCAATGGATGAGGCGGATGTATGTATGCTGCTGCTGGATGCCTCGAAGGGCGTTACGGCTCAGGACCTGAATATCTTCAGCCTGGCGGTGAAGAAGGGGAAGGGGATCGTCGTACTGGTCAATAAATGGGACCTGGTGGCAAAAGAGACGAATACAGCCAAGGAATATGAAAAGGAATTGAAGGACAGGCTGGCTCCCTTCACAGATGTACCTGTGATATTTATTTCCGTGCAGGAAAAGACCCGGATATTCAAGGCCATCGAGGTTGCGCTGGAAGTATATGATAACCGGCTGCGCAAGGTGCCTACGGCGGAGCTCAACGATGTGATGCTGCGGGCGGTGGAAGCCTATCATGCGCCTGTGATCCGAGGTCATGCCCTTAAAATAAAATACATTACACAGCTGCACACACAAGTACCGTCCTTCGCGTTTTTCTGTAATTTTCCGGAGGATGTCAAGCAACCATATAAGAACTACCTGGAAAACAAATTACGAGAGAGCTTCAACTTCAATGGTGTACCGGTGAGATTGTTCTTCCGGAAAAAATAAATTTTCGGGCCTCCATGCGAACCATGTTGCTTTTTCTATTTATGATAGTATGTTTGTTTGCCGCCTGCGGCGGCGGGGATGCTGTGAAGACGGCGGCGGTGAGTCATGTGGATTCTGCTGCTCAGGCGGCTCCGGATACGTTGCGGGCTTCGATGGATACGACCTCGAGGAAAAAAGATACCAATGCAAGGTTTTAATCCAGTCCGAAGGTGCGGATGATATCCTCTGTCCCCTTCTTATAATTCTTCAGCGCTGTCTTCTCCTGCCGGATGAAGCTATTGTCCTGCAGCGAACCTACAACGACATTCATTTCCTCCATCGAGTCATACACCATCTTACGGAAAGGGTTGGAATAATCCTTTGCCCGCGACTCGTAAATACCCCTTGTCATCCATTCTTTGGTGGAGATTCCTTTTTGCAGCAGGTCGCGGAGAGCGGTCTTCCCGACCCGGCGTATGTTGATGCCATGCACCTGCCGGAGGGCTGCCAGCGCATGTTGTAATTTATCCTTTGGGTAATTGACTCCCTGTGTCGTGTAGAACTGATGAACCTGTTTCCACTCTTTGACCTTGCCTGTTTTTATTTGCTGTATCAGCCGTTGCAGCTCGGACTCGCGGATAAGCTGTCCTCCGGCGTTGATCCATGGGGTGAGGGTCGTGGTGGCGGGCAGGGAGCTTTGAAGATCGTCGAGGGTGGTGATATTGCCGGCATGTATATGCTCTGTGAGCTGGGTGGCCGCGTACCAGGCGATGAGCTCTTTAAAGATGTTGTATGCCTGATGGACCTTTATCAAGTGCACCTTTCTATCTGTGTTTTCGAAGCCTTCGGCGAGGATCTCCAACTGATCGACTGCGTCGGCGGGGCCTTCCAATAGCTGGCGGCCGAGGGCGAGTAGTTCCTCGTCGGTGAGTTTTTTTTGTTTGCTGCCGCTGTGGCGGATAGATGCCTGGGCGGTGAAGCGTTGCAGTAAGGTCAGGGTTTGTACGATCTCGCTGACGGTGTCGGGGGCGAGGAAGTCAAATTCTAATCGCTGCAATTTAGCGATACGTTTATCCCTGTCGGGATATTTCCAGGCATTGCGGGCGAGGGCATACATATTATGCATGAACCAGTAGGCGGGCATGATTACGAGCTCGTCCTTGCTGGTGTCGTTGCTGATAAGGGAAAAAGGAATAGGGATATCCAGCTCGGCGGGGTAGTCTCCTTTTGCGAGGATGGAAAATGAGGCAAAGCGGGAATTATGTTTCAGGCTGACGCAGAGTCCGGGCCAGAATCCGCGACCGGCGATGATCTCTCCATCGGGGCTCCTTGAATTATGATTGGACCCGATGGTGGCGCCGGCGGCCATATTGCTTTGTCCCATTACGAGCGCGGCGCATAAAAATGAGTTGTTATGGTGTTGCTCATGCGCGGGGAAGATCAGCGAATTCAATACCTCACAGCAGGAGATGGTGGCATTATTGCCCAGATAGGAGTTGATGAGGCGGGCCCCATATTTCAACTGTGAGTGAGATGCCATTACAAAACGAACGGCTTTTACGCCATAGAATATACGGCATCCATGCCCTACGATGCCATTGACGAGCTCACATCCTTCGCCGATCTGGGATTTAGCGTTGGCGGAGGAGTTGATGGTGACATTCTTTATCTTGTTGGCGCCCTTGAGATAAGCGTCGCTGCCTATCCAGACATCCTTTATGATCTTACAATTCTTGATGACGGTGCGGTCGCCTATCTTGCCATAATAGCCTCTTCGGTGGTCGAAGATCTTTTCCGTGAACTCCTTGAACTTTTCCTGCAGGGGCTGGTCGTCGCGAAAGCGGCTCCATAGCCAGGCGTCGCCGGGCAGCATGCCATTGAAGGGTATGATGCTTCGCCCTCCATTCTCATTACATACTTCGAGCCAGATGCGGATGGATTCGGATTCTCCCTCCTTCAGGATACCGTTGCCGAACTTGGCGTAGTCGGTGGTGGCGAGCTCATTGGTATTGACGATCATGACGTCATTGCCGACGATGTAATGAGAAAGATAGTTGGTATTGTCGACGCAGACGTTGTCGCCAAGGTCGCAGCTGATTATGGTGCTGTTATAGAGACCGACGGGTCTGCGGAGATTGTGAAATTCCAGGTAATAGGGTTCGAGCCTGCCGATACGGATCAGTCCGAAGAACTTACAGTTCTGTACGAGCTCGGGTGTAAAGGAGTCGGATACCAGTATGTCATTCCAATTGGCGGAGGTGTTGCGATTGCGTACGAGCACTTCTATCTCGTAGGCGGTCAGCTGGCGGTAGCTGGCATCCTTGCCTTTTTGGAGATTGCGCAAGTAATATTCGTCCTTGCCTTCGGGAAGATAGCGGCTATCGATGAAGTTATAGCCCAAGGAGTCGATAGGACTTTTTTTGATCTCGTTCATTATTCTACTGTTACGCTTTTGGCCAGGTTCCTGGGCTTGTCTACATCGTATCCCTTGGCTACGCCGATGTAATAGGCGAACAGCTGTAGGGGAATGACGCTAAGCAGCGGGGCTACCAGCTCATCGGCTTCGGGTACGACCATAAAGTCGTCGGACATCTTGCTGATGGTATTGTCGCCTTTGCTGATAACGGATATGACCTTACCCTTGCGCGCCTTGATCTCCTGGATATTGCTGACTATTTTTTCATAATAAGAGTCCCTGGTGGCTACGAAAACTACGGGGAGGTGCTCATCGACGAGGGCGATGGGTCCATGTTTCATTTCTGCTGCGGGGTAGCCTTCGGCGTGGATATAAGAAATCTCTTTCAGCTTGAGCGCGCCTTCGAGCGCGATGGGGAAGTTGTAGCCGCGGCCGAGGTAGAGTGCGTCTCCTGCGTCCTTGTATTTGTCGGCCAGCTTTTCTATTGAGCCGCTGAGCTTGAGCGTTTCTTTTACCTTTTCGGGGATGGCATGGAGCTCTTCGAGCAGGTGTACATAACGTCCTTCGTCGATGGTGCCTTTTTCTTTGGCGATCTTGAGGGCGATCATGGTGAGCACGGTGAGCTGTGCGGTGAAGGCCTTGGTGCTGGCAACGCCAATCTCAGGACCGGCGTGCGTATAGGCGCCTGCGTGCGAGATGCGTGCGATGGAGGAGCCTACGACGTTGACGACGCCGAGGATAAAGGCTCCGTTCTCTTTGGCCTTTTCGATGGCAACGATGGTGTCGGCTGTCTCTCCACTTTGGGAGATAGCAATGATGACGTCTCCGGGGTGTACGACGGGGTTGCGGTAACGGAATTCCGAGGCGTATTCCACTTCCACGGGGATACGGCAAAGCTCTTCAAAAACATATTCTGCGATGAGTGCGGCGTGCCAGCTGGTGCCGCAGGCGATCATGATGATTCGGGGGGCTTTTGTGAGCTTGTCGATATTGTTCTGGATCCCGGCCATGGTGATGGTGCCTTTTGCTACGTCCAGGCGGCCACGGAGACAGTCGAAGATGGTGTCGGGCTGTTCGAATATTTCCTTGATCATGAAATGATCGTAACCTCCCTTTTCGATGGCGGCCAGCTCGAGGTCGAGCTTTTGAATGTATGGGGTCAACTTCTCGTTACCGAGGTTTTTCAGGATCAGCTCATCGGCTTTGAGGATGGCGAGCTCGTAGTCGTTGACATACACCACCTCCTTTGTGTATTCGATGATGGGGGATGCATCGGAGGCAAGAAAGTGTTCTCCTTTTCCGATGCCGATGACCAGGGGGCTGCCTTTTCTTGCGGCGATGATGGTGTCGGGCTGTTCCTTGTCCAGCAGTATGATGACATAGGCGCCTACGACCCTTCGGAGTGCGATGCGGAGGGCTTCTTCGAGTCCGCAGTTGTTGTTCTTCTGGATGTCTTCGATGAAGTTGAGGAGCACTTCGGTGTCGGTGTCGCTCTTAAAGCTGTATCCTTTTTTGGTGAGCTCATTTTTGAGCTGTGTATAATTTTCGATGATGCCGTTGTGGATCATGGCGAGGCGGCCGCTGGCGGAGCTGTGGGGGTGAGCATTCCGATCGCTGGGTTCGCCGTGGGTAGCCCAGCGGGTGTGGCCCATGCCGGCGTGGGCGTGTACATCCTGTCCTACGAGGCTTTCTTCCAGCTCGGCCACTTTGCCTTTCTTTTTATGAACCCGGAGGTCCTTATTGAGCAGGGCTACGCCTGAGCTGTCGTATCCGCGGTATTCCAGTCTTTTGAGTCCTTTGAGGATAATTGGGTATGCTTCCCGAGGGCCGATGTATGCAACAATTCCACACATAGTTAATAGTTGTACGATCCAATAAACGGGCAAACATAGGAAATATTATCACGCAAAAAACCCGCAGCTCTGTGCGGGTTTTTTGCAAATCTATTTCCAGTAGCCGTCTATCCAGATCCAGCCATCACCGGTGTGTTTCCAATGTGGTTTTATCCAGACCTTGTCGCGCGTGGAATAATTGCTGCGGGGCAGGTTGGTGCCTGGCTGGTAGGTTAATGAGTCGGGATTGACGGGGCGAGTGTAATCGTATTTTTCGTCTGCGGGTTGTTGCTGGTTTGGTTGTTGCCGTTGCTGATAATTGCGGTCCGGGTTGTTGTCGTTGTAGGGATCGTCAGGTGTATTGTCGTCGTAATAACCGTTGTCCTGTTGTTGTACTACCACGGGTGGTTGTGCATATGCAACGGGCGGATAGCCGTAGGGGTAATAATAGGGTGAGTAAGGATAACCATAACCATAGTAGCCGCCGTAGGGATAACCGAAACCCAGGCCTAAGCCTAAACCCAGGCCGAAGCCCCAACCGCCGTAATAACGTCCTCCATAACCTCCATAGTAGCCACGATAGCCGCCGTAATACCGGCCACCGCCATAGTAGCCGGCGCCTGCATAACCATGATAACCACCGTAGCCGCCACGGTAGCCACCACCGTATCCTCCACGGTAGCCGCCGCCATAGCCACCACGGAAACCTCCACCATAGCCTCCTGCGACATGTCCGCCTGAAAAACCGCCGCCGGCATGGACAAGATGGCTTCCTCCGCTATAATGTACGCCACGTTGGGCGGATGCAGTCGTTCCCATTGCTGTCAGCAGCAGTAGCAGGAATGGGGTTACTAGTCTTTTCGGGTTCATAAAATTTCTTTTTGTACGGTAGGTGTTAGACCTTTTTAAACCCTGTTCGTTTAATTTGCCGGCGAACATTAACAAATTAAAATTTTCGTTGATGCGATGCAGGCCAGAGGCCCGGCCGGGCGACGCTATTTCAGCCAGGTTTCGAACAGCTTGTAGATCCTTTTGTATTCGTCCGTCCAGCTGCTGGGCTCTACAAATCCATGATCTTCCATGGGATAGACGGCCAGTTCCCAGTTGTCCTTATGCAGCTCGATCAGCCGTTGGGTAAGCCGTACGATGTCCTGGAAATGGACGTTCTCGTCGACCATGCCGTGGCACATGAGCAGATGTCCTTTCAGGCCCTCCGCGAAATAGATGGGAGAGCTCCTGCGATAGGCCAGGCTGTCGTTAAAGGGCTCGTTCAGGATGGCGGAGGTATAGCCATGGTTGTAGTGGGCCCAGTCTGTGACGGACCGGAGGCCGGCCCCTGCCGCAAATACATCGGGTTCGGTGAAAAGGGCCATGAGGGTGATAAAGCCGCCATAAGACCCGCCATAGAGCCCTACGTGCTTTGGGTTTACTCCTTCGTGCTCCACGAGATATTTTACGCCGTCGACCTGGTCGGAAAGGTCTTTTCCTCCCATGTGGCGATAGATGGCGGTGCGCCAGTCCCTGCCATAGCCGGCGCTGCCTCTGTAGTCGATGTCGAGGACGGTATAGCCATTGTCGGCGAGGAGGTTGTTGAACATAAATTCGTGGAAATAGTAGCTCCACCATTTATGTGCGTTCTGCAGATAGCCGGCGCCATGGACAAAAATGACGGCGGGGTGGGTAGCGGCCGGGGTTGTGGGGCGATAGATCCGGGCGTAAACCTTGGCTCCGTCCCTGGCCTGGAAGGTTATCAGGTCCGGGTCCCGCCAGGGGTAGGCCTTAAAATCGCCGGACATGGCCATGTTGGTGATCTGTTGTGGCTGGCTGCCTGCTTTGTTGTCCTGGAGGTAGAGCTCCCATGGCTTATTCGTATAAGAGTAAAGAACGGCCAGTTGTTTTTCATCCGGGGAGATGGTGACGAGGTTGCCGCCTGTCAGGGTAGTGATACGTTGTGCCTTGCCGCCTGTGACGGGGAGCTGATAGAACTGTTGTTCACCGGGGCGTACTTCGTTGGTGGTGATAAAGAAGCGTTTTTTATCACGGGACAAGGATGCTTCCAATATTTCGTAGCTGCCGCTGGTGAGGGCTGTGCGGGCTCCGGTGGTCACGTCCACCTTATAAATATGTGAGTAGCCGGTGGCTTCGCTCTGGAACCAGAAGTTATTCTCGTCTATCCAGCCGGCGTTGTTGTTATTGCCGAAGAAGCGGCTGACGCCCGGGCCTCCTATCCAGGCTTCGTCGCGCTGTCTGTCCACGAGGGAGAGCTTGCCGGTGGCTCCGTCGAGGAGCATGAGCCAGCGGTCTTTGTTGTCCTCGGAACGTATGTCCACGATGGCGTGTGTGCCCTGTTCGGACCAAACGGCGTTGCTGATGGTGACGGGACGGGGGGACTTTTTTGAGACGTCATGACTTGTACCATGGGAATTCGAACCATGCGTACTGTCTGAGGTGCTGGCAGAGGCCGTGTTGCGTGCCGGATAGTCTTTTACATAGTCGGGCTGATCGTTGATGCCCGGGAGCTGATCTGTCAGGATGGTGATGACTGTGTCCTTGTCCCTATCGTATACATAGGAAGTGGAGCTACCGGGGGGCACGCCTACCTTGGTCCTGCCGGGGATGTCTTTTGTGAAGCCACTCTCTGTTACATAAGCAGGAACGATGGTGTTTTTGGCATCGCCTGCTCTTTTGGAGAGGCGCCAGGTGATGAACCGGCCGTCGGGGCTGATGGTGAGGCCGCCGAGCTGTTTGTCCTCTATATAAACCGGCCTTAGTGGTTTGATCTCGCGGGCCTTTTCGATGGCCTCGGCCTGATCCTTTTTCTTTTTGCGGCTGCGGAGGACGTCGAACAACTCCAATTGATCCTGTTGCAGCCATCGTTCCTGCCGGGTGAGATTATCCTTTTTCTCTTCGGGTGGGGCGGCTGTGTGCTGGAAATTTGTCAGCTGTATGGTCTCGCCGGTGGCTATTTCCCAGGAAAAGAGATTGCCACCGCGGTTGTATACGATGCGGCTGCCGAGGAAAGAAAAGACGGGGTTTGATTCGGGGTCGAGGGTGTGGGTCACTCTTTTTTCTTTGCCTGTCCTTGTATCGATGAGGAATATGTCCCCGTCGCGGGTGAAGGCGCCGGCTGTGTGGGTGCTGTTATAGTTGACGTTGTCTTCGTTGACGATGGATTGCAGGAGTGTGTAGGGGGCTTTTTGCGGGTGGTGATCTTCCCGGGTGATGTAGTAGAGACTGTCATCGGGGGCTTTGTCGGGATTCCATTTGAAGAAAAGATATTTTCCGTCCTGGCTCCAGAAGGGATCGGAAGGGGAGGCGCCTATCCATTTAGGGTCCTGCATGATCTTTTCGACGGTGAGCTTTTCTGTAGTAGTAGTCTGACTATGACCCGTATGGGGCAGGGACAATAGCAGTAAGCAGAGGAGAGTGGTTGCACCTCTGGTGAACATGTGTGATTGCATATGGTATATGTAGTGTTATAATAAAATTCCGCGCATGATCAGGAAGGCCACTGAGAAATAGATGACGAGGCCTGTGACGTCCACGAGGGTAGCAACAAAGGGGGCGGAAGAGGTGGCGGGGTCGGCTCCGAACTTCTTTAACACGATGGGCAACATGCTGCCGGCGATGGTGCCCCAGAGCACTACTCCTACCAGTGAGAACCCGACGGTGCTGGCTATCAGCAGGGAATGATCGCCATACGTATGGAATATCTGATTCCACAGCATGACCCTGGTAAAACCGATGATGCCTAATACGGCGCCGAGCAGCAGACCGGAAATGATCTCTCTGCGGACGACGGTCCACCAGTCGGCGATGGTGATCTCCCCGAGGGCCATGGCCTGGATGATGAGGGTGGAGGCCTGGGAGCCGCTGTTGCCACCGCTGGAAATGATGAGGGGTACGAAGAGGGCCAGCACTACAGCCTTGGCAATCTCATCCTCGAAGTAACCCATGGCGGTGGCGGTGAGCATTTCGCTAAGGAAAAGGACCACGAGCCACACGATGCGTTTTTTAAAGAGCTTGATCAGCGGGATCTGGAGATAGGGTTCGTCGAGGGCTTCGGTACCACCTATCTTTTGGATATCTTCTGTAAATTCTTCTTGGGCGACCCAGAGTACGTCGTCGATGGTGACGATGCCGAGGAGGACCTTGTTGTTGTCGAGGACGGGAAGAGCCACGCGGTTGTTCATTTTAAACGCTTCGCTGGCTGTCTCCTGGTCATCGTGGACATTGAGGGCTATGTACCTGTTGTCGATGACGTCCTCGATCCTTTTGTCCGGATTGGCCAAGATGATCTCTCTGATCCGGATGTCATCGATGAAGATGCCTTTGTCGTCCACTACATAGATCACGTCGATGGTTTCACTGTCCTTACCCACTTCCCGGATGTGTTCGATGACCTCCCGGACGGTCCAGTCTTTGTGTACCGCGATGTAATCGGGGGTCATAAGGCGTCCCACGCTGCTTTCGGGATAGCCGAGGAGGGACAGGGTTATCTTTCTTTCTTCCGGGTCGAGGGTCTTGATGAGCTCTTTCACCACCTCGCTGGGAAGCTCTTCGAGGAAGGCGGTACGGTCATCGGCGGAGAGGTCATTCAGCAGCTCGGCTGTTTTGAAGGCGGGCAGCTCCTGTATGATCCTTTTCTGGGTGGGCGTATCGAGGATCTTGAAGGTACTGGCGGCCCGGTGGGTGCTCATGTTGGCGATGATCTGGGTCTCATAATCGGGGAATTCGTATATCAGCTCAGCGACGTCGCTGATGTTCTGATTGTTCAGAAATTCCCTGATCTGCAATACGTCCTCGGACTGGATCATCGTCAGAAACTGGTCATTGGTATTATCGTGCTCTTGGTCTACAGACATGGCGGCCCCAAACCTACGGCAAAATGGCTAATAGACAAAGAAACTGCTCGTTGGCTCAGATAAAATGTTGCGAAGAATGGGGTAACTTGTCCCGTCAAAAAAAAGAGCTTTCAGGATGATCTTACCAACGTTAGTGATAGCGCCAACCGGCGGCAAGGGCAGGGGAGTATTTACTACGGCGGATATTGAAAAGGGGACGGTCGTTGAGATCGCTCCTGTCATCGTTATGACCCGTGAGGAGAGAAAGTTGCTGGACCAAACGTTATTGCACGACTATATATTCGAATGGGGGCGGGACCCGAAGGGCTGTTGTATGGCGCTGGGTTATGTTCCCATCTACAACCACTCGTATCGCAGTAATTGTGAATATGAGATGGATTATGAGGAGGGGCTGATATCTGTGAAGGCGGTGCGTTTTATAAAGGCGGGTGAGGAACTTTCCATCAATTACAATGGGGACTGGAATAATGAGACCCCTGTATGGTTTGATGTAAGATCGTAAGATGCCCTAACGGGCATCTTAC
>Ga0105240_10014506_pt1 | contig 10757 bp, 11 predicted proteins | sample KBSC54metaG_FD_80426 | JGI IMG/M metagenome (GOLD analysis project Ga0105240, IMG submission 80426) | Corn rhizosphere microbial communities from Kellogg Biological Station, Michigan, USA - KBS C5-4 metaG | ecosystem: Host-associated > Plants > Roots > Rhizosphere > Soil | place: Michigan, USA...
ATGACGGATAACCACCCGATTGTCGAATGCATCCGTCACGGGGCCTTAGAAGCCATAAAAGAAAAAATGCTCTGGTCGTATCGTCAAATGCCTTCAACAGAGGAGCATCTGCTGCGGCAGCGGCAGCTTGAACAATGGCCGTACGCGATTACGGCGCCGCTGAATGAGCGCGGGCACATTATGGGGTTTCTCGCCCTTCAAGAAAAGATCTCGGGTGATATGTTTAATGATGAAGATCTTAGTTTGCTCCGCGGTTTGAGCCGTCCGGCGGCTACGGCGCTGCGCAATACGCGGCGTATGGTTGATTTAGAGGAGCAAGAAAAAGCATTGCAGCAAAAACACGAAATGATGTTGATGGGGGTATTGGCGACGGAAATGGCGCACGAACTTTCCAAGCCCTTAACGCACATCGTCAATACCGGATCGCGCTTGGAATCGATATTGAAGCAGCCGGCGCATGAAGGCCTCGCTAAAATTGAACGTGCCGCACGGCGTGCGTCAGACATTTTAGATAGCTTCGTTATGCTTTCTCCGCTGACGGATTTGCAGCGGCATCAGGTCTCGCTTTCACAAATCCTTGATGAAGCCATCGAGGTATTGGGAATCGATGAAGATACGTCGATTTGCATAGAAAAGCATTACGAAAAATTGGCGCCTGTAGAAATCCATGCCGGGCAGATCGCTCAGGTATGTACGAATGTCCTGCAAAATGCCTGGCAGGCCATGCCTGCAGGGGGATGTTTGAAAATTGTTCTGCGCAAAGTCGTTTCATCGATCAATAAAGAAATCCTTATGATTGAAGTGGAAGATAATGGAGAGGGAATCGCGCAGGATGTCTTGCCGCATATTTTTGACCCGTTTTTTACGACCAAAAAAGATATTGGAGGTCGTGGCGTGGGTTTAACGCTGAGCCATGCCATGATCGAAAGGCACGGAGGGACATTGTTCGTGGAAAGTCCTATCCATATGCATCGCGGTACACGCGTCTCCATCAAGTTGCCTTTGGAAATGAAAGGAATTGCTCATGCCGCTCCAAGCGCCTAATATTTTAATCGTTGACGACGATACGGAAAACGGGAAATATTTGCAGGACTGTTTTACCACCGATAATTGTCAGGCGACCTGGTTTAAAGATTCTAAGCAAGCGCTGCAAGATTTTCGCAAAGGTGCTTATCATGTAGGCATTCTCGATCTCAAGATGCCGCGGATGAATGGCGTGGAACTGCTCCAGCGGATGCGTGAACGCGATGAGGATATTGGGTTCATTATTCTGACGGGCTACCCCTCTGTTGAGACCGCACTGACAAGCTTGAAAAAAGGCGCTTACGATTACGTAAAAAAACCTTTTAAGATCGATGAATTGAAAAAAGTCGTAACGCGCTTGCTCGAAGAAAAAGGATTTTTCCTCAGCGCGGAGGCGATGATTAATCAGTACATCGGCCAACGCATAAAGGATTTCCGCGTGCAAAAACGGTTGACTGTGACCAAGCTTGCGCACAAAGCCGGACTTTCCAAAAGTTTGATTTCACAGCTGGAGAACGGAAAAAATTCGGCCTCTTTATCGACGCTCTCAAAAGTGGCGCGTTGCCTGTCTATTCATGTATCGGATCTGGTTCAGGATTTGTAGGGTCGTTTTGGATGGGCAGGATAACGGAAATGGTTGTTCCTTTACCGACGTGACTCGTCACTTGAATACGTCCGGCATGTTCATTTACGATTTCCTTCACGATCGATAAGCCCAGCCCAGTTCCTTTCCCCATTTCTTTCGTCGTGAAAAATGGATCGAAGATGTGTTTTAAGATATCTTCAGGAATTCCAATGCCCGTATCGCGAATGGTAATTTCAATCTCCTTTCCTTCGCTGTAAGGATGCGCCTCTACCGTTAGCCAGCCTCCTTGCGGCATTGCATCCAAAGCGTTCGTGCACAAATTAATAATTAATTGCTGGATGCGGTGACGATCGATGTGGATCTCTGGTAACTGGGGGCGTAACGTTTGCTGAATCTGAACATTGCGAACACGGGCCAAGGGAAAAATCAGCGCTAACGCATTATCCAAGACATCGCGTAAGTTTTCCTTCACTTTGTGCGGCCGCGGTTGGTGTGTAAAGTTGAGCAGATCCTGCACGATCTTGTTGCAGCGAACGGTTTCCCGTTCAATGGAATTTACCGATTCGGATAAAGCGGGGTATTGATCCAGTTGCCGCTGAAGGCGTTGTGCAAATCCCAAGATGACCGTCAATGGGTTCTTCAATTCGTGTAAGACGCCAGTCGCTAATTGGCCAATTTCTGCCAGTTGTGCGCATGTTCCCCAGCTATTTTGTTTTAGTGTGTAGTCGGCTTGCAACGCCTCTAAACATTTTTGAATCCGATTCGTTTCAATCAAAAGTTCGTTGTTAGATGGGGTCATAGAGATTAGATATTCATTGATAGTAAATATTATTCACTATTAGTAAACAATATTTTTGTTCTCTTTTGTTTGGCCGCATCAAAATTCAAGCCAATCTGCCCTAAAATTAGGCTCGAAAAAGACTTTTTTTTGTAACGTGGCGCTGTTATGCTAAAAATAGTCCATACTTATTTTTATGAGCGTTCAACCTTCAACTTTAAAATGCCCAAGCTGCGCTGACCAGCTGCTGGAAACGATTACCACCGCGCTAGGTGCGTTGGAACGCTGTCCGTGGTGCTTGGGGCTGTGGGTAGAGCAAAAGCTTATCGCCGCCTACAGCGATGACAAGACCGCTTGCCGCGAAGCGCTCGCCGAAACTAAAACGCTGCTTTTACCCGCCGAGCGCTGGTGTCCCAAATGTTTTCAAAAAATGCTCGATGGGAGGGTCCGCAGCCGGGCTGTGGTTTTGCATCTCTGTACGACCTGCGACGCTTTATGGACGGATTGGGAAACGCTACATAAATTTGATGAATTTATTGCACGCGCGCTTAAAGCTCAAGTTGAGGCAGCGACGCAACATCCGACGATTTCATCGCCCAATCCATTCGGAACGCCGGGCCCTTCTTATTCTGCTCCTTCGACGGTTGAAGATAATGGAGTGTCTAAGGTATTTCGTTCTATTGCGCGTACATTTGATAGTTTAGCCGACGGCGTTGCCAGCACATCGGCATATCCTTTACCGAATGCCTCGATGCCAAAATCATCTAAACCGCCGGCCAAGCAGCCGCTTCCGAAAAAGGTACTGGTAAAAAATAAAGAAAAAGAACGCAAAATTTTGAAAGCGGATGAGCTACCCCCGGCGAGTGTGGAAAAGGAGATGCTGGTAGTTCCTGAACCCATCATCAATGCAGCAGGAATGGGTGCAGAAGTGGAGGCGCCCGTAGTCCCCGACCCTGTAATCAGCGGAACAGGGACAACGGGCGCAGAAGTGGAGGCGCCCGTAGCCCCCGACCCTGTAATCAGCGGAACAGGGACAACGGGCGCAGAAGTGGAGGCGCCCGTAGCCCCTGACCCAATAATCAGCGGAACAGGGACAACAGGCGCAGAAGTGGAGGCGCCCGTAGTCCCCGCCCCAGTAATTAGCGGAACAGGGACAACAGGCGCAGAGAAGGAGGCGCCTGTAGCCCCCGACCCTGTAATCAGCGGAGCAGAGACAACGGACGTAGAAGTGAAGACGCCTGTAGACGCCGAACCAGTAATCAGTGGAGCCGGGGCAACGGGCGTAGAAATACAGATCCCTGTACAGCCCGATCCGTTGATTCCTGAGCCGGTAATTTCTGCTCCTGTTGTAGATATTGCAGCCCCAGTTATTCCGCCGGTGGTTGCAGAGCCAGAACCTTTAAAAGCTGAGGTGTCTTTAGAAAAAGAATCTTCGAATGCCATCTCTAACCTTTTGGGTGGCGTTGTGTGGGAAATTCCAGATAAAAAGAAAACACCGGCGAAAGAGTTGAAATTATCAGCGCCAGCAATTCCGGAAACACGAAAAAAAATTGAGCCCGCTCCTTTAGCGAAAAAGCCAGTCGAGATAGCTAAATCCAGTGCACCGAAGAAAGAAAGCGCAAGTTTTATTAAAAGATTAGTGACGGCTTTCAAACCAAAACCCAAGACGCAAGCGTCTCTACCCCCAAGTGTAAAACCGCCTGTTTCATCGACGGCTCCGTCCACCGTTCCGGTTCCTTTGGCACCAGCGCCGCTGGCGGCAAAAGTGAAAACGTCGCAGGCATCAATTTTTAAATCGATACTTAAGAAAAAACCGAAGGAACCTAAAGTCATTACACCGATAGCGCCACCGCCTGTGACCCCTGTTGTTATGCCTCCCGTAACGCCCGTTATTCCTCCGGCTACTGTTATTTCTGGGCCCGTGACCGTGAAAACAAAGCCTTCTTTATTGGCCGGTTTTAAGTCCTTCTTTAAGACACGGCCAAAATCGTCTAAACCCGTCAATGTGAACCCGGTGGTAAAGCCCGCTTCTATGATGGCTAAACCTCAGCCTCCGGCTTCGGTTAAAGGCGCAAAAAAGTTCGCGGAGGAGACGTCGCTTTCGAATGTTTTAATGCCAAAGGAGATTCAAGAACCGGCGCCATTAAAGTCGATTACAAAACCAACTCCTGTGTTGCCAAAGAAAAAAGCAGCGGCTAAAGGATGGGGTTGGCGTTTATTGCCTTGGGGCCTAGCCCTCATCGCATTCCTCATTAACTATTTGCGTGGTTATGACTTTGAGTTTAGTTATGCGCTGTTATGGTCGGCTTGCGCTTGGTCGGTAGGAACGATGATCCGCTTAGCGGTGTTGTATCCATTCAAAGAGTTTGTCGAATTGTCCTTAAATGCCCTAGGCGACTATCCTGGTTTAACAGCGGCTCAAGGACTGCCGGTTTTATTGACGGGATGGCTTGAACCTAAAGATCCTTCTAAACCGAAAGGCGTTTTAATATTTAGTCAGGGCGATCAAACGCTGGAAATGAATCAATGGGGAAAATTAGAACTGATCCCGCGATTTTTTGGCCTGCAAAATCCCGGCCAATTGATCGCGGGAGAGGCCACTCTTCAGGGCTGGTACCGCAAAACAGCAGCGCCTTATGTCGAAATCGCCGTCGTGACGGTTGGCAAAAAACGTCGTGCGAGTATGGTGCGCGGTGTGCGCTGGGCAGCGGCCATTGCTGTGCTCGTCTTAGCAGGGTTGATTCTTTTAACGGCGGAATAAAGGATGCCTATGCGCTGGGCGGCCTTGCTATTTTTGTCTGGTCCCTTATTTAGCGCCGAATGCCTTTGTCCGACCGCTTCACCTCAGGATCTTTTTGAAACTGCCACTTCCGTCTTCCGCGGCAGCGTTGATGAAATCCAAACCTCGGGAAAAAATTCCACGCGCTATTTATTTATCGTTAACGATACGTTCAAAGGAGAGACACAAACAGAGATCATCCTTCAAGATGCGGGCGCCGGTACGCCTTGTGAATTGACCTTTGAAAAGAACAAAGAATATTTGGTTTATGTGCGTTGGGAATGGGGCCTGCTTAAAACATCCCAATGCTGGGGGACTAAGGTCATGGATCAAGCGAAAGCCGATCAAGCGATTATCGGCCCGGGCAACGAATGGAAAGAAAAAGTCTATCCCAAACTCCGGGAAGCTTGTATGGGAACCTATCAAACCCCCTGCTGCTTATCCTCAGTAAAGGCCATGGAACAGGGACATTTCCTGCCCGAACCTGAAAGCGGTTGTACCGACGGAATGAAGCCCAATGTAGCCCATTGTTTAGGCAGCCTGCGTTGGTGCGAACCCATCGCGGGTAATCCCGCCTACCACCCATGACGCAACCCACGTGCGGCGCAAAACGCGCAGGGTTCTTCTTTTGCTTCAGGATCCAATAATTCTCCGGGCCAGTGCCGTACAAAAAAGGCGTGGCCGTTAGCTCCTGAAATAGCGCCAATGCAATACCCTGTGATCCGCCGTAGTGTTTGTGACATGATTGACCTCCGCTGTCTGTAAGTCCGATGTTTTTGCCGATGGGATTAGACCTTATCATACATCTGTATTAAAGTCAACGAATTGGAAATATAAGGGGAAGTTATGCTGTAATCAGCGTATCGATTTATGTCTCAAATCTCACGCATTCCGTGTTGGGCTGTCATCCCCTTAGTTAGTTTCCTTTTTCCGGCTTTACTCCTTGCGCAACCAAAGAAAGTAGACGTTATTCAAGATCATGGCGAATGGAAGTTGATGGTGAATGGCAAACGCTTCTTTGTGTTTGGCGTTGGTTGTCAACAAGCCCATGGCGAAAAAGGTGAAGACTACTTGGAAATGGCCCATGCGATGGGCGCCAATGCGGTTCGCACGTGGGGAGACGCGCCGCTGTCCTATCTCGATCAAGCTAAAAAAAACAATCTTATGGTGGATCTCGGAATATGGCTTGATCCTATTCGAGAAACGGGCGGGAAAGAAAGTTATCAAGATGCTGAATTCCGACAAAACTTAATGCACAAAATCCTTGAGTATGTGCATGCCATGAAGGACCATCCCGCCTTACTTTTATGGAATATCGGCAATGAAGCATTGGCGTACACGGAGGATCCCAAAGAAAAGGCTGCTCTCGGTCATTTTCTTGAGCAGGTCATCAAAAATGTGCATGAAGAAGATCCCAATCATCCGGTGGTCTATTCCTGTTCCATTGATCGAGATCTTCCCGATGTGGAAAAATATCTTCCGAGTTTGGATATTGTGGGCACCAATGTGTACGGCACAATTTCGACCGTGTTTAATTGGATGCATAACGAGGGAAATAAAAAACCTTTACTCGTGACAGAATTTGGACCGTTAGGGTCTTGGAGCTGTGCGAAAGATAAAAACAAAATTCCTTATGACCCGATGGACCACCTGAAGTCCGTCGAGTACGCGTCCTTGTGGCGCCAAATTATCAGCGCTCATGATGTCGCCCTCGGCGGTTTCGCTTTCGTTTTAGGGGATCAACGCAATCAGGACAGTTTGACCTGGTACAACATCAATTATGGCGATTTGAAGCGCGATGCCTTCTGGACCCTCTACAAAGCCTATACACGCAAAAAACCTTCGAACCGGCCGCCCAAATTTTCTGGAATCGAGCTGAGTAAATCCACGGCCTTGAAGGCGGGTCAAGAGATTGAAGTCACGGTGACCGCTACCGATCCCGATCGCGACACTATTCACTACGATTACTTTATCGCCTCCATTGCCAGCGATCCTTTAGTCGTAGAACCCGCGAAGTTTTATCCTGCTGAAATTAACGTCCTCGGGCCGGGCCATGCTCGTCTCACCGTGCCCACTGAGCCTGGAAACTATAGAGTCTATGTGGAAGCAACAGACGGCCACAAAAATGTCGCGATCATTAACCACAGTATTCAGGTGGCTAATTAATCTAAGGGTATAAAAATGCATCAATACATCATTTCTATTGACATCAAATCATCATTCTGTTATTCTTAATCTATGAGAACAACCATTTCTATTGATCTTCCTTTGCTGAAAAAGATCCGTTTAATTGGACATCGCGAGCATAAAACGCTAACGCGAATCATTCAGGAGTTGTTGGCTCTCGGTGTGAGTCTTCGAACGCAGCGTGTCGCAATGCCTTCGCCCTTCCGGCTATGGCACCCGCAAAAGATGTCTGCTCTGATTGATATTACGGATAAAGACGCTATGTACAAGGTTTTGGATCAGCGCCCTTGAGTGGGGCCATCGATACGAATCTCTTGCTTTACGCTAAGGATATGGCGAGTCCCCTTCATACTAAAGCGCTGAAATTCTTAAATGATCTTCTAGAATCCGAGGTGCCAGTTTATGTGACATGGGATGTTTTACATTCCTTTTTGCGTATTGCCACACATCCAGGGATCTTTTCCAATCCGATAACGCCCGACGTTGCGACGGGTGATCTTCAAAAAATTCTTGATCATCCCTCCGTCTCGATGCTTGTGCCTTCTCTAGAATCCTGGACCATTTTGTCCAGAATGACGACTGAATTTCATTTGCGTGGAAACCTTATTCCGGATGCTGTTACGGCCTCCATCTTGGAAGCCAATGGCATTCGAACGCTTTATACCAACGATCGAGATTTTTGGAAATTTCCTACGCTCACGCCTGTCGATCCATTTCTAACTTAAGTCCTATCGTAATAGTCGTCCGGAAAAGGGAGATCCTTCTGCAAGTTGCGCAATTCTGTTTGAATTTCCGTCGTAAAATCGCATAAAATAGCTCACTTGACCGAAGAACCTCAGGAACGGCTGGCGATTGTGCAAGAACGTTTGGCGAAGGCGGCCGCGCGAGCCGGTCGTAAGGCCTCTGATATCACGTTGGTCGCAGTGACAAAAACGGTTCCCTGGGAACGCCTTTTGCCTTGGGCGATAGCGGGACAAACACAGTTTGGTGAAAATAAAGTTCAGGAAGCGTTGGGGAAATTTCTGGATACGGATCAAAGAAAAAAAGTCGCTGGAACTTTTCATCTGATCGGGCCTTTGCAATCGAATAAAGCCAAAAAGGCTGTGCATTTTTTTGACCTCATTCAATCCTTGGATCGTCTGGATTTAGCCAAAGATCTCAATCGGCATGCGGATGAAGCCGGCAAGAAAATAGCTTGTTTAATTGAAGTCAAAATTTCGCCGGAAACATCGAAATCCGGATTGGATCCAGAACGCTTGCCGGAATTTTTAGATCAGCTGGGACAATTTCCGCATATCGAGGTTAAAGGGTTGATGGGCATCCCGCCTTTTGGCGCAGCGGGTGATAAAGCCCGGCCCTATTTTGCGCGTTTACGAATGCTCTTTGAAAAAACTAAGCTGTCGATTTTATCGATGGGAATGAGTTCCGATTTTGAAACGGCGATTGAGGAGGGGGCCACGATGATTCGATTAGGTACGGTATTATTCGGAACGCGCGCATGAAAAAAATCGTCTTTATCGGCGGTGGAAACATGGGCGAAGCGCTTATTTCGGGTTTGCTCATTTCTAAGCAATGGATTCCCTCGGAAATTGTGGTCACAGATCGGCGGACATCCGCATTGGAAGCGCTGCAGCAGAAATACAATGTGCAAACAGAAACCGATAATGTGAAAGCAATTGACCAGGCGGCGATTATTCTTTTAGCGGTTAAACCGCAGCAAATGGTGTCCGTGCTGCAGGAAATTGGGACGCATATTACAGCGCACCAACTCGTGCTTTCCATTGCAGCGGGAATTTCTTGCGCCTCGATTGAAAAATTTTTAGCTCCGGAAGTTCCGGTTATTCGTGTTATGCCGAATACGCCGGCGCTCATTGGCGCCGCGGCTTCGGCGCTAACCCAAGGGCGCGCGGCAACGCCAGCACATTTGAAAATAGCCGAACACATTTTATCGACTTCCGGCATTGTCGTGACTGTGCCGGAGACAATGATGGATGCCGTAACAGCCATTTCGGGGTCCGGCCCCGCGTACGTTTTCTATGTGGCCGAAGCGATGAAAGAGGCCGCGCAATCGTTGGGACTGTCGTCAGAAATTGCCGATAAGTTGATACGCCAAACCATTTTAGGGGCTGGACGTATGCTCGCTTCGAGCCCCGAAGAACCGCAGGAATTGCGCCGGCGAGTTACTTCTCCGGGCGGCACCACCGAGGCGGCGCTCCACGTTATGGAGCAGGGACAGTTGAAATCGATTTTCGCTAAAGCTCTTCAGAGAGCGGCGGAACGGTCGTTAGAACTATCCCAGGAGGCCTCTAGAGCATGATCATACGCGTACGCGTTATTCCGAACGGCGACGATAACGAAGTGGTGGGGCGGATCGGTAGTGTATTACGCGTTAAAGTGGTTTCTCCCGACATGGATGCAAAGGCGAACAAGGTGTTGATTCATTACTTGGCGGAATTTTTCGACGTGCGGCCCAACGGCATTCACATCATGCGCGGCGAAAAAGCCCGTGAAAAAATGGTCCAGATCGAGGGCCGATCTGAAGACGAATTGGAACAAGTACTCGACACGATTCCTTAGACGAAAATAGACGTAAAATACACGCACTAAAGGAATGAGGCGTTAGGCGCCTCATCAGGGATTATTTATTTTGATTTATGGATTATTCTAAGACCGTACAATTACCGAAAACAGATTTCCCGATGAAAGCCGACTTACCCAAGCGCGAGCCAGAATGGCTGAAGCGTTGGGACTCTGAACAGGTCTACCAAAAAGCATTGGCGCAGCGCGCCGACCAAAAAGGGAAAAAGCAATTTATTCTCCATGATGGCCCCCCTTATGCCAATGGTCATTTGCATTTAGGACATGCGCTCAACAAAATTTTAAAAGACATCATCATCCGTACGAAAACCATGGCTGGCTATTATGCGCCTTACGTTCCCGGATGGGATTGTCATGGGTTGCCGATCGAATTACAGCTCATGAAAGAACTTAAAGTGACCGACAAACATAAAGTCGATCGCACCCAGTTCCGCGCGCAGGCTAAAGATTTCGCGCAAAAGTTTGTCGCGATCCAGCGCCAAGAATTTCAACGCATGGGCATTTTAGGCGATTGGGATCATCCTTATCTGACGATGGACGAGACCTACAAAAAAAAGATCGTGGAAACCTTTCTCGAGTTGCAGAAAAAAGGCTATGTCTTCCGCGGCAAAAAACCGGTGTATTGGTGTTCGACGGATGAAACGGCGTTGGCCGAAGCCGAAGTCGAATATGAAAATGACAAAGGCCCTTCCATTTTTGTCGCTTTTCCGGCAGTTAAATTTCCACATCTCGAAGATTCAAATTCAGGTAAACATTCCGATGCCTGGTTAGACAGTTCCTTTGTCATCTGGACCACTACCCCCTGG
>Ga0105240_10014509_pt1 | contig 10756 bp, 11 predicted proteins | sample KBSC54metaG_FD_80426 | JGI IMG/M metagenome (GOLD analysis project Ga0105240, IMG submission 80426) | Corn rhizosphere microbial communities from Kellogg Biological Station, Michigan, USA - KBS C5-4 metaG | ecosystem: Host-associated > Plants > Roots > Rhizosphere > Soil | place: Michigan, USA...
CCCCGCGCTGCATGCGTGAACGCGACGCGTTCACGTCGGCAATTGTCGTTCAATCCATATTGGTCGGGGCGGCGGGATTCGAACCCACGACCCCCTGCCCCCCAGGTAAGTTTACGTACAATCGTAACCACATGATTTTACTGCACTATATACACATTCCGCAGTACGAAAAAACCGTCATCCACACTCAATCCGATCAATGACTTACAAAGCGATAGCGTGGCGGCGCTTGGTCGGCATCCGTGTCATTTTCCACCCCGCACGATCCGCAACGAAGTGTCCAAACGTTCGCGCAATGCGTCAACGATTTCGGACAACGTCGGCGCTGTCAGGGAACTCTTGCGGAGGAACGCGCGCCACTGCGTTTGCTTCGTCGCATCTGCCGCAAATTCGGGAGTAAGCCCGGTCGGCCAGCCCGCAGGCAAGTCCGTCCGGCGCCGCGAGAACGTCGCCGCGATGGCCTCCGCGAGCACGGACGCATCGACGTCACTGCCGCTCGTAAGCAGCCAGATATCGAAGTAGTCCTTCATCCGACTGTTCGCGAGCCCGAGCATGCACAGCGCCTGGAATTTTTCCGCGATGACCGTGTATTTCGGATAGACGCGCAGCCTCGGTGCCGGAAGATCATCGAGCAAGACCGGGTACGTCACCACGTCAGCCGCGGGCGTCACGACATCACCGAACCCGATGTCCACCTGCAACTTGATGCGCGCGCGGTCCAGCATCGCGCCAAGTTCGACGCGCACACCGCCATAACCGGCATCGTGACGGATGCGACTCGCTTGCACAGACTGCGCATCAAAATCGATCGCGTCGTCGACCTCGATCGCGCAGATCTCGCGAAAGACCTTAGCGATGGAATCGATGTCGTCGGCGCCGAAGCCGAGCAAGTCGGCATCGCGCGTAGGCCGCTGCGGAACGTCGTACCAGAGCGCGAGCAACATGGCGCCCTTGAGCACGAAATTCTGCGCATGGGTGGAAATCGACAGCCGATACAGCAGGCGCTCCAGGCCGTACCGCGTCAACAGCAAGTTGTAGTCGCCTCCGCTAGCATCGACCTGGTTCTTGAGGCGGGCGCGAATTGAAGCCGCTAGGTTGGCGGTCATTCCGCTGCCACCGCTTCGAGATACGGGCGCATCACGTTGGCAACGCGATCAACGGTTGCATATCGCCAAAGATCGTCCATCTTCACCTTGCGTGCGCGCCAACTCTCTCGCAGCGCCTCCAGCGCCACATCGAGTCCGATCTTGTTGCGATACTTGAAGCAATCGACCACGGTCTTGGCCGAATTGAATACCGCTACGCTCACACCATCGATGGTTCGGTGCTCAATTCCTTGCTCAAGCGCCGAACCCGACATGCGGACGATGCGCAGCCTGGGCTGGTCCATTCGCGGCGCAACCATATGATGAGGAATCGCCAGCCAGACTTCGTGCGGCGCCTGCGTGCCGATGTCGTGCACACGTAGCGCCGATAGCAGGCAAATCACGCCACGCGGCACGCGGATCGCCACCTCGGCAAGCGAACGATGCTCGTGCAGCGCACGATCCGGCAGGCTGTAGACGCCGCGCGCGACACGTTCGAGCTTGCCCGCGGCGACAAGCCGCGTGAGAGTCATCGTAGGCAGTCCCTGCTCGACCAGATCGTGCGCACGCAGCAGCGCGCGCCGACGCGCCAGGCGCAGCACGCTTTGCTCTTGGGACTTGGCTGATGCAGTTCTCATTGCAATCAGTCTGTTGCAAATATAATGCAAATGTCAATAAATAAATTGAATTAACAACAACGCTAGCCACCCGTCTGGCCAGCATCATGCTCCACAGGTGGTTCGACCGGAGCTTTCGCGCGACAGCGCGATTCGTCCCGCGAGCCAACCATCGATTTCACTTTCGATCCAACCGGACGAGCGATCGCCCAACTGTATCTGCCTCGGGAATGATCCAAGTGTCATCAACCGATAGATCTGACTGCGACTCAGCCCCGTCTTCTGCAGCACGTCTGGCAGGCGCAACATGCGAATCGGCTGATTCATCGACGCATTTCCGCGTCTGCAGCCAATGGGACTAGTTCCATCGAACCTGGCGTGAACAAATCGCTTTCGAATAGCGCGCGCCGCACTGCTGCTGCGTGGCTCTCTGCATCCAACTCCATCCTGCCATCGCTACACCATCCTTCCGCACTCGTCCACTCGAAGAATTGAGAGGTACGGTAATTCGCGTCCGGGTGCACAATGTCTAATGCAATGCAATCGGCACCATCCGGCACATAAGCGAACGTCAAAGCGAGCGATACCGGAGTGTCAGGCCGCATGCACTGCACCAACAGCCGCGGGCAACGAATCGGGTGATGGCGAGCGGTAGCGACGATCACGGCGCCGGGTTCGACGACGCTCTGAAATATGACATCCTTCGTTGCGCGATAGAATCGTTTGATTCGGTCAAACGCTTCGTGAAATCTAGCGCGAATGTCGTCGTTGAGCCGATCTTGGTGAGCAAGTGCCGCCAGCGACTGGCGCAACAAGCTGTCCAACGTTGAAGCAACAGGGGAAGTGTTTTTCATGAACATGACCAGGGTTGGCAATGACGGTGACGAAACAGGTGGAGGAGTCAGGTCTCGATCTGGACCTGACGTACGCGGTGGCGCAAAGCCAGGACGTGAGCGATCTGCGGACCGCGGCGGAGCAATTCTGCAAGGCGCATGATTTCGCGTACTGGGTGTACGCGCTGGCAGGGCCGGACAAGGCGCTGACGAACTATCCCGAACCGCTGGTTTCTGCTTACGCCGAGAATCGCTGGCATTGCTGCGGCGCCGATCCTCTGATCGATGCGATCCATCAGCGCCACAGAGCACTGTCGTGGGATTTGCGAACCATGCCGAGTTTGGCACGGCCAATTGACGTGTCGCAGCGCAGATTGATGGAAAGCCGCTGGGACGTAGGTGCGCGAACCGGTGTGAGTGCGCCAGCTTACGGTCGACGCGGAAACGCTTTCGAGTACGCGATAGCCTCGTTCTCTCGCGATCGTCCGTTGAGCGAGGTCGCCAAGCGCCATCTTGAGCCGCATGTACAGTTGTTCGCGGCGTATTTTCTCTGCGCGGCGCAGCACATCTTCATGAAGTCGCGCCCGCCTGCCGCACCAACAGACGTCGCATTGACCCCGCGCGAACGAGACTGCCTGTCTTGGGCGGCGGGCGGCAAGTCGAGCTGGGAGATCGGTCAGGTACTCGGCATCACGACGGCGACCGTGAATTTCCACCTCGGCAACGCCGCGACCAAGCTCGGCGTGCGCGGCCGCACCTGCGCGGTCGCTCAGGCGATACGTCTGGGACTCATCAATCCGGCGTGAAAGCGCCTTACTTCCTGGCGCGCTTGGCCGCCTTGCTCTTGGCCGCGACCGGCGCTTCACCGCTCTGCAGCTTGCCGAGGTCGAGTTTGTGCAGCTTCTCCCAACCGCGGATGTAGTCGGTTGCGAGCGTGTCGAGCAGTTCGAACAGCGGAATACCTTGCAGTCCCGCGATGGTCTTGAGCCTGGCGCGCGTCTGCTTGTGCATGAGGGTATAGACCTTCTGCAGCTTGCGGCGGCTGGCGACGGCAGGATGTTCCATGGGCTCGGTTTCTCCGCGTACGGCGCAGACAGCCGGTTAGCCGTCTTGGGACGGCTTTGTACCCGGAAGCGACCATCGGCGCAATAGCACGTTTTAACCACGACACCGTCCATTTGGTCTATCGGCTCCGCCGAGGCTGCCGTGGCCGCAACATCCTGAGCTCGCCCTCCAACTCGGCGCGCAGCTTGTCCATCTGAAACGGAAGCGCTCTGGCGAGCCGCCGGCCGTGGACTCGCTCCACGCCAAGCGCAACAAGATGGGGATTGGGAAAGTGTGCCAATAGCGCTTCGAGCGCCAGCATTCGGGTCTGCTTGGAAAACGACGACATGGGACTCCGCACGATCGATTTGCAGGGTGCGCATTGTTCGGGGAAGAAATGGATTTGTGTACTATCAAACCAACTAGGTTGGTCTAATTGGTTTTATTAACAAAACGGTCATGCAATTGTGCTGTCGGTCGAAGCCGCATTGGGTGTTTTCACAGCGGTGCCCGTCTTCCGCTTCGCCTCCTCACGCAAATAGCGATTGAAGTCGCGATCGTTGCCGAGGAAGTTTTCGAGAATGGCGACGATCGTGTCCGACTCGCCGGGCGCCTGCTTCGTATCGAGTCCCTGTTGGCTCGTGTAGTACGCGATATACGCGCGCAATTTGGCTTCGAGAGGCGCAGTGACGATCAGCACCTTGCGAATCGGCGCGTGTTTGACGGGAATGTTCGGCAAAGGCCGGGAACCGCGAGCCATCAGTAGATTCTCCTGAGACGATGGGTAATCGAAACGTCAGCCGCGATACGGCGGCAAGACAATGTCCTTGGTGACGAACACGGCGACACGCTGACCAGGTCGAATGACCAGCGTCGGCTGCACCTGCAGATTCTTCTGCACGATCTGCTGCCCGGCGTTGTTGATGTTCTGCGCGGCGCCGGCCGCGGCGAGCTGGCCGAGCGAAGGATTCGAGGTGCTGAGACCGCCGCCATACGACTGCTGTGCCGCTGCGCCCAGCATCGAGCCCAGCACGACGCCCTTGGCGAGCCGCCACCAATGGTTGTCCACCTGGTCGCTGACGCCGGCAAAACCCGACAAGTCGGTGCCCGGCATCCCTTCGAGGCTCAGGCTGCTTCCGTTCGGAAAGCGCACCCGCGTCCAGACGAACAGTACGCGCTCCTGCCCGAAGGTGATCCGGCTGTCGTACTCGCCGATCAGCGTTGAGGCCTGTGGAACGAGAACGTACTTGCCGGTCACGGTGTCGTAGACTGGCTCGGCGACCTGCGCCGTGATCATGCCGGGAAGATCGCTATTGATTCCAGTCAGCAGCACGGCCGGAATCACCGTGCCGGCGCCGAGGTAAATCGTGTTCGCCGGCGTCTGCACCACCTGATCCAATACGGAATCAGTACCCCGGTGCGACCGCGTGAACTCGCGCTTGTCGTCCTGCCGGTTGTCCTGGTCGCGCATCGAACGCGAAGCGGAATCGCCGGCGGACACTGCCGGTGCCGCACGTTCCGCATCGGATGCAACGACAGGCGTGGCGCCGGACGGATGATCGCCAAAGTCCGGTTTCGCATCGCGCGCCGCCGCGCGGCGCTTCAACCGCCCAAGCGTCATGTCGGCGAGCAGCTTGCCGACAGGATCGTCGGTCGCAGTCGTGCTGCGCGCCTTGGCCTCGTTCTGGACATCCAGTTGCGCCGCGCCGAACTCGCCGCCAATCGGCTCGCCGAGCTTGGGCACGTCGCGCCGGCGTTGCGCCGCTGCCGCCGCGGCATAGTCCGTTGGCAAATCGCTCAACGCGTCGGCCGGGAGCACGAGTTGCGTGCTCGACTTCGCCGGTGCCGCGGTCTTTTCCGGCTGGCGCAGCGCGGCGATCAGCGCGAAGGCGACCAGCACGCCGAGGCCGGCAACGACCGTCGCGACCGCGACGCGATTGACACGCTTCACGCGCGGGGTCGGTGCACGCAAGTCGATCGGCGGCGCCGACTCGGGCGGAACGTAACCCGTGGGGTTGTCTGTCATGGCGTGCCTCTTTAGCGACAGAACCAGGCGCGCTCACCGCAGCGCTCGACATCGATGTGCTTGTCGCCGACGCGCAGCTGCGCATTCGCAAACAGCCGGTCGACGATGTAGAGGCGATCCTTGACGCGATAATTGACGAGCAGCGGTTTGCCATCTTCGATCACGAACAGCGCCGGTGCGTCCGTCGTCGCGAGGTCGTCGGGCATCTTCAGATAGACCTTGGCGCCGTCGTCGAAGACCTGCGCCGGTTTCCATGACACCTCGCGCCCCTTGATCCGGTACCGAAAGTTCAGGTGTTCGGGCGAGACGGCGAGCGATTCGCTGCCATCCTGTTTCGCCTGCTCGTCGATCTCCTTCTTCACCGCGACAGCAGTCTCTTCGTCCGGATAGAACCAGCGCACGCCCGGCATGTACCAATCGGGCTTCGAGCGCAGGTCGAGCTGATAGACACGCTTGTTGGTCGGCACGATCAGGTTCGTCTGGATGCCCTCATCGCGCGGCTTGACCACGATGTGCGTGCGCGCAGCCGGACCGGACCCGCTCGTGAATTCGCTCTTGATCCAGCCTTCCGTGTCGCCCGCAACGGGTTCAGCCGTCAGGCTTTCGCCCGGCTCCAACGCGATGTCGGTCAAACGATCCAGGCCAGCGTAGACGACGTAGATGTCGCCTTCGCGATAGCCGTACACCGTCGCACTGCCGGCACTGCGTGCGGTAGTCGGATGCTCGGTGGCTTTGCCCACGTACTCGGCGACGCGTGCGTGCTGTTTGGTGTCGAAGGCGTCCTTTTCCTTGTCGAATGCCTTGTCGGCCGCCGTCTCGTGCGGCGATTTCGCATGCGAAACGGGCAAGGCCAGGTCCGGCGGCAGGCCGAGGTTGGCCCATGCGGGCACCGGTTCGGAAGCCACAGACGGTTTCGATACGTCGCCGCCCTGCGGCGATTTGGCGGCCGATTCCGTCACCGTGATCGCCGGCAGCGTCGGCATGACCTCCCTGATCGACGGAACGATGGGTTTCTCGGCCGCGTGTGCGCTGCAGACGAAGCCGATGGAAAACGCAAGCGTGAGCCAGATACGCATGTAACTCCTCATATATATAGGAAGGGAAAATTGATCGGGGGAAGCGACTGAGCAATCAGCCGGAAGGCGCGAGGTCGCGGTGCCACTCGAAATCGCGGACATAGATGCCGAGCGGATTGACGGCGATCTCTTCTTCCGTCGTCGGCCGCTCGAATTCGAGCGAGAACGTCGCCGTCCACGTCGCGGTCTGTATCAGAGCGCCTTCGCGCTGATAGGCCGATTGCACCCAGCGCAACTCGTAGGTGTCGGTGCCGACCGGCAGAACGCTCTGCAGCTGCAAGGTGACGGTTTCGCGCCCGACCTTCGACAGCGGACTGTCGGGCTGCCGTGCCCAGTCGTTGAGCTTCATCGCTGCGGACTGACGCATGAAGCGATACGCTTCACTCCATTGCGCGCGCACCACCACGGGATCCAGCGGCACCGCGCGCAGCAGGCGGACGATGTGTCCGAGGAAGTACGCGATCTCGGCCTGTTGCGGTGTATAGGCTTGCGCGGACGCCTTGCCGACGACATTGGTCACGCCGGTCGTCTTGTCGACCGTGATGACTACCGGCTCCACGAGCGAGCGCGTCATCGCGTACACGATTCCGCCGCTCAGCGACAGGCACGCGAACAGCACGCCAAAAAATCCCAGGCGCCAGTGCTTCGCATTTGTCACGAGCGTGCCGAGGCGATCGTCCCACTGTGCGCGCGCCAGCGTGTACGGCGTCGCCGGCACCTGTTCGCTCGGTCGACCCATCGGTTCGTTCAACAGCTCATCGGCCAGGGACATGCGTTACACCTTCGAATTGGAGGAATCGTCTGCCGCGTCGTCGACGCGGCGCAGCTCGGGCGCGATGCGCGCCGCATCGAGCGTGTCGGTTGGCGCGGTCGAATGCGGTGATTCGTCCGCATCGCTCTCGGCGACGCGGCGCAGGTGACGCCTCGCCATTGCGCCGGGATCACTTGCTGCCGAAGCAGAGGCATACGAGGCACTCGGCGACGTCGGAGCCGGCGCAGGCGCAGGCGCGGGAGCACTACTCGGCGGCGCGCCGGAAGAAAAAGCAGCGGACGACGGCGAGTCGTTAGGGGGTGGCGAACCACCGCCGTCCGCTGTGCGGGAACCGGAAGTCGAAGACGAGGAATCGGGTGTCGGTGCTTTCGCAGGATCGATGCCGTGCGCGGCAAAACCCGCGACCTGACCATCGGCGATGCGTTGCCGCATGCGATCGCCGATGCGTGTCAGCGGACTCATCGCGACGGTCGCCGCACCGCCAGCCGCGCCAGCCGCCTGGCCGAGTGGGCCCGCACCGGCTTCGGCCGCGCGCGCGGCACCAACGCTGGCGCCGGTCTTAAGCGCAGACGCCGCCTGCACGGTGGCGCCGACGCCTCGCGCGGCGGCACGCCCGCCCGCGGCGATACCCGCCGCGCCGAGCGCAACCGCGCCGCCCGTTTCGAGCGCACCACCCGCGACGTGACCGGCACTCAATGATGGCGAGCCTGCGAGCAGGCCTGCTGCCATGCCCGGCGCATGCCACGCGAGAAAACAGATCGCCATCGCGGCGAGCAACGTGCACCACGCATCGCGCATCGAAAAATCCGGCGACAGCGTGATCTGCTGCAGGACCGGCTGCGCAATCGCAATCACGAACGCGAGCACCATCAGCTTGATGCCATGTGCGAGCACGGCACCGAACGCCTTCTCGGCCAGAAACGCCGTGTGTCGGAACACCCCGAACGGCAACAGGATCAGCGACAGGATCGCGACGATGTAGAACTCGACATAGGTCAGAAAACACTGGATGCCGAGCAGGAAGAACGAAAACAGAATCCCGATCATGGCGAGCCCAAGCTGCATGATCGTTCCGAGGTTCTTGAGCGCAGTCCACGTCCCCTGCGTCAGCGCATCGACCTTATCGCTGAGCGGCTGGATCGCATTGAGCCCTTCGGCCACAACCGCGGACGGATCGCTCAACGCTGTGAGGTTGCCGCCGCCGGCCGTCGCACCGGCGCGTGCGAACGACTGCAGCGTCGTCGTCGTGACCATCTGCCACTGCTGGATGAAGAAGAAAAACAGGCCGATGACGAGCAGCTTCTGGATCAGGCTCTTGATCGCATCATTGCCGCTCATGGCCCACCACAGGCCGCACAGCGTCAGCTCGATGCCGACGAGAATGCCGAACAACGACATCGCTGACGGGCGCAACGAGGTCCACCCGCCGTTGAAGACGTTGAGAAAGGCTTGCAGCAGTTGCGTGAGAATGCCGGCATTGGGCGTCATTCGAATCCCTCGTGAAAGGCGTTTAATCAGTAGCGCGGATCGCGCACGGGATTGGCGTAGTACGGGTCGCGGTCGTGGGCGTGCAGCTGTCGGCGCATGGCTTCGGCCGCGTCGCTCTCGGACTGCTCGCGGGCCATCTTTTCGAGCACGACGCCGTTGAAGGTGGCGACCTGCGTATTGAGCCGCTGCAGGTCATCGTTGACGCGCATCGTCAATTGGTTGCCCGCCTGGATGGCCTGCAGGGCGCCGACCGCACTCTGACTGCTCGACGCCATGTATTGCGTGTCACCGACAGCGCCCTGCAGATCCTTCAACACACCCGCACCCTGCTGCATCGCCTGCAAGAGGTTCTGTCGGTGCTGGTCGCCCCACTGCGCCTGCAGCGCGAACAGGTTTGCGCTGTTCTGGTACGAAGTGCGCAGCGCCGGGTATCGTGCGGCAAATGTCCACGACAGGTTGTCGTAGTTGCCGACGAGCTGGGTCAGGCGCTGGATATCCGACAGGATGTGCTGGAAGCGCCAGAGATAGGAATTGATGATCTGCTGCGGCAGGTTCTTCAGATTCAGCAGCTCGTTCGCGATCATCTGCGCTTCATTGATGTTCGACTGCAGCGTGCGCGCCGCAGTCAGAATTTCCTGAGCGCCATTCAGATAGTTCTGCGTCAGGTTGGCTACGTCGATCACGGCGAACTGCGCACGAGCGTCTCTGATGGGCGTCGCGACGATCAGCGTTGCCGCAACCGCGACACACAAGGTCTTGCGATACGAAAGCGTCATGGGCAATTCCTCGAATCAGGGAGCGAGGGAGACGAAACGTACGCGTGATCGCGCAGCCAGGATGCGGCCCACTCCACCGGCAGGCGGCGTTCGGGCGCGGGATCGTTGGCGCGTGCATCCAGATAGCGCGCGTTGAAATCATCTGCATGCCCGGCGTGAACGGACTTCGCGAGGCCCTGCAGTTCCGCGCTGGTCGCGCCGCAGTACGCGAGCGCCAGCGGCCCCAACCCCAAGTCGAACAGGCGATTCCCCTCGGGCGACGTCAGGTAATAGTCCTTGCGTGGACGCGCGTGCTGCAGAATGCGTAGCTGTCGGTCGTTCAATCCGAACTTGCGATAGATCGCCGCGATGTCGTCATTCAACGCGCTCGCGTTCGGCAGGTAGATTTTCGTCAGGCACGCTTCCTTGATCGTGGCGACGATCGCCGAAGAGTCGACATCGGCGAGCGATTGCGTGGCGAACACCACCGACACGCATTTCTTGCGCAGCACCTTGAGCCACTCCCGAATTTTCGCGGCGAACGCCGGGTGATCGAGAAACAGCCACGCCTCGTCGAGCACGAGCAGCGTCGGCGCCGCGGCATTGAACCGCTGCTCCAGTCGATGAAAGAGATACGCAAGCACCGGCATCACGGCGGCCTTGCTCTGCATCAGTTCTTCCATTTCGAACGCGAGCCAGCGGCCGAGGTGCAGGGAATCGTGCTTAGCATCGAGCAGCGCGCCGTGCGCGCCCTGGATCGTGTAGGGATGCAGCGCGCGCTTGATTTCGGCGTCCTGCACAAGAATCGACAGGCCGGTCAGCGTGCGGTGCGAACGCGGGCTCTCCGCCAATGACGTGAGTCCCTCCCACAGCGCCTTCTTCGTCGCCGGCGTCACGACGACGTTCTCGGCGATCAGAATGTCGATCAGCCATTCGCTGGCCCAGGTGCGCTCGGCGCCGAGGTGGATGTCGGCCAGCGGTTGGAACGCCAGACCGGAATCATTGCCCAGGTCGTAGAACGTGCCGCCGACCCCGTAGGTCGTGATGCGCGAGCTGCCAC
>Ga0105240_10014511_pt1 | contig 10754 bp, 17 predicted proteins | sample KBSC54metaG_FD_80426 | JGI IMG/M metagenome (GOLD analysis project Ga0105240, IMG submission 80426) | Corn rhizosphere microbial communities from Kellogg Biological Station, Michigan, USA - KBS C5-4 metaG | ecosystem: Host-associated > Plants > Roots > Rhizosphere > Soil | place: Michigan, USA...
CTGCCGCCTTCCGCTGAACCAATCTTCAGGAAAGCATCATGGCAAACCTCTACTCGCAGTTCACCTACGACAACGCGCTGCTGCTCAAGGCCGCGGGCCTCGTCGCGGCGACCACCACCGAATCGACCATTCTCGACATCGGCGCAGGCCTGGTCGATGGCTACATGGTCATCGACGTGTCGGCGTGCGAAGTCGCCACCGGCGACGAGAAGTACACGATCCACCTCGAGGGCTCGAACGTCGCGTCGATGGCATCCGGCTCTGTGACCCTGGCGAACATCCCGCTCGGCAACCTGACCGCGCCGGCCGACGCCGCGACGGGCACCGGCCGCTTCGTCGTGCCGTTCCGCAACGAGCAGAACGGCACCACGTATCGCTACGTGCGGGTCTACACGCTCGTCGCCGGCACGATCGCGACCGGGATCAACTTCATGGCGTTCATCGCCAAGGACAGCGCCTGATCGACTGGGCGGCTTCTCATGGCAACGAAACGTCAAGGCAGGATGCAGGCTCTCGCTGAATTCCTGCGTCCGAAAGGCGCGCCGAGGAAGTCGCCCGCCGAGCATGGTGCGAAGCGAACCGGTAGCAATACCGTTTTCTCCAAGTTGAGAGGCCAACAATGAAACCTCCGGTGATGCACACCGTCTACGACACGCAGGGCAACGCCCACACGGTGGAGCCCGTCGATGCGCGCGAGTACGTCGCATCCGGCTCGTACTTCAGCGAGCCGCCGGCCGTCGACGAATCGGCGACCAACGAAGCCGCGCCAGAGAAGGTGCGCAACAAGCCCGGGCCGAAGCCGAAGGCGGTGACCAATGGCGCTGATTGAAGTCGTCACCAGCCCGAATCCGAACATCCATAGCACGGCTTTCGTCGAGATTTCGACGACGATCACCGAAGCGCTATACGCCATCGGCGCGGTGCATTTCTATGGTGGAACCTCGGCGCTGGTGAATGAAGCGCTGACGTGCACAGACAGCGGCGACCTTTCGTTGTCGTTCTGGTTCCGCGCCCCAGCGCCGGGCGGCGCCTCGCCCGTATTCACAGTCGACCCGGAAAACTACGGCACCTTTGGCAGTAACGGCGGCGCCGGCGCGATCAGCTTCGCGGTCGACAATGGCGACAATTCCGAAAACTACAGTGTCGACTCAACCGCGCCAGCCTACGATGGCCTCTGGCATCACGTCCTGGCGGCGTTCAAATCTGACACGGCCGGCACCGGAGCCGCGCAGGCCGTTATTTGCATCGACGGCGCTGATGTGACTGGCGCACTGCAGAACAACGTCAATCCGGCATTCAACATCGCCATCAGCGGACGACCCTTCTGGCTCGGCGAGGATTCGTTCGGGGCCGGCACGCAGATGGACATCGCTGACTTCTGGTTTGCCCCCGGGCAGAGTCTGCTGGTGGATGGTCTGATCCCGCCCGATACCGTTCTCAAGTTCGCCACATCAGATGGCAGCCCGGTCGATCTCGGGGCGGACGGCAGTATCCCTACGGGCATTGCCCCCGCTATCTTCTTTCACCGTGCAGATGGCGCCGCTGCCTCTACGTTCACAACCAATCGCGGCACGGGTGGCGCGTTCACAGTCGTCGGGGACATCATGGCCGTGGACTCCAGCCCGAAGTTCAAAACCGATGTCGGCTTCGCGAACCCGATGACCGCCGCTGGCGACATGATCGGCGGCGGCACTGGCGGCGCTGCTGTGCGGCTCGCGAATCCTGGCGCAGGCACATTCACCCTGCAATCGATCGATGGCGTTCTGACCTGGACGGCGGCCTGACATGATTGATGAAACGCAACGCGCCGACATCCGGCGCTGGGGCGGCTATGCCGTCGTCGGCAACGATGCACTCGCCGTCTTCAGCGATCCGGTCTACTCGCACACCGGTCCGGCCTACGGCCTGAACAGCCTGACGCTGGCGCAGAAACTCGACAACCTCACCGATGCCGAAGAACTGACCCTCGTCACGCGTTACCTGACGCCCCTGGCCGACCTCGAGGCCGGCTTGCTTGGCTCTGCCGACAACATGGACACGCAGGCCGCTGGGCCATGGATCGCGAACCCGCGCGAACTGGCGGAGCGGACGCGGCTCTACAACCGCTGGCGCCGCGACATGTGCGCGTTCCTCGGCTTCCCGCCCGGGCCCGCGCTGGGCGCCAGTGGCATCACGCTGGTCCGCTGCTGATGAAAACGCCCGCGCTGCTGAAGAAGCCGGCTCGCACGTCGAGCCCCGACTTTCACGCCGCGATGAAGCCGCACGGCCTGCTACGCAAGCTCGACGCCTACGCGCACACCGCGGCCGGCGGCGACAAGGAGCATCACGAGGCGACGGTGTCGCTGATCTCGCGGCTGTCGAGCGTCAAACGGCATCTGGCGCTCGTGGCCGACGTGCAATTCGATGCGTCGATCGACGCTGATCTCGCGGCGCTGGCGCGGCTGCTATGAGCGTCGTCGCATTCGATGGTCGCACGATCGCGGCTGACCGGCAGGCGACCGCCGGTGACATGTCGATCACGGCTTGCAAGCTGTTCCGGCTCGCCGATGGCCGCATTCTGGCCACCACAGGAACGCTGGAATACGGCATCGTGCTGCGTGAGTGGTTCGAAAGCGGCATGGACCGCGAGAAGTGGCCTGCCTTCCAGCGCACAGACAACTTCGCGCGCTGCATCCTCGCGAGTCCCGAAGGCGTGTTCGAGTTCGAGAAAGAGCCTGTCGCGCAACCAGTTGTCGACGCATTCCTGGCGTGGGGTTCGGGTGCTCAGCTTGCGATCGGCGCGATGGCTGCCGGCGCTGATGCGCGGACCGCCGTCAAGATCGCTTCCGAATACAACGTCTATTGCGGGCGCGGCGTGGATGTGATCGATCTCGATTGGGGCGATGCGAAATGAACGGCAACATCGCCCAAGCCCGGATCTACGCCGGCTACGCCAAGAGCGCGCAGAAGGTCGGCCAACTCTACGCGCTCTATCGCGGTTGGCCGATCGATCCGATCACGCCGGGCTATCAGCTCGACTCGATCTACGTTGCCTGGAGCACGCTGACGCGGCCCTTCGTCGCGACCGCGAAATGGTCCGACGAGACGTGGCTGCTGTGGGCCGATGGCCGGCTGCTGCAGCCGCATGATTTCCTGGTCGGGCCGGACGGCACCTTCTACGTCGGCGACATGCAGCCGAATTTGCCGATCCAGGCGGTCCGCTGCACCCACGTCGCCGCGACGATCACGCGCCCAGGCTACACGACCGCGGACAACGGGACGCTCGTGGCGAATGGCGAAGTCATCGCCTCGAACCTGCCGATGCTGCTCAAGCTCAAGTCGGTGAACGTCAAGACCACGCCGGGCGGCGCGCTCACCAGCGGCGTCGGCATCGGCGTGTGGCTCGCTTTCCTGCCGATGGCGGAAGCGACCCTGAAACGCAACGACGTGATCACCGACACCGAGGGCGTGCAGTACGAAGTCGACGCCCCGAGCTGGACGCCGATGGGCTACGTCGCACAAGTGAGGCTTGCGAATCCATGAACACGAAGACCGACTGCCGGACCTGCGATCACTACGTGAAGCTCGACGCCGGCGGCGAGTACAACATCATGTGCGGCGCGCCGCAATTGCTCGACGTCGTCGATCCGCAAGGTCCGAACGCGCCGCCGCACCTCGTGCGCTGCAATGAGACGCGCACGTTCGCCGCGGCCTGCGGCGCCGCGGCGCGCTGGTTCGTGCCGATCGGCGACGACAAACCGGCTGGCGTGATGCGCTTCGCTTGGCCTGGAACATGCTGACCACCGACTTCGGCACGGCGCTGACGATCCTCGGCGGCATGCTCGCGCGCATGGCCGACATGCAGCCGGCGCTCAAGCGCATTGGTCAGCAAAAGGCCAGCGACATCCAGGACAACATCTTGCACGGCAAGCACACGCCGGACGGAGATGCCTGGTCGCCGTGGACGCACTACACCCGCAGCGAGCGCGAGCACAAGGGCAACGTCTCGCAGGGCCTGCTCTGGGACACCGGCGCGCTGGTGAACTCGATCCACGCGCAGAGCCACGCCGGCAGCGTTTCGATCGGCACCGATGTGGCCTACGGGCCCGACCTGCAATACGGCCGTTCAGGCCATCAGGCGATGGATGCGCGGCCGTTCCTCGGCTGGGCGCCGTCTGATCTGCCGATGGTCTCGCACATGCTGGCGCTGTACATCGAAACCGGAGTCGCGCCGTGATCGCCGAGTGCGCCGCTGATCTGCTCGCCCGCGTGCAGACGATTCCGGTGCTCGCGAACCGCAGCAGCATCACGCTCGGCGGCAAGAGCCAGGACCCGGGCCTCGTCAAGATCCCGTTGCCCGCGGCGTGGGTCATGTTCGCCGGCATCATTCCCGACGAAGCGCCGTTCAGCGCGACATCGCACGGCGGCGGCGGCATGGTCGGCGCGATCGAGATGATGCGCGCGAATTTCCGCGTGGCGCTGTACACCTCGTACACCACCGACGCGGATCTGCTGGCGAACGGCTATCCGCTCATCGAGTCGCTCGCGCTCGCCGTCAAGTCGGCTGCAACCGGTGATCCCGAAACCGGCGACGTGACCGCCGCGCCGAGTGGCCACCGCTGGCGCTTCGCCGGCGCAAAGATGGCCATCGTCTACAACGACCGCCTCGTCTACGAACTGACCTTCACGCTCGACATGCCGATCTAGGCTCGAAGCACAACCATTTCCGCCCAAGCCCGCCCGCCCCGCGGGCTTTTCCTTTTCTGCCCGCCATTGCGCGGGCTTTTTTATGCCCTGCACAGGGCTTCACTGGAGTCCTCGCAATGCCTCTCATCAGTAACACCGACCTGCAAGCAGTCGTCGACAAACTCGGCCGCTTCGGCGCTCTGGCCGTGGGCGACGATGCCCTCAGCGGTCTCAACGCCGGGTTCAGCGTCGCCTCGGCCGCCGTCATGTCCGGCTCGAACTCGCTCTTCACCTACCTCTTCGAGACCGTGACCGACGGCGACGTGGCCGCCGATCTGCTGCCGGCCGCGCGCAACCTCGACGAGTCCAACCCCACCCCGCCGTCCCGCTTCCTGTTCCAAATTCCGGGCATCGCGGCGCAGATCGCGGCGATCAACAGCCACCTCGCGCGCTACGCCCCGACGACGCCGACGCTCGACACGTACCTGACGTCGCTGAACCTGAGCACGCCGACGCTGCGCGTGCACCAGTCGTTCCACGACCACCTGAAGTCGATGAGCCGCGGCAATGTCTTCATTGCCAACGACATCGTGCTCGCGACCTTCGCGGCCACCGGCGCGACCTCCGGCACGTTCACGAGCGTCGCGACGATCAGTCTCTACGCAGGCGCCAAGCTCGTCGTGAAGAACCAGGGCGCCGTCACCACTGGCGCGACCCTGAGCGTGACCGGCAAGAAGCTCGACGGCACGACGCAGGTCATCACCGCGACGATCGCCACCGGCACCGACAACACCGAGACGAACCTGTCGAGCACGCTGAAGCTCTTCACGCAGGTCACCGCGGTCTCGATCACCGGCGGCACCAACGCGAACGTCTACGAGATCGTCGCCAAGACGGACCGCGACATCAGCGCCGCCTGACGAATAAGGCGGCAGTCACTGCCGCCTTCTGACGCTACACCTAGCCCGCCACTGAGCGGGCTTTTTCACATCTGAAGGAGCCACAATCATGGCATCGGCATTCAACGCCTCGGGCTACGTGCTCAACCAAGGGCGCGTCTTCATCCAAGAGCGCCAGTTCAACGGGCCCGCGACGGGGCCGCTCAAATGGGTCGGCGATGCCGACTCGGTCTCGCTGACCATGAGCCAGAAGAAGGACGAGATCATGGACTCGTTCACCGGTAGCGGCATGATCGTCGCCGCACCGGTCACCGAGACCACGGGCGAACTGAGCATCAACGTGCTCGACATGAAGTTGCAGAACTGGGCCATCGCGACCTGGGGCGACGACTCCGGCCCGAACGCCGGCGGCACCGTCTCCGGCGAAGCGATCACGATGTTCAACGGCGAGTACGTCAAGCTCGCGAACATGGGCGTCTCGAGCGTCGTCGTTTCTGGCGCCACCCTCGGCACCGACTACGTGATGGACACCGCCGCGCACGGCATGCTGCGCGTGCTGCCTGGCTCGAGCGCCGCGCCGGATGGCTCGCCGTTCACGACGACCGTGAGCTACACCTACGCCGCGAACAACGGCAAGGTCGAGGCCTTCGTGCTCGGGCAGAAGTACTACACCGTCGTCGTCGCCGGCCGGAACGCCGCACAGGGCAATCAGCCGACGGTGCTCACGGTCAAGCAGATCCAGCTCGGTGTCGCGAAGAAGTTCAACTTCATTGAGAAGAAACATATGGTTTTTGAGCTGAGCGGGTCTTTGATGTATGACGCGTCTCTGCCATTGGCCAGCGTTGCCGGTGACCTATCAAATTTGTTTAGTTGGGAGGCAGCATAGTCGTAGTCCGACTAAAATCTACTGCATGAAGACATGCAGTAGTTGCAAGACATCGAAGCCAGTCTCCGAGTTTCGCGCTAGCAAAACAAAAGACGGGCTTTATTGTTACTGCAAGCCATGCGCAGCCGCCTATCGCAAGCAGCACTACTGGGATAACAGAGAGAAGTACATCGCTGAAGCGGCCGACTGGGAGAAGCAGAATCCTGATCGGCGAAAAGCTCGGTCAGCGAATTACTACACCGCCAATAAAGAAAAGATCAAGGCGGTGAGTGCGGCTCGCTACAAAGCGAATGCTAAAGAGTTGATTGCCCAATCAGCCGCCTACCATCGAGCCAACCCAGGAATTGCAAAGGCAGCGTCCGCAAAGTGCCGCGCGAAGCGCATCGCCGCGCCTGGCTCGCACACGAAGCACGACATTGCGGCGCTGATGAAGCTGCAGCGCGGCCTGTGCGTGGCATGCCGCTGCGACATACGCCAAGCCTTCCACGTCGATCACATCGTGGCGTTGGCGCGCGGCGGATCGAACGACAAAACCAACCTGCAACTGCTGTGCGCGACTTGCAACCGAAGCAAGAACGCAAAGCACCCGATCGATTTCATGCAATCCAAAGGATTCCTCTTGTGAGTGAAGAAGCAAAGAGCGACCTCGACGTGCTCTTCCCTGGCCGCGAAGTCATCGTGGCCGGGGAGGCGATCACCGTCTCTCCGTTCAAGTTCGGCCAGTTGCTGAAGGTCGCCAAGTTCATCGCGCCGATCGCCGACGCGGTGCGCAAGGCGAATGCCGTGCCGAGCGATGGCTCTCCGCTGTCGTGGGCGCTGCTGTTGCCGCACGTCATCGTCGACGGCGGCGAGTCGGTCTTCGGCCTGCTGGCGTTCGTCACAGGCAAGCCGCGGGCGTGGCTCGACAATCTTGAGTCCGACGAGGGTTTCCTGCTGGCCAAGACCGTGTTCGAGACCAATGCGGATTTCTTCAGGGCCAGGATCGCGCCGATGCTGCCGACGGCGCCGGTCGAGGAGGCCACCCAGGCGGCGGGAGCAGTTGGGGCACCGTAGTCGGGCAGTTGAAGCACTTCGGCCACTCGTGGGCCGAGATCCAGGAGATGAGCGTTGACCAGATGCGGCTCTGGCTGCGCGAGGGCTACGCGATCCAGAAGCGCGAATGGCGCGAAGCGGTGATCGGCAACCGCATCGCCCAGCATGCCGAGGGCGATGACTTCAAGCGGGCGATGGAGGAGTGACCGGCGCGAATGGATTGACGAGCCCGGAGTTGAGAGCGCGGTACGTCTCCAACGTCATGTCCGAGCGAACAACGCGCCCCGCCGGCGGCAGCTTCTTTTTGGCGTCTTCCAGCGACTCCGCCGCCACATGTCTCACTGTGATCCACGCGGCGATTGCCCCGGTTTCTTCGATGAGGATGGCGTCTTGGGCTGCGTAGACATTCATCTGTTCTCTCCTATGGAATACGTGCTGCATTTTCCAACGAATGCAGCGCTGAATGATGCATCAGATGCACGCCATTCGACGCCGCGAGTTGCTCGGCTGATCGCGTGAACCCGTTCGGCGCGACGACGACCATGATCTGCGCGCCGTAGTGCCGGCGCGTGGCGACAACCTGCTGCACCGCATCATTGCCGACGCGCACTCGATAGAGTTTCGTCTGGCACACCACCTTGAAGCCGCGAAGCTCGCCGAGTACGTCGCAGCCCTGATCTCCGGGCCGGCCGCAGTGCAGCACCTTCCAGCCGGCGCGCTCTAGTTGACGGGCGACGAACTGCTCGTACTCGCGCGGCGACATCGACGGAACGTGCGCATCCTGCATGCGCAGATCGTGCGCGGCCGCCTCCCGCTTGAGCCGCTCGCGGCGGCCGAGCCACCAGAAGAACAGCACCGCCGGCGCAACGCCGAAGAAGAACACCGGATACGCGCGCGCTCCCTCGATGAGCAGCACGACGCCGCCGGCCAGAGCCACGAAAAGCAGCGCCAGGCCGCGGGCGATCAGCGAATACATCCCCAAAAGGTAGCACACCCATGACCGAGATGAGCCTGCAGATGACGCTGACGCTGGCCGACGCCGCGTCGGGGCCGCTGCGTGGGTTTGCGGACGGCCTCGCGCAGCTGAAGACGACGGCCGCCGGCGTCAGCAAGACGCTGGAGTCGATCGCGGTCAGCATCACGAACGTGAGCAAGGCCGCGGCGCAAGCGGCGAACCTTGGCGCATTCGCCACGAGCATGTCGCAAGTCAGCGCGGCGATGGCGACCGTGCGCGCCGAGAGCGCTGGCGCCGCATCGGGCATCCGCAGCGTCAGCGGCCAGTCGAGCACCGCGTTGCGCTCGATGTTCGCGCTCGAGCAGGCGACCGCGGCGCTCGGCGGCACTCTCAGCCGAATCGTCGGGCAGTTGGCGACCGCGACGACGGGCCTGACGGGCCTGGCCGGCGCTACGGCGGCGGCGAACGCTGCAGCCATGGCCGGCAACACGCACCTGCAGAACCAGGGCCAGCAGCTCGGCGCCGTCAACGCGCAGGCGACGACGCTCGCCGGCACGCTCGGCGGCCTCGCGAAGCTCTGGGGGGCGATGAAGATCGAGAAAGGACTGAAGGAAGCGGCCGGCGAGGGCGTCGACTTCCAGGCAACCCAGACGCGCATGAAGACGATGGGCATGAGCGCATCGGAGCAGGAGGAAATGAACGCCGCGGCGATCTCTGCCTCGCGCAGCACGCCGCAGTTCGACCGCAACGAGACGCTGTCGATGGCGATCGACCTGCGCAACGCGACAGGATCGGCCGAGCACGCGATCGCGATGCTGCCGGCCTTCGCCACCGCCGCCTTCAACATGAAGATGGCGACGCCGGAGGGCAAGACCTTCAAAGAGGGCGACATGCTGCTGATCGCGAAGGCGCTGGAGCAGCGCAACGCGACGATGGATCCGGCCAAGATGCAGGCCGAGCTCGACATGTTCTCGAAGATCTATGCGGCCACGCAGGGCCGTGTCGACGCGCAGCAGATCCTCGGGAACTTGCAGTACAGCCGCGGCGGCCTCGGGCAGTCGCTGGACCTGTCTTTCATGCCAGTGATGGCAGCGATGATCGAGCAGGTCAAAAGCGGCGGTGGCAACGGCGGCCAAGTCGGCACTGGACTGACCGCCATGCAGAAGTATGTGCTGGGGATCACCAAGAACGGAACGTCCGCGAAAGAGGCGGCAGCACTCGGGCTGATCGATCCATCCAAAGTCGTCTGGAACTCTCAGGGGAACATCAACCTCAAGAAGTCAGACCTCGCGATGGCTGGCGCGGAGGAGTTCCAGCGCAATCCATATGACTGGGTCAAGAACTACCTGAAACCGGCATTGGTCAGAGCAGGGATCGATCTGGCCAATGATGCCGCTGTCAACAAGGTGTTGTCGACTCTGTTTCCTGCTGGGACAGCGAACAGCAATGCGACGACGATGGTCAACCGCGGCGCGCTGCTGGAGAAGGATGCGGCGAACATCAACCAGGCGAAGGCCGGCGACGAGGCGAAGGCGATCAACGCGGAGACCGCGAAGGCGAAGATTGACGCCTTCAAGGGCCAGTTGTCCGATCTCGCGATCGTGATGGGCACGACGCTGCTGCCGGCGATCACGAAGATCGCGGCGGCGTTCACGACCATGTTCACTTGGCTGGCCGAGTTCATGGAAGCGCACCCGGTCGCTGCCCAGTTCATCACTTGGGGCCTGGCCATCGCGGGCGTCGGACTGGCCATCGCCGGCTTTGCCGCGCTATTCGGACCAATCATCCCGATCTTGGGTGTGTTCGCCGGCGGGTTGATGACGGTCGTGAGCGCGATCGCCGTGTTCGCGGTCGATGTGGTCGGTGGTATGGCCGCAGTCGGAGGCGCCGTCACCGGGTTCGTTGGCCTCGTCGCGCCGATGTTCCTGCGCCTGATCCCGTTCGTCGGCGTCCTCGTCGCAGCTTGGCAACTCTGGCCGCTGGTCAGCAACCTCGAAGTCGGCGGCCGCAAGATCAGCGAGTGGGCAGACGACTTCCTGGGCCCGCTGGTCAAGAAGTTCGAGAAGGCGTGGCAGGCGATCACCGGCTTCATCGTCAGTATGCTCCCTGGCGCGCAGGCGGCGGAGCCGCCGCATGGCAGCGCCGCGAAGCCGGCAATCGACTTCGGCGCAGGTGGCAACGACTGGGGCGGCGCAGCGCCGAGCAAGAAGCAGTTTGGCGCCGGCCTGTTCGATCCGACCGAAGGGCCTGGCAAGACGACTGGTGGTGGCGGCAAGGGCCGCTTCGCGCACTACGACGAGGCGCTCACCGCCGCGAA
>Ga0105240_10014513_pt1 | contig 10754 bp, 7 predicted proteins | sample KBSC54metaG_FD_80426 | JGI IMG/M metagenome (GOLD analysis project Ga0105240, IMG submission 80426) | Corn rhizosphere microbial communities from Kellogg Biological Station, Michigan, USA - KBS C5-4 metaG | ecosystem: Host-associated > Plants > Roots > Rhizosphere > Soil | place: Michigan, USA...
CTACACGTACACGTACAACGCCAACGGCTGGATGACGTCGTGGCGCGATGGGGCCTCGTACACGAGCGTCGGCGAGATCCTGGCCTACGACGCGGTCGGCAACGTCTTGAGCGTCAAGGGGCTGAAGAGCGGGAGCACGGAGTCGGCCCCGCTTTTCACCCACACGTACACATACGATTCGTTCGACCGCGTGCTGACGGTCACCGGCACCCCGGTCAACGATACCTACACGTACGACGCCCGCGGCCGCCGCAGTACGCTGCTCCACGGCACCACTACGACGACCTACACCTACGACAACAACGACGAGGTGACGTCCGCAACCGACGGCACCAATACCGTGACGTGGACGTACGATGCGGTCGGCAACGTGACCAATATCGCCAATGCCGCGAGCAGCCCGACCAAGTCGCAGGCCTACAGCTACGACACCAACAATACGAGCTATTTCTCCGACGGCGATTCGAACACGACCACCTTCTTCGACAAGGGCGGCCGCGTGGTGACGACGCAGACCGTGACGTCCGACAACAAGACGTACACCTACGTCCACAACTACAACGGAGACGGAACGGAGGGCTCGGTATCGGCTTCAGGCGATGGCGGCGTCACCGGAAGCTCGGTGTCGACCTATGACGTCAACGGCGCGCTGACCCACGTGAACCTGGGCCAGGGCGACGACGACAACGCGCTCAAGACCAAGGATTTCACGTACGACAACCAGGGCCACATCGTCGAGGCGACGCTGGGCAGTGATTCAACGTGGTACCTGTATGCGAACGACCAGCCGGCCGGCGAATACAAGACAGCGGACGCCGCCACGCCGATGCTCGATGCGGGGATGTACTCGGTGCTGCGGAGCGTCGTCGGCGCCTATGGGAACGACGCGCCCGATTTTCCGTCGCCGCAGGTCAACGACCACATCGTCGCCCCGGGCGACACGCTGCAATCGATTGCCGGGACGGTCTATGGCCATCCCGAGCTCTGGTACGTCATCGCGGACGCCAACGGCCTGACCGGCTCCGAGCAGCTGGCGCCCGGTACGCGGCTCGTCATCCCGAACTCGGTGCAATACGCCGGGTTCAACTCCAGCACGCATGCGCTGTACAACGAGGGCGAAATCATCGGCTCGAAGCTGCCGAACCTGAAGTCGCCCCCGCCGCCGCCGAAGGACAAGTGCGCGGTGATCGGCGCGATCATCGCCATCGTCGTGGTGGCGATCATCGCGGTGGTCGCGACCGTGCTGACGGCCGGCGCGCTCGCGCCGGTGGCAGCCGCGGGCGTCACCGCGCTGGTCGGCGGTACGGCCGGGATCATTGCCGGCGTTGTCGCCGGGGTGGTCGTGGCGGCCGCCGTCGGCGCGGCGATCGCTTTCGCCGCCTCGGCGCTCACGCAAGTGATCCTGGTCGAGAGCGGATTGCAGGAGAGTTTCGACTGGAATGCGGTGGCCGCCGATACGGCAGCCGGCGCGTTCTCGGGCGCGGCCGTCGGGCTCGGCGCGATCGTCGGCGCCGCGTCGAAGGTCACCACGCTGATCCGCGTCGCCAACGTGGTCGCGCAGACCGCGCTCGAAGTCGGCGGCGAGGTCACGCGACAGGTCATCGTCAGCGGTCACGTCAACGACTGGGCGGGCGTCGCGATCGCGGGCGGTACCGCGGCGCTGGGCTCGGTCGGCGACCTGGCCGAGACGGCCAAGAAGACCAACCAGGCCGCAGCGAAAGCCGTCCGGCTGGAACATGGGCTCGAAGAGGCCGTCGAGGTCGGGGCAAAGTCGACCAAGTTCCTCGACAAGGCGAAAGATGCAGTGGCGTCAGCCAGGAAAGCGGCCGGAGAGGCTATCGAAGGCACGATCGGCGGCGGCCGACAAGCCAACAAGAACCTCAACAATGCGGTGAATAAAGTCATCGAGGGAATCGACAACCTGAAGACGCTCAAAGGCCTCCGCCAGGCGCTCGACGGACTGGATGCAGCAGCCACCACGGCCGCAAAGGTCGAGAAGTACGCGAAGCTCGCGCAGCGGACGATCATCGTCGCCAATCTCGGCTGGACGGTCGTCGACAAGAACCGGGCCGATCAGGTCGGGCGCCAGTCGGCGTTCCAGTTCGGCAGCGCGGGCGCCTCGGGAAAGATCACCGGAATCGCCCGCCTCGGCATCGCAGTTTTCAGATCCTACGGCAATGCGGACAATGCGATCAATCCCAAGCAGAAAGCCGGCCAGGGCCCCAGGACTCCCGCGGGAAGCGCCTCGCGACTGGCGCAGACCGAGTTCGTCGACAGCCCCAGCGTCGCCGCGTATGCAAACGAGCGCAAGCGCGAGCACGGATGGACACCGACCAGCTGGGTCGATGCAGCGTCGAGCTCGATCACCCAGATCATGAGCCAGTTCCCGGGTGTTCCGGCACTGGGGACCACGCTGGGCTACAACCGGTTGCTGGCCGGGGAGACGGCGCACTTCAACCCGTTCTCCGTCGCGGGTGTGGCGGCCGGAACGGTCGGGCATGTCGCAACCAATCCGGTACCGCTGCCCATCGTCATCCTGAACAACGCGGCTCCGAATCCGTTAGGCTGAACTGTCATTCCCGCGAAAGCGGGAATTCAGTGTCGTTCGCGTCAAACGACCTCAAGACAATCAAGACGCTGGGTTCCCGCTTTCGCGGTAACGACAGGCTACCGCCGCACGGGCAAACTGCGGCGCGTCACCGTCGGCGGCTGCGCGGTCTTGCTGCGCAGGAATATCCGGATCGTGTCCATCAGCGTGCGACCGTCCGGGCGCACCGAACGCTCGAGGTTCTGCGCCAGCAGATGCTCGCCCATTTCGCGCTGGCCCTCGAGCGCGAGCAGCACGCTGCGCGCATAGACGAGACCGAAGCCTTTCGGATCGAGGCGCTTCGCCAGCGCGATTTCATGACGCGCTTCGTCGCGGCGATTCTGCCAGACGAGCGTGACTGCGAGCCCACCGTGCGCTTCGCCGAAATTGCGCTCGATCTTGATCGCGCGGCGGAAGGTCTGCTCCGCGTCGATGATCCGGTTCCAGGCGAACTGCGCCCAGCCGAGCGCGACGATCGTGCCGACGTTGTCGGGCATGAATTCGAGCGCGCGCTTGAAGCTGGCGATCGCCGCTTCGTGCTCCTGGCGATACAACTGCACGAGCGCCAGGCCGAGCCAGGCGCGTGGATTGTCGGGCTCGGCCTGCGTGATCCGCATGAAACGACCGGCGGCATCGTCGATATCCTGCTGTTCAGTGGCGCGCATGCCGAGGACCAGATTGGCATTCGAGTTGTCGGGCTCCGCGGCGATCACCTCCTCGGCCGACTTGATCGCCGACGCCATGTCGCCGTCGTCCATCTGCAGCAGCGCTAGGTAGCCCGTGGTCGAAGCCGATGGAGCCAGTGCGAGCCACGCGTTGCAGATTTCGATCGCACGCGCGGTGTCGCCCAGATAGTGGGCCGTGTACGCGAGGTAGCGCAGGTTCTCGGCATCGTGCAGGCCGGCGTCGCGTGCCTTTTGCAGCGTCTCCGCCGCATCGGCCCACCGCTGCTGGTGATAGAGGCTCACGCCGAGGTTGTGCAGCAGCGCCGGGTCGGAGTCACCACCGTCGATCAGCGCGCGCAGTGCCGCCTCGGCTTCCGCGAAGCGATGCTGTGAGATATAGACGCCGGCAATCCGGCTGCGTGTGGGTGCATCCGCCGGATTCAGCGCAAGGCTTTTTTCATAGGCTTCCAGCGCCTTGTCGAACTGGCCATCCTGGTGATACAGGTCCCCCAGCGCGCGCAGTAATAACGGATTGGCCGGATCGACAGCGTGAAATCGCTCGTATCGGGCAATGGATTCGGTGTGCGGAGTGGCGTGCGTCAAGGACAGGAACTTTCTCTGTGGAGTGACCGGCGTCAGGAGGGACAGTTTGCCACATGCGGGAGCATCTCCGGATGCGGAACCTCAGCGACTCGGCTGGACATTCGTTGGATCCTCGCCGGCGTTTCGGTTGGTAAAAAAACGACAGGCAATTTAATGCCCGCGGCCACAACTTTGATTTCGCGGGCGCGCGCAACATTATAGATACGCGCGCACGCGCGCGATCAGGTGTTTTGCGGCGCAGTTTAGGCCTTTTTGCAAATCGGTTTGACACGGCTGGTCCGTCAACCTAGGATTGTGCGAGACGGCAGGGCGACTCGCCTTCATACCGATGGGGCGAGACGCACGTAGCAACCTGCTGATCCAACACCGTAAAAAACAAAAACCGCAGCGGGAAAGACCCGGATGCGGTGACGACATGTGACCGGAGTCACGCGAAGTCCAGTCAGACAGCGCTGAAAAGGCCTGTCCGGGGATTGATGCGCGCTCCGCGGGGTAAACGAGGCGAGGAGCACGGTTTTGACCGGGGATTTGGCGTTGCAACTGATGGGGGAGATGCTGATCGCGGCATTGTTGATCGGCGCGCCGATACTCGGATTCAGCATGCTGGTCGGGTTGCTGATCAGCATCCTGCAGGTGGTCACGCAGATCCAGGAAATGTCGCTGACCTTCATCCCGAAGATCATCGCCGTCGTCGTGACGATGTTCGTGTTCGGGCCGTGGATGCTGAAGAAGCTGCTGACGTTTTCATCGACCGTCATCGGCGGCATCCCGGGGTATTTCTGACACCATGTCATTTCTCGTCGATCCCGTCTGGATGACCGCCGCGCTGCTGGTCGCCGTGCGCATCGCGCCGCTCTTCATCATGGCGCCGGTGCTGGGCGGCGCCGACATTCCGGTGCGCATCCGGATTTTTCTCTCGCTGGCGCTGGCGGTGATGATCGTCGCCGCGGCCGGATCGGGAATCGTCCCGGCCGGCGCGTCGGTCGCGACGTATTCGCCGCTCGGCTCGCCGGGCGCATTGATGGCCGCGGCGGCATCGGAGCTGCTGATCGGCATCGCGCTGGTGTTCGGCGTGTTCGCCGCATTCGGCGCATTCCTCTTCGGCGGCCGGCTGCTCGACATCCAGATCGGCTTCGGCATCGCCAACGTCTTCGATCCGATCACGCGCAGCCAGGGACCGCTGATCGGCACCGCGCTCAACATGCTCGCGGTCACCGTCTTCTTCTCGATCGACGGCCATCACATGCTGATCCGGGGGATCGTCGATTCGCTGCAGCTCTTCCCGCCGGGGCGGTCACTCTCCGAGCTCAACGGCAGCGCGGTCGTCGCGCAGTTCGGCGTCGTGTTCGCATACGGTCTGATGATCGTGGCGCCGTCGGTGATCATGCTGCTGCTGGTCGATGCCGGCCTCGCCGTCGCCGCCCGCACGATGCCGCAGATGAACATCTTCATCGTCGCGATGCCGCTGAAGGTCGTCGTCGGCGTGCTGACGCTGGCCTTGTCGATGCAGTACCTCGGGCCGGCGCTGACCCGGATCTACGGGTCGATCGGCGCGTACTGGGTGCGGTTGCTGAGCTGACGCGATCATGGCCGAACAGGAACAGAGCCGCAGCGAAAACGCGACGCCCTACAAGCTGGAGGAGGCGAAGCGCAAGGGGCAGGTGCCGAAGAGCCTGGAGCTCAACTCGCTGTTCGCGATCACCGCGCTCGTTCTGCTCTTGTACCTGTGGGGCGGCCGGTTCATGCAGCACCAGCTGCGGCTCGACGCGGCGATCCTCGGCCAGGCGCACATGCTCGATTTCGAATCGGGCCGGCTGATGCACTGGCTGGCCGAAGTCTTCGCGCGCCAGTTACAGGACCTGGTGCCGTTCCTGCTGACCATTGCAGTGATCGCGATCGGCGCGAACTTCATCCAGACCGGGCCGATCTTCACCACGCATCCACTGAAGCCCGACATCGACCGGATCAATCCGGTGTCCGGAATCAAGCGCTTGTTCACGTGGAAGCTGGTCTTCGAGCTGATCAAGAACCTGATCAAGCTAGCCGTCTTTTCATGCGTGCTCTACATCGCTGTCCGCGACTTCGTCCCGGCGCTGCTCGGCCTCCTCGACAAGTCGCCGCTGGCCACGGCGCCGCAAACGCTTAGTGAGATGCGCGAGGTCGTGTTCAAGCTCGCGGCCGCCTTCGCGCTGATCGCAATCCTCGACGTGATCTACACGCGCTGGCAGTTCAACGACAGGCAGAAGATGAGCCGCCGCGAGGTCAGGGAGGAAGTCAAGCATCGCGAAGGCGATCCGCGGATCCGCGCGCGGATGCGCGAGCTGCGGCGCGAGACGCTCGCGCGGAGCAAGGCCATGCAGCGCCTGCCCGAAGCCGACGTGCTGATCACCAATCCGACGCACCTTGCGGTGGCGCTCCTCTACAAGCCGGAGAGCGTGGGCGCGCCCGAGGTCATCGCGAAGGGCGCCGGCGAGATGGCCGCGCAGATGAAGACGCTGGCGCGCAAGCACGGTGTCCCGATCGTCGAGAACAAGCTGCTGGCGCGCGCGCTCTTCATGCGCACGGCGATCGACCAGCGGATTCCGGATGAGCACTTCGCAGCGATCGCGAAGGTCCTGGTCTGGGCGTACGCGCACCGGAGCATGGCGATGCCTACAACACGATCGTCGTTCCCGCGCACGCGGGAACCCAGCGACTCTCAGCGTCACGATAACCCCACGACACTGGGTTCCCGCTTGCGCGGGAACGACGCGGCATGACCGTGCGCAAATTCATCGGCGAGAACAACGACCTGATCCTGGTCGCGATGATGGTCGGGATCCTGGTGGTGCTGTTCACGCCGATCCCGTCGCAACTGCTCGACGTGCTGCTGATCGTCAACTTCAGTTTCGCACTGCTGGTGCTGCTGATCACGTTCTACGCGGCGAAGCCGGTCGACTTCTCGACGTTCCCGTCGCTGCTCCTGATCGCGACGCTGTTCCGGCTGTCGCTCAACATCGCGGCGACGCGGCTGATTCTCGGCGATGCCGATGCGGGACGGGTGATCGCCGCGGTCGGCTCGTACATGGTCCAGGGCAATTACGTGATCGGCCTGATCGTGTTCCTGATCCTGGTCGTCGTCCAGTATGTCGTCGTCACCAACGGCGCGCAGCGCGTAGCCGAAGTCGCTGCGCGCTTCACGCTGGACAGCATGCCCGGACAGCAGATGAGCATCGACGCCGACCTCAACATGGGCTTGATCGACCAGGCCGAGGCGAAGAAGCGGCGGAAGAACCTCGAGCGCGAAGCCAACTTCTACGGCTCGATGGACGGCGCCTCGAAGTTCGTCAAGGGCGACGCGATCGCCGGCATCGTGATCCTGATCATCAACATCATCGGCGGCCTCGCCATCGGCGTGATGCAGCGCGGCATGCCGTGGTCCGAAGCGCTGCAGGTCTACACGCTGCTGACGATCGGCGACGGCATCGTCACGCAGATCCCGGCGCTGGTGATCTCGGTCGGCACCGGGATCATCATCACCCGCTCGGCCTCCGACGCTCGGCTCGGCGACGAGATCCTCGACCAGGTCACGCGCTACCCGAAGACGCTCGGCCTGGTTGCCGTCGCGCTGCTGCTCTTGATGCTGATGCCGGGAATCCCGCTGGTGCCGGCGCTGATCGTCGCCGTCATCGCGGTGGCCGTGGCGCTGTTCGCGCGCCGCCGCGAAGTGGCCAAGGCAGCGGCCGGACCGGAGGTGCCCGCGACACCCGTGGCCGAGGACAACATCTACGCGATGCTCGACGTCGAGCCGCTCGAGATCCGCGTCGGCCAGAACCTGATCCCGCTGGTCAACGGCAAGGACGTGCAGCTGATGGACCGCATCGCCGCGTTCCGCAAGCAGTACGCGCTCGACGTCGGCTTCGTCGTGCCGAAGGTGCGCATCCGCGACGACCACAAGCTCGATCCGAACAGCTACCGGATCTGCATCTTCGGCGCGCCGGTCGGCAACGGGACGATGCTGGCCGACCGGATGCTGGCGATCGACCCGGGAGGATCGCGCGCGAAGCTGCAGGGCGTGCCGACGAAGGATCCGGCGTATGGATTGCCGGCGTACTGGATCACGCGCGACGAGGAGCCTCTTGCGCGGAAGAGCGGCTACACGCTCGCCGATCCGTCGACCGTCGCGATCACGCACCTGTCCGAAATCATCCGGCAGAACGCGGCGACGCTGCTGACGCGCGCGGAAACGGAGCGCCTGCTCAACCGGCTGCGGCCGGCGCAGGCCGGGCTGCTCGACGAAGTCGTCCCGCAGGTGTTGACGATCGGCGAAGTCCAGAAGGTGTTGCAGAGCCTGCTGCGCGAAAAGGTTTCGATCCGCAATCTCGAGTCGATCATCGAGGTGCTCGCCGACACGGGCCGCACGCAGAAGGACACCGACGCGCTGACCGAAGCAGTGCGGCAGCGATTGTCGGTCGTCATCTGCCAGCAGCTCGCCAACAACGCGGGTGAGCTCTACGTGCTGACGCTCGATCCGTCGATCGAGCACACGCTGGCGCAAAGCATCCGCGGCGCCGATGCGAAATCGACGCTGGTGCTCGAGCCGCGCTTTGCCGAGCAGATGATGGCGAAGATCGCGGTGCAGGTCGAGAAGATGATGACCAGCAACGTGATCCCGGTACTGCTCTGCGCGCCGGAATTGCGCCGGCATCTGCGGCGGATCACCGAGCGCGTGTTCCCGCACCTGTCGATCGTCTCGATGTCCGAGGTGCCGACGACGATGAACCTCAAGGCCTTCGGCGTGGTGAGCCTGTGAAAGTCGATCCGCAGTCGCCGATCCCGACCGCGCTGTCGCGCAGCGCGCCTGGCATCTCGTTCACCGGCGGCGGCGACTTCGCCAGCAAGCTGACGCTCGGACAGATCATCAAGGGCCGCGTGCTGCGCAGCTACGACGGCGGCAAATATGCGATCGATTTCGGCGGCCAGCAGAAGATCGTCGACAGCGCGATTCCGCTGCGCCCGGACGAAGTGATCGTCGGCCGCGTGATCGGGCTGGGCGAAAAAGTCGAGCTGCAGCGGATCGCGACGCATTTTTCGGTATCGGACGCCGCGGGCGCGACTGCTGCCCCGGTGGTAACGGCAGGAGGCGCGAGCGCGGACGGCGCCGGCAATGTGTTCGCGCGGATGCAGGCCGAATTGAGCGCGGCCGATCTCGCGCTGCTGCAACGCGCGGTCGGCAACGCTGCGTTGCCGGAAACAATGGCGCAGTCGGGACTGATGTTGTCGCGCCTGGGTATTCCGCTGACGCCGGACTTGCTGCGCGCGGTATTCGACGCGCTGCGCACCGACAAGCGCGCGCCGATGTTCGCGCTGCCGGACACCGCGATCGAATTGCGCACCGATGCCGCGGCAACGGCGCTCACCCGCGAAGCGATCGCCGGCAGCAGTGCGCCGAGCCCGGGCGCCGCAACCCGCGCCGCCGGCGGCACGACCGATGCGCAGGAAGCGAACGATGCGCGGGCAGTGGTTGCGCTCCCCGCATTGCTCGCACAAATGCTCACGCAGCCGCCGGGCGACGCTCGCGCCGCCGATCGCGCCAGCGGCGGCGGGCAAGCGTTGCGCAGCTACGACCAGGGACAGGCAGACCGCGCGCAGGTCCAGCCGCGCGGCGCCGAGCGCGAGCGCGACCGGAATGCAAGACGCGACGGCGACGATGTCGCGCGGCTGATCGTCAACGTGCAGTCGGGCGGCGCGATCGCGCATCGCGTCGGCACGCTGCCGCTGGTCGTCGACGGCCGACTGGTCGAGCTCGACGTCGCGCTGTTCGACCAGCCGGAGAACCGGGCGACGCCCGAAGGCGGCGGCGGCAAGTCCGCGCCGGCACTGCGCCATCGGCAGCTCGTATTCGCGGTGACGACGGAGCGGCTCGGCCGCGTCGAGGTGCGCGCGACGACGGCGGGGACGCACATGCGGGTGCAGATCAACACCGAGAGCAGCGACAGCTCGCAGGCGCTCGCGCGTTACGCGGCGCGGCTGTCCTCGGATCTCGAGACGATCGGCTGGCAGATCGACGAGCTGGCGTACCAGACGACGGCGCCTGCCGCATCGGGAATGGTGCCGCGGACGGTGCTGGAACACTTGAGCGCGCCGGGCAGCGTCAGTGCGCTGGCATGAACGAATGAGGAGCGATGGCAACAGCAGCGGTGCGAATGAATGAGCGATGACGCACCGTTGCAGCGGGTGGTCGGGCTGCGCTACGAGCCCGACGACGGATTGCCGGAAGTGATCCTGAAGGGAGCGGGGCCGCTCGCTGAAGCGCTGTTGCGGCAGCGGATGCGGCAGGGTCCGCCGGTGGTGAAGAACGAGGCGTTGCTCGACGCGTTGTACCGGTTGCCGGTCGACAGTCCGATCGGGCCGGAGTTGTTCCAGGCGGTCGCCGTGCTGCTGGCGCACGTATTCGCGGTGGATGGAAAGTTGAGGAGGCGGGAGTCATGAGCGGTATCAGCGTATTGGCCATTGCGGCGCAGAGCATGAGCGACGACATGTCGCGGCTGGCCACGATCAGCAACAACCTCGCGAATGCGACGACGCCGGGGTTCAAGAAAGACATTCCGATCGCGCGCTCCTTCGTCGAAGTCCTGCAGGCGGCCGGCGGCAACGATCAGCTGTCGTTCGTGACGACGATGCCGGTGACCGACACGGTGGTCGATTCGCGCGCCGGCTCGCTGCACTTCACCGGCGGGCCGCTCGACGTCGCGATCGACGGCAACGGTTTCTTCGAACTGCAGTCGGAGCAGGGCCCGCTCTATACGCGCCAGGGCAACCTGCAGATCGACTCGCACGGGCGCATCGTGCATTCGTCCGGCATTCCCCTGGCCGGCGACCTGACGCTGACGACGACGCAGCCGCGGATCGATGCGCAG
>Ga0105240_10014515_pt1 | contig 10753 bp, 11 predicted proteins | sample KBSC54metaG_FD_80426 | JGI IMG/M metagenome (GOLD analysis project Ga0105240, IMG submission 80426) | Corn rhizosphere microbial communities from Kellogg Biological Station, Michigan, USA - KBS C5-4 metaG | ecosystem: Host-associated > Plants > Roots > Rhizosphere > Soil | place: Michigan, USA...
GACGCAGGTTTATCTGTTCCTATTGGAGCAGCCTTTCAATGCCAGAATTCCGAAGTTGTTCGAATCGAGAACTTTAAGAGAGGATTGGAATCTGCCCTCGTCTCGAAAGTATTCAACTCTTGGCCGTATCATTGAGTATGCTTCTTGGCATCAAGTCGTCCATTCTCGCTGGCGCTTTGGCCGCTATCGGAGCATCCCTCTGCTGCGTGGGACCGTTGGTGCTGCTGATGCTCGGCGTAAGTGGAGCATGGATTTCACATCTCACGGCGTTCGAGCCCTTACGGCCATACTTCATAGGGCTTACGCTGCTATTCCTCTTTCTAGCGTTCCGGAACCTGTACTTAGTGAAGCAAGCCTGTTCGACCGAGCACCCGTGTGCAAATGACGAGGTGTTGAAACGTCAGCGGCTCATTTTCTGGTCCTTGACTGTTCCTTTGCTCCTCCTGATTGCATTCCCATGGTATGCGTCACTGCTGTTCTAGGATTTAATCATGCACAGAAGACTCATCGCGATTTTCCTACTTCTGATGTCGTCCGTCGCCTATGCGGCGTCCTCAGCGACGGTGACACTGACCGTCCAAAACATGACCTGTGCTGTCTGTAAAATCACCGTCAAGAAAGCACTCGAGAAGGTGCCCGGTGTAGCCTCAGCACAGGTTGATTTTGAGAAGAAGACGGCAACGGTTGAATTCGACCCTGACAAAGTAACTCCAGCGACATTGACCAAGGCGACGACAGACGCTGGCTTCCCCGCCACGGTGAAGAAGTAAATGCCGGATGTCGTCCTTGAATCTGTGTTGCTATGCCCGAAGTGTGGTCACGCAAAACGCGAATCCATGCCCACGGGCTCCTGCCAGTTCTTCTATCAATGTGAAAACTGTAAAGCCGTGCTCCGTCCCAGACAGGGGGATTGTTGCGTGTTCTGTTCCTACGGTTCGGTGAAGTGTCCCCCAATGCAGTGAGGCGCATGTATTGGGTAGGCGTGAATCAACGGTCTGTGCCGATGAGAGCAAAATTGAACAGACGAGCCGCACAGATGAGGGTATTTTTGAGCAACATCTCTATTGTTGAGGGGGTCGTATATGCTCACGCTGTTGAGGCCAAGCTTCCCACATCGACACAATCCAGACGGTACACACGATTCCATCTGCACAGTATGTTTCGCGACCTTAGCTACGGTTCGGGATGAGCGGGAACTGGCAAGCCATGAATCTGCCCACGTGTGTGAGCCGTCGAACCTTTATCTTGCTAGTCAGCTTTTGGCGCCAAAGCCAAGCGTTGCCCCGTAAGCAGAGCTACCCAAGCAGGACGACGGTAGACATTCTAATCAGGTGTCTTTTCGTCGTCCAAAACAGTACCGCTCACCGGACAGACTAGGAACGTGAAGCCCTTATAGCCCTCCGCAATCATCTGAGGAGGCAGTTCCTTTCGTACAAGTTGTACGTTGTGAACGTCGCAGACGGGAGGTTCAGAACCCTTCTTCTTCAAGCAAGGCTTTGTCATGAGCGAGTTCCAGTTGAGTCTGCCGTAAACCCTGACATAAAAGCTCCGCCGTACTCTGTGGCTAAATTGCCGCACCGATGCCGAAGTAACTAGTAAGCGAGGCCAGCTTCAACTTGCCTCAATACCCATTCTTCGGCGCAAGGGTCTTCGTAGGCAGCATCGACTATAAACGTCTGGTGTTCACTTCGATGACGGCGCATAGACTCTTCGATGTTGCATCTACTTCGGTCTGATGCTCGAAATGCGGCTCACTCAAGAAGCCGCCAACTCTCAAGGTGCGTTGTGAGCCACGGGCATCTGTTCGGCGTTCATCTGGATAGAGAAGTATAGGAGGGACTATTTCGGTGTCCGTCAAGGAGTCCCGACGACGCCTGACGGACAGCGGGGCCTAGCACAATGCCGCAGCCGAACGGACTACCTGCACGGGAAAAGGAGCAACAGAGCACGGCAAGTTGGGATGCAGGTAAATAGCGGAAACGCCAGATTGAGAATGAAGTGTTCGGCGCGTTGAACGCCGGATTTCCACGAGTACACTAAAGTGCCATTCCCTGTAGAAACCTTGGCCGGGGAAACTGTATACAAGTTCTCGCAGTTGCGTCGGGGAGAGGCCATGTTGCGTCAGGGTCGCACCCGGAATACCGCCCGCACCCGGAAGCCGTGAAATGCACTCGAACCGAAAAAGTCCCGCGAACGACATCCACTCGGAAAAAGCTCTGGCATACCTGCGAACTGTCATTGAAGCCCTCGACAGTACCGGGGATTTCACTAACCCGTCTATTGTGAAACTTAGGAGAATACTCGTTGCGCGAGTTTCGTCCTTGGAAATCTTGAGAGAGATGAGGTCCGCTGGTGTCAAGCCCACATGAGAGGCGGGTTGTAGCTGCCCTGTTGGTCGAATGTCCCTCGTGTCACGCGCAATCTGGCGTTGCATGTTTCAGAACATCCCCATCGGGCATAACGGGTATTGCATTCCGTATAGCGCTGAACTACCCCCATCCCCAGCGTTTAGTTGCCGGGAAAAACAAGGGTGTGAAACATGCTGCATCGTCCGCTGCGTAAACAGCCTTGGTTGCCAGCATTGTCCAATAGGATTGAAAATCCAGACATCAATGCCACAGGAACCGCCCCTCTCCTAGAGTCCATGGGAGCCATTTCTTTTCTTAGGGCTTCAAGGTGCTTCAATACCACCCCGCGTAATAGACCCATCGACACGCATTTTCTCGTAGGACAGCGCCGAGTACGCGCCGACACCTACAGCGCAACGAAGGTGATGTCGCAGCATTGGCTCTCATTAAAAAAACCCGGCGAATTCAATCGCGAGGGCAAATTTGTTTTTTCCCGCTACCAACTCAGATTCAGAGTTCCTGCCGATTGTTATCTGCTAAGACTATTGGGGCACGCTTAGGCAACATCTTCCGCTTCCAACGGGGTCTCTTTGGCCTCTTCCCGTTCCACGACCGCTTGCACGAATTCAATGTCCGCTAAGCGGAGCAAGAGAATTCGTTTCAACTCGGCCACATGTCGCTGGTCTTCCAGAGAGGGAAAATTCTCTTCCAACTTCTGCAATGTTGACCGAATAGATTCAATGATGTCTGATGATGGACGACTCAAAACCGACCGCCTGAGTCGTTTCGATGCAAAAGAGACCTGAATCGGTTGTGCGGGGTACTTTTAGAGTCATGGGCTTACGGAGTGCCCGACTCTACATTCTCGCTTCTGATGGCAACCGAACTCTGACCCGCGTGGCACAATTTCGGCAGGTTCAGTTCGGGACGGACTGTGCCCTCACGAGAATCAAATTCCGGAGGGACTGGTTTGGCAAGAACAACAAACCTGTGACTCCTTCCTACCCTTCGATGAGTAGGTCAGCACCCCGTGACAAGCTAGCGGGTCGGACGGGCTTCCCTGCGTTTCAGAGGGTGACTTCCTATGCCAGTCGATTTCGGGCCAAGTCAATCAGAGACGTGGGATGGTCGGAATTCGCGGTATGAACAGCCAATCACATCGAGTGAATATCGTTCAGCACTGCCGATTGACACGGCAAAAACTGGAGTTTTAAAGTCTATTTACGCGCTGCCCCATCCACTGACTCAGAAAGCCCCTCGGAGACGAGGGGTTTTCATCGTTGCACAGCGCCCTCCATAAACTAACGCGCACAACGCGGTCAAGAATCATCCGAGCAAGACCTACGCTGTCAGCGACGACTGATGTAAGCCGGGGTGACGGCCTACTGATGTTGGGCTCACGCGCCAAGCGGACCGCCGCAATGATGGAAGCGGCAATGACGATGGTCGAGGCGAAACGGTCTTGAGTTCGTCTGTCCTGCTCCTCCCTTGCAATTGCCCTCTAAATCTCACCCAAGTGCAGACCTCCGCGTGGTGCTCATGATGAACAGAAGGTGGGAGAGCATCCCCCGGAATATCTCTGTCGGCAGATAACGGCGTTTCGTTCCACACAGCGGACAGTCAGCAACAATCCAACTGTCGGGCATGGTTCCAACCGGGGCAGGAATAGTCTCGCCGCATCCCTTGCACCGAACGGCAAAGTCGCAGAACTGGAATTGAGGCAGGTTCCACACAGAAGCAGTGTAAGCGAAGAAAAGGCGAAGATTATCCACAGCCCGAATGTAAGCCGGATATGCAGTACGGAATCTTCCTAGCATTTCCTAGCAGTTTTGCTGAAATCGGAGAGCCCAAATTCCTCATCGACGATGGGAAAATTTCAACTGCTCTCAGAAAGGAGCCATTTTGGCTTGCTCTATGTAGGCTGTAGTTTTTACAGTGTTGTTGGAAAAACATCAGGCACTTCGAAGGCGCGTCCCTTCTTCGGCACCAATTCTCTAAAAGGTTTTTTGGCATGTGATCGTGTGCGACCACCTTCAGCGCGCGACGAAATGCGGTCGTGCGGGAGCACATCATGCGCGACTCATCGACATATATCCCATAGCATTTCTGCAAGTCCTTTGATGGCTCTGCTGACTGCGCCCGCAAGTGCCGACGTCCCTTCGCGGCAACGAGGAAACTTGTCGTGACGTTCGAACAGTGTGCGCTTCGTCTCACGAGGTTGCTGTAAGTCCCTTTATACGTTGCCCGCCACTGCGCTCCTGACGCCGAAAGAAGTTCCATAGAGACCCGCCAGTCACTACGGGCGATTTGAATCCGGTCGGCGTGTTTACTTAGTTCAGCTTTTGTACCGGACAGTGATGGATGAACCTCTGCTCGCAATCGCATCCGGCTTAACGGAGGTCCTTCCTCCACTTGCAACAAGCTCGCCTCGGATGATTGAGCAACCTATCGGTTGCCTTTCCGTGTTTTTGGGCTGGATGTCGAACCGCGTGGTTCGAGCAAATGTGACAAACGGCTGATTATTAGCTGTCATCCAGCAGACGAGTATCCCAGCTTCCCCAAGTTGGACTTTTCGGCACGTTCGGTTCGGAAATTAAAGGCAGGAATATCGGCCATTGCACAAGGATCGAATACGATAATGAACTGAGGATGCGCAAGGTCGATCTGAGGGTATCGAGGAAATGACGGAAAAGCGGTGGGTGTTGTTGATTGCCAGTGAAGTCGGGCGTACCGACTCGGTCTCAGATCGGGCTATGGAAAGGCTTGTAGATGCCATCGGCGAGGAAGGCTATGAGGTTGTGCGCACCACTTCACCTGAAGACGGGTTGTCGCTGGTAACGTCCGATCCCAGCTACTCTGCCGTCCTGCTGGATTGGGATCTTGAGGGAAAGTCGCAATTTGAAGAGCGCGCCGCGCTTGAGATTATCCGGAATGTCCGGCATCGCAACAAGAAGGTCCCCATCTTCCTCATCGCCGACCGAACCCTTGTCTCCGAACTTCCGTTGGAAGTGATCAAGCAGGTTTACGAGTACATCCACCTCTTCGGAGACACTCCCGCCTTTATCGCATCTCGCCTAGACACAGCCATCGAGCGGTATCACGAACAGCTTTTGCCCCCGTACTTTCGTGAGCTGCTCAAATATAACGATCAGTCTGCCTATTCCTGGGACGCTCCCGGCCATATGGGAGGTGTCGCATTTCTGAAACACCCCGTAGGGCAGGAATTTCACCGGTTCTTCGGCGAGAACCTGCTGCGCTCCGATCTTGGCATCTCATCGGCTCCACTCGGCTCATGGTTGGATCACATCGGCCCTCCGGGTGACTCCGAGCGCAATGCAGCACGTATTTTCGGCGCGGACTGGACCTTCTATGTCCTTGGCGGCTCGAGCACATCCAACCAGATCATTGGACACGGCGTTATCGCCCAAGATGACATCGTCTTGGCTGACGCGAACTGCCATAAATCCATCTGTCACTCGCTGACCGTGACCGGAGCACGTCCTGTCTACTTCAAACCAACCCGCAATGGCTACGGGATGATCGGATTAGTGCCTCTGGCGCGGTTCTCCTCTCAATCGATAAAAGACTTGATCGCTCGCAGCCCGTTTTCCGCCGGCGCCCGCTCTCAGGAACCGACCTACGCCGTCGTGACAAACTCGACCTACGATGGACTCTGTTATAACGTCAATGAGGTCGTCCAGCAGCTTAGCAGTTCCGTCGCTCGAGTTCACTTTGATGAGGCGTGGTACGCGTACGCGAAGTTTCATCCTCTCTATCGTGAACGATATGCCATGGGCGTGCCGGAGGACATGAAGGACCGTCCCACAATCTTCTCCGTTCAATCCACGCACAAGATGCTCGCCGCGTTCTCGATGGGGTCCATGATCCACGTCAAACTTTCTGAACGCGGATCTCTCGAATTCGATCAGTTCAACGAAGCGTTCATGATGCACGGAACGACCTCGCCGTTCTACCCGCTCATCGCATCACTTGACGTCGCCGCGGCGATGATGGATGAACCTGCTGGGCCAACGCTGATGGACGAGACTCTTGCCGATGCGATCAGCTTCAGGCAAGCGATGAGTTCGGTTGCTCATCGGCTACGTGCGCAATCCGAGAATGGAGAGGGTTGGTTCTTCAGATTGTTCCAGCCCGAGAGCGTCATCGATCCAGGAACTGGTGAGAGGATCCTTTTTGAAGACGCTGAAGATAGTCTTCTCGCAACCGAAAGCAGTTGCTGGACGTTGAAGCGAGGGGATGAGTGGCACGGCTTTGACGATCCGGAATCTCCGGATGACTACTGCATGCTCGACCCGACCAAAGTTACGATCCTCACGCCAGGTGTAAACGCGAAGGGGATGATGGCCGAGTGGGGAATCCCTGCTGCAATCCTGACGGAGTTTCTTGACTCGCGCCGCGTAGAAATTGCGCGAACCGGCGACTATACGGTTCTTGTGCTCTTTTCAGTCGGAACCTCCAAAGGAAAATGGGGCAGTCTCCTCGAAAACCTATTTGAATTCAAACGTCTCTACGACTCCGGCGCTTCGCTCGATGAAGCTTTGCCAGAACTGGTGCAGCGCTATCCTGGCCGATATCGTGATCTCACTCTGCGAGAACTCTCAGATGAGATGCACAGCGCGATGATCGAACTGAATCTCGCCGGGCTAGTGAACGCCGCATGCGACGAGGATTTCGATCCTGTTCTTACCCCTTGGCAGACATATCAAAAACTCGTGCGGCGCGAGACGGAGCGGATTCCGTTCAGGGAGATGGCTGGTCGGCTTGCCGCTGCGATGCTGGTCCCGTATCCCCCTGGCATCCCCATGTCCATGCCGGGAGAGCGCCTCGGCGGTCCTGAATCGCCCGTTATCAAACTCATTCTCGCCATGGAGAAATTTGGAAAGCAGTTCCCGGGTTTCGAGCGCGAAGTACACGGAATTGAAGTCGATGAGGAGAAGAACTATTCGATGAGGGCTGTGATCGAACAGTGACGGCCCTTATACGAGTAACCCTCCAAAACCGGGAGTCAACTGCGGCAAGCTCTCAGGGCAACACGTATCTGAGATTTGCATACCCTGCAAACACGTGAGCGTCTTTCGGCGATCCAGGGCTCAGGAACCACGGTGATCGCGCAATGTATGAGCTTTGCGTGATCACCTGCACGGATCCGTATCCAGGCCGCGTCCACAGCTTCGTCTGTGTCGCCAGCGTTCCCTCCTGCAGCGCACGATTGTTAGAGTTGGCGCTTCCGGGAAAGCCGTAGCCAACGAGAGCCCGCGTACTCGAATCGAACGAGAATGAGCGCGCGAAGTACGCTCCACTATACGTGAATGCAATCACATTGCTTTTCGAAGCTCGCCATTCCGCGCCCGCGATCATCGAGCCAGAGTGGACCATCTGCGCCGAGAAGGGCGAAGTTGTGTCGCCATTCTGGGCCACCACGAATGCAGGCCCGAGTCCGCCGATGTATCTCCCGCCACCGTCACTCCAGAAGCCAGTCGCAATAATATGCACATTCTTCGCCACTTCAATGTTGGCCGCGGCTGAGATTCCGCCGCCCTCTCGAGTGTCTGTCGTGGTAGCCGATTTGGTAATCGATGCGGGAGTGAGAACACTAACGGCTGTCAGCAACCCGGCTGTCTCGAGGTGCCATGCGCGGCTGCCCCATTGTGGGTCGAGCGAGAGCTTCGCGATGAGATCCGGATGCACGTTGGGCGTTGCCGTGCCGCCTCCAAGCCCGGCACTCGAACCTAAATCGGTCTGCGTCGTATTAAAGAGTGCCGGAAACGTTGCGGCGCCGCCGCTGAACTGCTGCGGATTCTCGGCGGAAAGGCCAAGTGCCAGGTCGTCGGTGAAGTGATAGACAGCGCGGATCTGTGTCTGGCGGGCATATGTCAGCCCGACCTGGTAATTCGAGTCCAGGTGAAGCGTGTTGTAAATTTCAGAGAGAAACGGCGAGACGCCCACGCGGTTCGGCGTGAGCATCGACCAACTCTGGCCGGCAAGCAATTCCCAGCGGCCACGCTTCAGATCGGTGAAGTAGACGCGGAGACGCAGCGAGTCAGAATTCGTGCTCACGTAGCCGTTCGGCGGCAAGTAGCCGTTGAAGTCGGCCTCGGCATACCCGAACACTTTGACGGATCCGAAGGTCTCGTCCGCGCGGAGACTCAGGCGCGAGCCCTGCGCGGTGAAGCGCGTTTCGCTCAATCCTCCGAGAACCGTGTTGCTATACGGGATGGTCGAGAATGAGGTACCGAGTCCGCTGCCTACGTCGGCAGAGCGGTAATAGGAAGTGAAGTCGACCCATCCACCCGGCGTTAAACGGGCTTTCCCGAAATGAATGGAGAGCGGCGAATCTCCGGTCTCCGTTCCCTTTCCGGTTTGCACGCTCTCAGCAGTTAAGGGTGGAGAGACACTCGTCTCAAGGATAGGTTTCGCGAAGTTCAACGATGCGTTGCGGAGCAACGCCGCATCGTAAGCAGCGCCATGTTCCTGATCGATGGTCGAGGCCTCTGCGCGTCTTTGCGGGGCGACTTGGCGGCGCAATTCTTCAATCTCAGCCTGTTGGCGTTCGAGCTGATGCTGTTGAGCCTGGAGAAGTACGGCCTGCTCGCGGAGAAGCGCTTTGATCTCGTCGAGTGCCGCCGAGTCGTTGCGTGATGATTTCGTGGCCGTGCTGTCGTCGGATCCATCCAGCGAACTGCCGGAGGCGCGTGCTTCGATTCCCAGGTATCCGGTCAGGAAAAGAATGGCCATGAACACAGCTATTCTCCGCATCATCGGGGTATCTCCATGATGTTGATTGATGGAACGCAGGACTCGCCACATGAATGTGGTCGCACGGAAGGCGCCAGCCGTACTCATGAAAATCCTGAGTTCTTTTGATATTGAGGAAAGAGGCGCGAAAAGAAAAGCCGCGGCTCGTGGTGGCCGCGGCTTGATCGTCAGGTGCACGCTAGAGCAATTCGCCGGTAGCAAGCCAGTGGGCACACTCGGGGCCAAGCTCCGCGAGAGCTTTAGCCTCGTATTCGGCGGATTCAGCGGGTGTAAGCGTCTCTTTCCAACGCCCGTTCGTACCTTTATTGATAAAGGTCTTCACGCCGCCCTTCCATACCGCACCGCCGAGCGGAACGATCTTCTCGCCGTTGTTCTTCATCCAGTCGAAGGTGCAGTGTTCCACGATCGTGTCCCACTTGCTCTCGTCTATCGAAATGTCGAGAAACGCGGCGATGCGGCGCATCTCGCCAGGCATGTCGCGCTTCAACTTATCAAAGTGAATGAGCATGAGGTTGGGCAAATCGCGAATTGCCCACCAACTGCGCACGTTTTCCCAGAAAGACCAGTAGGGAAAGCCATCCTTCGCCAACCATGTGTGCCAATACTCGCGAATGTCATCTGGCGGGGGCTCGAGCGGTGGACCGACAAGGCCCGGCGTCTTGTTCAACGCGTCGTACATCGCTTCGTTGCCATTCAGGTGGTGATTGTAGAGACTCCACAGCACATCGCGCCCGTCGCGCCCGATATAGAGGTACTTCGCTTTGGGCGAATACACGAGGGCTTCAACAGGAAGATGGGTCTTCACGAAGCGGCGGTGCGTCTGCGCTTCAACTGCTGGCAGCTTGATCTCTTTGGGTGGAACGCGGAAGTCGATCCACGGCGACATCGCCTGGGTATCGAGATCGGTTTGGCCATTGAACAGCATCTGCGAGATGATCTGCTGCATCCACGTTGTGCCAGACTTCGCGTAGGTTGAGATGATAATGTCGTCATCTCTGAACTTGAAGTCATTCCAGAACGTGGAATCAATGTGTTGGTTATGCATCTCCTTCGTCTTCTGGGGCCATGCAACAGTCGTGCTCATAGTGGGACCTCTCTTTTCTGGTTGCTCTGACGCGCAGTTCCGCGCGCGAATCAACTGAATGTTGGTATCGACTTCACATGCGGTTCGCCCGATGGAAGTTCGACAGCTGTCTGCGGGATGATCTTGAGATCTTCAAGGTGCTTAAGTATCTTCGCTAAGCTAGACTCGATTGATTCTGAGGATGAATCGATCGTCAACTCCGGTGCCATGGGTGATTCGTAGGGATCGGAGATGCCGGTGAACTGCTTGATCTCTCCTGCCAGAGCCTTCTTGTAGAGCCCCTTCACGTCGCGCTCAATCAGAACCTCGACAGGGCAGTTCATATGAATCTCGATAAAGTTCGGTATCCGCTTTCTGAGTTCATCACGCGACGAACGGTATGGGGAGATGGCCGCCGCAATTGCGATCACTCCGTTCCGAGACAGCAGTTCACAAACGAAGCCGATACGGCGAATATTTTCCTCTCGATCTTCTCTGGAAAAGCCAAGCCCTTGACACAACAAAGTCCTGGTGATATCTCCGTCGAGGACTTCGACCCTGGCGC
>Ga0105240_10014518_pt1 | contig 10752 bp, 7 predicted proteins | sample KBSC54metaG_FD_80426 | JGI IMG/M metagenome (GOLD analysis project Ga0105240, IMG submission 80426) | Corn rhizosphere microbial communities from Kellogg Biological Station, Michigan, USA - KBS C5-4 metaG | ecosystem: Host-associated > Plants > Roots > Rhizosphere > Soil | place: Michigan, USA...
CCGCCATCATGGCCGTTTTGGTTACGCGGGGATCCACGACGATGAGCATCTTGTCCGTGTTCGCTTCAAGCCGCATGCAAAGAATCGGATGATTTTCCGCGATGTTCGCCCCGATTAGCAGGATCACATCCGCCGTTGCAAGATCTTCATAGCTGCCCGGAGGTCCATCGCTGCCGAAAGAAATCTTGTACCCGGAGACAGCGCTGGCCATGCACAGCGTCGTGTTGCCGTCATAGTTGTTCGTGCCGAACCCGAGTTGCACCAGCTTGCCGAGCGTATAGAATTCCTCGGTCACCAGTTGCCCGGTACTCAGGACGCCTAACGATTCCGCGCCGTACTTCGCTTGCGCTCCACGGAAACGTTCGACCATCACGCTCAGAGCTTCATCCCAGTCCACGCGGACCAGCTTTCCGCCCTTTCGCAGCAGGGGATATTTAGCGCGATTCTCAGCGTCAATGGTGTAGTGTTCGGAAAGACCCTTGGGGCACAGCTTGCCGCGATTTACTGGGTGCATTTCAAATGGACGAGACGCAATGGCGCGGCCATCCTTCACGCCGATTTCGATGCCACAACCGACGGAGCAGTAGCCGCACGTGGTGGGCACCCAATGGTCCGGAATCTTTTTAGCCGAAGTGTAGCCCATAGACTCATCTCGAGCGAAGGCATACTCTTCGCTGAGATTGTCGAGGCCAACCGTACGCTTCCAATTCATGCGGCTATCCTCTCTCCGGATGTGAAGGCCGCAGCGATATTCTTGGGAACAACACTGACGAAGAACAAGTAGCGCCCAAGCCATTCGCCGGCGAGTGCCGCGGCGAAGGTCGCTGCAATAATCCAACCGTGTGTGACAACCAGTGGGAGCGCGAATCCGGCGACTGCCAGCACAATGAGCCGGGTTACGAACAAATTCTGAAGTCGGCCTGATAGAAGGAGCGATGACGCTCTTAGCTCGAACACCTCCGAACGGGAGAGCGTCAGGAACTTGAGTAATTGGGTGACGAGCTGACTGGATGCGCCGGCAATCACGGCCAGACGGACCCATGAGGGAACACTGCCGTCCAGCATCTCCACGAACAACGGCCCCAGCAGCAATGCTGTCGAATAGAATTCGGCGACGGTGTAACCGCTGAACCACGCGGGGCGCGCCGGGACCACGTAAATGCGAGCCGAACAGGTCACTCCCGCGAGTCCGGCGATAAACGTGAATATGCCGAGGATGCCGCGCCCCGGCAGATCGAGCCACAGCATTCCGGCAAATGCACTGGCGGCTCCCGCAAACAACGAGAGCGTCAACACCTCGCGGCTGAGCCAGGAACGCCTCAGGCCTTTGAGCGCGCGCCACGCATAAATCGGCCGTCCGAGATGCAAAGTGGAAGCTCCCAGGCTGATACCCGCGAGCGCGAGCGAGGCAAGAGCCGCTATCGTCAGCCCGGTGCCTTGGCCCATCAGGTCGAGCAGCCACAGCACCGCAAAGGCTCCCACGGAAAGCTGTGTGAGCACCAGCATGAAGACCAGCGGCCAATGCGGATATTCCGGCTCTATGCGCTGCAGGTCTACGCGGTCCGTATCTGGCGCAAGGTTTTCCGGCAGAGTCACGCGGGTAGTGGAAATGCTATCGTCTGCAGAAGGCAGGCCGGGCGCATTCGCTGATAAATAGTCGCGCCGCCAGTCGGCGACATTCACGATCTCAATCGAAATCGCGCCTTCTGGACACGCCTGAACGCACGCGGGAGCCATGTCGTCGTCCAGCCGGTTGTGGCACATGTCGCACTTGCCGACAACGCCTCTCTCGGCGTTATACTGCGGCACGCCGTAAGAGCAATTCCAAGTGCAGTATTGGCACCCGATGCACGTATCAGCATTGTGCAGCACCACGCCGGTCTTCGCATCCTTTGTATACGCTTCGACTGGACACCCGATCAGGCAAGAGGGCTCCAGGCAGTGATTGCAGCCCATAGAAAGATAGTGGCGCTGGGTATACGGATAGTGCCCACCCTCCACTTCACCGACCCTTCGCCAATTGAGCGCGGCCGGATTACCGTTCTGCTCATTGCAAGCCACCACGCAGCACTTGCAGCCGATACATCTCGTCATATCGAAGTGAAAACGGTACTGTTCCCCGTCTTTGAGCGGTCGCGCCGGGATCAGAGGCCGAGGCTCGATCTCGATTTGCACCAGAGACTTGGCCGCAGTGTAAAGCAGCGCGCTCTCCATGAGCGGTAGCGTGCTCAATGCACCGGTCTCTGTGAGATACACGTATCCCGTTTCCGCCACAAGGGCTCCTTTGCCAGACAAAGAAATGGCACCAATCGCCTAAGGCGACGATGAATTTTGAATCGACTTGGGAATCAGCTCCGCTGGGAGCTCAAAGGTGGGAAACCGACAAGGGTCCCGGGATTGCCCCGGAAAACCCGTTTGTTTCGCGGAGAGCTAACAACAGAATACCAGATAGAGGCTGGTTTGGGAAGATTAACTTGCAAGATTCTTTTTATGAGCATGATAAGGCCCGGAACGAGGTTGTCGCCATCGGACACAAAGCGGAGAACCGAGGCGGCAAGAGGATTTCGCGATTCTATTTCGTTATCCGGTAATCGCTGTAATCGATGGTCAGCTCAGTTTTACCGAGCACGAAGTTGTCGGCAACAGCGTGGCTCTCTTTGGCGACTAAGAATCCATCGATCATCTGATATTCGCGAGTGATCATGGGACGGCCGGCCCAAAAAGAAGGACTCGCGGTCGGCCTGCCCTCGATTCGCAGGAGGGTAAGATTCTCAGAATCAAACCAGGCAAGTCCCTTCAAGAGATAAATACTCTTAGTCCTAGGGACAAGCTCCAGGACCACACATAGGCGCCCGTTCAAAGGCTCCTCACGGAGAAACTTTATCTTGTAGTTCATCGACGTAATCATGCTGCGCTGCCTCGTGTCTCCACCGCTCATCGCTGCTTGTTCCTGGATGAGCCTGTCCAACACGCTACGTTGAAGAGCAGCGGATCCACTTTGTGAAAGTGTTCGATAAGAAGTTCCGTGACCGTTGATGTAGGTCGAAGAGACGGTACGCTCCGCGCCGGTTTGAAAACGGCCATTGCGGAGTACATAGTGCTCGATCACCGAGTATCCGGACAGATCGATTTGACGATTAATCTCTGCCTCTTCTATGTTTTTGATGACGTTTTCTTCGCGAAGCGGCGTAGCTCCGAAGTTCGGGATGGAGGCGATCACAAACGCCAGAGATACCAAGCCCCAGCTATATCGATTATGCCGTGCGTTCATGCTTTTCTCGTTATACCTCGGCCGCTTCCTCGAAAATGGGTGCCGGCACGATTATACAGCGCATTGCATACCTAAAGAGCAGGCGCGATTCGGTTCTCTGGCAAGCATCGGCAGGGTTCAGGCGCCTGTGAGGTATAATTCGTCGCAAGCTGAAGTGGTCATAGGAGCTAACTCATGAGAAGAAACTTGCTGTGCGTTGCAGGCGTGCTCGTCGGAGCTCTCGCACTACGCACGATGGCCCAGACTCGGGACTTCAAGCCGGTGACGCAAGAGATGCTGATGAACCCGAGTCCCGATGACTGGCTGATGTTCAGCCGGACCTACGACGCACAACGTTTCAGTCCTCTCAACCAGATCAACAAACAGAATGTGGGGCAGCTTCGGCTAGCCTGGTCGCGGGGAATGGGAGTCGGCACTACTGAGACCATACCCACCGTGTATCAAGGCGTTATGTATGTGATCGCGCCGGGATCCATCATCCAGGCGCTGGACGCCACTACCGGCGATCTTATTTGGGAATACAAACGCAAGTACGCGAACCCCGGTATAGGCACTGGCGGCAGATCCAAGACTCTGGCCATCTTCGACGACATGATCTATTTCACTGCGCCAGACAGCTACATCGTGGCCCTGGATGCGCGCACCGGAGCCGTCCGGTGGGAGACCGGGGCCGACGCACGCGGTCACACGTCGGGGCCCATCGTCGTCGAGGGGAAAGTCATTTCGGGCGGCACTTGCGGCGGCGCACGAGCGAACTGCTATATCTCTGCGCACGATGCCAAAACCGGCAAAGAAGTCTGGAAGTTTTATACCACGCAAGGAGCCGACGATCCGGCGGGCGACTCCTGGGCTGGTGCGCCCGTGGACAAAAGAACAGCGTCCACCTGGGCCCTGCCTGGCTCTTACGATCCTGTGCGCAAGCTCATTTACTGGGGAATCGCAAACCCTACACCGAACACTCGAGCGGCCCGCCACGACGGAAACGCTTTCGCGATTCCGCTTACTTCGCCAGCCGACCTATATAGCAATTCGACGGTGGCGCTGGATCCTGCTACGGGCAAACTTTCCTGGTATTACCAGCATTTGCCTGGCGATGATTGGGACGAAGATATCAATGAAGAGCGAACTCTGCTGCGGACGCCGGTCAATCCGGACCCCAAATTCGTAAAGTGGATCAATCCTGATATCCCCAAGGGAGAAGTGCGGGACATCTCAGTCAATGTAGGAGAGGGCGGGGGAATTTGGGCCATAGACCGCTCGAATGGGCAATTCCTCTGGGCGACTCCCTTTCCGTTTGACGTTCCAAATTTCATTCTTTCAAAGATCGATGGAAAGACCGGCAGAGCCACCATCAATGAGGATCTGATTGTGGGTGCGCCCGGGCAGCGGCGCCTCATCTGCTTCTTCAATACGCGTAGTTACTGGCCAACGGCGTATCATCCGGGCAAGAATTCTTTGTACGTTCCGTACTACGACATTTGCTTGGACCAGACATCTGCGGCGCCCGCGACAGCAACCAGTCCCGCGACACGGGAGCGCCGGGTTGGCGGACGCAGACCAGGAGCCGATCCGGACAATCTGGTCGGCCTCGCCAAGATCAACATGGCGACTGGCGAGATCCAGCGCTTCAGCACCGGGTCGCGCGCCACCAGCACGGGCGCTGTCCTGGCCACTGCGGGCGACCTGGTGTTCTGGGGGGATCTGAATCGCCGGTTCCGCGCCTTTGACGCCGATTCTGGAAAAATTCTCTGGGAACAGATCCTCGGCGGGACCATTTCCGTAAGCACCATCACGTATGCTGTGAACGGCAAGCAGTACATTTCCGTGATCACTGGAGATAATCTGGCGATTCCCGGACTTCTGGGCGACACGAATTTCGCCGGCGTGACGACGCCCGAATTCAAGCCCGCTCGCGGCCACAACGCGATCTACGTATTTGCGCTGCCCTGATACGATTTACTTCGTGCGATCAGGCAGGTATCATTCGCAGTACAGGAGGAGTTTCGTGCGCCAGGATTCACTTCAAGCGTGCAGCAGGCGGCAGGTGCTCCAGGTAATGGGCGCGGGTGCAGCCTGGTTTGCTGCCGGCATCGCTCAAGCGTCCGAGTTGCCAGTCAAGACCAGCGGACTCGAACACATCGGAATGCAGGTGCCGGATCAGGAAGCCGCCGCGAAATTTTACGGGCGGATTTTCGACCCGCAACTTTTCCAGGAAAAAGATCCGCCGCCGCGTTTCTATGTCAAGATCGGCATTTCGTATATCGCGTTCGGCGGACTGCCGGCCAACGTCACAACCCCGCGGATTGACCACTTCTGCGCTGTGATTCAGGACTATAAAGCGCAGGAGATGCGGAAAAGCCTGGATGAAGCCGGGGTTCCCATGACCGGCCAGGGAGGCTTGGGCATGGCGGCGGATCCCGACGGCCTTCGTCTGCAATTTCTGGGCGTTCCCGCGGGATTGGCGCGAACCATCATTCCTTCTTCGCGGATCTCGCAGGATGAGCCCGCGGTGCAGGCCGTTGGATTCGATCACATCATGCTGGCGGTGTCCGATTTGGACAAGTCGGCTGCGCATTACCGCAAGGTTTTCGGCATGGAAGTAGCGCGAAGCAAGAAACCCGATAGGATTTGGTTCGCGGCTGCAAAGACTCGCCTTGGTCTGGAAACCGCGGCAGCCGGAAAGATGCCCGGCGTCGATCACGTTTGCATCAAGGTGGCGGGCTTTGATCGGCGGACCATAACGGATAAACTCAAGAAGCTAGGTGCGGAAATTGCTCCGAATAACGACGAGGACTTGTTGCGGTTCAAGGATCCGAACGGGCTTTTGATGGAGCTGAGATCGGGAGCTTGAGCATGCGATTTACGTGTGCATTGCTGTCAGCGTTTTTGTTGCCGGTCGCCGGCTTCGGAGCGGATGCCCGGCTCGCCGAAGCCGCGATGCGCGAAGACCAGGCGGCAGTGCAGGCGTTGTTGCGGCAAAAGGCGGACGTGAACGCGACCCTGCCGGACGGCACGACGGCGCTGCACTGGGCGGCTCAGGCCGACGATCTGGAAACGGTCGGATTGCTGATCCAGGCCGGCGCAAGTGTACAGGCCAAGGATCGCTACGGCTTCACTCCCTTATACTTCGCTGCGACCAACGGAAACGCGGCTGTGATTCGGAAGCTGCTGGAGGCCGGCGCGGACCCGAATGCGGCCGACGCGAGCGGCGAGACGGCGCTAATGACCGCAACGCGCAGCGGTGAAGCCGATGCGCTGAAAGCCCTGCTGCAGAATAACGCGAACGTGAACCTCAAAGATGCTGTCACCCAGCAGACGGCGCTGATGTGGGCGGTACGGTCGAATTCTTCCAGTGCCGTTCAACTTCTGCTCGAATATGGAGCCGAAGTCAATGCCCGGACCAGGACAGGCAAGGCTCCCGCGGCGCGGCCACCCGGAGCAGGCGGAGGATCGCATGGCGTAGGCATTGTTCGAAGCGGCTGGCCCGAACAGGGCTTTCAGCCTGAGACTCCGGGAGGCATGTCGCCGCTGCTCTACGCAGCACGGGACGGCCGAGCCGACCTCGCACGCATGCTGGTAGCGTCAAGAGCGGACGTGCAGCAGGCGGATGTAAACGGAATCACCCCGCTGTTGATGGCGATCACCAACAATCATCTGGACGTCGCCAAATTCCTCCTGGAAAAGGGCGCCAGTCCGAAGGTGGCCGACTGGTGGGGCCGTACGCCGCTGTTTGCCGCGGTTGAGATCCGAAATCGCGATTATGGCCGTAACAATGAGCACGAGATCGACCGTCCGGCTGCGCTCGAATTGATCAATATGTTGCTGGATCGCGGCGCAGATGTGAATGCACGGACCAAGGAAGTCCCGCCGATCCGCCGTTTCATTACCCCGCTAGGTGATTTGTCGTGGGTCGATTTCACCGGACAAACGCCGTTCTTGCGGGCGGCCCTGGCGGGAGATATCACGCTGATGCGCTTGCTGCTCCAGAAGGGCGCCGATCCGAACATTCCGACCTTAGCCGGCACCACCGCGCTGATGGCGGCCGCGGGCGTGAACTGGATGGGCGGACAGACCTATACCGAGTCCAAGGAAGCCTTGATGCAAGCGGTCCAGTTGTGCCTCGACAAGGGTGCGGACGTAAACGCGAAGAATTCCATGGGCGTGACGGCGGTCATAGGAGCAGCCAATCGCGGATCGGACGACATCCTGGAGTTTCTGGTCAAGAAGGGCGCCCGGCTCGACGTCCACGATAAAGAAGGCCGGACCCCGCTGGTGTGGGCGGAAGGTGTTTTCCTCGCCACCAATGCACCGGAAGCCAAGCCGTCCACGATCGCGCTGATCAAGAGGCTGATGGCTCAATGAATCGAGGAGGCGCGATTCTTGGAGTCTTGGGGCTGGCAGTCATAGCCGGGTTCCAGCAGATCGCGCGTCCGCAGAACGTATCGCCTGATCGCGCCCTGCTGAATCAATACTGCATCGGCTGCCATAACGAAAAGCTCAAGACTGCCGGCTTGATGCTCGACAAGCTGGATCTGACGCATCCGGACCAGGATCCGGAAGAGTGGGAAAAGGTTGTCCGCAAGCTGCGCGCTGGAATGATGCCGCCCGCAGGCATGCCCCGGCCGGATCGTGCGACGCTGGATGCCTGGACGGGCCGGCTCGAAACGGAGCTGGATCGCGCGGCGGCGGCGAAACCCAATCCCGGAAGTACCGGCTTGCATCGGCTCAACCGCACCGAATATACCAACGCGATTCGCGACCTGCTGGCGATCGACGTAGACGGATCTACCGTTCTCCCCGCCGACGATTCGAGCGAGGGATTCGACAACATCGCCGATGCGCTGGCGGTCTCGCCCGCTCTGATCGAGCGATACGTGGCTGCGGCCGGAAAAATCAGCCGTCTGGCCGTGGGGAACATGCTGATCACACCCTCCACCGTGACGTATCGAGTGCCTGCGGATCTTTCGCAGTCGGAACACGTCGAAGGTTTGCCTCTCGGCACGCGAGGCGGAATGCTGTTCCGTCACACGTTTCCGCTGGATGCCGAGTACACGATCAAGGTTCGCGCCAGGTCGGCCGGCATCGGCGTAGGTGGCGTGGGACCTTCGGGCGAAGAGCTGGAACTGGTTTTGAACGGCGAACGCGTCAAGTTGGCGACGGCCGGCACCGTAGACGCGCGGATTCCGGTGAAGGCCGGCCCGCAGGACATCGGCGCAGCCTACGTTCGGAAGAGTCCCCCCGGAGCTAACGACATCTGGCAGGTCTTCGCGGGTAATTCCAGCGTGAGCAGTATTGCGATTACCGGGCCGCTCAACCCCACGGGTCCGGGAGACACTCCCAGCCGGCGCAGAATTTTCGTTTGCCGTCCGAATTCCGAAGCGGAAGAAGCGCCGTGCGCCAAGAAGATTCTCTCGACCCTGGCGTTGCGCGCATACCGCCAGCCGCCCTCGGGTGCGGATTTGGATACGCTCCTTGGTTTTTATCAGGCTGGACGAAAGAGCGGCAGTTTCGATACTGGTATCGAACAAGCTTTGGCTCGCGTCCTGGTCGATCCGCGCTTTGTTTTCCGCTTCGAGCGGGATCCATCCGGGACTCCCACAGGCACAGCGTATCGCGTCAGCGATTTGGAACTTGCTTCGCGCTTGTCGTTCTTCCTGTGGAGCAGCATTCCCGACGAAGAGCTCCTGGACCTGGCGGTCCACGGTCGGCTTCATGATCCTGCTGTACTCGAAAAACAGACGCTGCGGATGCTGGCGGATCCGCGCTCAGAAGCGTTAGTGACCAATTTCGGCGGCCAGTGGCTGTACCTGCGTGAATTGAAGAGCGCGCGTCCCGAGGCCCGCGGATTCAACGATAACCTGCGGCAGGCGTTCCGCCGCGAGACCGAGTTGCTGCTTGAAAGCATCCTGCGCGAGGACCGTAGCGTGGTGGATCTGCTCAATGCGGACTACACCTACGTGAACGAGGCCTTGGCCCGCCACTATGGGATTCCGGGTATCAAAGGCAGCCGCTTCAAACGAGTCATGCTCACGGATGACTCACGCCGCGGCTTACTGGGCCAGTCCAGTTTCCTGCTGGTGACGTCGGTGGCCAACCGGACGTCTCCGGTCGCGCGCGGCAAATGGGTTTTGGAAAACCTGCTGGGCACGCCCGCTCCGTTGCCTCCGCCTAACGTGCCTCCGTTGAAGGAGAACGAGGGTGTGCAGCAACCCACTTCGGTCCGCCAGAGGATGGAAGAGCATCGCAACAATCCGGCGTGCGCCGCGTGCCACAAAATCATGGACCCGATCGGCTTTTCGCTGGAAACTTTCGACCTGATTGGGACGTCGCGGACCACCGATGGGAACGCCAGGATCGATGCCACTGGTGAATTGGTGGATGGAACGAAACTCGACGGCCCGGCTAGTTTGCGGAGGGCGCTCCTCAGCCGTTCGGATGTGTTTGTCCGCACCATGACCGAGAAGCTTCTGACGTACGGGACGGGACGGGCGCTGAAGTATTACGACATGCCCGTGGTGCGTTCGATAGCTCGGGAGGCTTCGCGAAACGACAACCACTTTTCATCGCTGATTCTCGGAATTGTAAAGAGCGATCCTTTTCAGATGAGAGTGAAAGCAGGAGACAACTGATGGCCTTCATAACCAGAAAATATCTTTCGCGCCGAACCTTGCTCCGCGGCATGGGAGTTTCCGTCGCGCTGCCGCTGCTCGATTCGATGGTGCCGGCTCAGACGCCGCTGGCGAAGACCGCTGCGAATTCCAAGAGCCGGTTGAGCTGTATCTACGTGCCGCATGGCGCCATCATGGACAAATGGACCCCCACCGCCGAAGGCCAGGGTTTCCAGTTTACCGAGATCCTTGCGCCCCTGGAGAAATTGCGGGATCGCGTTTCGATCGTCTCCAATCTGGCCCATCCGGCCGCAGGAGGCATAGGCTCCGACGCCGGCGCGGACCATGCGCGGTCGGCCGCGGTATTTCTCAGCGGCGTTCATCCCGAGCAGGGCTCGATCCATGTCGGGACCACGGTTGATCAGGTCGCGGCGCAACGCATCGGACAGGACACCCCGCTGCCGTCGATCGAACTATCGATTGAAGAAGTCGCTCTAAGCTGCGGTTCCGGGTACGCCTGCGCCTACTCGAATACGATTTCCTGGAAGACGCCCACCACGCCTCTTCCCATGGAGAACAATCCCCAGGTGGTGTTCGAAAAACTATTTGGCGATGGCAGCAACAACGCCGACCGGCTCGCTCGCAAGCAGCAGAGCCGCAGCCTGCTCGATTCGGTCATGGACCAAGTAGCTTCTTTACAGCGGGAACTCCCGGCTTCAGACCGCACTAAGTTGGGTGAGTATCTGGACGACGTCAGGGAGATTGAGCGGCGTATTCAGAAAGCCGAAAATCAGATTCCAGCCGACCTGAAGCTGCCCGAAGCGCCGGTAGGCGTGCCGGAATCCTTCGACGAGCATTTCAGGATCATGTTCG
>Ga0105240_10014519_pt1 | contig 10752 bp, 8 predicted proteins | sample KBSC54metaG_FD_80426 | JGI IMG/M metagenome (GOLD analysis project Ga0105240, IMG submission 80426) | Corn rhizosphere microbial communities from Kellogg Biological Station, Michigan, USA - KBS C5-4 metaG | ecosystem: Host-associated > Plants > Roots > Rhizosphere > Soil | place: Michigan, USA...
ATGGCTATTTGCTTTTAAGTTATTTAACTCGGCTAACTCAGCTAGGCTAATTTTTGATTTCGTTGCAATACTCGATAAAGTATCACCGCGCTGTATTTTATAGCCTTCTGTTTTATAAGAAATATTAGCAGCAGCCTTCTCAGATTTACTAGAAGTTTTAGTTTCAGCAACTTCATCTACAGAAATATCTTGTGTAGGCACATTAATTTTTTGGCCAACCATCAAGTTACTACCAGCCGATAAACCTGGCGTTAATTCAGCAAGTTCCTGATTCGAGAGCGCATAACGATCTGCAATTAATTTAAGGTATTCACCGCGCTTCACAGTATAACTTTTCGTTGCTATACGCTTTGCATTTGCTTGAACTACTTTCGGCTCGACTTTAGCACTTGAGCGACTATTCTTTGGCTCTTTTAACAGTAATTTTTGCCCAACAAATAGACCATCCGTTACTGATAAATCGTTATATTCAGCCAATTGTCTTACTGACAAATTAAACTGATTAGCAACACCACTTAAACTGTCGTTAGCTTCAACTACATATACATCTGGTTTAGCTGTACTTTTAGAAGTAGTTTGAGTTTCTTGTGGTTTAGCATCATAGAGGTAAAGTGTTGAACCCACATATAACGTCTTTTCAGGATCAATCTGGTTCCACTTAGCAACATCGCGCCAGTTTACGCCGTTTTTCATTGCAATAACGGCCAACGTATCACCCGGTAAAACAGTATAGGTACTACGCTTACCTTTAGGCTGTACAACCACTACATCAGTATCAGTCTTGATGTAAGGTTTGTCTTTATTACGTTGTCCGTCCTCAGAGTTCGCTACGGTCACGTCTTCAGCTAAAGTTTTTGGATAAGCAAAACCTCTACTGACCTCTTTACCTTGTTGCTCTGCAACTGACTGGCTCGTCTGAATTGCGGTTAACCTAATTTTGCCATCATACGGATCGACAATTTCGGTTCCTTTAGGCGCGATTGCTTTTAATTCAGCAACGACTTGATCTTTTTCAGCTTGTGTTGGTTGCGGCTCTAAAGCTTGTTGAACTGTTTCTTTCTCACCTTCAGCTCGTACTGCCGCTAAAATCTTCTCACGCTCTGCAGCTGAAATTGGTGGCTCCATCTTAACAGGCTTCGTAATGTTAGCTGCATTAGTCACAGCTACAGGAATACGCGGCGCACTTGGTACATCCGCTGATGCTGCAAAGGCAGCTAACGCATCTGAACCACGTGGTGTAGATTTTGAAATCGTTGAAGTATTCTTCACTGGTGAAGAAGGTTTAACTGGCTGAACTTGTGTTGTTGGTGTTGTTCTTGTTGTCACTGTAGTAGAAGGACTAACAGTTGTCGGTGTAGACGGTGAAGTTGCATTCGCCCACCAACCTGAGCTACCACCCGTTTTTTTCCCTTTTAATTTATTATCAATTGAAGGACTTAAATCTGCTGGAATCAAAATACGCATTGGACTCGCAGGGTCTACTGCTTCACCACGATATCCCGGGTTCAATGCGTAAAGTTCTGCACGGCTTAATCCTGCTGTAGAAGCAATTTCATTTAACGTTAAAGGTGCAGATAAAGTCACCTCACGGAAATGGGGTCTATTTGCAATAGGCGGTAGTTCTACACCATAAGCCTTTGGATTTTTAATAATTTGAGCAACAGCTAAGAAACGTGGAACATAGTTCATTGTTTCTTGAGGTAATTTTAATGACCAATAATCAGTTGGCAAACCAGCAGCTTGGTTGCGGTTAATCGCCTGCTGAATACGTCCAGGGCCAGCATTATAGGCTGCTAATGCAAGTTCCCAAGAACCAAATTGGTTATAGAGACTTCCTAAAAACTCATAAGCTGCGCGAGTCGATTCAACCACATCTCGGCGCCCATCATACATACCAGTTTGCTTTAAGCCATAAATACGGCCAGTACTTGGAATAAACTGCCAAAGGCCCGCTGCTGCTGCACTACTTGTTGCAGCAGGATCATAAGAACTTTCAATTACCGGTAACAATGCAAGTTCTGTCGGTAGTCCACGGCGTTCAGCTTCTTTCACAGTATGGTACAAATAACGACTGGCACGAGCACTCAAGCGATCAAGGTAAGGCTGACGAGAAATAAACCAGCTACGCTGAGCTTCAATACGTGAATCCCAATGATTCAAGTCCATTTTGAAACCAACAGACATACGCTTCCAGACATCACCATGCTTCAAAATAAGCAGACGATCGCCTTCTACAGCGCGCATATCGGTTGCTGAGAGTAAGTCTTCCAAAGAGTCAAGACTACTCGCATCTAAATAACCTGCACCACTGACCTGTTTCGATTTTGAGGTTTTTGCAGATTGCGGAGTCGATGAACAGCCTGTTGTAATACCCAACGCAGCTAAAGCAGAGCTAAGTACGGTAATTTTGAACAATGATGCCGCAGATGGCTGCCACACAAATGTGGTTGGTTTATACATAAAAACTTCCAAACAACTCGCGTAATATTTTTTGGGGTCTGGCCACAAACCCTAGGTCTTCGATGCCATTGTAGTAAAGCGTGCAAGATAGACAAGGCAATAATTTGATGTCATTTGCATGGAAATGTTACAAGAAATTAAAAAAACCTTGCTTTGTAACGATGGAACCGAACTTTTTGCGTATACAATACACCATATTCAGTTCTTTTTCTTTTAGTTTAGGTTTCGATTTATGTCTCAAACAATCACACTGTATGTTGATGGTGCATGTCGTGGCAATCCGGGTTTAGGTGGTTGGGGCGCATATGTCATTACAGAGCAGGGTGAGCATAAATTATTTGGCGGTGAACCTGAGACAACCAATAACCGCATGGAGCTTACTGCTGCGATTGAAGGCGTTTCATTTTGCCCACCCGATGCTCACTTAATTATCTGGACAGATTCAAATTATGTGAAGCAAGGCATTACTGAATGGATTCATGGCTGGAAAAAGAAAAATTGGAAAGATGTTAAAAATCCTGACCTTTGGCAAAAATTAGATGCTGTATGTGCAGGTAGAAATATTGAGTGGAACTGGATTAAAGGCCATGCTGGACATGCAGGCAACGAAATGGCTGATGAGCTTGCAAATATCGGAGCCGATCAAACCGCACTGCAAAAAAAAACAGTTCAAGCGACTGCCCTGCAAGATATAAAAAAGCCTGAAGAGGATTGGTTGCTTGATGACCCTTTTGGGTTTGATATGGCAGAAGTAACCGAAGAAGATAATATTGATCTTGAACAGCCCGAAGAAGTTGAGATGATTATTGTGGAAGAAGAAGTTATTGAAGTTGAAGCTGCTGAGCCAGAAAGTAAGCAACCCGTTAATAATATTCATCCTCAAATTGTTGTGACTGAAGCCAAATTACAATTACAAGGGCCTCGACAACTGATTCTCGATACGGAAACCACTGGTTTTTATTTCCAAGATGGCGACCGAATTATTGAGGTGGGCGCTATTGAAATGATTAACCGGAAACTTACCGGTAGCTCAATTCATATTTATATTAACCCGCAAAAACCAGTGGGTGACTCAGAAAATATCCATGGTATCAGTGATAATTTCTTAAAAGATAAACCGCTCTATGCAGAAATTGCTGACACGCTCTTTGATTATTTAAAAGGCGCAGAGATTATTGCCCATAACGCAACCTTCGATATGAACTTCCTTGATATGGAGTTTAGACGCGCTGGTCTTCCCGCGCTTTCCGAAGTATGTGAGGTAACAGATACGTTAGCTTTAGCAAAAAGCAAACATCCGGGACAAAAAAACTCGCTTGATGCTCTTGTAAGACGTTATGAAATTCCGGCACGTGACCGTACTTTCCACGGCGCATTACTCGATGCTGAAATTCTTTCAGACGTTTACCTAGCAATGACAGGTGGACAGGTTTCTTTTGATATAGATGCCTTATCCCAAAGTGAAAATAGCCAGAACACAACAAATAAAACTAGGATTCAAATTGACCTACCAGTTATTTACCCTTCTGAAGAAGAGCTAAATACACATGAGACTTGGGTCAAAGAATTTGAGAAAAAACATGGAGAACCTTGCCTTTTTGCAAAATAAATTTTTGATTCTTTAGCGTTTTTAGCTTTTCCCCTTTGTAAGTTAAGTTATATTAGTCACATAGATTTTTAGCTCAAATTACCGAGCACTACGAATATAACAATTGATTTTTTTTCAAAGGGGAACGTTTATGTCTGAGCATACTTCGATTCATTTCGATCCAACAGCTTTACTCATCATCAAACATGAAATTGATCGCTCAATAAAACTGGTTGAAGGTGCAGTAAGCACTTTAATTGAAGAACAAACGCTCCCTTTTGGTATTGATGATGCATTAGAACAATTTAAGCAATGCACTCAAGTCCTACGTTTAATTGATATCCCCTATCTTGCAAAAATCACTCAATATTCAACTGAGCTGATGCAAAAAATTATTGCGAAACCAACGCAAATTAATACCGACGATGTCGTTGCGCTGAGTGAAGGCACGACCATGGTAAAGCGATATATTGAGTTTATCTGCTTGCGTGAATTACAAGTCCCTCAGTTTCTTCTTAATACCTTAAATAATTTAGAATTAGCTTTAAATAAACCACTAACGTCTTCTGGACAAGCGATTGCTCCTTTACTTGCAAATGCTTCGCTTGAACTTCCATTCCCAGAAGTATTCATTAACGAAAAAACTCAGTTTATTCATCAACTCTATAAACTATCTCTGCATCAATTTTTAAATAAAACAGAAGCCACTCATCATTATCAAGCTTTTAAACTGATCGGTACCTATTTGGTCAGCATGGCAAAACACCAGCCAAGCCAACAATATTGGCAACTCGTAAATTATGCTTTCGACCATATTGATAACCTGCTTTTAAATGATTCACGCCTACGTGTACTCATTAATATTGAAAGTTATATTGGTCAGTTCTTAGCAACGCCGGAAAGTTTCAAGCCTGATTTACCTGCACTTGCAGATATTTTAAGTATAGTTATCGCTCAGGAAGATGAGGTTGCTCACCATATTCGCAACCAACTGCATATTGGCGATGAAACACCGACAGATACGCAACTACTGGTTTTAAGCCGCCATCTTTTTGGTCCTGATTTCGACACCATGCACGCAGTCAGCCAATTAATTTTGAGCGAGATGAACAAAGTGCGTAACGATATTGAATATAACTATCAAAATATGTCGACTGAAAAAGCGCAACAATTGCAAACGAATCTTTTACAGCTCGCATATACATTCAAACTACTTAACCTTGATGAAGCCTCAGTTGAGCTTTCTCAACAAGCGAGTAGTTTAAGTCAGCTCAATATATTAAGTAATGAAAACTATGCACAGCAGCTTATGGATAGCATTTTGTCTGCCATGAACTCAATTGGTATTTTGGTCCGCCAATATACGTCTAGTCGCTTACAACTTAACGTGAATAATACGAATATTTCCTTAGATCGTCTTGATGAAGCACATCAAGCCTTACTCACCGAGACAAAAAATTTAATTGATTTTATTTGTCAGAGTCTTACGTTATATGCAAATGATTCAACACAGAATATTGAAGCAATTGCAGGTTCACTAAAAGAACTAGCGGGTGCGGCCGAATTTCTCGGAAGTACCATTCAACAGGATGCCTTACTTCAAACAGCTCAATTTGTTCAACAACAACTTGAACAAAACCAGCCTTTTAATACAGACCAAATTCACTGTATTTTTAACGTATTAGCGGGCCTTGACATGTTGGTTGACAATTTAAAAAATAAACAACCTGTTCTACAATCCATGTTTAATGTAGCATTGTCGAGTAGTCAACAACTTCAAGAAAAGGCAGCTTAATGTCTGAATTATCACTTGCTTATATTTTTCATCATCAACAATTACTGGTTGATCAAAACCTTCAACTACCCAAAGTCGAAAAGTTAGCAAGTGATTTACTTTTCACTCATGATGAGCAGGTCATTGCACGTGACTTGCTTGCTGAGGAACCCATTCCCGAAGGCTTACAACTGGTTCCAATTCGTCAACTCATTACAAGTTGGTCGAAAGAACAGTTCTTGCAAGCAAGCCGCGCTGTACAATTACTTGAATGGCGACGCAATCATAAGTTTTGTAGTCACTGCGGACACCCAACAGAAGTTCATCCAACTGAATATGCAATGGTGTGTCCTTCTTGTCGCTATCACCAATACCCTCGTGTAAACCCGTGCATTATTACGGTCATTACTCGAGGTGATGATGAAATCTTGCTGGCGAAGTCAGTCCACAATAAAACCAATATGTATGGTTTGATTGCAGGTTTTGTCGAGGTCGGTGAAACGCTTGAAGAAGCTGTACAACGTGAAGCTTTTGAAGAAGTAGGCCTAAGACTCAAAAATGTTCAATATATGTCAAGTCAGCCTTGGCCTTTCCCAAGTAACCTGATGGTTGCTTTTAGAGCAGAATATGAGTCTGGTGAAATTAAGCTACAAGAAGAAGAAATTGCAGATGCACAATTCTTCAAAATTGATCAATTACCTGAAATTCCATTTAAAGGTAGTATTGCTCATTCAATGATTATGCAGATTACCCAAGCAGGGTAATTTGCCGTGTTTTAAGCGATATTCTCGCTTAAAACACTTCTTCAAGAAAATGTAAGATCGTTCTTTTAGTTCTGAAATAATGACTAATAAAACTAGAAAGGCTAGCCAAAATTGTAATATGTCCAGTTTTAGGAATCACGGCGATATGGCTGTGATTACCCTTCTCTCTAAGCGCTTGATCCATATCTAAAGTATTGTGTTTTTTCACAATCTGATCATTTTCAGCCATTAAAAGATAATGTTTAATATTATTTTGATTGACGAAATAATATGGCATGACTTCTTTATAAGAGATGCCTTGATCAAACGCATCTTCGGCCAGTGGGTCACCCTTATAGTCAAAATGATAAGGCCCAGCTAAACCGATTATTGCCTTAATTTTCCCTAGACACTCAATTTTAGTTGAATCAGGGTGATAAACAGCAGACATGACATTAAATGCGCCTGCTGAATGCCCCATAAGTACAATATTTTCTGTAGAGATTTCTAGCTTGTCTTGGTTTTGATGCAAATAATTCAATGCCTGAGTCAGGTCATCAACAAAACTTGGGAAAATATTTTTAGGTGCTAACTGATAGTTAATCACAGCAACGTCATAGCCTTCTTTGGCAAAGGTCTCACCAATAAAAAGGTAATCTCGTTTATTACCATGTTGCCACGCCCCACCATGCACAAACACGATAAGAGGCTGATGAGATAGTTTTTTAGCAGATTTATAAATATCCAAACGGTGCCGAGGCTTTAGCCCATAACGAACATTTGGAACCTGTTCAAAACCATCTTTTGGCGTAAAACGGTTTAAAGCAAAACTCCCCAAATCATACAGGCGGAACTCTTTATAGAGAGTTCGCGCCTGTTCAATTTTGCTTTGTAGTTGTTCAATCAGATTCATATATTACTGTGCAGTCGAAGCAGGATCTGTTTGGTCAGGATCAATTGCAACAGGTGTTTGAACTGTTGGCTGAGCAATGACGTTATTAATAATTGGTGTAGTCGTTGTGCTACCAGTACTCGCTGCTGGAGCAGGCGCCAAATCAACATTATCAATGAGCGTCACAATTTTGGTCACGTTACCAACATTTTGAAGCACATTATTTAAATCATTAATTTCAGCGGTATTTAAACGGCCCATCACATATAAAACACCATCTTCAGTATGGACAAGTACTTTACTGTCCGATACAACTGGCGCTTTCATTAAAAGAGCACGTGTATTTGCTGTTACACCCGCATCTTGCATGATGGTGTTATAGCTAACTTTGTTACCCACCGTAATATAGTTATGTACGGCTTTCACATCACTCATGGCTTTAAGATTGTCTTCTGCCAATTGTTTCAAGTACGGGTCTGGCACTTGGCCAGTTAATAAAACTGTACTGTGGAAGCTTTCAATATTAATACGTGACTGCTTGAAACGTTGATCAAGTTTATAAATGTTGATATTCGCTGTACGTTTAATTGAAGAGTCAATGAATACTTGGCCTAGACTGCGGACACCGCTATCTGTGCCCACTGGAGCTGTGCCTGTTCCACCAGAAATAAAACTTGCGCAACCTGATAAACTTGCGACACAAAGCATTGTTACAGCAATACGGTTTAACACTCCACCAGACTCCTATCAATTTCTTGGCTTGATCATAAAGCATCAGACTTAAATTTGCTCAAAAGAGTAATGAACTCTTAATCCAAAGTAAATGCATTTTCGATCCATTGCAGATCATAATGGAATTTTGAAAAGTCATGCTGTACTGTTTTTGCAATTTTCTGTGGAAAATCAAAACAAATCACATCAAAACGACAATAAAAATCCTGATAAGATGGATAGCGCTGTAAAAAACGCATCGCAGTTTTGATAATTTTCTTCTGTTTTGTCCACGTTACCATTTCACAAGCTTGTCCATAATTTCCTATAGTGCGTGCTTTTACTTCAACAAAAACTAACTCTTGCCCTCTTTTGACGATTAAATCAACTTCGCCACGGCGTGAATGATAATTACTTGTGACCCATACATAGTTTTGTGCTTGTAAAAGGTTTAAAGCAGTTTGCTCTGCCCATTTCCCCAACTGTTGCGCCAATAACATTTTTAATTTCCCCAATGAAAAGCATCTCTAGATGTTTTTATAAATAAGTTATTTTCTTAAATTCATCTGACATATCAGATCCAAATCGAACAAATGAAAATCAGATCATTTTCGAAAAGCTCAAGCTAGCAGACATTGTTCACGCCCAAATCATAATTTCGGGTAAACTACCCGATTAAAATTGTTTATCTGTACGGAGTAAAACCAAATGAGTGCTCAGTTATTTGTTGTAGCCACCCCAATCGGGCACTTAGATGATATGACTTTCCGTGCAATTGATATTTTAAAATCAGTTTCTATTGTAGCTGCCGAAGATACTCGCCAATCAGCACAATTATTTAAGCACTATAATATATCGACTCAACTTACTGCATGTCATGATCACAATGAAAGCAATAAAATTGAGCAGTTAGTCCAAAAATTACTTGCGGGCGATAGCATTGCTTTAATTAGTGATGCAGGTACACCGCTCATCAGTGACCCAGGCTTTAAATTAGTCCGTGCTGCTCAAGAGAACGGTATTAAAGTTGTTCCAGTGCCAGGTGCATGTGCTGCTATTGCTGCCTTAAGCGCGGTAGGTTTACCAAGTGACCGTTTTAGCTTTGAAGGATTTTTACCATCTAGAGCTTCACAACGTATTTCTCAATTAGAAAAACTTAAAAATGAAACCCAAACCTTAATTTTCTATGAGGCACCTCATCGTATTTTAGAGTCTATTAAAGATATGGCTCAGGTATTTGGTGAAGACCGTCCTGTAGGATTTGCACGTGAAATTACCAAAACCTTTGAAACCATCAAAAAAATGACCTTAAAAGATTTGGTCAGTTTTATTGAAAATGACCACAACCAAGAAAAAGGTGAAATTGTAGTGGTTGTGGGTGGTGCAGCTGCAAAAACAGATCTAGAACAAGAAAAACTAGATGAACTTTTAAAGCGTTTACTTCAAGACTTATCTGTTAAAGCAGCATCTCAACTTGCTGCCGATTTAACAGGAATTAAGAAGAAAGTCGCTTATCAACGTGCGCTCGAGTTAACACAATCTTAATTTTTGATTAGGTATGGTGATGACACAGACTCTTTGTTATCACCATCTGTTAATTTTGCATAATAAAATATAAGAATAAGAGTATTAATATGACTCAACAAATGGGCAAACTTGGCCCCCATGAAGGACAAGAGCTAGAATTATTACTTTCAGGCGAGAAATCTATCGCTCTATTTTACGATCTATTACCTGTCAGTTTCTTAAAGCATCTCGAACAAGGTACTTTATCAATGCTGAGTAAAGATATTGAAACTTCTCTGCCTTTACCCTTTTCAATTATGCTGATCTATAAAGATGCAGCTTTAGCAGATTTAAATGAACTCATGATATGTATTGAAACTTTATTTAAAGAAACTAATTTTGAAAAATGCATAGAGCTTGAACGAAGAATTGGACAACTTTTAGGTTACTCAGCGCAAGATATAGAGTTTTATATTCAGCATATTTCCAATCGCCATTTAAAGAGAAACCTCTAAAACTATCTCAATATGTGTTTTGCTGACTCGACAATAGTTTCCGTCAGTGCATCCAACTGTTTAGACTGCCTTTTCCAATGGTGCCAATATAACGGAATGTCGAGCCCAGCCTCAGGTATAACATCCACTAAAGTTCCATTGCTTAGTAAAGATTGAACCTGAAGTTCAGGCACCATGCCATATCCCAAACCTAATTGGATTGCTTTCACAAACGCATCTGTAGCAGGAATAAAACTATAAGGATAGCTCTGCAAAGGCAAACCATAATATTTCAGTAATACCTCTGAATGCATAAGATCTTTATGGTTAAAAATTACAGCTGGTGCACTTCTTAAAGTTTCTCGGTTTACGCCATGTTTAAACCAGTCAGCTGCAAATGCATCAGAAGCCAACATTTTATAACGCATTTTCCCGAGTGGTTGAGCTAAACAGCCTGACATGACCTGTTCTTCTGCAGAGATACATGCGTTGACTTGTCCTGTTTCTAATAAAGTATGCGTATGCGATTGATCATCAATTTTTAGTTCTAAGACTATTTTTTCTTTAAAAAGTGTTTGCTGAAT
>Ga0105240_10014520_pt1 | contig 10752 bp, 10 predicted proteins | sample KBSC54metaG_FD_80426 | JGI IMG/M metagenome (GOLD analysis project Ga0105240, IMG submission 80426) | Corn rhizosphere microbial communities from Kellogg Biological Station, Michigan, USA - KBS C5-4 metaG | ecosystem: Host-associated > Plants > Roots > Rhizosphere > Soil | place: Michigan, USA...
GCTCGTGTCGACGGTCTGGATCGTGAAGCCGGGGACCTGCGAGAGCATGTCGTAGGCGGTCTTCGGCGCGAAGCGCGTAAAATCTGCCGGCGTGTAGACGCGCTTCTCCGCGGCCGCGGGCTTGGCTACCGGTGGAGAAGCCGCGGCCGATCCGCCGGGCGCGGTCGACTGGGCCAGCGCTTGAGTGGAAACGACGAAGGCGGCGCCCGCCAGAAGCCAGGAACGTCGAAACACGCGCATCAATTCACTCCCCTGTCGTCGCCGCACGAGCTTGTGCTACATTTGTAGCGTGCTACAATTGTAGCGTCGATGCAAGTAGTATTTCGATGAACCGACCGACGGATGCGGCCAGCTGTGATAGTTCTATAACACAGCATGCCGCCATGCAAGTGCCCGTGCCGCCTTGCCACGCGGTTATCGATCGCTAACGGATTGCGCATGGCTGACCCGATCGATCCGGTTTCGCTGGCCCGGGCGCTGATCCGCTGCGACAGCGTCACGCCTGCGCGCGGAGAAGTGTTCGATGTGCTGGAAGCGGCGCTCAAGCCGCTCGGCTTTACCGTCCACCGGTGGGTGATGGGCGAGCCGCCGGACGGCCCGACGGAGAATATGGTCGCGATTCGCGGACAGGGTTCACCGCACTTCGGCTTTGCCGGTCACCTCGACGTCGTCCCCGCCGGCGAAGGCTGGAGCGGCGATCCGTTCGCCGCCGAAGTGCACGATGGAATCCTCGTCGGCCGCGGCGCCAACGACATGAAAAGCGCGATCGCCGCTTATGTCTCGGCGATTTCGCGCGTCGAGCAGGGCGCGGGCACGCTGTCGCTCCTCATCACGGGCGACGAGGAAGGCTATTCCGTCTACGGCACACCGCGGATCATCGATTGGCTCAACGAGCGCGAGATCCGCCCTGACATGATCCTGATCGGCGAGCCGACGTCGGTCAGCCGCCTCGGCGACACGGTGAAGATCGGCCGCCGCGGTTCGGTCAACATGTGGATCGAGGTCCCGGGCGTGCAGGGTCACGTCGCCTACCCGGAGCGCGGCAAGAACCCCGTCCCTCCCCTCGCGCGGGTCATCGCCGCACTGGATTCGATCCACCTCGACGACGGCACCGACCAGTTCCCGCCCTCGAACCTCGAGTTCACCTCGGTCACAACGCCGACCAACGCCAGCAATGTGATCCCCGGAAGCGCCACCGCCCTGCTCAACATCCGCTTCAACAATCTCCAGCGCGGGGCCGACCTGGTGAAGCTGGTCGAGGAGATCGCCGAGCGCGAGGCGCCGGGCGCGACGGTCCGGGCCCGCATTTCGGGCGAAGCCTTCCTCACTCCGCCGGGGCAGCTTTACGACGTGGTCGTTCAGGCGATCGAGGAAGAGACCGGTCTCACGCCCGATCTGTCGACCACCGGCGGGACGTCCGACGGGCGGTTCCTCATCAAGCTCTGCCCGACAGTCGATTTCGGCCTTCCCAACGCGACCATGCACAAGGTCGGAGAATGCGCCGCCATCGAGGACATCCACGCGCTGTCGCGGATTTACGAGCGAATCGTGCGCAAGGTGCTCGGGTAAGCGCGAATATCTTCGTCGAGGAAAGTACACTCGATGAGCTGATCCAGAATGTATCGTCACGGAGGGACCTCATGCTTACAGCTCTTATTGCAGCGGCAGCCGCGCCGGTTCCCGCGCAAGCGAACGCCTACAGCTGCACGGCGGTTGGGTCGCACAACAAAGAGACGCTGCAGGAGATTTGCCGGCTGGAACGCGCCTGGTCCCAGTCAGTGGCAAGTGGCGACGCCACGGGTCCGAAGCGCGCTCTTGCAGACGATTACGTCGGACTCGGCTCGAGCGGCAGGCGAATGAACAAGGCTGAAATGTCCGCCCAGCCCCCTCGAACGTCCCAGTTCATTGCTTTTTCCGACAATGACTACGTTCACGTCCGCTTTTTTGGGAACGTCGCAGTCAACCAGGGACAGGATACCATTCGGACGAAAGACGGGCACACATCGCATCTGCTGTGGACCGACACTTGGCTAAAGCGCGACGGGAAGTGGCAAATCGTCCAATCGCAGGATGCCGAGGTCGAGGGGGAACCCTCGCACTAAACGCCGCGGAGCTGAATGCCGCTTGGCGGATCGGACCTCAGGCCGCGCTCACGCCACCGACTTCGCCGCTCCCCGGCTACTCGCGGTCCAGGCGAGGAATTCGTGCTCGAACATCGGCGGGGCGAAGACGAAGCCCTGGACGCTGTCGCAGCCCATCGCGCGCAGGATGTCGGCCTGGGCGACGGTCTCGACCGCTTCGGCCACCACTTCGCAGCCGACGCCCTTGATCAACTGGATGACGGCCTGGACGATGACGCGGGCCTTCTCGCTCGAGTCGATCTCGGCGATCAGCGACGGGTCGAGCTTGACCCGGTCGAGCGGCATGGCGCGCAGCCGCGCGATATTCGAATAGCCGGTCCCGAAGTCGTCGATCGTGATGCGTGCGCCATCGTCGCGAAGGGCAGCAATCTCCTCGAGCACCGCGGCGCTCGCCTCCATGGCCGCGCTCTCGGTGAACTCGAGCTCGATCATCGACAGCGGCACGTCGGCTTCGTTGAACGCCTGGCGGAGGCGGACGAAGAAATCCGGCCGCTCGACCTGGCGCGGGCTGACATTGAACGACATCCGCCCCTCGAAGCCGTTGCGGTGCCAGCCGCCGAGTGACGAGGCGACCTCGCCGATTACCCAGTCGCCGATCTCGGCGACGATTCCGGTGCGCTCGGCGACCGGGATGAACGAAGCCGGCTGACGCAGCCCCTCACGCGGATGATTCCACCGGAGCAGCGCTTCGGCGCCGGCAAGCTCACCGGTGACGAGGCTCAGCTGCGGCTGGTAGGCGAGCACGAACTCGCCGCGCTGGACCGCTTCGGTCAGCGCCTTTTCGGTCTCGATCCGCTGCTGGTGCTCGGACGCGAGGCCGGCGTTGAACAGGCAATATTGGCCGCCGCCGACCGACTTGGCGCGGTACATGGCGATGTCCGCGGCGCGCATCAGCGATTCGATGCTGGTGCCGTGGTCCGGAGAGATCGAGATACCCACCGACGCGCCGATGTCGACGCTGTGCGCCGACAGCTCGAACGATTCGGAGATGGCGAGGACGACCCGCCGCGCGATCCGCTCGATCTCCTCGACCGATCCGATCTCCGGGAAGAACATCGTGAACTCGTCGCCGGCGAGGCGGGCAAGCAGCGGACGCGTGCGCGCGTTTCCGGTGAATTCGGCGTTGACGACCACCCGAAGGCGGTTCGCGACCATGATCAATAGCTGGTCGCCGCGGGCGTGGCCGAGACTGTCGTTGACCATCTTGAACCGGTCGAGGTCGACGAACAGCATCGCCGAGCTCGCGCCGTCGAGCACTTCGCTGAGGAGCTTGTCGGCCTCGGAGCGGAAGTGGAGGCGGTTCGGGAGCGAGGTCACCGGATCGTACATGCCCAGCGCATGGGCATTCTCGATCGACGCCCGGACTTCGGCGAACAGGGTGTCGACCGCCGCGGCGAGCTTGGGCATCGCGCGGCGCACCGATTCCGGCGCGGGCGAGACGAGGTCCCCCTCTTCGACCGCGAGCAATCGCTCACCGAGTGCGCTCAGCGCTCGGGTGCTCTCGCTGTTGGGGCGCTCCGACGCGACGTAGCTGATCAGCAGGCAGAAGGCCCCGGCGACGAGCGAGGCAAGAATCTTCTGGTCGAACTGCGTCAGGTAAAGCAGCGCGGTCAGCGAAAACAGAAAGGAGGCGAAGCCAGCGGCACACGACAGGAGTGCGTTGCTGACCTTCTGAGCCGTGCCTGCTTTCATTCGGTTAGCGCCTCGCGCGGCGGCAATATCCGCCTATGCACCCGCGTTACCGAACCAGGGTTAAGAAATGGTCAGCGCGGAGGCGGCTTGCGACGAAGCACGATGTACAAGCTTCCGCCGCCGCCATGACGTCGATGGGCGCCGCGCACCGCGGCAATCTGCGGCGCATGATGCGATGCATCGAGCCAGTCGTGAACCGCGGCGCGTATCGCTCCGCGGCGGATCGGCGGCTCGCCCGGGCGGTGATGGCCGGTGATCAGGAGCACGACCCGCTCGCCCCGCGCGATCGCCTGCTCGAGTGCGCGGTCAATCGCCAGCCAGGCTCCATCGAGGCTCATCCCGTGAAGGTCGACGACGCGGTCGGGTTCGACGGTGCCGCCGCTCAGCCGCCGGTCCCAGCTGCCGTCGAGGGTGGTCCCGGGACCGCGACGTTGCGGCGTCGCCGGCCGAACGAGCGAAGGGTCGGCTGCTTTCCTTATCGGTTCGGTTTTGAAAGCTATTTCAACCGCTTGTTCTGTTTTCTTGTCACGCGATAAGGGCCGAATCGTCGACGTTACCCGAGCCCAGAGGGCCGACTCCTCAGGGCTGAGCGAGCGCACGGCCAGCGACGCCCTTGGGCAGCAGGATGTAGGCCACGCCATTCGCCGCCATTCCCCCGGCCGTCTGCGTCGCCTCGGGCCCCGAGCCCCAGAAGGTGTCGAACCGGTTGGGGCCCTTGATCGCGCCGCCTGTGTCCTGCGCGACCCACAGGCCGTATGCCTCCGGCCGGTCGACAGCGAGATAGACAGGGGCTCCCAGGGGCACGAACTTGGGATCGGCCGCGACGGTCGCGTGGCCCGTGACCGGGACATTGAGCGCGCCGACCGGGCCGGGGCCATTCAGCACCCGGAAGAAGATGTAGGACGCGTTCTGCTCCATCAGGGCGCGGGCCTGATCGGGATTGGCGCGCACCCAAGCCTTGATCGCCTGCATGCTGGCGCCACCCGCAGGAAGGATTCCCTGATCCCTCAACACCTTGCCGATTGGCGTGTAGGGCAGGCCATTCTGATTGGCATAGGCGATCTGCATGCTCGAACCGTCGGGGAAGACGACCCGCGCCGATCCCTGGATTTCGGCGAAGAACAGGTCGAGCGGATCGGCAGCCCAGGCGATCTCAAGTCCGCGATTGGCGAGCGCTCCATTGTCAATGTCGGCGCGCGAAAAATAAGGCACGCAGGTGCCAGTCTGGTCGACCCGGCCGCGGCCGGTCGTGCCGTCGGGTCGAGTGCAGCGCACCAGGTCCGACGGCACCGCGTAGATCGGCGCATAGCCGGGCTGCGGCGTGCGCGAGCCCTGGATCTCGGGCTCGTAATAGCCGGTCGCGAAGGCCTTCCCGTTGCCGACGCGTACCCAGTCGAAATTGTCGCGGAAAAAAGCCGCCGCCTGTTCGGGCGCGATGCTCGCAGCCTGGACACACAGCGGCATCCAGTCCTGCGCCTGCGCAAGTCCGCTCTGGTCCTGGCGGCGGACAAGCACCGGGCAGCTCGTCCGGAAGGCGGTCAGCGCGCGCTGCGCCCAGACGTCGTAGATCGTCGGCGCGGGCGGGACGGGGGTGACGCCGGCCTGAAGCGCATTCGCCGGGGGCGGCAGAGTGACGGGAGCGACCGGCGGCGAGACCGGCGGTTGGGGCGTGACGGTCGGCGGCGGCGTGGGTCGGGCGGCGCAGGCGGCGAGAAGCAGTGCTGAGGCAAGCGCTAGCGCGCGGCTGGCGAAGCTCACGCTTCCTCGTCGGTCTCGATCAATAGCCAGTTGGGATCGCGCGAGGCGAGGTCGCGGCGGAAGGTCCACAGGTCGCGGGTCTGCACCGCGTCGCTCATCGATCCGGCGACCACCTGCCCTTCGGCATTGCGGGTGACCGCGGCGATGTCGGCTTCGAAGCGAACCGTGACCAGCGCAACCGAACGCTCGACATTGGCCTCGGAAATCACCGCCTGCTCGATCGTGACCAGCCGATTGTCGAGCGTGAGGCCTTCCTTCGTGCGCTGCTCGACCGCGGCGGCGAAGGTATCGTAGACATGGGCGTCGACGTGCGGCTTCACCGTTTCCAGATCGCCTTTCCAGAAAGCTTCGAGGATCAGCCGATAGGCCGCCTTCGCGCCCTCCAGGAAGCGGGCGACGTCGAAGCTCGCGTCGGCGGCGATGATCGCCCGGACACCGGGTCCCGCGAGCGGCACATAGGCAAGGTCGCCGGCATTGTCCGCGCTGGGCGCGGTCACCGGCGGGTGGGTAACCCGCGGTTCGACTCTCGGATCATGTTCGGCGGGTTTGAGGATCGGCTGCTGCTCGTGCCCGGTACGCTCGCCGAGTACGCTGTAGAGGCGCAGCCCGATGAACAAAGCGACGAGCGCGAGGATGACGATGACGGTCAATTCGAAAGAATCCTATTGTTCTTGGCTCACAACATAATGCGCCGCGTCTAAATATTCCAACAGCGCAAACGCACGAAGGCGGCATTGCGCCCCATAATCGCGACTGCTAGGCGCAAGCGCCTGAAGTGCCGCCCCAATGCGCGGCTCCCGACACGACCTAACAGCTTGCAAGGACAGCATATATGGCGGACCAGCAACCGGTTCCCGGCGGCAACGGCTCGGGCGACGGGGGGAACGAACCGCAGGTTTCCATCCTCGCCCAGTATATCAAAGACCTCTCGGTCGAGAATCCGAGCGCTCCCCAGGTCTTCTCCTGGCAGGTGCAGCCGAGCCTCGACGTGCAGTTCAACATCGCGGTCAATTCCGCCGCGGAGAATGTCCACGAGGTCATTCTCAAGGTGGAGATCAACGCCAAGTCCGAGAACGGCGTCCATTTCATCGTCGACCTGAGCTACGCCGGGCTATTCGGCCTTCGCAACATTCCGGAGGAAGCGCTTCAGCCGTTCCTCCTCATCGAGGCACCGCGGACCATCTTTCCCTTTGCCCGGCAGATCATTGCCGAAGCCGTGTCGAGCACCGGCTTCCCGCCGCTCCTCCTCGACCCGATCGACTTTACCGCCGCTTACATGGCCCAGCTCCAGGCGCAGCAGGGGCAGGAGGGCGCTCAGGGTGGCGCGCCGCAATCGGCCGAAGCCGCCGGGGAAGAGCCGGGCGAAGGCTGACGATTCGGCGCTCCGGGGGGCGATGAACCGATGAACCTCGCCCGATCGCTCGGCTCCGTCGGCGGGCTGACGCTTGCCAGCCGCATCCTCGGGCTCGCCCGCGACATCCTATTCGCCGAATATATCGGCGCGAACTTCGCGTCGGACGCTTTCACCATCGCGTGGCGGATGCCGAACATGTTTCGCGCGCTGTTCGCCGAAGGCGCCTTTTCGGCCGCGTTCATCCCGATGTTCAACAAGAAGGTCGCCGACAAGGATGGGCCCGGCCTGCCCGCGGGCGTCCAGTTCGCCGAGGATGCGCTTTCTGTGCTGCTTCCCGCGCTCATCGCGATGACGCTGATCCTCGAGGTGTTTGCCTGGCCTGCGACCTATCTGATTTCGGGCGGTTTCAACGACATCACCGCGGACAAGTTCGACTTCGCCGTGCTTCTGTCGCGGATCACTTTTCCCTATTTGATGCTGATTTCGCTCGCCTCGCTCGCAGGCGGAATCCTGAATTCGCTGCACAAGTTCTGGGTTGCGGCCGCGGCGCCGATCCTGCTCAACGTGGCGCAGATCGTCGCGCTGATTTTCTTCCACACCCACGAACCGCTGATGACGGCTCAGAACCAGGCGATCGCGGTGACGGTTGGCGGCGCGCTCCAGCTCGTCTGGCTGGTTCACGCCTGCTGGGCGAGCGGAATCCATTTCAGGATCAAGATGCCTCGCCTCAACCCCGACGTGAAACGGCTGCTGCGCTTGATCGCCCCCGCCGCGGCCGGCGCCGGGGCCGTCCAGTTCAACCTCCTCGTTTCGAGCGCGCTCGCGGGCAAGTTCCTGTCCCACGGGTCGCTGACCTACATCTACTACGCCGACCGGCTGAATCAGCTGCCGCTCGGCCTCATCGGAATCGGCCTCGGCACCGTCCTCTTGCCGACCATCTCGCATCAGCTCGGGCGAGGCGCGGACTCGGAAGCGATGACGACCCAGAACCGCGGACTCGAATTGGCGCTGTTCTTCACCCTCCCCGCGACCATCGCGCTGGTCGTGTGCGGCGTGCCCATCATTCGCGCCTTGTTCGAGCACGGCCAGTTCGGCGCCGACGACGCGGTCAAAACCGGCCAGGCGCTCGCCGCCTTCTCGATCGGCCTACCGTCCTACGTGCTCGTGAAGGTGCTGACCCCAGGCTATTACGCGCGGCACGACACCAGGACGCCGATGCGCTACGCGATGATCTCGATCGCGATCAACCTCGTCCTGAACCTCGCGTTCATCCTGCCGCTGAAGCACGTGGGGCCGCCGCTCGCTACCGCCCTCGCCTCCACGGTGAACGTGTGGATGCTTTATCATACGCTGAAGAAGCGGGAGCATTTCGAAAGTGACCGCCGGCTTCGGCGGCGGGTGCCGCGTCTTGCGCTGGCGGCGGCGGTGATGGGGGTCGTGCTCTATTTCTTCTCGCCGGTTGTCGATCCCTACATGGTCGGTTCGATCTTCCGCCGCTTTGCAGCGCTGATGGTGCTCGTCGGCGCCGGCGTTGCGGTGTACGCGATCGCCTGTTTCGTGACCGGCGCTTTCGTGCTGGGCGACATTAAGCTGTTGATGAGGCGATCGCGGGCATGACGGGTCAAGGAAGAATGCGCGTGCTTTCGGGAATCCAGCCGACCGGCGGGCTGCATCTCGGCAATTTGCTCGGCGCGATCCTGCGCTGGGTGCGGATGCAGGACGAGGCCGGATGCCTGTTCTTCCTCGCCGATCTGCACGCGATCACCATCGACGTCGATCCCGATGAGCTCCAGTCGAATGTCCGCGAGATGGCGGCGGCGCTGATCGCCAGCGGAATCGATCCCGCAAAGTCGACCTTGTTCGCGCAAAGCGCGGTCCCCACCCATTCGGAGCTCGCCTGGCTGCTGCAGTGCACCGCGCGAATCGGCTGGCTGAACCGCATGACCCAGTTCAAGGAAAAGTCGGGCAAGAACCGCGAAGGCGCGTCGGTCGGGCTCTACACCTATCCCGTGCTCCAGGCAGCCGATATTCTGCTCTACCAGGCGACCCACGTGCCGGTGGGCGAGGACCAGAAGCAGCATGTCGAGCTCACCCGCGACATCGCGATGAAGTTCAACAACGACTTCGACGTCGAGCTGTTCGTCGCGCCCGAGCCGTTCATCGGTGGCGGCACGGCGGCCCGCGTGATGAGCCTTCGCGACGGCACCGCGAAAATGTCGAAGTCCGACCCGTCGGACATGAGCCGGGTAAACCTAACCGACAGCGACGACATGATCGCCCAGAAGATCCGCAAGGCCAAGACCGACCCCGAGCCGCTGCCCAAGGACCCCGGCTCGCTCGACGGACGGCCCGAGGCGAAGAACCTGGTCGGAATCTACGCCGCGGTGACGGGCGAGACCGTTGAGCAGGTCCTCTCGAAGTTCGCCGGGCAAGGCTTCGGCACGTTCAAGCCCGCGCTCGCCGATGAGCTGGTTGCGCTGATCGCGCCGATCCGCAACCGCCTTGCAGAGCTTCGCGAAGACACTGCGCAGCTCGACCGAATTCTCGAGCAAGGCGCTGCGCGGGCGAGCGAGATAGGTGCGCCCGTGCTGGCGAAGGCCAAGGCCGCGGTCGGCCTCACGCGATAATCGACTGCCACGCCGTGCACCCGAAAAGCCAGTCCAGCCAGGCGCGCCCGCTGCCCCTTTCGCAGCGGTTGATGGAGATCGTCGCCGAAGACGGGCCCGAGCGGCTCACCTTCTCCGACCTTGCGCTGAAGCTCCAGGCACGCGCCTGGGGGGGCCTGCTGGTGATCTTCGCCGCGATCAACGTCATTCCCTTGCCGCCGGGGGTCAACATCTTCTTCGCGATTCCGCTGATGATCGTGTCGGCCCAGATGGCGTTCGGCCGTGCCAGCCCCTGGTTTCCTGCGCGGATCGACCGTCGCGGAGTGACGAAGGACGAGCTGCGGCGCCTGGTCGCGAAGATCGAATGGGTCGAGAGCCGCGTCGAACGCATGTTCAAGCCACGCCTCGCTCGTCTCACCGGCCGGACGGCGACGCGGCTTATCGGTGTCCTGTGCTTTTTCCTCGCAATCTTCGCGATGCTGCCGATCGTCCACGTGGCGCCCGCGGCGGTGATCGTGTTGTTCGGCCTGGCGCTTGTTTACAGGGATGGAGTCCTCGTCGTCGCAGCCGCTGCCGTCGCCGCAGTCGGCATCGCCGTAGCAGCCTTCCTGATCGCTTCGGGTGCCGCCATCGTCAGCTACATCGCTCATTGGATGGGCTTGTAGGGGTCCTTGCGGAAACGGGCCCGCCGGAGATTCCCCGGCGGGCCCTGCCCTTTCCGGCGTTTCGGGGCGACCGGAAAGGCCAGCTCCCCACCGATCGCCCGCTTGGGAGCGGGCGCTCAGCCCTCCAGCTGTCTCGTCAGCAGCCGGATGTCCGCGTCGAGCTCCGCATCGCTCGCGCGCAATTTCTCGATCTGGCGGACCGCGTGGATGACGGTCGTGTGGTCGCGCCCGCCGAAGCGGCGGCCGATGTCCGGCAGCGACTTCGGAGTCAGCTGCTTCGACAGATACATCGCCACCTGGCGCGGCCGGGCGACTTCGCGGGCGCGGCGGGCCGAGGTCATCTCCGCCTTTCGGATCCGGTAATGCTCGGCGACCTGGGTCTGGATCTCGTCGATGGAAATGCGCCGCTGGTTAGCGCGAAGGACGTTCGCGAGCACTTCCTCGACGAAGGCAACGTCGATCGTCCGCCCGGTCATCATCGCGTAAGCGCCGATGCGATTGAGCGCGCCTTCGAGCTCGCGCACCGACGAGGTCAC
>Ga0105240_10014521_pt1 | contig 10751 bp, 7 predicted proteins | sample KBSC54metaG_FD_80426 | JGI IMG/M metagenome (GOLD analysis project Ga0105240, IMG submission 80426) | Corn rhizosphere microbial communities from Kellogg Biological Station, Michigan, USA - KBS C5-4 metaG | ecosystem: Host-associated > Plants > Roots > Rhizosphere > Soil | place: Michigan, USA...
CTCGACAGGGACCCCAAGGTGGCCGATGCCTTGATCAGGGGCACGATGGATGGCCTCGCCTTCATGCACAGCGAGCCCGCCAAGGCCGCGGCGGTGATTGCGAAAGCACTCGAAATCAGCGTGGCGGACGTCCAATCGCAGCTACCAAACATCGAAAATCCAACTCTGCCGCACTTGGGCGACGTCTTCAACAAGACCGACACACTGCCGTCCTTCTACGCGAGCGGCAGCATCATCGGCGGCATCCTCGCGAAACAAGGGCAAATCTCGGCCCTGCCGCCCATCGAGTCCACCTATGACGCCAGGTTCGTCGCGGCCGTCCAGGCAAGCCCGGGAGCACTGAAATGAGCCGACTCTTGCGCCATGTTGGCGGCCTCTGGCCGAATCTTCTAACCATCACTTACACGGTGTCCGGTTGGCTGTCCGGCGTCTGGATGTTGACACTTCCCCAGGCGGGTCTGAATGTCGCTGGGGTTATATTGACGGCCCATGCATTGGTTTTTTCCGCCTACCTGATACACGAGTGCGTGCACCAGACGATTTTTGCCACACCACTCGCCAACGATCGGCTGGGAAAGCTGTGCGGCTGGATCAACGGCGCCTGCCTCGCCCACTACGACGGATTGAAAAAGAAACACCTGCGCCACCACGCCGACCGTCTCGACGTGGTGACCTTCGACTACCGCGCGACACTGAAGGCCAGCCCTGGTTGGGCTCGCAAGGCCGTCCTGGCCCTGGAGTGGGCTTATATCCCTGTCATTGAGCTCATGATGCGGGGAATGGTGATTGCCGCGCCATTTCACTTCGGTACGGCACGCGACCGCGTACGCGTCCTCGCGCTGCTCACCGTCCGCGTGGCCTTCTTTGTCGCGCTCGCGTTCCTATCGATCAAGGCGCTGCTACTGTACGCGCTGGCGCATCTGTTGTTTCTCCATGTGCTGCGCTTCATGGATGCCTATCAGCACACCTACGATGTTTTTCCGTCCCGCTCGTCGGAGCCCGCCCCCGTCGATCCCCGTCGCAACCGCCGTTACGAGTACGAAAACACGTATTCAAACCTGGTGGCGGTACGCTGGCCGTGGCTCAACCTGCTGACTCTCAACTTCGCGTACCACAATGCCCATCACGCGCGCTCCGGTGAGCCCTGGTATCGCCTGCCCGCACTCCACCGGGCCCTCTATGGCGAGAACGATCCGCAGGTGCTCCCCTGTCGGGAACTCGCCGCGGGCTATCACAAGAACCGTGTTGCCCGCGTGCTCGCCGAGGATTATGGCTCGGTCGGAACGAGCGGCTCCCGGGCCAGCCAGTTCATTGGCGCAGTCGGGGTGTCGTTCTTGACCGCGATTTGACGCGGGGCCTGGGGCATGTCTACGCCTTCACGCTTCCGGCCGGCGAACATGCCCTTTGGCTGACTAGCGCACCGGGGCCGCCGACCACACCTCATCCCGCGGACCAGCCCCTTCGTCCAGCGCCCGCGACCACCCGAGTCCCAGCGGCGACGGGTGCATTTGCACCTCTACCGGCAAAAGTGTTACAACACGTCACATGTTACCGGTGGTCACAGCATGAAACGTACCCTTCCCCCTCTCGGCGACCTCGAGCACGAGTTGCTCACCATCTTGTGGGCAAACGGCGAGATGACCGCCTTGGGCATCGGCGGCAAAGTCGCCCGCAAGCTCAAAGACGCCACCATCAGAACCGTCCTCAGACGCCTGGAGGAGAAGGGATACGTCACGCATTCGGTGGTGAGCGGCACCTTCATTTACCGCGCTTCAGAGTCTCCCGAAGCGGCGGCAGCGAGCGCGGTCAAAGGAATCGTCGATCGATTCTGTGGAGGGTCGATCGAGCGGGTGCTGGCCGGCCTGGTGGATGCGGCGCTGGTCGATCCGCGTCAGCTAGCCGCCATCGCCGGTAAGTTGAAACGGAAGAACCGCTGAGGTCACAGGACAACGTGCACCATGAGCGCCCCGGAACGAACGATTGCAGCCCGATCGATCGGCGCGATGGACCGCAAGATCGCGCCCAGGCGTTGGTCGCCCACCCGTTGGCCACGTGGTGCCCGGATCGCAACAATCATCGCGGCGCTGGGACTGGCGGCCCTGCTGGGGGTGAAGTGGTTCGCCGGAACAGGTGTTCGAACCCTGCGACTGCCGGTGCAACAAGCCTCTATCGCCACGGTCGAGCAAGGGATTTTCCACGACCTGATTCCACTGCGCGCCAGTGTCGTGCCGCGTGAGACCCTGTATGTGGATGCCGTAAACGGCGGCCGCGTAGAGAAGCTCTTTGTCGAGGCAGGCGACGTCGTCGAGCAGGGCCAACCTCTGATCGAGCTCAGCAACACCAACCTCGCCCTGTCGGTCATTCAGCAGGAGGCGCAGCTCAACCAGGCCATCTCCCAACTGCAGCAGAACGAGATCGCCCTGGAAGAAAACAAACTTTCCAATGAGCGTGCGCTCGCCGAAGTGGAGTATGGACTCGTGCGCTTGAAACGCTCCGATGCGCGCCGTGAAGGTCTGCTCACCCGCGGCGTCGAGTCGGCGGAGCAACGTGACATCGTTGCGGACGAATTGACTTACTACCAGAAGCTTCTTCCCATCCAGACAGACAGTAATCAGCGCCAGTCCGAGCTGCGTAACCGGCTACTCCCTGACATACACCGACAGCTCGCCATCCTGCGCGGCAACCTGGACGTTGTTCATAGCACGCTCGACGGCCTGGTCATCCGTGCGCCGGTCAGCGGCCGGGTTACCGCGATGGACCTGAAGGTGGGCGAGCACAAGGACCCCGGACAACGTCTGGCGGAGGTCACACCGCCCCGGGGCATGAAGCTGTCGGCGGACATCGACGAGTTTTACCTGGCTCGCGTACGCCTCGGCCAGCGCGCGGATGTTGATTTTCATGGTAAGGCAGTCACCGTAACGGTCCGCCGCATTTACCCACAGGTTCATGACGGTCATTTCCGAGTCGATCTGGACCTCGACGGCGGCGGCCCTTCCGACCTGGTCGCCGGAGAGGCGCTGCTGGGCCACCTGCAACTGGGCGACGACTCGCCTGCGAAGATCCTTCCTGTGGGGCCGTTCCTGGAACGGACCGGCGGCGACTGGGTGTTTGTCGTGGCTCCTGGGGGCGGCTCCGCCGAACGGCGGCGTATCAAGGTCGGACGCCGCACCGTCGAGCAGCTCGAAATCCTGAGCGGCCTGGGGGTCGGCGAACAGGTGATTACTTCCGATTATGCGGCACTGGAAAAGGCCGATCGCGTTGTCCTGACACACTGATGGTGCATCGATGCTGAAGCTCGAACATGTTTCCAAAATTTTTCGCGCGGAAGATGTGGAAACCGCGGCACTCGATGATCTGAGCCTGGAAGTGGGCCAGGGAGAGTTTCTCGCGATCATGGGACCCTCGGGGTGCGGCAAGTCCACCCTGTTGAACATACTGGGCCTCATCGACTCGCCCACCTCGGGCGCCTACTGGTTCATGGGTGAGGACATCGCACGCTGCCCGGAGGAAAAGCTCACCTTGCACCGCCGTGCGGGTGTCGGCTTTGTGTTTCAGAATTTCAACCTGATCGACGATCTGAATGTCGCCGAGAACGTCGAGATCGGCTTGATATACCGGCGCGTACCGGCTGCCGAGCGCCGGCGGCGCGTGTTGGAGGCGCTGGAGTGGGTCGATCTCTCCCACCGCGCGCGACATTTGCCGAAACAGCTTTCCGGTGGCCAACAACAACGCGTGGCCGTGGCCCGCGCGCTCGTCTCCAACCCGAAGGTCATTCTTGCGGATGAGCCAACGGGTAACCTCGATACGGCCAACGGAAATGCCGTCATGCAGATGCTCTCCGGACTCGCCGGGTTGGGCACAACCATCATCATGGTGACTCACTCCGAGGCGCATGCCAGTCAGGCCGATCGAGTCGTTCACATGCTCGACGGACGTTTCGTCAACGGCGCGGAGATGTAAGTCGTGTTGCAAAATTACCTCGCGGCGGCACTGCGCAACCTGGTCCGCAACGGCGCCTACACCATCATCAACATCCTGGGACTCGCCTGCGGGTTCGCCGCGACCCTGTTGATCGCGCTCTTTGTGCGCGATGAATATAGCTACGACCGGTTCTTCCCGGATCGCGACCGGATTTTTCTCATCACGGAAACCGTCACCCCCCCGGGCGAGGCTCCCCTGCACATTGCCGTGACTGCCGTCAACATCGGTCCGCAGATGAAGCTGGATTTCCCCGAGGTCGAGACCGTCACCCGTCTGTCAGGCACGCTTGCCTCACTTCGTCACGGCGATATCGATGGCTCCACAGGCCTGTATTGGGCGGACCCTAATTTCTTTCGCGTGTTTCCGATGCCCGTCGTCGCCGGTGATCCGAATGAGGCGTTAGCCAAGCCGGATAATCTGGTCCTGACGCGCAAGATCGCACGCCGCTACTTCGGGCGCGATGACGTTGTTGGCGAAACCCTCGAGCTGGACCGCCAACATAATATGCGAGTCGGGGCGGTGATCGAGGATCTCCCCGCCAATACACACTTCAATGTGGATGTATTCGGATCGGGCGTATCCAGTTTCTCGAACTTCGCCACCCTCGATGCGGCCAGCGCGGACCCCAACACGTTGGCGCCGGAAAACGTTTTTAACTACGTGAAACTTCGCCCTGGAGCTCAGATCTCGAAGCTGGTCAACAGCATGGGTGCATTCGCCATGCGGCACGTGCACGGAGAGCTCGGCGGCCAACCGGTCGCGAAGGCCTACCAGTTCAACATCGTGCCGCTCACTCGCATACATCTGCAGGACCCCAGCATTGCTGACATGAAGCCCCCCGGGGATCCGCTCATGGCGCAGACTTTGATCGGAATCGCTGCGCTGATCCTGATTGTTGCAGGAAGCAATTTTGTCAGCATGATGACGGCCCGCGCGGCTGGGCGGGCGGTGGAAGTGGGTGTCCGCAAAGCGGCAGGCGCTACTCGCGCGCAGATCGTGACTCAATTTCTGGGTGAGTGCCTGCTCTACACCGCGTTGGCGCTGGTGCTTGCCATTGCAGCAGTTGAATGGCTCGTGCCGGCGTTGAATGGCTTCCTGCAACGGGACATCGCATTCGATTACTTGCGCGACCCTCTACTCGGCGGTGGAATCCTTGCCGTCTGGCTCCTCACAGGTCTGGCAGCCGGCGCTTACGCGGCCCTGGTCATCTCCCGATTCAAGCCTGGCGCCGTTTTGAAGGGACTTCTGTTTCTTCCCGGAGGCTCGGGGCGTTTACGCCAGGGCTTGGTCATCTTTCAATTCGGCACCCTGATCGCCCTGATCGTCTCCACGGCAACCATCCAGCGCCAGACCCAATACGCCATGGAGGATCGGCTCCGTATGCCGACGAACCAGATTTATATCGGCTCGTACGGATGCTCCACTGCCTTCAAGGAGGGTATGGCGCAGGTTCCCGGCGTATTGGCGGCAACTTGCTCGTCGGGATCGGCTCTGACCTATGACCGTAGCAGCGCCAATTTCGAATTGACCAACGGCCGCGGCGTATCACTGCGAGGTACACCCGTGGACTACGGCTTTTTTGAGCTCTTCCAGGTGCGCCCCCTGACAGGCAGGCTGTTTGCCCCCGATCGCGGCGAAGACGACGTACTTCGATCCGGCTCCATCGCTGACACGGCCCCATCGATGGTCATCAACGAGAGCGCCGCGCGGGCGTTGGGGTATGCCACACCGCAAGCGGCCATTGGCCAATACAGAATCTGGAATCGCTTTGTTTTCGATGGACAAAAAATCGCCACAACGCCGAACCAGAGCTCCCGGATCATTGGCGTGGTACCCGATTTCGCCTTCGGCTCGGTCAGAACCGTCGTCGAGCCCTCGGTGTACTACATCGATCCCGAGCGGAGCACGATGTTCGTGGTGAGGATGGACGGCCGACGAATCCCAGAAGCGCTGCGTGGGATGCAAGCGTTGTGGTCGAAAACCCATGACTCCCCGTTGAGCGGCTTGTTTCTCAGCGAGCGAGTCAACGAGCTCTACGCCGACATCAAACGGGAGTCGACCATTTTCTCGATCTTCTCCGGTGTCGCCGTCCTGATTGCCGCCCTCGGGCTTCTCGGCCTCGCTGTCTTCACAGCGGAGCGCCGCACACGCGAGATCGGCCTGCGTAAAGCGATGGGCGCGAGCCGCTGGGACATCCTGCGCCTCATGGGCTGGCAGTTCGCACAGCCCGTACTATGGGCCAACCTCATCGGCTGGCCCATGGCGTACCTGTGCATGCGGCGCTGGTTGGATGGTTTCGCCTACCACATCGACCTCAACCCCTTCGTCTTCGTGGCCGCCAGCGCTTTGGCGCTCGCCATCGCGCTGCTGACCGTGTCGGGGCATGCCATTCTGGTGGCGCGGACCAGTCCGGTGGAGGCGTTGAGATATGAGTGAGCTGTTGCTGGGCCAGATACCAACTCGAGGATGATGTTAGGACGCAAGTTTGTATTCCATGGATACTGCGACGTCAGTGCCGGTGACCGGTTCGGCATGGCGCCCTGCAGCTCGTGATTGATAACCGATTGGTACCCGATCACTACCGCCTGCTACCATGGCGTTCGCAATGATACATGCAAGGTACGCGCACGAGTCACGTAATGAAGGCAACCACAGCCGGGCACTACGTCCTATCGATCAAGCTGCGGCGGGACAAAATCAGCTCCTTCGAGCCCTATCCGTTCTGCCTGCCGGGGGTTTCTCGCCTGGAGGAGCTCGAGCTGCATCCCGCGGTCACGTTCGTGGTGGGAGAGAACGGCAGTGGTAAATCCACCTTGCTGGAAGCGATTGCCGTTGCCTGGGGCTTCAATCCCGAGGGCGGCACCAAGAACTTCCACTTCAACACCCGGGTCTCGCATTCGGTCCTGCACGAGTATCTGCGCCTGGTGAAGAGCGTGAAACGGCCGCGGGATGGGTTCTTTCTGCGCGCCGAAAGCCTGTTCAACCTTGCTTCCGAGATCGAGCATCTGGATAAGGAGCCTTCCTTCGGCCCTCCCGTCATCAACTCCTATGGCTATACATCGCTCCACGAGCAGTCGCACGGAGAGTCATTCTTTGCCGTACTGATGCATCGTTTCGGCGGGCGCGGATTCTACGTGCTCGACGAGCCGGAGGCCGCCCTGTCTCCGACGCGGCAACTCGCGATGATGGCTCGGATACATGACCTGGTGCAGGATCGATCCCAGTTCGTCATCGCCACACACTCGCCCATTCTCATGGCCTATCCGGATGCGTGGATCTACCAGGTTTCCGAGCGCGGTTACGAACGGGTCACGTTGGAGCAAACAGAGCATTACGTGGTCGCGAAGCGCATTCTCAACGACCCGCATCAGCAACTGGCCCGGTTCCTGCGATCCAAGACCGACGACTAGGATCCCACTACGAGCCCTGACTTTCGCTCTCCAGCCGGATCAATATCTTCGAATCGATGATCTCCATCAGGCGTGCGAGCTCACGCCGAACGATCGCAAGGTCATCGCCAGTGAAAATGTCGGGGCTCAGCCTGGCAGCCTCGCTGATCTCTCCACAGGCATTGTTGAGCGCCGCTCGAAATTCCTCCACAGACCGTGCGTTCACAGTGCCCCTCCTATAATAATCCGGCGGCATCGCGCCGCCGGACCATTATAAGCGCCGCCCTGCTTAGAGGCCCAGGTAGACGGGGTTCCCGGGCCACGGAATGAGGAAGATGATGATGATCACGGCCAAAGGCAAAGTCGGCGGCGGCGCCGGAATCGGAGCCGGACTCATGTCATATTCCGGCAGCGGGTCGATCGGCTCGTCCCTGCAACCCGCCTCTTTCATGCAGTTCTTCCAGCAGTTGCGGTACGGGTACCCCTGGTTGCTCCGACCGCCTTTGCCCAACAGATGCTGACATTTTTCGAAGCAGTCCTCATCCGCTTTCTCGCAGTCGGGGTCTTTGCAGGTCCCGTTGAGGTCGTGACTGGCGATGGGGTTACTGTCGACATAGGCATAGAGGTTGATCCCTCCTGACTCCCCGATCGGATCCCGATTCAGCCAGCGCCCACGCGTGGAGTCATAGGCACGATGAACCGCGAAGTCCAGGCCGCTCGCCGCATGGTGGAAATATCCGGCATACCCGAGGTCGGAAACCGCGGTGCCGCTGAGGGTCGTGGGATTTCCGTAGGGATCATATTCGTACTGGACTGCCACACTGCCGCCGGTTGTCACCAACTCCCGCACGCTGCCCAAGCGGTCCTTCACGTAATAGTAGGACGTGCCATTGACGATCGCCCCCTGGTTAAAATATTGCGTGCTGACCGGCGAGCCACTCTGCGTGTTGTCATGTGCCAGACAACGCAGCGAGCCGCACCAGAAATAAGACTTGTCACTGGTGATCGTCCCGTTGACCCTATCGATGACGCGTACCAGCCGCCCAAGCCCGTCATAAACAAAGTTACTGGTATTGTTGGCCGTGCCCGTAAAACCGACGATACGGTTCGCCCCGTCCCACACATACGCATTTCCGCCGAGCGAAGTTGGGCTGCCGTTCGCATCGTAGGTTCCGGCTGTGATGGTATTGGTCGCGGAGTACGCAAGTCCCTGCGTCGTCCCATTAGTCGTGATGGACGTGAGATTCGATGCCGCGTCGTAGTTGTAGGCATACTGCGGAGTAGAGACGGACCCGACGGTCCCCGACTTCAAACGGTTGGCGGCATCGTAGGTATAGGCAGTCGTAGCCGCCGGCGACGATTCTGTGAAAGCGGTTATGTTATGGTCTGAATCGTAGTTGTAGGTGAACTGCAATAAGGAAGTACCGCTCTGGGTGGTGGCCCCGAGCTGCTGCAGGAGTTCATCGCCTTGCGGCCCGTAGTAGGCCAACGCCAGATTCGGCCCCAGGCTGGAGGTCAGGCTCGCCAGGCGGCGTGTCGCATCCGAGTAGCCATAGGCAAATGTGTCGAGCGGATTGCTGGCCGAGGTGATCCGATTGACTGCATCGTAGCCGACAGACTGGGCAGCCCCGTTGACATTCACGCCGACAGTGCGATTCAACGCATCATAGGTATAAGTCACCGTATCGCTTCCGGAGCTTCCAGCGATGGGACTGCTGACGGACCGCAGTTGATTGGCACCAAGTGCCGGACCCGACGTTACCGGGTAGTAGCTGAAGGTGGTGGTGCCGGTGCCGTCAGTCATACTCACCAGGCGTGAGTAGGCAGGATCGTAAGAAAACGACACGGCTGCGGTCGGTTGATTGGCCTGGTAGCCGACCGTGGCAGTGGTGTTGTCCGGGTTGTAGGTGTAGGTGGTTACCTGCCCCAGGGCATCGGTGAGCGAAGCGACCAGGCTGGTGGAGCCCAGGTAGGCGAGACTCGCGGAAGTACCATCGGCAAATTGCTTGGCCACCAGGCGACTCTGTGCGTCACGCACGAATGTCGTGGTGTGGTTGTTTGCGTCCGTCAGCGACGCAACCTTGCCGGCAGGGTTGTAACTCCGTTGCTCGGTATGTCCGAGCGGATCGGTGGTTCTGATCAACTCCCGGTCTGCGTCGTAACCGTAGGTCGTGGCCTGTCCCAAGCGGTCCGTGGCGCCGGTCCGATCGAGCAGTGTGTACGTGTATTGCTGGCTGGTGCCATCAGGGTAGGTTTCGGTAGTTTCCCGATCCGCCGCATCGTAGGTGTAGCGCACCGTCGACCCGGCGGGATCGGTCCTGGCGGCAACACGGCTGACGTTGTCATAGGAGAAACTATACAAATAGCCCGCAACGGGCCCCTGCATCGACCTCAAGCGACCGCTCGGATCATAAGTGTAGGTCGTCACGTGTCCCAGCGCATCGGTGAATCGCGTTACCTGGCCGGCGGCGTTGTACTGGTACCGGGACGTCATGCCATTTGCACCTGTAACCGTCAGCGGTTGGTGCTGGCTGTTATACGTGCGCGTCTCCAGTACCTGGGTTCCGTTGGTGGTATTGGCGGTGCTCAGTCGATCGATGCCATTGGCGGCATAGGTATAGGTGGTCGTGCGACCGACCGCATCGACAACCCTCGTGACATTGCCGTTCGAATTGTAAGTATAAGTCTGAAGCTGGGTCGTTCCGTTATCCAACACGCGTCCGACCACCGAAGGCTGGTTGCTGGCCCCGTTGGTGACCGCGCCCCCACTGCTGACCGACGAGCTGATGCAACTCGTCTGATTCGGGTAGCTATACCAGACACGGTTTTCCAGGGGCTGCTTCTCGCTCTCGATAAATCGAGAGGTCGCGGCACCGTCACTGGTATGCAGCCAATGAATGACGTGCGCGAGACTGTAATTCAGGCTCGAGCCCTGGGACGCCAGGGCGTATTCATTGGCGTCGAATACGAACGTATTGCGCCAGTGCATGTATTCGTTACACGCATTCATTCCCGTGGGCAACAGGCTCGCGTTCTTCAGACCCCCACCGCTGGTATCGCCCGCGTCGACGCCCTGGTCGAACTCGACATAGCTGGTGCGGTTGAGCGGGTCGGTCGTTTTCAGGAAACGGGTGCTTCCCAGGCTCGAATTCGTGCTCGAGTCGCCGTAGACGAAGGTGGTCGAGCCATAGGGAGTCGTCAGCGTATTGACGAAGTCCGGATCCGTTCCCTGGCCGTATTTATAGCTGGACGTGATACCCAACACGTCGGTGACGCTGGCCAGGTGACCGTCGGCGGTGTAGGTAAAACTCGCTGTCCGGCCAAAGGGATCGGTGATCTGGGTGACCACCAGCGGGCTGCTCGACAGACCATAGCTCAGGA
>Ga0105240_10014522_pt1 | contig 10751 bp, 7 predicted proteins | sample KBSC54metaG_FD_80426 | JGI IMG/M metagenome (GOLD analysis project Ga0105240, IMG submission 80426) | Corn rhizosphere microbial communities from Kellogg Biological Station, Michigan, USA - KBS C5-4 metaG | ecosystem: Host-associated > Plants > Roots > Rhizosphere > Soil | place: Michigan, USA...
AAACATAGAGCTTAAAAGATGGCCCGCCCCACTGAAGGTGCTGTCCCGGAAGAAGACCCAGGTGATATTCACAAGCAAAAACGTGAGCAACACATATGGGAGGCCGCCCATGAATGGTTTTGGCTTTGTGCCTGGTTTCGCCATCACAGGGCCTGGCTCCGTCATACCATCTCCCGCGGGGGCGGGTATCACCAGCGTCGGGGTTGTTTTCTTTTTGTCCGTGAAAAATTTCTCAACCCACAAGTACAATCCATGTAAGCCGCCCCAGGCTACAAAGGTCCAGTTGGCCCCATGCCAAAGTCCGCCGAGCAGCATCGTCAACATGAGGTTCATATAGGTTCGCGACCGTCCTTTTCGGTTGCCACCAAGTGGGATATACAGATAGTCCCGCAGCCAGGCGGATAACGTGATATGCCAGCGGCGCCAGAAATCAGAAAAACCAATAGCGCCATAGGGCCAGCGGAAATTCAACGGAAGCACAAAACCCAGGCATAATGCAACGCCGATGGCGCAGGTGGAATAGCCGGCGAAATCCAGGAATATCTGGCCGGCAAACGCCAGTGTACCCATCCAGGCATCCAGTGCCGTCAGGGGGGTCGGCGTGCCGAAAACTGTGTTGGCGGACGCGGCAAGCATACTGTCGGCCAGGGTAACTTTCATAAACAATCCCAGGGACAACAAGAACAGGCCTTCCAGCAACTGTTGCTTTGTGGCGCGACGGGGCGATTCAAATTGCGGTACCAACTGCGGCGGCCGCACGATCGGACCTGCTACCAGGTGCGGGAAGAATGTCACAAACAAGGAAAAATCCAGCAGCGACTTCACGGGCTTGCTTTCCTTGCGATACATATCGATCGTATAGCACAAGGTCGTAAAGGTGTAGAATGAGATCCCGGCCGGTAGAATGATATTTGGTTTGGCGGGATGATAATCGATCCCCAGGACATTGACCAGGTGAACGAAATTATCCAGCAAAAATGCGCCGTATTTGAAGAAGCAGAGCATGCCCAGATTGCCGCAAAGGCTGATCACGAGCAGCAATCTCTTCTTATGGATGTTGGATTGGGTATACAGCGCCCGGCCCACAAAATAGTCCACAACGGTAGAGAGCCATAGCAGAAGAATGAAGGGCGGGTTCCAGGCAGCATAGAAAAGATAGCTCGCCAAAAGAAGGTTGATCTTTTTGACTTTCCACGGAAAAGGCAGATTGTGCAGCAGCAGCACGACGCCAAAGAAGAGGATGAAAATGTAGGAATTGAAGACCATATGGGGGTTTTTAGGGGATTTGTCGAAAATTTGCCATCCTTAGCGAACAAATGACTCGGGGAGGTGGCCGATCAGCGCGCGGGTGTATAGTACAGCGTCCGAGGGGGATAGATGCGACCACTCGGGACAAACAAAATGAGCCGTCGCCGGATCATCCGCAAAATGGACGCCCTTGCATTGAGTCGCGGTAAGCAGCGGCTCCCAGAATTTTGCCCTTGGAAATCCTTTATCTTCCCCCGCTGCCATGGGGCCACTGCCCGGCGTGCGCACAAAGACGATCTCACCACCTCGCGACTTTATCTTTGCGACGGCGGCGGCGACCCGCTGCATGATGGCCGGCGTGGGGTTTGAAGGATGCTGCGCTGCAATGGCCGCGCCAGCTGTCTGCAGGAACACCCAAATATTCTGCACCTGGTGTTGCAGGCTGGTGTCTGCGAGGAAACGGGGGGACATTTTATCCTGCCGGTCAAAAGTCACCCGCGAAAAATCCAGCGGGAATATGGGTGGGGCAAAGACATACGGCCGGTTTGGAATGGTCAGCCTATCCAATTCTGCATTTAGGGATAGGCCTTCTTTGTCGAGGAAGATCAGCTGGGATTCCAAGGCATGATCCAATATGAAGCTGGCCCGTTGGGCGGGGGTGCGCCTCCAGTAATAGTCAAGATATTCTTTTTGTTCATGTCGGACCGGTGCATCGTCGGCAGAAAAAAAGACGAGCTCTGTCACATCTATGACGAGCTTTCCGGCAAATCGCGGATCGGCGGCCAGGTCCTCGAGGATCGGCACAGGGGAATTCCCTTCCATAGCCAGCTGGATGGCCTCGCGACCTGTCAGCTTTTGCCAGGTGTCAATGTCGAGGTCGTATTTGATACGGGAGCTGCCGATGAATACCGTTGCGGCGGCAGGGGATTCATACACTTTTGCCCGCTTGTCGGCCCATAGCTCTTTGCCCTCATCATACGAGAGCGTTACGCCCGTGCTGCGAAGGTAAATTTCCCAGCCGGCAATAAAGACAACGACAAGGATGGCCATTAGGATGGCCGCCTTTGAGATCGGTTTCATCGTAAGAAGTTTTATGAGAAATTGATTGCAGGAAAAGGCGGGCAGGAATTATCTATTGCACGTGATAAGGGGATAAATTGAAGATAAGGATTTATTTTGATATGTTGTATGCCAACTGCTGTAATATTGCCTGCAATCCTGCAAAAGGTGCTTAGAGCTCTGTTGATGGGTCCCAGAACAGGCTTTTGAAGTCCCGGACCTTATTATTCTTTACCACTACTCCTTCTTTTTCCAGGAGCTGCTGCATTTTTTCCGGAGGGTTGAAATGATGGCGTCCTGTCAGCAGACCGATGCTGTTGACGACACGGTGGGCGGGGACGGGTTTTGTGGCGAGGTGGCAGGCGTTCATGGCCCATCCTACCATGCGGGCGGAGCTGCGGGTGCCGAGGGCGCGGCCGATGGCGCCGTAGGAGGTGACGCGGCCTTTGGGGATCTGGCGGGCGACTTCGTGGACGAGCTCGAAGAAGTTGTCGTCCTTCTTACCGGAGGGACGGACGGCGGTGAGTTTTTCGCGGATGGGGGGGCGACTTGAGACTTTGGCCGCAGCCGAGCCGGATGCTGACCGCGCCGAACGGGAAGATTTTTTGGAGGCAGGTTTTTTGGCCTGAGATGTAGCTTTCTTTTTCGATGTTGCCATGATCAGGAAATAATCTTAGTGAATGGCTGGTTCGTATAAAAGTACGAATTATTGGAAGGTTCGTATAAAATACCGAACTGAAGAGCCTTTAGTCGATCGAAGAGCTGTCTGTAGAATTGTTATCGCGGGATGCCCGCTGTGCTATCAATTTTGACCGGCGTGGTTCCGGCACGTTGATATAATTGAATGGACAGTGTTTGCATCCATTGCCGCAGCAATATCCTCTTTCCCGATGATATTTCTCTGTGAGGACCATCAATCCTTCTTCGTTGTAATAGAACTCCTCGCCTTCCCGGAACGGTGTCATTGTTTTACGATGGTTTGTTGTTCGGCATCCGGTTCCATTTCTCTCACCCGTTGCTGGAGCTCTTCGTCCAATGAAGGTAAGGGTGTGGACGGCAACATAAAATGAAGATAATGTATGCGCTGGCTGCCGGCGATGTCGAGGCCTTCATAGTGGGTCTTTATCTTCAGCTCTTCTTTTATGGGGCCGGGACCGGCATATATATTATCGGAACTTTCCAGGAGAGGGAGTCCGTACATATCGATGACCAGGCGGGTAAAATTATACAGCACGGGTGAGTCCGTCTTTAGATGAATGCGTCCGCCGGGCGTCAGTATCTGTTGATAGAGGCGCAGGAACTTGGGATGTGTGAGCCTTTTGCGGGCTTTGGATTTCCGCAGCTGCGGATCGGGAAAGGTGAGCCATATCTCTTCTACTTCTCCCGGCTTGAAATAGGTGGGGAGCCTGTCGATCTGTGTGCGGAGGAAGGCGGCGTTGGTGATATTTTCCTGGAGGCATTTTTTGGCGCCGATGTAAATACGATTGCCTTTCAGGTCTACTCCCAGGAAATTGCGTTGGGGATACATCTTAGCGAGTCCCACAGTGTATTCGCCTTTGCCGCAGGCCAGTTCGAGGGTGAGGGGGTGGGGTTCGGGGTCCGATTGGCGCATTTTCGAAAAGAACCCGGACCATTGGCCGGCCATGTCTTCGGGGTATTGAAGAACGTTGGGGAAGGTTTGTATTGCGGCGAAACGGATCAGCTTTTTTTGGCCCATTGGGCAAAGGTACGGATATAAAAAAAGCCCCGCACTCGCGGGGCTTTTTTGGGAGTCAGAGCTAATTACCAGCCGGGCGTCTGTTTATAAGCACCGTTGGCTGAAGAAATAACATCAGGGTCGATGGGCCAGGCCATGTGTTTATTGGGATCGAAACTACGGGCGGGCCAAACCTGCTGGATCGTGTAGGTGGAATTGGGGTCTGTCTTATTATCAGCAATACGACCGTGTAATGATTCATTGATGGTGGCAAAATCACCCCACCTTTTCAGGTCCATGAATCTGTCTGTCCATTCGCAGGCCAGCTCACAGCGGCGTTCATGTTTCAGGTCGGCTATCGTCGGGCTTGCGATGGGCGCAAGACCCACGCGGGCACGTACTTCATTAAGCGGAGCGGCTGCTTCGGCATTCTTATTCTGCATGATCAGGGCTTCGGCCTTGAATAATAAAACTTCGGCGTAGCGCATCAACGGCAGGTTCAGGCGGGTCGTCGGATAGTCGCCGTTCTGGTTGATGTTTGGATTGGTGCTGGCCTGACCGCTGGTACCATAGGTGTATGGCTCCATGTATTTGCCGATCTGGAAACCAGAGAGGCTGTTTGTGGAATAATAGCTCCAGGGCTGACCAAAATAAGTGAACTGGTCGCCGAATTTTAAGATGGTAGCTTCCCGCCGGGGATCGCCTGCTTCATATTCATCGTACAATTCTTCGGTGGGCTGGAAGTACCCCCAGCCATTATAAATCCCCCATCCCTTGTTTTCGAGCACCACGCCTACAAACTCGGATCCACCCTGTGTTCCGGAATTGACAGACCATATATACTCGGAAGTCCAGTTATTGGCAATGCTGAAGACGCTCTTGTAATTATCTGCAGGAGTAGCCTGTCCGGTGATGAGCGCTCTGCCGCATTCATTCTTGATCCTGTCGCAAATATCCGGGATCAGGGCCCATTTCGTATTGTCGTACTGAGCCCAGTACGCATATGTTTTGACGAGGTATCCTAATGCAGCGGCTCTGTGAGCACGGCCCTGGTCGGCAGCGCCGTAGGTCTGGAACAGGGGCAGCAATTCGGCAGCCCGCTGAAAATCCGCGGCAATGGCGGCATAATTATCCGTGACGGAAGGCAGCTGGGGAGGGATACGCTTGCCGAACTCAGCACTTTCCACGCTGTCATAGGGTACTCCCTGGTTCTTGTGTCCCCAGAGATATGCGATCCAGAAATGCGCAAACCCGCGCATAAAATAGGCTTCTCCGAGGCTACGGTTCTTCAGATCATCGGTGATATTGGTGGCCGTTTTCATTCCTGCGACCGCCATATTGGCTTTGTTCAGGGTGGAATACAAGTCGTTCCATGCGCCGGACATGTAGCTCTCGTGTCCCGTACAGATGAAGTTCTTTATGTTTTCTGCGGCGGCTTTGGGCCGGCCTACGATGAGGTCATCGCTGGCATTCTGCATCCAGAAAAGGTTCCTGCCCCATGTGTTTTCATAGGCCATCGAAATGTAAAGTGCGGCGGTGGATTTAGTCACCATGTCGGTGCCATTCCATTGATAGGCTGCGGTAGGCGTGCCATTGGGTTTGGTATCGACCCATGACTTGCTACAGGAACCCAGGATGAATGCGGGTAATATGAGGAAGTAATTACTGATCTTGCGTTTCATATTCTCTTTTTTTCAGAATTAAAAAGTAAGTTTTACACCGGCAGCATAGACTCTTGCGAGGGGGAACTGTCCGGCATCGAAGCCCATACCACCTACTTCAGGGTCCATTCCGCTGTATTTCGTGATCGTGATCAGGTTGTCCCCGCTGACGTATACACGTAAGGTGGTGTTATGGAGAAACTTCGGAAAATTATAGCCGATGACGACGCTCTTCAGGCGGAGATAATTACCGCTCTCCAGGTACCAGTCAGAAGCCGTCTGGAAGTTGTTGTTGGGATCATTTGCCCTGATCATGGGAATATTGGATTTGGTATTCGTTGTGGACCAGGCATCCAGGATCTTGTCCCAGCGGTTGTAACCCTGTTCGGCACCGTTGAGGGTAGATTCCTTGAACGCATGGAAGAGCTTTACGCCTGCTACGCCCTGCCAGAACATGCTCATGTCAAAGCGTCTCCAGCTAAGGTTAGCCGTAAATCCGTAGGTAAACTTGGGCAGCGCTGAGCCCATATATACTCTGTCGTTGTCATCGATCTTGCCATTGCCGTCGTGGTCAACGAATTTCAGGTCCCCGGCATGGGCATTGGGCTGGATCTGGGTGCCGTTCTTGTCCTTATAGTTAGCTGCTTCGGCGTCGCTCTGGAAGATACCGGCGGTCTTCACCAGCCAGTAAGACAGGTAGGGTTGGCCGACGATGGAACGATAAGGGGACAGCGTTCCTCTCCAGGTGCTGCCGTCGAGCCAGGCGGAGTTGGGATTCTGGTCGATGTACTTCACCCAGTTCTTCAGGGTAGCGAAATTGCCGCTAAACTCATAGTTCAGCTCTCCGGACTTGCCTTGCCAGGTGGCGACGAACTCGAAGCCAGTGTTCTTGATCTTGCCCTGGTTGATGAGAGGGGCGCCAATACCAAATGTATTGGGCCAGTTGAGCGTTTGTGTCGTGATAAGGTTATACGTGAGCTTGTCGAAGTAATCCAGTGTAAAGGAGAGCTTGTCTTTCAGCAGGCTTATGTCCAATCCAAGGTCTTTTTGTTCGGCTGTCTCCCAGGTGAGGTTGCTGTTGATAAGACTGCCCACATACACCGCGTTGTTCTGCGGCGCGGTGTTGCCTACCTGGTAGATCTGACCTGTATTAAGGGTGGGATAGCCGTAATAAACCGGCACGGTGCTCAGGTTGCCTACCCGGCCCCAGCTGCCTCTGATCTTGAGCAGATTGATGGCTGGTACACGGAAGAAGGGTTCGGAGCTTAGTTTCCAGGCAGCGGTCAAGCCTGGCACACCGATGATCCGGTGGCCCAGCGGCAGCCTGTCGGCAATGTCCCAGCGATAGCTGCCTGTCAGGAAATACCGGTCGGCCCAGCTGTAGGTAAGCCTGCCGACGTAGGAAAGATTCCTGTCTTTCCAGTCCCCATCCTGTGGCTTGATATCCGTGAAGTTTTGAGCATTGACAAAGAATTGGGCCCAGGTAGCTTCGTCATCGAAAGTCTTGGCGGAAGCCGAGAACCATTTTGCACCGGACTCCTGCGCTGTCGTGGAGACCATGGCTCCTACGCTGTGCAGACCGAAATTGTGCGCATAGTTGATGGTATTTTCCCAGATCCAGCTATAGGGCTTGTTGGTAGAGTAGTCCAGCTCGTTCTGGTCATTGGGTTTACCGGGCTCCGTCCGGCGGGGAATAAAGCTCTTGAAAAGCGATTGTCCCTGACGGTAAGAAAAGCGGCTGGTATACGTAATACCGGGTATGACATTGCTGACCTTCAGTTCGGACACCGACTGTACGTCCAGGCTTTTATCATAAGGCTGATTGCGGAGCAGGGTGGCTACGGGGTTGACGACATCGCCGTGAATACCCAGGTAAGCGGAGTTCCTGGGACCTACTCCGCCAAAAGTACCGTCATCATAATAAACGGTGGCTGCGCGCGGCATATAGATGGCGGACAGGATCGTTCCCGTATAGCCATTATCAGTGCTTGTCCCTCTTTTGTCATTGTTGTTGAGGAACAGCTCTTGTCTGAATTTGACGTGTGAGTCGAAGGTATAGGTCGCATTGAAGCGAAGGGACATGTTCTTTGCATATGTATTCAGCAGGGTGCCCTCGTTCTCTTCATATCTGCCCTGGAAGAGGGTGGAGAATTTTTCCGTTCCCGCATTGAGGGTGATGTTGTGGCGGTGGATGAGCCCGGTGCGGAATATGGAGTGGACCCAGTCCGTGCGGGTGACCTGATCATAAGGGTTCTTGGTGGCGTCCCAACCGTCCAGTGGCGTCATTCCGGCGTTGGTATAGGCAAGATTGGAGACCTTGGCCTCGTTGGCTGCTGTAAGTGACTGGGGAAGTCTCCATGCCGTCTTGGATCCGACGAAGCCGGTGTATTCGACGCTGGGATTGCCCTTGCCCGCCTGGCGGGTTGTGATGAGGACGACACCTGCCGAGCCGGAGAAGGCGCCGTAAATGGCCGCCGATGCGGCATCTTTTAATATGGTAATGGTTTCTACATCCGCGGGGTTATAGGGAGCACCGGGCACACCGTCTACTACAAACAAGGGAGCGTCGCCATTCCTGGAGCCTGTGCCCCGGATATATAAGGTGGGTGGCTGATCAGGATGTCCGCCATTGCTGACGATGGTCACGCCGGGGACTTTTCCCTGGATCATGCTAAGGGCGTCTACGACCGGCCTTTCCTTGATCTGTTGCATATCCGGTACCGTCGATACGGCGGCGGAAAGGTCTTTTTTCCGCATGGAGCCGTACCCGATGACTACGAGACTTTCCAGGCTGCTGGCCTTGGACTGGAGGATCACGGAAAGGGAGATCCGTCCGTTGTTCTTCATTTCATAACCAGTGAGAGTATCGCTGGCATAGTTGATGGCGCTGATGATAAAGCGGTAATCGCTGCCTGCGGGCACGTTGCTGAAGCTGAAAATACCTCTACTGTTGGTGGCAGTGGAATTTTTAAAACCATTCGAGGCGTTTTCCAGGCGGACGGTCACGCCTTCCATTCCTTCACCCTTATCATTATGTACAATGCCCGTAGCGATGTTGGTTGCGGGCTGGGCCATTGCCTGCAGGGAGCAGGTGATCAAAATAAGGACCCATGTTAGCATCCGATTCATAAGCTGTTGTTGTTGTTTTAGAGATTTGTTGTTGTTGTCAAGTTTAAACAATAGAGTACCTGTCGCATGTTTGGTGCGTTTTTGTCATTTCATTATTGTATGTAGGGATTTTACTTTACCTGTATCGAGAAACTCCTGTCGCTGATTTTTTTAAGCGTTAGTTCATTAAGGTCACAAAGTGTATTTAAGAATGATTCTATAGATTCCTTGTTCCTGTCTAATTTTCCTGTAAAGCTCATGTTTTGAAGGGCTGCGGCATCGAAGGTGATCTTCACTCCACATTCCTGCTGCAACAAAGAGAATATTTCCGACAGCGGTCTGTTGGTGAATTCCATCACCTGCTGTTGAGGGGCCGGATTTACGGGTAGTTTGGCTGACATTGCTTCTGTGGCGACGTTCCTGATCCGTACGGAAAAATCTTTTTTATCGAAGGTCAGCTGCTGACCGGGTGTCAGATAGATGTCTTTGAATGTTTTGGCGCCCGGGCCTTCCTTTTTGACCATGACCTTGCCGCTGAAAAGACGCACGGTGGTATAGTGGTTGTTTTTATTATTCACGCTGAAGACCGTTCCCAGCACAACGGTGGCGATATCTCCAGACGCCACTACAAAAGGTTCCGCATGGTCTTTTTTAATGGTGAAAGTGGCCTGGCCATTGAGAAGTATATGTCTGTTAAAAGAGTTGTCGAAGGTTAAATCGCTGTTGCTGCCCAATTCCACCTTGCTGCTGTCGGGCAGGAAAAAGACCTTTACGCCGGAGGAATGATTCTGTATGTTGCTCAGCACGGGTTCTTTTTTTATCGTGGATGCCACCTGTGGCGCCTGTGTGGGGTGCTTGTCCCCCTGGCGCAGGAGGAAGACGAGGGCGGTCGCCGCTATGATGGAGGCTGCTGCCACCCAGGCGTATCGTATCCTTCTGACCGGCGCTGGAGCTGGCATTTTTCCGACCCGGGCTTCGAGGGCCTCCCGTATCTTATCCGTTGGCGCGCCCTGTTGGATGTCCGGCTCAAATTCATTCCAGCTGTCCTCTGTGAGATATTGAGCAAATTTTTCCGGGTTGTTCCGGAAAAAGTCCATTACCTGCTGTTTTTCGTCTTCTGTGACGTCGCCCTGAAAAAACTTTTCGATCAAGTAATTTGAAATGCTCATATATAGTATTCGTATGAGAACGGAAATTCCCCCGGTGCGGGAGAAACTTTTTTTAGAGGAGGGAGAGGATACTTTTTCGGAGGGATTTCAAGGCCCGGGAAATATGGCCTTCGATGGTCTTGGGAGAGATGGAGAGCTGCTGGCTGATGTCTTTATGGGAGAGGTCGCCCAAGCGGCTCAATTTAAAGACCTGTCTGCTTTGGGAGGGCAGCTCTTCTATGGCTGTAAGGACGTTTTCCAGCTGTTCTTTATAGATGATCTTTTCTTCTGCCTGGGGGCCCGATATAAAGGTGTCGGATAGTTCGTGCGTGCAGCGGAGGGTCTCTTTACGCAAGAGGTCGATCAATGTGCTTTTGGCTATCCGGAATAATTGGGTGGAGATGTCGTGCTGTTCGGAGAGGGTCTCTCTTTTTTCCCAAAGTTTGACAAAAGTGAGCTGGACTGTCTCTTCTGCGTACCAGGCGGATTGGGTATAGCGATATATATACTGGTAAAGTTTGAGATGGTATTCTTCAAAAACTTTACTGTAAACGAGCCTGTTGCCTTCTTTTATCAGCTTCACCTGTGTCATAGCAGTGGGCGCAAAGTTCTGGTCAAGAATCGAATTGGCAGTTAAGGTAAGATTATTTAACCATTAAATATGCAATAAAAAAAAGCCCCGCCTGGAAGGCGGGGCTTTAACTGGTTGCTGTAGAGGGAGGATTCGAACCTCCACGGGGCAGTTAGCCGTAGCGCAATCTGTGGTGGTCAACCCCAGTCGGGCCCGGTTTGAGCCGGGTCCGGCATTACACTATGTTTATCCTGTATCCC
>Ga0105240_10014523_pt1 | contig 10750 bp, 9 predicted proteins | sample KBSC54metaG_FD_80426 | JGI IMG/M metagenome (GOLD analysis project Ga0105240, IMG submission 80426) | Corn rhizosphere microbial communities from Kellogg Biological Station, Michigan, USA - KBS C5-4 metaG | ecosystem: Host-associated > Plants > Roots > Rhizosphere > Soil | place: Michigan, USA...
CCATCCTTATAGTCGATATAGGATTCCACGCCAATAAAATAGTCCGTATTGCGAACCCGCGCCACGGCAAAACGCAGATTGGCATACGCGTTGTTCCCCTCATCTCCCATCAGGTCCGTGCTCATAGGCCCTTTTTCATATAGAAAATCCAGCAATCGCTCCTTGGTAAAGCCCGCCGGCAGGGAAGGGTTCCACTGTTCGTTACCATCCTTGTCCTGGTAATACGCTTTATAGGCATAAGGGTTCAATGCATCCGACAACGGCGCCCGTACCACCTTAATGCCTTCATGCCGCCCTTCCTCGTCATGTGTGTTCAATCCCCCATAGGGACCCGCATCATGATAAAATACATATACATACCCATTGTACTGAATGGAGGTAGGATGGTTCACCCCCGTGGTAGCTTTCACACCATCCGCCTGCAGATAGCCCGTGGACGGCCAGGTGACAGGCCCCATATCATTGGAAAAATACTGCTGCCCCCAGTTCGTCGCCTGGTTATTAGCCTGCCATGCCGCAGATACGAAGGAATTATAACGCGGCCAGTAGTCGCCGCTGAATGGACAGACATTGACGGGATCATGGTTGATCGTATTGTGGCAATCTTCGCCGTCGTGACACACGTCCTTGTTCTCACCGTGCAGGAATCCCAGCGAAACAGCGCCCACATCCGGATGAACAAAATACTCCGCGCTGTAGATGGCATAATATACCCGCGACCAATTATCCACCTGCGGTCCCTTGCATCCGTCGCCATAACGGGCAAGCGCATGTGTAGAAACATCCCGTGGACCCGTCCCATCATGCCGGATGTCGATGACGGAATTATGCACTAGGTCCGCCGGTGAAGAAACAACATAGCTGTTCTGCCCATCGACCATAAAATAGGAATGCCAGCGGCCCGGTATCATCCAGGGCGGCACCTCCATTTTCATTTTTTGCGCCTCGAAATTACATCCATTGGTAAAGCCCTCCAGACCGTCACACTTATAATTGAAGCTGACAGTACCTTCGGAGAGAATGGAATATCCACTAAGATCAGGGAATTGTCCGTATACGCGGATAACAGCGCATATGGCCATTACAAAAACAATCGCTCTCTTCTCCATGTAGCAGTAGTTTGGGTTGAGCCGGCCAGTCACCGGGAGTAACAGCCGACCCGGGGTTGTAGTATTACAATATAACTAATTTTTCAATACCTTAAAGGTCTTTTTTCCCCCATTCACCAGCAGTTCCAGCAGGTACATCCCCTTTGCCCTGCCACTAATGCTCACCGTCTCCGTATACCTGCCCGGCGCCCGCATAACAGTACTCCCGGAGAAGTGTTTTTTTCATTGATCAGGTTTAAGGTCGTATACAAAAATTAGAAAGTTTTTTCATCCGCAAGTCCATGATTACTCTTACATTTGCACCATTAAACTGTGCCTTCGTTGCACCACGAAGGACCTCAATGCTAACCATGAAAAATCATCTGTTATCCGCGGGACTTATCATATTGTCCCTAACAGCTACCCACTGCAAATCCGGCCTCGTCACCATGTCCAACAGCTGCTATGACATGATCAGCGCCGGACAGTCTCAGAACAAGGCAGGCAACTACGCTGCCGCCCTCGACAATTTCAATAAAGTACTTTCGAAATGTGACGCATATGACGCCAAGGAGAAAAGCTTCGCCGGCAAGGCAGCCTCCCTCAACGGCCTCCGTCAGTACAACGACGCGCTCACCGCCGCCAACGCAGGACTAAAGATCAACAGCAGCAGCCTCGACAATCTCTTCGAAAGGGCCAATGCAGAGCTGGCGCTTGGCATGACCGACAACGCCCGCGCAGACTTCAATACCATGCTCAACCTCACCGCTAAAAATCGTAATACCGCCCAGCGCGCCACCATCTACGCCAAAATGGCCGAGGCAGAGACCAAGCAGCAGATGTATTCCGACGCCCTCCAGCACATTGGCGACGCCATCAATATCGACAATACCAACCTGAATTTTTACATGCAGCGCGGTGATATCAACGTAGCCGCGGGCAACCTGACCACCGCCATCTCCAATTACGACGAGGCCATCTCCAAAGGAAAGGATGACGGAGAAGCCTGGAAGGCCCGCACCGCCGCCCTGATCAGGCTGTATCAGAAAAAATACGGCACCGACGATGCCGGCACACTGAAGAAAAAGATCAGCGCCTCCGATAAGCAGACACTTTGCAACAGCATCCAGACCGCACAGTCCAAAGGACTCCACGATGTCCAGGTCGATCTCGTGCAAGCCACCATCTGCCGGTAAGCGTCCCCACATTACATCACTTGAAAAACATCAATAGATCATGCGTACAAAATGGATATTCATACCCGCCACCATCGCCGTCCTTCTGACAAATTGTAAGAGCGCCAACAATACCCAAAAAGGTACAGGCATCGGCGTAGCTGCCGGCGCCACCGCCGGAGCCATCATCGGAGGCGGAGGAAAAAGTTCCGTATTCGGAGCCCTTATCGGCGCAGCCGTGGGAGGTGGAGCAGGTTATCTCATCGGCCATCATATGGACAAACAGGCAAAGGAGATCAAGCAGGCCGTACCCGACGCACAGGTCGAAAGAGTGGGCGAAGGCATCGAGATGACCTTTAATTCCGGGCTGCTCTTTATGATCAATTCCGCCGCGCTCAGCGAGACCGCCAAAACCAATCTGGAAAAAGTAGCCGCCGTATTTGTAAAATATCCCGAGACCAATCTCCTCATCGAAGGACACACCGATGACACAGGTCCCGCCGACTTCAATATGGAGCTGTCCAAAAAAAGAGCTTACTCCGTCAGCGAATTCCTCCAGTCAAAAGGAGTCTCCCCCAGCCGCATGGACATCAAATGGTATGGTGAGACACAACCCAAATTCGCCAATACCAGCGAAGACAATCGTGCAAAAAATCGTCGCGTGGAAGTAGCGATCACCGCCAATGATCAGATGAAGCAGGAAGCAAAGGATGGTAAATTGAATTAGGCGAGGTCATCGTCACGATGCATATCTTCTTCTGCGGAGGAATTGATATATATACCCGCCTAGGATCACCAGCAGTATGGGCAGCCCGATGTTGATGAATTGCCAGAAGCTGCGATCCTTCTCCACCTTGGCAGGATCCAACAGACGCAAGGTAAAATCCTTGGACCTTGTTTCCAGCACTCCGGAAGGGTTTACCAGGTATTCAAAACAGTTCTCCACAAAGTCCTGGTTGGCGAACTGATAGGAAATGTCTTTGTTATAACCCATCGGGAAAGGTCCCCGCTGGGACACATCATTCATCACAATGTCCGCATCCGATATCACGATCACACGACCCCGCTTCTCCGCCGATGCCAGATAGGGCTGCTTATAAACATTCGCCAGGCTGTCCGACACAGCCGTGCTCACACGGTTGGCGTACAGGGACTGGAACTTTCCCTCCAGCAGCATGGCCACCGGGATATTGTGCTGCGTGAATGCCCGCGGATCATTCGCCACCTTGACACTTTCAAAGCTGATCAGCGCAGGGGTGCTCACCGTCTTGGAATTGGCCGAAGACTGCAGCAACACCGTCTTTTGAATGCCTTCCGCCTTCACCGTGTCGATGGAGTTGGCAAATTTTGCATATACAGGATCCAGGTTCTTGGAGATGGGATGGGTGAGACTGCCATTCAACAGTGGAAAATAAGGCCAGGGTATCAGCTCGAGCTGCGGCTTGTCCCCATTCATACCCACTACCATATTTAACGAGGCGCACTGCATATCCAGCAGGAGGTCCGGCTGTATACGTACGCCATATTTAAAGAAGAGGTCGTCCAGGTCCAGTCCACGGTCGAATGCGATCGTCTCCCTATCCTGCCGCAGGCTGTCCATCTCCGCATAAAGCCTGTCCACCGCCCAGATGATCTGTCCTCCGTGCATAACATATTGGTCCAGCGTCAGCTTTTCCCTTTCCGTAAATTTCTTTGTCGGCTTGACAATGACCAGGGCATTGTATTCCTGCGGTATCACCGGCAGACTGTCCAGGCTCACCACGCCAAATCGATAATTGGAACGCAACCCCTGAATGAGATTGTATACGCTAAAATCCAGCGGCTCGCCATTGCCCATTACGTATCCTACCGCCGGCTCATGCTTGCGGGTGATCCTGTCGATGGCAGTACCAAACTTGAACTCCAGCAGCGTCTCGGCATTCGTGTACAATTGTTCCTCCGGCTGTCCTTCTCCATTCGCCTGTACCCCTTTCAGCAGGTCCACCGGCACCACTTTATTCTTATAGTGAAGGATGGCTCCCGGCAGGACAACACGCTGGCTCTGCTCCTCTCCCTTCTTTGCCTGCGCCACCTGCGTCTTGGGCTGGATACCCATACGACGAAGAGAATCCAGCATCGTCATTTTGGCCGTGTCATCCAGGTTCGCCAGGGGGTCTGCCACCTTTACGCGGATCCTGCCATCTGCATACTCGGAAAATTCCTGGAGCAGCTCCTGCGCGCTTTTTGATAATTTTCGTATCCCCGCCTTCAGATCGCCCTGCAAAAAGAATTCTACCTCGATGTTGTCGTCCAGGTTGCGCAGCAGCTCCTTGGTCGGAGCGCTTAGCGTATAGCGTTTCTCGTGCGTAAGGTCCAGACGGTAGTGGAAGGTGCCGGCCAATAAATTGAGGACGATCAGGATGGCAATAACACCACCCGCACCCAGCCAGTCAGGCCGCACTTTTTGACTGCCGGCTCCCTTGGACATCCCTGCCCCGGTTTCACCGCTCCCCGCCGCAGGTTCAACGTTCTCCGTTCCAGTTTGGCCAGCCCCCGCCGCCGATTTGTTCTTCGGTCCTCGCAGCTTCCGCGCGAGGTTCCAGTTCGTCCAGCGAAGGAATAAAAAGATGATGCTGAGGAAGTAAATAATATCCCTGCTGTCAACCACACCCCGGCTGATGCTCCGGTAGTGAAAGTCAATCCCAAACATCTCGATATAATAATCTGCCCCTGCCGCAAATACAGGCAGCTGGCTCACAGCATTGAACCCGCTGTACAGGATGAAGCAGGCAAAGGCGGCCGCAATAAAGGCCACAACTGCGTTGCTCGTCCAGCTGCTGCACAATATGCCAATGGAAGTAAACACCGCCGAGAGAAAGATCAGCCCAAGGTAGCTGCCCATCGTAGCTCCCACATCGATGCCCGCCTGACCCGACAGCCGTTGTATGCTAATGAAATACAGGAGCGTAGGCACCAGCGCAATGACCACCACCAGGAGGCTCGCCAGGTACTTTCCAATGACCAGCTGCGTCCTGCTCAGCGGCACCGTCTGTAAGATCTCAAAAGTCCCCATCCTGAACTCCTCCGCCAGACTCCGCATAGTAATGGCCGGGATCAGCAGCAGCAGGATCCAGGGCGCCAGATCAAAGAACTTCTCCAGGCTGGCATACCCATAGGCCAGGATGTCCGTATCCGGGAATACGAACAGCAAAAGCCCATTCAATAACAGGAAAACGATAATGGCGATATAGCCCGTAAGATTACTAAAAGATTGACGGAGTTCCTTTTTGCAGACTGCCCACATGGCCACGAAAATAATGTGTTATCCGTAAATATCTATTACAATATATAATGACATCCTCCGTTTATCACCAGCACCATTTATATCCCAAACATTTTACGATAGGAATGCGTCCACCTGGACAAAATTTGGCTCGCCGGCCGAAGCAGCTTCATATATAGTAAATAATTAAAATGTGGAAAAAAAGTTAAATTAGATGAGTGTAAAAATGTACTTGATCAAAAGATAACCTTATATTCGCATACTCTAGTCAGAACAACCTTCCCTTTTGAAAAATAATTATGGTTAGGCAAAAATATTTGACCGAAACCAACTGCATAAAAGATCCGCCCCCTGTTTGGCGGATTTTTTACTTTAAACCCTCCTCTTATCCCTTGTCCTTCCCCTTTCCCCCAATCATAGTTGATTATCACCGTTGCTACCATCCAATTTCTCCGCCCCTCGTTCAATTGGTCCTTTGTCGCCTGGCCCATGCCCACGCTCCATAGCACGTCAAGCCTCCAAACAGGCCCAGGCCCATGGTCCAACGATTGCCCCATATTGCCCTCAAAGATCGAAAATGGTAAATATTATTAATAAATTGCATTTACTAATGCAAAAATAATACAATATATAGTAGAGTTCTCCGTAATTTACTATAAATCAATCTATTACCTCTTTTCAAGCCCCATTTCCTGTTTATACGCTTCCCACAAGGGACTCGCTGCCCTCAATCGATCTACTCCCTCCTTTAGCCGTTCTACCACATAGTCCACCTCCGCCGCCGTATTAAATCTCCCCAGCCCAAATCTCAGGCTGCCATGCGCCAGCTCATCCTCCAGTCCCAGCGCCTTGAGCACATAGCTTGGTTCCAGCGATGCAGACGTACAGGCCGATCCGGAAGATAAAGCCACCTCCTTATTGATCATCGTGAGCAAACCCTCCGCCGACACACATCGAAAAGATAAGTTTGTCGTCCCCGGCAGCCGATGCTCCCTGCTCCCATTGATATATACCAACGGTATTTCCAACAACCCCTTCTCTAATCTGTCCCTCAGGGCCGATATACGCCGCACCTCTTCCTCCATCTCCATCCGCGCAAGCTCACAAGCCTTCCCAAACCCCGCGATAGCCGGCACATTCAACGTACCGCTCCGCATACCCCGCTCATGACCGCCTCCATCCATCTGAGCCGTCAGCCGCACCCGCGGATCTTTCCGGCGTACATACAACGCACCCACTCCCTTGGGACCATACAGCTTATGCGCACTGATAGCCATCAGGTCGATGCCATCCTTATTTACATCCACCGGCACCTTCCCCACCGCCTGGGCCGCATCCACAAAAAAGAGCGCCCCACGACTCCGTGCTATCCGGCTGATATCGCGGATAGGCTGTATCACCCCGATCTCGTTGTTCGCATACATGACAGCAATAAGCACCGTGGCAGGACGGATCGCCGCCTCCAGCTCCGCAAGATCGACCAACCCCTCCCTGTTCACAGGCAGATATGTTACCTCGCCTCCCAGCTTCTCTATATGATGACAGGTATCCAGGACAGCCTTGTGCTCCGTCGCCACGGTAATGATATGATTCCCCTTGACCGCATACATCTCAAACACCCCCTTTATCGCCAGATTGTCGGCCTCCGTTGCCCCCGAAGTAAAAACGATCTCCTTCGTCTCCGCCCCCACCAGCCTGGCTATCTGTTCACGCGCCAGCTCCACCGCCTCTTCCCCCTCCCAGCCATACGCATGCGTCCTGCTGGCAGCATTCCCAAACCTCTCCGTAAAATAGGGTAACATCGTCTCCACCACCCGCGCATCGCAGGGAGTAGTAGCATTGTTGTCAAAATAGATGGGCAGCTTCAGCATAGTACAAATTTACATAGTTTCACCGGTCGGCCCACCCGGTCCTTTCGCAGCTGACATTATTGTGTACAATCGTACTGCATGCTGTAGGTATCTATACTGCTCCCCTGGATAACCTTCATCGTGACCAGGTTGCCCTTGTCGTCCAGGGTGTAGTCAAGGTCCATAATGGGGGAACCAGGGTTTGTCAGGGCTGTTAGCTGGTGGGCGCAATTGAAGACGTGCGCCCCCGAATATTGCAACTGCTGCAGCAGGTAGAGATAGTCGTTCCTGCTGGAAGCCTTGCCGGTATTATAATACAGATAAGTTGTATCCGTGCCGTTGACAATGGTGTTCATATCCCCTCCGCTATAGCTGACAATGGACGTCGAGGGCGGATTGCTGCCGGACTGGCTGGTACTCTTCAACAGCTTGTTACTCCCATCGTACGTGTAGGTGGTATACGTGTAGCTGGTTGGGCTATAGCGCTGCGTCTCCGCGATGACATAACCAGCGCTGTTCGTTGCAAGGGAATCCGTCCAGGTCTCGGGAGGATTGCTGTTGTAGGTGTAAGTGGTGGTCTTCAAAATAACATTCCCCGCGTAGGTGAACACGGTGTTGTTGGTGCTGTTATTGCCGCCGTTGACAGTCGTGGCGTTTTCCGTTGTGATCTTGCCCTCGTTGTTATACGTGATGTTGGTCGTTGTAGTCGAACTGCTGTTGGTTTCTGTAACAGTGATCAGCTTACACGGCGTCGACGAAGAGCTCTTCTTACTGCAGGAAAGAACAAAGAGCATAGTGGTTGCAAACATTCCAATAGGTAATACGATCTTTTTCATAACATGGGTTTAAATTCGCAACAAATGTAAATACCTATGCATAAAAAGAAAATACCCTAAATGTGGTATAAATATTTCTCTCGCCTGTTGAAGCATGCATCCGCTTATGTATGAGAATTGAATCTTATTTTTGATAAAAACAGACATGCGCAAAGTCGAACACATTGGTATTGCCGTCAAAGATCTCACCGCCTCCATCCCTCTCTTCGAGACCCTGCTCGATACCCCCTGCTACAAGACGGAAGAGGTCGACAGCGAAAAGGTGACCACCGCCTTCTTCCGCAAAGGAGAGACCAAGATCGAACTCCTGCAGGGCCAAAGCTCCGACAGTGTCATAAACCGCTTCATCGAAAAGAAAGGAGAAGGCATACACCATATTGCCTTTGACGTAGCCGATATTTACGCTGAAATGAAAAGACTCGAAGAGGCAGGCTTCACCCTTCTCAACCCCCAGCCAAAGCCAGGGGCCGACAACAAGCTGATCTGCTTCCTTCATCCCAAAGACACGAATTCCGTATTGATAGAGCTGTGTATGGAAAGGCCGGCCGGCGAATAAGCACTATTCCGCACAGATGATCCGCCCCACTACGATCTTCGACTTGGCGAATACGCGGTCGTCCTTACCCGTTACCCACATCGTATTGCTTGCCACCGAACCCAGACGGGGCATACAGGTTGGAATATCCTTGTTGCTGAAGAGCGCCTTACGGGTATATTTTCCGGACATCATATCCAGGTCCAATTGGTAACAGGATGACATGCCAAACCTGCTCGTAGCCTTGATCTTCTTTCCCGGCTGCAGCACATCCGCATTGGCGATGTTGTCGTTAAAAAAAAGATGGATCACACCCTTACCCGGCATGCTGCTGAATCCCGCATAGAAAGGCCGGCTGTCCTCCCCGTCAAAAAATCCCCAGACGGAAAAACCACCAGTGGAGCTGCTATGCCCGATCTGTACGGACTCGTTCTGGCTCTTTGGCAGAACATGCAGCCAGTCGATATTACCCGTGGCCGACAGCTTGCTCATATAGATGTCCCCGCAGTAGTAGTTGACATAGGTGTTGTAGGTCCAGGAACCCGACGAGTTCGGACCAAACCCGGGAGAATAATAGGACGTTTGCACCAGCCGGCGATTATATGATTCAGCGAGAATGACCAAACCATTGTCCGGAGTGACATAAAAACTCCGGAAGACAAGATTCGCTACCAGCCCCTCATCTTCATCATTGTCTTTATCCTTGTCTTTTTTCTTGTTCTTTTCATTCTTGTCGTCCTCATCGGCCTCTACCACCGAGATCATAGAGCTGTTCATATCCATCTTCGACGTCAGCAACACATTTCCCGTCGCAGGGTCCAGACGCTGGACGAGCATGCCATTGATCAGCTTGCGCTTCTTCTCGTTGCTGTAAAAGGCCGCCAGCACCAGCTCATTCTTCAGCTGTATCATCTTGCCCGTCACCAGGTATTTCCCATCGATGTCCGTCACCAATTCCCTGATCATCTTCCCCTGCAGGTCATAGATCCGGATATTGTAATTCTTAAACACCAGGTTCTTATCCTTTTTCTTCTTGCCTTCCTCGTATTCATAGATCCTGCCGATGAGGATGGCATTGCCGGAGGAAGTATATACAAAGTCCTGCACCTGGAAGGTCTTAGGGTCAAATTCATTGGAAATATTCAACGGCTTGCCCACAATCCGGAGGTTGGCATCCATCATCTTGATCTCATAACGGTTCTGTTCTTTTCCCGTATAAGTGCCCGTCAGCACCACTTTAGAGCTGTCCTCGCTAAGGGTGATATTATAATCTATCTCTTCCTTCTTGTCGATCTTTTGCCAGGTATAGATCTCTTGCCAGTCGCCTTTCATATTACCCGACCCCTTGTCGATCTCTGTCGCATACAAATGCAGGGAATTGTCCTTTTTCTCGTAGTTCGTGGCAAAAAGAAAAAGCCGGTCATGAAAAAGGAACAGCCGGTCGAAATCCTTTCCCTTCAGCTCTTTATCAAAATCATTCCGATATTGTTCCGCCATATTGCCATCCAGCTTTACCAGTATGCTGGACCTCCGCACCCTGCTGCTGAAAAAACCCACCTTTGTCAGATTGTGGGATTCTTCCATATAGACCCCCGACTTGTCGGTGTAGATGATACTGAGGTCCGTGCTGCCTCTATGCATTTTGAATTCTTCTCCCCAGGAGACCTTTGTTTGGGAGGAACTGTAAAGGGAAAGACATACCAGTGTTAGGGTTGACAGAAGTCTCATAGATATTGGTTTTGCATGTTACAACGGACCAAAAGCCCGCTGGACGTCAAAATAAAAGAAAAAGGTTAATAATCCAAACCGGCCAATTTTTAATTTCTTACTACATTAGACGTAAATGAACCGAGCGAGGCCCCTCTTTCCCACCGGATGGCTCACCTCCGGATTGCTGCTGCTGGCGCTGACCTGCTCCGCTCAATTATTGCCCATCCGGAACTACACCGTCAAGGAAGGACTCAGCAGCAACAACATCTACGCCGTCCTCCGTGATACGAGAGG
>Ga0105240_10014524_pt1 | contig 10749 bp, 9 predicted proteins | sample KBSC54metaG_FD_80426 | JGI IMG/M metagenome (GOLD analysis project Ga0105240, IMG submission 80426) | Corn rhizosphere microbial communities from Kellogg Biological Station, Michigan, USA - KBS C5-4 metaG | ecosystem: Host-associated > Plants > Roots > Rhizosphere > Soil | place: Michigan, USA...
AGTCCGGTAGCGCACCTGAATGGGGTTCAGGGGGTCGCGGGTTCAAATCCCGCCGTCCCGATTGTAAAGCGAGACGCCATCGTCACTTATGACGGTGGCGTTTTTGCATCGTTGTGATGAATGCTGTTTGTGGTGCTGTTTCTCGGCGAATACCGCCCGAAACGGCGTTCGAGCACTTAGGAAGAAGCGTCTGCGCGATCCGTACCAACGATCGCTTAGCGCCCGTGCACGAGAGCCGCAACGCGCGCTTTCCGCGGCTCGCTCATGACGGCGACCAGCGTATCCGTGTCCGGCTGCTGGTAGCAGGTGAGCAGCGTCTCCGTGTCTTTCCACCCACCCGCCGCCGCGACGTCCTTGAGCGAGTGATGCTTTCGCTCCGTGGCCCACTTCCGCCGATCCGGATGCCACAGGCCCCCGACGAGCTTGGGGAGCTTCGCCTTCTTTCCCGCGACTTGGAGCCACCTGTCGAAGAGGTGACGATCCATCGGCTGATCGGGCTTCCGCTCGCCGTTGAAGACCCAGCCTGATATGGCGCCGAGTCCTATCCGGAACCCGAGGAGGTGCGGCGCACATTGCGTCGCATCTCGTCCCTGGCGGCATCGAGGACGGGCGCAAAAGCGCTCTTTATCATTAGCGTCGCGTCATCGAGAGCGCTGCTGGAGAATCTTGAGGCTCTGTCAGAGCGGTACATGCGCGGGGTGCCGCGCGAGGTAATCGCCCTCGAGGCGCACCGGCACGGCTACGCGGAAGGCATCGCCCTCGACGTGGCCGGTCACGTGAGCGAGGGCTCGGGGGAGAACCTCTTCGTCGTGCGGGATGGCGTGCTCGTCACGCCTCCGGTCGCCGCCCAGCTGTTCCCCGGCATCACGCGCGATGCGGTCCGCACGCTGGCATCCTCACTCGGGTACGAGGTGCGCGAAGAAACGTTCCCGCGGGAGGCGCTCTACGCGGCGGACGAGCTCTTCTTCACCGGGACCGCGGTGGAGATCACGCCCATCCGGTCCGTGGATGGCATCGTCATCGGCGCAGGCGGACGCGGGCCGATCACGACGGCGCTTCAGGACGCCTTCTTCGGCATCGTCCGCGGCGCGGCGCCAGACCGCTGGTCGTGGCTCGAGTACGTGTGATGAGCCGGCGACACGAGTCGCCGAATCGATGCGCCTCGCGCCCCGCTGCTCTTGCTCATGGCGCATGAGCGTTTCATACTGTGCCATCACGCGCGCGGCTCGCTGGACGCCCCGGAACAACGCGCCGCGCTCCGCATGCGGCGCGTACGCGTCTTGCCATCCCCCCGCCCCTCGCCATCCCTGAGTGACCCGTCGTGGATCCCGTCAATCGCAGCGATAGCACGACGTTCGACGAGCTGGTGCGGGCGCACTACGCGCGGCTCTGCGATTTCGCCTACCGCTTCGTGCACTCCCGCGCGGTCGCCGAGGACCTGGTGCAGGATGTCTTCGTTTGCCTCTGGGAGGCGCACGATCAATTCGATTTCCAAGACCCGCTCAAGTACCTCTACCAGGCCGTGCGCAACCGCGCGGTGAGCCATCTGCGCCACGAGCGCATCCACGCACGGTGGGAAGCCGAGGCGAGCACGGCGGAGCATGCTCACGAGCACACCGCGGCGACGGAGACCGACGTCGAGGAGCTGCAGCGGGCGATCGCCGCGGCCGTCGACGCGCTGCCGGAGCGGTGCCGTGTCATTTTCACGATGAGTCGCGAGCAGGATCTGAGCTACGCCGAGATCGCGCGCATTCTTGACCTGTCGGTGAAGACGGTGGAGACGCAGATGGGCCGCGCCCTCAAGTCCCTCCGCACGCGCCTGGCCCCGTTCCTCACCGCCGGCCTAATGGTCTTCGGCCTGGGCGAGCTCGCCGGCAGGTTCTGGAAGTAGAGCGCTTTCGAGGTCGCCGGCGCTGCTGACGGTTCGAGTACGGGCCGCCCTCTCCACACATTCGAATGCCACCGGATCACGCCACGCGGCCGTTGCCACGAGCGGTTTGTCGCCCCGTTGCGTTGGCTTGTAGGGGTATCTGCGTTCTCGTGCGTGCACGACGATGAACGCGCTGCAGGTGCCCCGACCGGACGCACGCCATGACCCCGACCTCGCCCGACGATCACCACGACGATCAGGACATGAACTGGACCGCGCTCGCCCGGCTGTTCGCCGGCGAGCTTCCGGAGCGCGAGGAGGTGGCGCTTCTGGAGTGGATCGATGCGGACCCGGCGCGTGTCCAGCTCGCCGCGCAGCTCCGGGACGTGTGGGAGCGAACGGGCTCACTCCGGCAGCACTGGGACGTCGACGCAGCGCTCGAGCAGATCAAGCACGGCCATGCGGCGCCAGCGAGCGCGGTGCCCCATGGGATGGGCGCACGGCGCCGAACCGTGCCGCGCATCAGCGGTGGCGCGGCGCCCTGGTGGACGGACTGGCATGTGCTCGGTGGGATCGCGGCCGCTCTGGTGCTGAGCGCGGGTGCGACCCTCGCGTGGCGTGAGGTCGACCAGAGCCGAGTCGCCCCAATCGCGACCCCTGCACCGATGGCCGAGGTGGCAACACGGCGCGGGCAGCGTGCGACGCTCCGGCTCGCGGACGGCACGCGCGTCTTGCTCGACGTCGACAGCAAGCTGCGCTACGCCCAGAGCTACGGCAGTCGGACGCGCGATGTGTACCTCGCGGGGCAGGCGTTCTTCGAGGTGGTGCACGACTCCACGAGGCCCTTCGCGGTGCACACCGCGCGCGCCGTCGTGCGCGATCTCGGCACCAAGTTCAACGTGCGGGCGTACCCGGACGCGCCGAGCGTCGCGGTCACCGTGGCCGAAGGACGGGTGGCGCTCTCCCCGGCGGCCATGCGGCCGGCCGGTGTGACTACGCCGAGTGCGCAGTCCAGTACACAACATGAGTCGAGTGTGACCGGGGGCGTGGTGCTCACGCGCGCAGAGCTCGGTCGAGTGGATACGACCGGACGGATCATCACCGAACAAAACGTCGATCTCGACATACAGCTCGCGTGGTTGGAGGGACGCCTCGTCTTCAAGAACACGCCACTCCGCGAGGTCGTCCAGGAGCTCGATCGTTGGTACGACGCCGACATCACGATCGGCGACAGCGCCCTGGCCGACCACCCGATCACCGCGTCACTCGCGAACGTGCCATTGTCGCAGGTCGTGTCATTGCTCGCATCGGCCATGGACGCGCGCGTCGAGCACCACGGCGCGAGCATCGCGTTCGTCCTCAAGCGTTCCAGCCGGTGAGTGGTTTGTCGTAACGCGTTGCGTGCAGCTGGTTCCTCGCCCGTCGTTTCACTTCGTTGCCGCAGTCGGTTTGTCTTCCGCTCGCCGGTCGAGATGAGCGTGAACTCGCCCAAATCCTCGGAGGAGGCTATGCGTCGTATCGTTGTGATGCTCGTACTGATGATCGTGGCCAGCCCGTGGCGAGGCGTTCGCGCCCAAGAACTGGCGAGTGCGTATCGCGAGCGGGGACCGCGGTTCCTCCTCCAGTCCCCGCCGGGCGAGCCGGCGCTCGTCGACGTGCACCGGACGCCAGTGCTCCGCCAGCGGATCTCGGTCGCCTTCGATGGCGTGACCATGGGAGCGGCGCTCGCGACGATCGCGGAACGCGCCGGACTGCATCTCGTCTACGACCGCGCGGTCGTGCCGCTCGACCGTCGGGTGCATCTGGAAGCGAAGGACATCAGCGTGGCGGGGGCACTCACTGCGATTCTCACCGATGCGGACGTCGATGTGCTGTTCTCCTCGAGCGGACAGGCGGCGCTAATCCGGCGCGTAGAAGCGGTTCGTGGAGTGCCGGCACAAGTGGGGAATGTCGTAGGACGGGTGACGGATGCGAAGACGAACGAGCCGGTCATGGCGGCGACGGTGCAACTCGACGGTACGCGATTCGGCACGACGACGAACGATAGCGGGCAGTATCAGATCCCAAACGTGCCGGCAGGGACGTACACGCTGAGTGCGCGGCGGATCGGGTATGGGAAGGCAACCCAATCGGTGACCGTGGTGGGGGAGCAGAGTGTGACCGTGGACGTCGCGCTGGAGAAGTCGGCGAGCATCCTCGATCAGGTGGTGGTGACAGGGACCGTGGTGCCGACGGAAGTCAAGGCGCTCCCCACGCCGGTGAGCGTGATCAGCGACAGCCTCATCGCGCAGCAGCATCCGCATACTGTCCAAGAACTCTTCCGCCAGGCCGTTCCCACCGCCGTGAGTTGGGACTTCCCTGCGTATGCTTTCCAGACCTCGTTCTCGGTGCGCGGGGCGAGCACGCTCACGCCCGGTAGCGGGCAGATGAAGGTCTATGTCGACGGGATCGAGGCCGCCAACTTCACCGAGGCCGCCATCGATCCGGCGAGCATTGCGCGGATCGAGGTCATTCGCGGCCCCGAGGCGGCGGCCATCTACGGCTCGGATGCGACCGATGGCGTGATCCAGATCTTCACCAAGCGCGGCGATCCGACCCTCCTGCGTCCCCAGGTGAGTGGTGAGGCCAGTGCTGGCGTGATCCAGACCCCCTATGCCGGCTACGGCAGGGTGCTGCGCCAGACCTACGATGCCTCGGTGCGGGGCGGCAGCCCCGACATGAGCTACAACCTTGGCGCCGGGTACCGCCACACGGCTGATTACGCCATGCCAGTCACCGCCCTGTCCAGTCCGAGCGTGTATGGTGGAGTGCACGTCAATCGCGGAATCCTGACGGCCGATGTCACCGCGCGCTACTACATCCAGAACAACCCGCAGGTCTTCAACCCCGATCTGTTGCAGAGCGGCTTTCCTCCCCTTGCGAAGCCGTTCTACGAGCCCAATCAGTCTCAGAACCAGACGATCGGAGCACGCGTGAGCGTGGCGGCGGCACCCTGGTGGCAGCACACGGTGACGGTGGGTCTCGATCGCTTTGCCAACGATCTCGCGCAGAGCCAACCGCGCCGGACGACCCCGGCTGACACGCTGCTCACCATCTATCGCAGCAGCTCCACCAAGGCCTCGATCGGCTACACGACCGCGATCGCCGGCACGCTGGGCACCGGTCTCTCGGGCTCGCTCACGGTCGGGGTGGATCACTACAGCTTGCCAATCGGTTCGTTCTCTACCACCGGCGCGCTCACCACGACGGGCAGTATTATCACAGCGCCGGGCCGGCCGATCAGCGTGAGCCGTACCGTGACGACCAACACCGGCTACTTCGCCCAGGCGCAGCTCGGGGTCCGGGAATCGCTCTTCCTCACGGCGGGTGTCCGAGCGGAGCAGAACTCGGACTTCGGCGACAGCCTCGGCACGCCGCTCTCGCCGCGGGTGGGTCTCTCGTACGTGCACGCGGTGGGCGGGACCACGCTCAAGCTCCGCGGCTCCTGGGGCCGGGCCATCAAGCCCCCGCCGCCGGGCTATAAGGCGCGGGTCGTGTCCGTGTCGGGGACGAGTATTATCCTCGCCAACCCGGTGCTCGGGCCCGAGCGGCAGTCGGGCTGGGACGCAGGCGCGGACCTGCTCGTCGGCGCGCGTGGCTCCCTCGGCGTGACGTACTACGATCAGACCGCCGAGAACCTAATCCAGGAAGTCCAGCTCCCGAGCGACTCGCTGGCGACCTTCCAGTACCAGAACGTGGGGCGGGTGCAGAACCACGGGGTTGAAGTCGAGGCGAAGTTCGCGCTCGGCGTGGTCACGCTCCAAGGCCAGTATGGCTACGCGCGAGCCCGCATCGCCCAGCTCGCCCCGGGGTACACCGGGGTCCTGCAGGTAGGTGACCAGTCGCTGTCCACGCCCCGACAAACGGCGGGCGCCTCGTTCACGCTCACGGCGCTTAAGGGGACGACGCTCACGGGCGGCCTCACCTATGTGGGCAGCTGGACCAATTACGACGATCTGGGCTACTACCGCTGCCTGGGCGGCACCGGGTCGTGCCGCAATCCAGCACCGCACCCCATCGACCGCACCTGGCTCATGGCGTACCCCGGCTTCGTCAAACTAAACGCCACGCTCACGCAGCAGGTGACGCGGCAGATCTCAGGCTTCCTCTCCGTAGACAACCTCACGAACAACCAAGCCTACGAGCTGAACAACGTCAGCACTGTGATGGGCCGCATCACCACGGTCGGCCTGCGCGTGCAGTACTAACGAGCCATTATGCCTACTGATGCTTGTGCATCCTGCATCCGGTTGTCGATGATGATTGCTTCCGTCTCGACAGTCGGCTTCCTCCTCGGGCCGACCGCTGGTGCCCAGATTACCGTTGGGCAGAACGTGCAGGTGAGTGTGGCGCAGGCGAAGTATCCGATGGGGGAGGTCCTCGTGACCGCCGATCCGACGGACCCGAACCACCTCCTGGGGTGCGGGATCGTGTACGCAGAGGCCGGGATCCGCCGCTGGACCGCCGTCTACCTCTCGACCGACGGTGGGAAGACGTGGAGTACCACGCTGGAGACGAAGCAGTGGGAAGACTCCGCCGACCCCGCCTGCACCATCGGTCCGAACGGCGTGGCGCATCACGTCGCCATCGCCTGGCAGAACCCCAAGCCGTACGTGCTTGCCGTGTATCGGTCGACCGACGGTGGGCGCACGTGGCGGGAGGAACAGCCAATCCCGATGAAGTTCCAGGGGATCGACCGCGAGTCGATCGTCGCCGATGCCACGGGCGGGCCGTACACCGGACGCGTCTACATCACCGGGGAGAGCTCCATCCGCACGATGGATGACAGTCGCTCGGCCGCCAACGGCATGGGCGTCTGGGTCTCGCGCGACGGTGGAAAGGCGTTCGGAGGGCCGCTCAAGCTGCTTTCCCCCGGCACGCGCTACACTCTGGGGGTCGGCAACAGCGTGGTGCTCAGCGATGGAACGCTGGTCACACTGTTCGGTGAACTCAAGAACTCAGACGGCAACAAGACAGAAGAGGCCAAGCCGGGAGAGCCGAACGCGCTGCTCGAGGTGCTCACCTCGAAGGACGGCGGAGAATCTCTCACCAAGGCCGTCAAGGTCGACGACTACTACATGCTCTGGCCCCCCACGGCGGCGGGTGTGTCGCCGACCCTCGCGGCCGACCCGGGGAGCGCCGCGTTCAAGGATCGCCTCTATGCGACGTGGGCCGACATCCGCTCGGGCCGCTCGGAGATTCTCCTCTCCTATTCAGCGGACAAGGGAAAGACCTGGTCGCCGCCAGTCCGGATCGACGATGACCGGCCCTATGCCGAGGGGGCCAAGGGGCCGAACGACTTCATGCCCACCGTGGCGGTGAACACGGCCGGGGTGGTGGGCGTTACCTGGTACGACCGCCGCGACAACCCCGACAATCTGGGCTGGTACGTGCGCTTTCGCGCTTCCCTGGACGGGGGGGAGACCTGGCTGCCGAGCGTGCGGGTGTCGGCCGCGCCGAACACCTATGACAAGCAGGAATACCTCTTCACCTATGCGCAAACGCGGGGCGGTGGGAGCGGCGGGTACGACGGGCATGAGGCGCCCGAGCCCGGTCCGCTCCGGGTGAGCGTAGGCTTACAGCCGCGGCAGTTCGATGCCGGCGACTACGCGGGGTTAGCCGCCGATGCCGGCGGGAGGTTCCACGCCTTCTGGATCGACAACCGCACCGGGCTACCCCAGATCTGGGCCGCGCCGATCACCGTCCAGGGGGTCGCCGCGCCGCACGGCGGGGGCGCGCTCGCCGCGCTGGAAGACGTCTCGAGCAAGACCACGCTCGAGCTCTCGCACAGCAGCTTCGATCGCGTGCGGAACACCGTCTCGCTCACGGCGCGGCTTAAGAACGCGAGTCAGGACACGCTCACCGGCCCGTTCAAGGCACGCGTGGTCGGGCTCACGTCGGAGCTCGCGTACGGCGTGGCGGTCGCGAATAGCGCGAACGGCGTCCAGGGTCCCGGGGCCGTGTGGGACTTCAGCGATGCGGTGCGGGGGGGCGTGCTGCGGCCGGGTGAGGAGTCGGCGCCCAAGAGGCTCCTCTTCCGCCTCAGCGACCTGCGCCCGCTGCGCGACGGGAATGACTTCCACACTGGGGTGGTCACTCTGGAGGCGCGCATCCTCGCACACGCGTCGACGCACGCGGGGAAGACCGCCGGCGGACAGATGACCTCGGGCAGCCGATAGCACGACGGCATCTCGTTCCATCGGCGGCTCGTTCGTGTAGCTGAGAAGCGTACGCGGTGATACCTGGTTGCAGGAGAACAGCTACTGGATGCGGACCATCGGCACGTCTACGCGGCTGGACATACCGCTGGAGACGATCCCCGATCCCTATGGGGACCACCGGGTGACACCAGCCGAGTGCAAGAAGGCGGCCCGGACGTAGCTGCCGGACCACGTCGACCTCCATCTCGCGGCCATGCCGCTGGACCCGCGACGACGTTGCATCCCTCGCATCTCTCTCCATCACGCTCTCGCCCGACATGTCCACCACCAGTGCGCCTGAGACTTTTCTCGTCACGCTCACCGAGTTGCGCGCCGCCGCCGAGACACTTCGGGGCGTAGCGGTGCGCACGCCGCTCTTCCCCGCCCGCCCGCTCAGCACGGACGAGCTCGGCGTGGGCCTCTGGCTCAAACCCGAGTCGCTGCAGCGTGGGGGCGTCTTCAAGTTCCGCGGGGCCTACACCTATCTCGCGCGGCTCGATCCCACGGTGCGTGCGCGCGGGGTGATCGCGCCGTCCTCCGGCAATCACGCGCAGGCGGTGGCGCTCGCCGCACAGCTCTTCGGCGTGTCGGCCACGGCCGTCATGCCGACCACCGTCACGGCGGCCAAGCGCACGGGCGTGGAACGGCTGGGTGCACGACTGGTCCTCGCGGGCACCACTACGCACCATCGCATCGGGCGCGCGCTCGAGCTCTCCCGCGCGGAGGGCGGCGTGATCGTGCCGCCCGCCGACGACCGAACGATCATCGCGGGGCAGGGCACGGTGGGGCTTGAGATCGTCGAGGACCTGCCCGACGTCGGCACGGTCCTAGTGCCGCTCGGTGGCGGCGAGTTGAGCGCCGCGGTCGCCGCCGCGATGCGGCGCTGGCACGTGCCCTGGAGCGCACGCTCGTGGCCGACGACTACCAGGGGTTCGCCTTCCGCCGGAAGGGCGAACCGCTCGTGTTGGACAACGGGGCGGTCACGCTGCAGTTCGGCATCACGTACCGAGGCGGTGCCTAGACCAGCATTGCGGTGGATGTCGCGCGGGCCGAGCCCGGCGAGTCGGACGTCGAGCTGGTGCCGGCCATCCCGCTCACCGAGACCTTCGGCATCACGGGGCCGGTCGTGCTGCCGTGTCTCCCACTCCGACTGCATATCGCCCAGAAGCTGCACGGCATGACGCTGCCGCCGCGGCCGGGCAAGCGGAACGAGCGGTTCCGCGACCTCGTCGACCTGCTGCTGATGGAGGAGCTGGTGACGAACGATGCCAGTCTCCGCGAGGCGTGTGAGTCCGTCTTCCGAAACCGTGGGACGCACGACTGGCCGCCAGTTCTCGGCGTACCGTCGCACTGGGTTGAGCCGTTCGATCGAATGGCGCGGGACGTGGCGCTGCCCGTCACCGATGCGTATGCGGCGATGGCGCGTGTGCGGGCGTTCGTCGATCGCATCCTCGCTGCGTAACCACGACCGCGGCGGGGGCACCGCCGTTCTGTCGCCCCATTCCGGTGCGACCTATGTTGATCCGCCCCGGGTTTTGCGGAGACTTGATGAGTTGAGTGCTCAGGCCGCGACAGCGGCGGTCTGAACTGAGCTTACTGCGCTTCATACGCCACTTCGGATGGTCGCTGCTTTTCTCCCCGATATTCGAGCCGCGACATTCCGGCAGGTCGTGCATTCTGTCGAGGGAAAATCGACAAATCATGGAATGTCGCCGTGATCCGACGATGCCAGATAAGCGTGAGGTCCGAGGCTCAATTCCTCGCAGGCCCATTCCGTGGAAGTGATTACGCCGCCTGGTACTACGGTACTGAGCGGGGTACTTCATTGCGTGCTGCTTCGCGCATGGCGTCAATTCGTGGTGTCGGTTCACCTGCGCGTCGCGCGGCTTGGGACGCGGCGCTGGACACGGGCCGGAAGTTGCGCTCGCCACCGGGATCGGTGAGCGAGCCGAGGGCCGATGTCAGCTTTATGCCACAAAGTAAGGGTGTTGTTTGTGGTGCAGTTTCCCCCGGCAAACCCCGGCATTTCAAGAAACGGCACCCGGCACCGACGCTCGGAAGCTATTGAAATACCGATAACGTAGCGTTTTGAGTGGTCCCCTTGAGCCGTATGGGGTTCAGGGGGTCGCGGGTTCAAATCCCGCCGTCCCGATTGGTATCTGGAAGCTCCGCCAGCACTCGTGCTGAGCGGAGCTTTTCTGCGTTGGCGCACCGGGATAACTCGGTGCGCTGGCACCACGAGAGCCACCCCGAGCTGAAGGCGGAGGACTGGTCGCTCTGCCACTACACCGGTGGCACCCGTCCAGACGGCGACTCGCCAGGCCGCTGAGGCCGGCGCGAGCCTTCAACATCGTTACGTCCGATGTCCGCAACCGGTGGCTGCGGTATCCCGCGCGCTCACCGCCCGCTCGTCATGTGACGACGCACCACACTCACCGACGCAAGAAGAATGGAGAGAACACATGCCATACTCGCTGATGATCTACCAGACCGACGCCCAGTTCGCCGCCCGCAACGATCCCGCGCGCCGCGCCGCGAACACCGGAGCATTATTGAAGTGCCCGACCTCGACGCGGCGCTCGCATGGGCGAAGCGCGCACCGTTCGAGCACCTCGGCGTGATCGAAGTGCGGCCGACACG
>Ga0105240_10014529_pt1 | contig 10747 bp, 8 predicted proteins | sample KBSC54metaG_FD_80426 | JGI IMG/M metagenome (GOLD analysis project Ga0105240, IMG submission 80426) | Corn rhizosphere microbial communities from Kellogg Biological Station, Michigan, USA - KBS C5-4 metaG | ecosystem: Host-associated > Plants > Roots > Rhizosphere > Soil | place: Michigan, USA...
AGCAAGGCCGTGGGTTTCAGTCCACCGCTGAAGGCAGCTGGGAGAGACACCGCCAGTCGGATCCTGAAGTCATTGTTTGCAGCCCCCACGCAATGCGCAATTCGCTTACGCGTGCGACCTTATTAATAAGGAGTAGCTGGACTTCCCAAGGAGTTAACACCATTCATGAGCTTGGCCCGAGGGGCGCGTGTTCAGCGCAAGCGCCTTCGTCTTTCTCCAATTTCGTGACTCGAAAGTCCCGAGCTCCAGAATGTTTCTTACCTTGCTTGCCTCTCAAGGTGAAGCGCTGCCCCGGCTGCAAGGTGACATCGTCTGCTACCAGCAAATAAGTCTGTTTATTCCGCTCGTTGATCAATCGCCACCCTCCATCGCTCGAAATAACACATCCCTCGATGGTTTTATGCTTGGGAATGACGAGATACACGACGACTCCGATCGCGACTCCGGCCCCAACCAGAATTCCCACGACCTCTCCCGTGCTGGGGCCGATATGTCCGAGGTTTGGAAATCCCCCCGATTGCGCCGTGGCGGGGACCGCGCTAACGCACAAAGCGGCAGATAGAAAAAGCGCAATCCAAACTTTGTTCATGTTTTGCTCCAATTGATATCAAGCTGGCCCTTTTGTGTCGGTTCGAGTATTTCGCGGGGCATGCTCCTTATGAGGTACGCGCACGCGAGTCAGAACATAGAGGCCTGGCCACCATTAAGGTAGCGGTTCAGTGTCACCAGGCAACAGGTTGGAACAGTTAATAGTAGGAACACCGGCAAAGTTTGCGGCTCCGGTTACGACAGATTTCGAATCGCAAAAAACATCGATTGCGTTGCCTCCGACCAGAGTCAAAGTATTGCCCGGTCCTACCGAGATGGTGGACAGATTAGCCACAACCAGCCCTCCATGATTGCTGCCAGTAATATTTGAGCCGGAGAGGGAGGCATGTGAGTTGTTGCTCACGAAAACGCCCTGGCCTTGGCTGCCCGAGACAACTAGGTTGCCCCCGCCATCGCTCAGCGTGCTGCCATCGGACACCCACACTGCCGCGCTGTTGCCACCCCAGGGCTGCCCCGCGTTTGTAATCCGGAGCTTAGTATCGCCGACGTTGAGTTGCGCCCCCCCTCCAAGTTTGACACCTTGAGAATTCGTGCCGGCGGGGTTCTCGATGATTACATCGTTAGGAGTGGAGATGGGGTAGTACGTATTAAAGCTCTGTATGTCGATCATCCCACTCTTGTTCGCCTCTACGGCAACTTGCATATTGCGAATGGTGGAGCTTTGGATGGTTACGTGCCCTGAACCAATCGAAAGTCCTTCATGGAACCCGCTACCCGTTGTGCTCTCGAAGAGGGAACTCTCGACATGCACATCAGAAACGTCAAAGACGCCTACACTCGCAAAACCAGGATCGCGGGCCGTCACTCGCGCCAGCGACACCTGACTTTCTTCGGCAACAATTAACCCAAATACGCCCGTGCCGTCGAGTATCAAATTGCGAAGTCGGATATCCATGCTATTCTGCCCAATTCCGATGCCCGCCAACGCAGATCCCGAGTGGATGGCCAAGCCATCGATGGTTACACTTCGCGAAGCAAGGATTGATAAAACCTGAATTGCAAGGCCGTTGGTTGGATTCGTGCTGGGCTGACGCAGTGCCGCACCGGGTGCTCCTTTTAGCGTGAGGCCCTCAAACCCATTGATCAATACATATTCAGTGCATGTCCCCTGCACAACTATCGTTGTCGCCAGCTGTTTGTTTAGCTTGGACAGAATTCCATTCAACGACTGGCCGACGTTGCAGTTCACCACAAGCGCAGGCATGATTTGTGCTGATGCACTTGAGACCATTAAAGAAGCGAGTAGAACCGCCACGAACACTACTGCAATCTTTGTTTTCACAATATTCCTCTGAGATTGAATTTCGCGGCCCACGAGAGTCCCGCGAGTGGTACGTTTTCAGCAGCGATTAACACCGTTGCTAGCCTGTCCGGCCTTTAATGTCGCCCGCTGGCGCGATCGCTTGCGTTGAGCAGATTGATCCCAAGCATCTACTCACGTCAATAAGCAGCCTGTACTTCTTGTCTAACTTTTGCCTAACCCTGTAAACGCTTGATAAGTCGAGGTAAACGCTGGCGGCCATCCGAAATCGTGTATACTCGCGGGCAGCGTAACGGGCCTTCTTCTGGCGCAAATCTATCTCTTCGGGCAATGCGAGCTCGACCTCGGTCGCTATGAACTCAGGCGCGCCGGGAGAACGGTGAAGCTCGAAAAGCAGCCACTCGATATTCTGATCCTCCTGGTACAACGTCGAGGAGAGCTCATCACTCGGGAGGAGATCAGGAACCGGCTGTGGGCGGACGACGTTTTCCTCGATGCCGACCAAGGTATCAATAACGGAATCCGCAAAATCAGATTAGCTCTGGGCGATGATTCAGACGATCCCAAGTACGTCGAAACCGTAGTCGGGCGCGGCTATAGATTTAAAGCCGAAATCAAGAACTACCAGTCCGTCTATCTTTCCCAAGACCAGAAGCAGGTCCATATTGAGGCCGTTCCAGTAGAAGTTGGTATCGAACCAAAGGAGCGTGAGCCCCGCAAAAGGGTTCCCTCCGAAATAGCAAAGCATTTGCGATTTGCAGCGTTCCGAAGAACAGTTTGGATATTCCCTCTTGTGTTTGTAGCTGTAGTCGCCGTGCTCTTCATGCTAAATGTGGCAGGATTTCGCGACTGGGTTAAAGGCTCGCTGGATGGAGTAAATGTGGCTCCTCGATTCCAGATCAAAATTCGTCGATCTGTCGCTGTGGTTGGATTTAAGAATCTTTCGCAACGATCAGAAGCCGTGTGGCTATCCACCGCATTGGCGGAGATGCTCACTACAGAACTGGCGGCGGGCGGACAGCTACGGATCGTGTCAGGTGAAAACATAGCAAGAGCCAAACGTGATCTCTCATTGTCCGACAATGACTCTTACGCCCCTGACACGTTGCTTCGTCTCCAAAAGATTTTGGGGACAGACCTGATCGTGACCGGCAGTTATAGCGATCTGGGCGGAATGGGGGCGCCCCTACGATTGGATCTACGCATTCAAGAGGCCGCGACCGGAGAAACAAAGGTTTTGGTTTCTGAAACTGGTACGAAGAACGATCTTTTTCCGCTCGTTTCACACTCGGGCTCCGATTTGCGCCAGAAATTGGGAATCGCTGAGATCGCCACGATAGATTTGGCAAGCGTTCAGGCTTCCTATCCTCCCAGACCCGATGCCGCACGTTGGTATGCAGAAGGACAAGAAAAGCTGCGAGCTAATGATGCTTTAGGTGCGAAAACGCTCCTGGAAAAGGCCTTGTCTGTTGAACCATCATTTCCACTGGCGCATTCTGCGTTGGCGATCGCATGGTCGGCATTGGGATACGACTTGAAGGCTGCGGAGGAGGGCAAGACCGCATTCGAATTGTCCGGAAACTTAAGCCGGGAAGAGCGGTTGCTTGTCGAAGCACGGTACCGGGAAGTTACAAAGCAATGGAGCCTAGCGGCTGCCATTTATCATACCTTGAACGATTTCGTTCCTGATCAGCCCGATTACGGTCTCAGTCTGGCGCGTGCCTATATTCTGGCCGGCAACAGCAAGGAAGCTCAAACCGCTGTATCAAACCTTCGCAGCTCCGGCGTGCTTGCCACCGACGACCCCCGCCTACTATTGGCAGAAGCGGGGACTGCAAGCGCTTTCGGAAGTTATGAGGTCTCAATGCAGCGCGCGCGCGAAGCGGCTGTAAGCGCTGCAGCGCAAGGAGCTCGTTTTCAGTTAGCCAGAGCACGGGCTCTTGAGGGGACAGTACGGTGGAGGGTTGGTGATGCAAAAGGTGCGATTGGACTCCTCACTGAGGCGAAGGAAATTTACTCAGCTGTGGGAAACCAATCCGGGCAGGCTCAAGCATTACACGATATTGGAACATCACTCTTCGTTGAGGGAGACCTAGAGGGTGCTGAGCGAACGCTACAGGAGGCGGCATCGATCCGGCGGAAAATTGGAGAAAAGTACGGCCTTTCTAGGACTGTAAACAACATGGGGAACGTCCTGCAAATGAAAGGCGATCTTGACGGGGCAAAGACGATGTTCGCAGAGGCTCTTAGTCTCGCTCGCGAAGTGGGTAATAAGAATACTGTCTCGGCGTCGTTGGACAATCTTGCAACAGTCTTGAGTCAAGAAGGCGAATACGAGGCTGCAGAGAAAGAGACGAAAGAATCGATCGCTATCGCCCGCGACATCGGCGACAAAATTTCCTTGGCAACAGGCTTAACGAATCTTGCGAATATCCGATTCATGGTGGGAGATCTCACCTCGGCGTGGACCGAAGGTGAAGAAGCCTTGGCCATTGCTCAGCAGTCTGGTTTTAAGACCCAGTCTGCGTATTCTTTGGAGGGCTTGGGAGACGTGGCAGCGGCACGCGGGGATCTCGCGGAAAGCGACAAGAAGTATCGCGAATCGCTCGCACTGTGGACTGCAACCAATCAGAAGATCCCGGCGGCCCAAATTCTGCTGGCGCAAGGTAAGCTGTTGTTCGACGAAGGACAACTCACGCCATCAGAGGCACCCATACGCGAGGCGATCGACGAATTCCATACCAATAAAATCGCTGATGGTGAGATATTTGCCCGCGCGTTGCTGGGATCGGTACTTGTCACTGAAGGCAGACGTGCAGATGCAAGAATCCAGGTCGACAACGCGACTCAACTCGCAACCAAGTGCCAAGACCGAGATGCACAACTTATTCTCGCCATTGCAACCGCGAAAGTGTCCGCTGCTGAAGGCCATGCGGGTCGCGCAGAGGAGGTGTTGGCGTCGGAACTTAGAGGCATCACTGATCGGGCGCGTCTCGATCTGCGCTACCAAGCTAAAATAGTGATTGCTGAGATTGAGACTGCCGCAGGCAAAACCGCGGCTGGAAGTAATCGCTTTCTTGCTTTGGAGAAGGAAGCTACCAAGAACGGATTCCTGCTGATCGCTAAACAAGCCTCCAAAGAGCGGTCTTCGTGCTGCATGCGGTCTCAATCTTTGACGGCCAATACTAGTTCAGTCCGACAATAAAGTTCGTTGTCCCGATGTCGGGGAGAGCTTCGCCGTGTGGCGCCATCGATGATCCATCAAACCATCTCCCACTATCGGGTTGTTGAAAAACTGGGCGGCGGCGGCATGGGTGTGGTTTACCAGGCCGAAGACACCCGTCTGCACCGGTTCGTGGCCTTGAAGTTCCTGCCAGAAAACGTCGCCCGCGACTCACAAGCGTTGGCCCGGTTCCGACGAGAAGCGCAAGCTGCCTCAGCGCTGAACCATCCCAACATCTGCACCATCTACGACATTGGGGAGCAGGACGGCCAAGCCTTTCTGGCGATGGAGTTCCTGGACGGGATCACGCTGAAACACAAGATCGCAGGGAGGCCGCTGGAGACCGATATTCTCCTGTCACTCGCGATTGAGATCGCAGATGGCCTGGATGCCGCGCATTCGCAGGGAATCGTTCATCGTGACATTAAACCGGCGAACATTTTCACCACGAAGCGCGGACATGCCAAGATCCTCGATTTTGGACTGGCAAAAGTCAGCTCATCCGCAAGCGACCCCTCCGACGCAAACACCATGACTGCAGTGGTCGAAGAGCAACACCTGACGAGTCCGGGCTCCGCGCTGGGAACAATTTCGTACATGTCGCCGGAGCAGGCGAGAGGGAAGGAACTCGATGCCCGCACGGATTTGTTTTCATTCGGCGCGGTCTTGTATGAGATGGCAACGGGTTCGCTGCCGTTCCCTGCGAATAGTTCCGCTGAAATCTTTAAGGCCATCCTGGACGCATCGCCGGTCGCTCCCGTGCGGCTGAATCCACAGGTTCCACCTGAGTTGGAAAGAATCATCACCAAGGCGTTAGAGAAGGATAGGAATCTGCGGTATCAAAGCGCGGCGGAAATTCGCGCTGACTTGCAACGGTTGAAGCGGGACACGGATTCGGGACGCTCGGGAGTTGCGGCGTTGGGTTCAACTTCCAGCGCGCAGTTCGCGGCGGCATCGGGAATTAGCAGTTCCGCCGCGGTGGTGGCGGTCTCGCGACCGGCGTGGAAGAAATGGGTGGCCATAGGTGGCAGCACCGTGGTTGTTCTCGCGGCAACAGTCCTGTACCTGAACTCGCGCCCGGTTGCCCGGCCTACCGTATCTGGCTACGTGCAGGTGACGAATGATGGGGTCCCGAAAAACCTGATTGGAACTGACGGTGCGCGGCTCTATTTCCAGGAGTTCGAACATAGCCCGATCGCGCAGGTTGCGGTCTCGGGTGGACAGATTGCGCACATTCAAGCGCCGGCTCCGACGATGTTGCCGCTCGCCGTCCCGCCTGATGGATCAGCGCTGCTGGTTGCTGACGAGGTGGGACAGACCGCATTCAGCGGCCCTTTCTGGTCATTGCCGGTGCTAGGTGGATCAGCACGCAGGATCGGGCAACTTTCAGGACAAGCCGCCGAGTTCTCTCCTGACGGCCGGCTGATCGCATACGGAACCGGAAATGACTTGGGAATTGCAAATAGCGATGGCAGTGAGCCTCGCAAGTTGTTCACTGCGCCTGGCAGGGTTTCGGACGTTGCCTGGTCGCCCGACAGGAAGACGATCCGCTTTACGGTTGCGTACGGACTTTCGTCCACAGGCTCTCTCTGGGAGATTCTTTCCGATGGGAACGATCCACATGAACTGCTACCGAATTGGAAGTCTCCGCCGAATGAGTGCTGGGGAAGATGGACGCCGGACGGAAAGTATTTTGTGTTCTACTCCTCGGGCAATATCTGGGGGCGGCAGGAAAAGACGAGTTGGCTCGGGAAAGCCGACGATCAGCCTTTTCAACTGACATCAGGTCCAATGGCGTTCGGGTCGCCAATCCTCAGCCGCGACGGATCGAAACTTTACGTGACGGGATCCTTGGCGCGGGGAGAACTCAACCGATATGACGCGAAGGCGGGGCAGTTAGCGCCTTACCTCTCCGGGATGTCAGCGGATGCCACCACGTTCTCACGAGATGGGCAATGGATTGCGTACGTCAGCTACCCGGACGGAACGCTGTGGCGAAGTAAAGCCGACGGCACCGAAAAGGTGCAACTGACATTTCCCCCGCTAGACGCACGCCTACCACAGTGGTCTCCCGACGGAAAGCAAATTGCGTTCTTTGCGTTTTCCGGTAACCCTCGTCCCAAGGCGTACATCGTGTCCAACGACGGCGGACAACCCGTTCAGATTTTCCCCGGAACCACTGCACAGGAATGGGATATGACTTGGTCGGCAGACGGTGAGAAGATTTGCTTTGGCGAAGCCCCGGCCGATCCAAACGCCGCGCTTCAGATTGTGGATCTGAAGACTCACCAAGTCTCAACCATTCCAGACTCCAAAGGACTTTTTTCGCCGCGCTGGTCGCCGGACGGCCGTTACCTTGCGGCGATGCCCTTCGCTTCGCGCAGCCTGATGTTGTTCGACTTTACAACCCAGAAGTGGCAAGAGATCGCGAAGATGAGTATGGGATTCCCCACGTGGTCGAAGAAGGGCGACTACATTTACTTCCTGCACGAAGAAGACCAGCCCTCGGTAATGCGAATCCGCATCAGCGACCGGAAGATCGAGCCGGTGGCTGATCTGAAGAACTTCCGGCAGGCGGGCCTGTTCAACGTTGGGCTTACCCTGGCTCCTGACGACTCGCCCTTGTTGCTTCGCGATACCGGAACGACGGACATTTACGCTCTCGACTGGAAAAGTCACTAAATCATTTTTCTCCCGTCGCCAACGTGAACCTGTGACGGGCTATTCGGAAGTCAACTATTGATAACAGGCGATTGCACAAGTGTGCGCTCTCTGTTCGCCTTCTTGGGGTCAATGAGTGTAATGGGGATTTATCGTCAACCGTTGGCGTGCCGGGGATGGTATGGTGTTCCAACGCACTGAGGCTCCACTACTGGTCTCCCTTAGGCAAATTCGTCTTATCATCTGCGGATTCGCCCTGTTCTGGACTCCTACCCCGCTGATTGGCAAAGCATACAAATACCATCGAACGGTTCCAGTCGGTTTAGATTTCGTGCGAGGGCGTGGCCAGGATTGTGGTTCGATTCTGATAAACCTCGAATCCGGGGATTTCTTCGAAGGCTTGGAGGTGAGAAAGACTCAGTCTGGACTTCAGTTCCGAAAAGGGCATCAAGTCTTCGACAACTTCCCAAGTGAGGTAACAGTTAACGTTCGGCTTTCAACGTCGCACTGCGTAGGCCCCCACGACTTCCATCCTGATTTCATCTTCGACAAGAAATTCATTTCTTCACTGCAATTTGAGGCGTTCTGGCAGCGTCGCCTTGAAAAGAGAACAGCTGACCTTGGGTTATTCAGTTCAGGCGAGTCAGGCAGGGACAGTTTCGAGAACGATTTCAAGGTCAGCTGGTGGGTCTACATTTTGAAAATCCGATGCCCCAATGTTCCACTGACTGACAGCCTGACTGTCCAGATTCTGTCATCGGATGGAAAGCGCGTCGGACGATTCTCAGTGAGGCTTGGGACAATAGAAAAATGAGCTGACTTTCGCAGACTTCACAATGAAGCGACTTAGCTTGCAACTCCTGTTCGCCTTTTCAGCCCATTTTGAGTGTAATGGAGATTTATCGTCAACTGTGGCTCAGAGCCATTCAGCCAGTCTCTGCATGACTGCTGATACGGAGGGGAACGTTTCGGTACTCACGGATGGTTCGTATGACAGTTCGTCCGCCGTGTCCCAACATTCAACGACGAATCCTTGCTCATCGTCCGAGACTTCTGCGGAACGCCCCGAAGAGCGAACATATAAGAACGACCCGGTCCCGAATGCAGGACAACTTTCAACCCTGCACGAGATTGAAGTTGGTTGCTTATGTCGAGCAGATCGTCTGTCATTCTTTTGCGCTCTTGTTGCTGACAAAAAAGACTAGCACTCACTCGAATTGTACTCAGGAGGCGAATTTGGCACCTTCATCCGCCTCAATGAGTGATATGGCGATTTAACACCAATTATGGGACAGGGGCGTCTCATCTTTGGCATTCGGATATCATCATGAAATGTGCAACTGCGTAGCGCGATGCTCTATGTGAAGGACCTCGAACAAATGAAGCGTTTCTACAGCGAAATGATTGGTACCAGCCCCAGCAATCAAGACAACACTGATGCCTGGGCAACCTTTAAAACTGGTCCCGCTTATTTCTCGCTCCATCTGATTCCGACCGATCTCTCATTGAGGATCGAAATCAAATCTCCGCCCATCCCACGCGAGGATTGCCCCGTGAAGCTGATTTTTGAAGTGAAGGACGTGGAGGCAGAACGCTCACGGCTGGAATCGCTTGGAATCCACACCCTACGCCGACCTTGGCAGAAACCGGGAGAAGCATGCGACGCGGTTGATCCTGAGGGCAATGTTTTTCAAATCTGTTCCCAAGGTCACTGAGTGTAATGGAGATGTTTCACCAACCACGCCAGAGCCACTGCGCTACAATGTTCCTCCTTTCAGGAACCACCCTGAAAGAAGACGAGAAGAAACGGCTACCAGCCGTCCTCCATGCTACTGAGTACCTCTTCCTTGAGAACATGGCCCTCAAGCTAGTGCTTGAGCATCGCGGCCCAATTGGCAGAAGCTCGTTGACCATCTGATTTCCGATAAAGAGATGCTCGGGGGTGTGCGGCTGACATTCCGTGACCTGTACAAACAAATCGAGAAATCAGCCGATCCAACAGCGGCTCTGGAAGCTTTTCTCGGAAGGATTCCGAAGCGAAAGACTGCTCAATGAGTGCTATGGGGATTTATCGCCAACCGCTCTTGGGGCCAAAAGCTGCACGAAAGATCGCGGCAATCATCATGAGCCCCCCGCATGTGATGGCTATAGATCCTACAGAGATTAGGAAATGACCAAAAGCAGTACTGGGGCCGCACGGTCCGAAACCGGTCGTGAATGTCAGTAGTAGCGCGGCGACGCCCGCTCCGAAGCTCACGATGCCATAAGTTGCTAAGTTCTTCACGCCACGATTGTAGCGCCAATCTGCCAACTTCTCTTTGCCCCTGAAGTGGGCAGCGCATTATCACAACCATGCCGCCCTTCTGCTCTCCTTTTCGGGCATTTTGAGCGTTATAGAGATTTATCATCATCTATCATCGGCGAGGCATCACCCGATGAGCGAGTCTTCTTAACAATAACAGCCCCTCGGCCAGTACCCCGCACCAGTCCTGGGATTACGGCTTTTTTTAAGGTCTTTTGAGCTATCCATTGAAATTGAAGTGAACAAAGCTAGCTGCGCCGAAAATCATGTTTGCGATGAGAAGCAGCCGAAAAGCTTGCCAGTATCTTATTCTCTTCAATCCGAAAATCTCGGGCACGGTAATGTTCCAGAGCAATTGAAAAATCAAAGGCACAAGAAAAACTCCTATGAACACGAGACCCACGATGAGAGTCATGCAAAGCTCCTAGCCGCTTGATTTGGAGTGATGATTATAGTGCCTCCTTCCGAACCACTTCCTGTGCTTCAGGACACATTGCAAGAGTTGTTTTGCCTTTTCTGGCGTCAATGAGTGATATGGCGATTTAACAACAGTTACGCTGAGATCACCTACGCTGCGATTCACGGCGCGAAGAAAGATCGGTCACCAGTTTCGTTAAGGCTGCATCCAAAGTGGCAGAACCCAGCATGTGTGGTTTCCAGTCCCGCTCCAAGGCTTCGCGATCAGCCCGCG
>Ga0105240_10014533_pt1 | contig 10746 bp, 6 predicted proteins | sample KBSC54metaG_FD_80426 | JGI IMG/M metagenome (GOLD analysis project Ga0105240, IMG submission 80426) | Corn rhizosphere microbial communities from Kellogg Biological Station, Michigan, USA - KBS C5-4 metaG | ecosystem: Host-associated > Plants > Roots > Rhizosphere > Soil | place: Michigan, USA...
CGGCCAAGGGTTGCGCCAACATGATGCCACATCGCCACCGGCGGACCACTTTACCCAAAAGGGGTATGCGCGCCTACCCCAAATGGCCGAGGGATTAGCTCAGAAGGAGTATGAGCCTGCCACCCAAATGGCTAGGACCGGTCACAAAAGGGCAGCTTTCGCCGGGTTCGATCTCGGGAATACTGAAACATTGAACTGCCTCAGGCCTGACGGGCATGAGGGCGACTTGGATCAGGATATTTCGGCGGGCCAGCCCCAAGGCTGCCATTGCCAAGAGATTTGACTCGGGGCGGGGCAAGCCAGAGCAAGAAGACTGCGGCACCGGGCTGAGACCTGAGCTATTCGGGCAGGCGAGGTCGATGCCAATGTCAGTTGCGTCGGAGTTGGAGTGCGAAACTGAACGCGCCGCCACGGCCCGGCGCCCCAAAACGGCCCTCGATACGTCGATCGATAGCGGCACTTCTGCCGAAAGCATTCGCAGCCGGTCCCGGTTCGGAGGATTCGGGCTGCTCTCCCTCGCCGCACTGACGCTTGCGGCGCTCAGGGGCGCGCGCGGCGCCGAGCCGAACGTCGCCATCCTGGATGATGATCACATCACCTACAAGGAACTCGATCACGGCAAATTCGAGCTCGTGACCAAGGAGGCTATCCCACGACACATCATTGTCGACGATCCCGGCGAGACGATCATCATCAAGAGGAGCGGCTCCTCGATGAGCGTGAACCCGGTCGACAACAATGCGACCCGGATGGAGCAGCTGTCGAAGGCCCAACAGGACGCGCTCGCCAACTATGAGAAAGGAATGGGAGAAACAGGGTCCAGCGCGCCCCCTTTCAGCGAACCCGGGTTAGTGCAGCCGATCAATTTCATCCAGAGCAATGATCCCGAGGCCACGCAAACGGCCCTGGCTCCGGTGCCGGTGTTCGTGTTCACGTCCGTCGTGGTGCCGATCGTGCAGCTACCGTCGCCGCCGCCCCCGCCGCCGCCGACGCTGGAGATCACCGCCATTGGCGGACAAATCGACGTTGCCGCAAACAACATCATCAATGCCGCCGAAGCCAACGCCGGGTTCCTGATCACGGGCGCAACCTCGGGTGTGGAAGACGGGCGGATCGTTACGGTCACCATCGTCGATGGCTCCAACCGCGTCGTTTACAGCGGTACGGCCACGGTCACCAACAACACCTGGTCAATCAACATAAGCCCGGCCCAAGCCAAGACGCTTGCTGACGGCATCGACACGCTGACGGCGGACGTGACGAATGCGGCCGGCGCTACGGCGGAGGCAACGCACGCGATCCGGGTAGATGAGACCCCGCCGACGATCGCAATCAAGACCATTGTCGGTACCAGCGTCATCAACGTCCACGCGGCCAGCACCGGATTCGCCATCGCCGGCACTACCACCGACGCAGAGAATGGCCAGCCCGTGACGGTCAAGATCGTCGACAGCTCCGGCCAGGTCGTCGACACATTCACCACCACACTGACGAATAATGCCTGGTCGATAAACGTCACCTCGGACCAAGCCAAATCGCTGCATGACGGCACCTACACGGTGACGGCGGACGTCTCGGATTCGGCCGGCAATCCGGCGCAAGAGGCAACGCAAGTGATCGCCGTCGACGAAACGCCGCCGAAGGTGACATGGTCGCCGTCGGCTGAGTGCGGCATCGAGGGCAAGGCGATCGCACTGGGCTCGATCGTGGCGACCGCGAACAACGTGCCGGGCCACAGCAACAGCGTGCAGTCGCTCGTGGTGAGCGGCATCCCGGTCGGGGCCGTGCTCACCGACGGCACGCATTGCTTCGTGGCGACGAGCGGCGACACCTCGGTCGATGTGAAGAGCTGGAATCTCTCGAGCCTGAAGGTCACTCCGCCGAACGACACCAATTTCACCCTGACGGTCACGGCGACCGACCAGGATGCCAACACGGCGAGCGCAAACGAGCTGGTGACGGTAGCCCCCCTGGCGCCCGCCCTTCACCCGGTCGCCGCGCATGGCAATGAGGACGCGGCGATTGCTCTGGACCTTGGCGTGACGGCCAGGAGCCTGTCGGGCGCCAATGGCGACGCGTCACCGAACAGCCTCGCTACGCTCGTCGTGAGCGACATCCCGGTGGGCGCTACGCTGAGCGACGGCACCGGCTTGCCCGGTCATAGCTTTACCGCGACAGCAGCCAGCACCTCGTTCGACATCGCGAACTGGAACCTGTCGTGCCTGAAGATCACGGCTCCCGCGGACTTTGAAGGATGCTTCACGCTGACGGTTGCGGCGACCGATCGCGATTCGGAAGGCAATATCAGCGCGACGGTGACGGCAACCGAACTCGTAACAGTGGCGCCGGTTGCCGAGCCGCCGACGGCATGCGCCCCGGCGACGCTAACGCTCTACGAGAATGCCACCTGCGTGGCGATTGCGGGGGTGCGCGTTGGGCCGTTGGCGGAGGACGCTGACGACACGGTGTGTGCCATGCTGGCGGTATCGCATGGGACGCTGCATGTCGCCAGCCTGAGCGGCGTGACGGTGACTGGCGATGACTGTGCAACGCTGACTCTGTCGGGCAGTGCGGCCGCCGTGAACACGCTGCTGGCGGGACTGACCTATACGCCGACCTGTGAGTACGAAGGCTGCGACACGCTACACTTGTCGGTGACGTCGAGGGACGGCTCCAATACCTATCCGGCGGCGGCCACCGCCTCGACCGCGATCACGGTGAAAGATCGAGACGACTGGCACGACGGCGTTGTTCACACCTTGGCCGCCTCGACTTTCACCGGCATCAACGAAAGCTCCGCTATCGAAATCAGCGCCCCCCCGACGGCCTCCGGCGCGGTGACCAGGAGCACCTCTGACGCGTCCAACAACGACAGCGCCGGAGCCGCGCTGAATGCCGGCGATGCACTGGCCGACACGATCATGGGGGCATTTGGTGCAGTTCTGCTCACAGGCGGCAATGAAAGCGAGACTATCAGCGCCGCGAACGCCGTTCCAAACACTACCATGGATGGCGGCAGGGGAGGCGCCATCGCCGGCGAACATTGGGCGCATTCTCTCAGCAGTCACAGCACGGACGACCATTTCGCCTTCCTGTCCACGGATCATGACCCGCAAGCCTCCTCCGACTTCAAACCGAAATCGGAGAGGTTCGATTTGACCACGCTCGGTCTCGCCGACCTCGTCATCCTGGCGCTCGCCCCCACCAGCACGTCGGTGCCGGCGCACACGATCGCCTGGATATTTGACAACTCGACGGACCAAACGACCGTCTATCTCAATCTGACCGACCACAGCCTGAACATCGGCGATACCGTGCTGGTGGAAATCCACTTGCAGGGCATGCCGACGATCGATCCGTCGCAGCTTGCTTTCGCACCGGAGACGATGGCGCTGGTGGCAGCCGCCGCATCGAGCGATCCGGGAAACGCAACGGCGCACAATAGTGCATCGGCCACCGCCATGGTCTCCGCCGAAATCTCGTCCGACGGAACTTTCGAGGCGCATGACAAGCGCACGAGCCAGGCGAGCGATCAGGGCCATACCCTCCATAACGATCGAGACTGGATCGCGCCGTCCGATCATGCCGGGCCGATCCATGATGATGAAGGCGGAAAGCATGTAGCGGAAACGACGAGCGAAGAAGCAACGACGATGTTCGCGGACAGCCAGCAGTCAGTGCAGCAGTCGGTCAAGCCGCAGCATGCGCTCCAAACGGAGACGGTAGCTGCCCCCAATCCGCCCACAGATTTTGACAAAGCCGACACACCTGCGAATGGCAGTGGAACCGCGCCTAACCCGAGTTACCCGATCCACACCGCCAGCACTGCCCCGCCTGATCTGCCAGATGTAAACGCACCGGATACGCCCGACATGAAAACGGATATCCACGTCGACAAGCACGGCCTGATGCCAGACCATGACTGGGCCCAATCATCTCGCGGCGACTGGCAATTCAACTTCAGCTGGAAAAGCGATGATAGTCCGGCACATACGGCCGACCTCGGGATGTCGGTCGAAAATATGAATGCCTCCATGCATGGCGGCGACGCGTTCCACTTCGACCCGTCCTCAATGACGCATGAAGCGTCGGTCGCCGGCGACACGTTCGAGCACCACTCCAGCGAGGAGAACTCCGGCGCAGTTCGGCCGGCCGACCATTTCCATGCCGCGCTCCACGCTGTGCACGATTTCATCGTGTGACAGAAGCGCGCCTCAGCAAAAGAGCGTTGGGTCAGCAACCTTGCCACAAGCTCGCCGACAAAGTTGTGATGACCCGAGATTCAATTTGTCCTGCTGACAAACTGCAGACGCAAGACTAGCCTCCCGCGATATCAAAAAATAAAAAATCAAAACGCACGGAAGGAAGTGGCAATGCCTGAGGCAATGGTCGAAACACGTGCGACGGACGCGACGCGCAGCGTCTCAACGCAACAAGTCGACGTGGCAGTGGTGGGAGCCGGATTTGCCGGACTCTATATTTTGCATCGGCTGCGCAAGGCCGGTTTTTCCGCGGTGGTGCTGGAAGAAGCCGGCGACGTCGGCGGCACTTGGTACTGGAACCGCTATCCCGGCGCGCGCTGCGACATCCAGACCATCGACTACAGCTACACCTTCGATCCGGAACTCGACAAGGCGTGGACCTGGTCGGAGAAATACGCGACCCAGCCGGAAATCCTGCGCTATCTCGGCTTCGTTGCGGACCGTTATGACCTGCGGCGCGACATCCGCTTCGGCACCAAGGTCAAGCAGGCGACATGGGATGACGCAAGCGAACGCTGGCTCATCAGCACCGACAACGGTGCCAACGTGTCCTGCCGCCATTACATCATGGCGACCGGCTGTCTCTCCGCGCCGAAGCCGCCGGAGATCGACGGCGTCAAGGATTTCAAAGGCGAGGTCTATTTCACCGGCCGCTGGCCGCATGAGGGCGTGAACCTCAAGGGTAAGCGCGTGGCCGTGATCGGCACGGGATCATCGGGCATCCAGTCGATCCCGCTGATCGCCGCCGATGCCGCGCAGCTCACCGTGTTCCAGCGCACGCCGAACTTCGCGCTGCCCGCAGGCAACGGTCCACAGCCCACCGATCGCAAGACCCTGTTCGAAGGCGATCGCACCACCTATCGCGAGCAGGCACGCTGGTCGATGGCGGGCGTGCCCTATCCGCAGCAGACGGCGGTGAGCTGGCAGCTCAGCGACGCCGAGCGCCGCGAGCGCTTTGAAAAAGCCTGGGCCGCCGGCGACCTCGTCCACATCCTGACCCAGCTCTGGGCCGACCAGGCTGTCGACGTCGACGGCAACACCATCGTCGGTGATCTGATCCGCGAAAAGATCCGCAACGTCGTGAAGGATCCGGAGATCGCGGCGGCGCTGACGCCACACGACCACCCCTTTGGCGCCAAGCGCCCGTGCCTCGATACCAACTACTACGCGACCTATAACCGTCCCAACGTCACGCTGGTGAATCTGCGACAGGAGCCGATCAAGGAGATCACCGCGGATGGCATCACCACCGACAGGCGCAGCTTTGACGTCGACGTCATCGTGTTTGCGACCGGCTTCGACGCCATGACCGGCGCGATCCTGGCCGTGCATCCGATCACGGGGCGCGGCGGCAAGCCGCTGTCGAGCGTCTGGGCCGGCGGCCCGCAGACCTATCTCGGGCTCACCGTCGCCGGCTTCCCCAATCTCTTCATGATTACCGGGCCCGGCAGCCCATCGGTGCTCTCGAACATGGCGGTTTCGATCGAGCAGCACGCCGACTGGGTGGTCGACCGGCTGATCGCGCTGCGCGATGCGGGCTTTACCAGCATGGAAGCGACCGAGACGGCGCAGGCCGGTTGGACACGGCACATGGCCGATTGCTCAATGCTGACTCTGCACCGTCTCGCCAACACCTGGTACACGGGCGCCAACGTGCCCGGCAAGGCGCAGGGCGTGATGCCCTATACCGGCGGCGTCGGCCCCTATCGCAGCATCTGCAACGAAGTGGTCGGCCGCGGCATGCTGGGTTTCAAGCTGAAGGGGCCCGGCGGCGCCGAGCAGTGCAACGACGGCGAGATCGTTCGCTTACAGCCGGACGTGCGGCTGGTGCTGGGCATGCTGGCGGAGATGAACCTGCCGCCGATCGAAACGATGGGTGCGCAGGGCGCGCGTGACTTCCTCAACGAGTTCAACAAGGGTCGCCCCGCGGGAAGGCCGGTTGGTGAAGTCGGCGAAGGTATGTTGCAGGGGGCCGACGGTCCGTTGCCGTACAAGCTCTATCGGCCTGCGACGCCGGGCCCGCATCCGATCGTGGTCTATTTCCATGGCGGCGGCTGGGTGCTGGGCGATCAGCAATCCGATGATCCCTTCTGCCGCGACATGTGCCGGCGCACCGGCATGATCTTCGTCAGCGTCGGCTATCGCCATGCGCCCGATTATCGCTTTCCGGCCGCGGCGGAAGATGGTTATGCAGCGACCCGCTGGATCGCCGAACACGCGGCCGATCTTGGCGGCAAGCCTGGCCCGGTGCTGGTCGCGGGCTGGAGCGCCGGCGGCAACATCGCGGCCGTCACCTGCCAGCTCGCGCGCGACCGCGGCGGGCCTGAGATCGCGGGCCAACTTCTGTTGTCGCCGGTCACGGATTGCAGCTTCGATCGTCCTTCGTACATCGAGAATGCAACGGGCTACTTCCTGACACGCGGGCTGATGTTCTGGTTCTGGGATCTCTACTGCTCACCGGCCGACCGCACCGATCCACGCGTCTCGCCGCTCCGCGGCAAGCTCGAAGGGTTGCCGCCGGCCTTTATCGTCACCTCGGAATTCGATCCGCTGCGTGACGAGGGCATCGCCTATGCCGAGGAGCTCGCCAAAGCCGGCGTTCCCGTCGAGCAGCTGAAGGCGCAAGGGCACTTCCATTCGTCCTTTGTCATGGTCGATGTCGTCATCACCGGTGTTCCCGGCCGCGTAAAAATGGCGGAAGCGCTGCGTCGCTTTGCCGGGCTGCCCACGCAGCAGAGCGACGCCAGCCGGCACGCTCCACCGCCGGAGGTGAATGCCGCCGCGAGCTAGTACTTCGGCGATCGGCACTTCGCAAAGACAATGGCGCCGCGACAGCATCGCGGCGCCGTGGTTTTTCACTGATCCGCCATCAAGCCATCTCGAAGCGGATGTCTTGCGCGCCTTTCCACAGCACGGTCTTGCCGAGCGTGGTGAGGTTTTCCAGCCCCGAGGTCAGCGTGATGAAGTGATTGCCGGCAAGCTGGCCCATCTTGCTCGCGAAATGCACGCCGCCATAGGCGAGCAGGATTTCCGTCTCGCTGATGCCGCCGGGATAAAGAATGATCTGGCCGGGCGCGGGATAGCTGGTGTGGTTCTCGTAGGAGACGCCGAAATCGAGATCGCCAAGCGGCATCCAGACGCCCTCGCCGCTCCAGCGCACATGGATCACCTTGCTCACGAACGGCATCGCCTTCTTGAAGGCCGCGCAGGTCTTCGGCGCGGCCTCCTCTTCAAAGCGGGCTCCAAAGGTGAAATCGCCGGTGCGAATGATCAGTTGGGTCATCAAATCCTTCCTATTGCCGGGGCGGACGGCGGTCATAAGGACCAGTGACTCGCACGTTAGCCCGTCGTACCATCCAATGAAAGCGACATCAGGAATCCGAAGTGACACTTAAGAACATCGTCGGCATCGACCATGCCGTGGTCATCGTGAGAGAGCTGGACCAGGCGGCCGGGAATTGGAAGCGCTTAGGCTTCACCATGTCGCCGCGCGGCACCCACAGCGCGCATATGGGGACCGGCAACTACACGATCATGCTCGACCCCGACTATGTCGAGCTGCTCGGCGTGCTGACGCCGACCGAGCACAACGCGCCGACCCGCGCGCTGCTGGAGAGACGAGAAGGCATCGAGCGTGTCGCCTTCACAACATCAGATGCGGCCGCCGGCGCCGAGGAAATCCGCGCCCGCGGGCTTACTCCAATCGGCCCGACCGATTTCGAGCGACCAGTGACGATGCCTGGCGGCTCGCTGTCGGCAGCGAAGTTCCGGACCTTTCAGTGGCCGGTTGCGGAAGCGCCCGCCGGCATGCGCATCTTCGCCTGCCAGCACAAGACCCGCGAGACCGTGTGGATTCCCGAACTGATGCAACACGCCAATGGCGCGAGGCGGCTGAAACAGGTGTTGTTGGTTGCGCCGGAGCCGGCGATGGAAGCCGCGCATCTGGCGCGCCTGATCGATGGCAGCACGCGGACCGAGTCAGATGGCGCGATCGCGGTGCCTTCGGGCGATGACCGCGCCGATTTTGTCTTCATGAGCCGAGAGCAACTCGGCCAGCGCTATCCAGGCGTTGCGCTCGCCGGCCTGCCCGAGCGCGGCGCCGTGGGTCTCGTGATCGCGGCCGATCTCGGCAAAGCGGAGAAAGCGCTTGGCGCCGCCGCCGTCCGCAGTGGGCAAAGCCTGTGCGTCCCGCCGGCATCCGCCAACGGCACGCTGCTCGCATTTGTTTTGTCGTAGCCCGCATGAGCGCAGCTATATGCGGGATGTTTCCCCGGGTATCGCTTCGCTCACCCCATCTACGAAGCTCGCGCTCATCGCTTCAGCGGCGTCACCGGGGCGTCGCAGCTTCGCTGCTCCCAGCCGTGGCGCTCGAGCTCGGGATCATCGTGCTCTTCCTCGGGCCAGCCCAGGCAGAGATAGGCGACAAGCGTCCAGCCCGTCGGCAGGTCGAGTGCGGCGCACGCGGCTTCGGGATCGAGGATCGAGACCCAGCCGACGCCGAGCCCTTCGGCGCGCGCGGCGAGCCATAGAGTCTGGATCGCGGCGACGACCGAATAGCGGATGGTTTCGGGCATGGTCTGCCGCCCGAGGCCATGGCCCTGCCCTGTCGCCTCATCCGCGCAGACCGCCAGATGCACTGGCGCCTGCGACAATCCCTCGAGCTTGAGCCGCGCATAGCACGCCTGTCGCTCGCCGGCATAGCCATTCAGCGCCGCTTCATTTGCCCCAGCGAAATTGTCGCGGATCGCTTGCCGCCGCAGCTCGGTCTCCACCAGCACGAAGCGCCAGGGCTGGCTCAGCCCCACGGACGGCGCGAGCGAAGCCAGCTCCAGCAACTTCTCGATCAGGCTGGGATCGACCGCCTCGGTGCGAAACCGCCGGACGTCGCGACGCCAGCGCAATAGCTCAGCAAAGCGCTCGCGGAATGCGGCGTCGAAGCGCGGGGGTGTTTTGGTCTCACTCGTCATGTCAGGCCCTGAAGACAGGGCGTAACAAATGCGGGCGAGCACCGAAAGGCCCAAATCGCCCCCATCCGCGCGCCTTGCCCGCGATGCGCCAATGTGCATCTGCAGACATCGCCGACCGGCCGTGTTACGGCTGCGTCGGCCAAAGCGGCTGCAAATGCAACAAGAGCAGGACTGGCCAAATATGCGCAGCACGACAAAATTGAAGAAGCTGGTCGGCGAGCGGCAGGCGCTCACTGTTCCCGGCGCGGCCAACGCGCTGTTTGCCAGGGTCGCCGAAGAGGTGGGATTTCCCGTGGTTTATGCCACCGGCGCCGGGATCGCCAACATGCATCTGGGCGCTCCCGACATCGGGCTGACGACGCTGACGGAAGTCGCCGCTGCATTGGCAGCGATGGTCGATGCCGTATCGATCCCCGTCATCGTCGATGCCGACACCGGCTTCGGCAACCCCGTCAACATGGTGCATACGGTCCGCGTGCTGGAGCGGGCCGGAGCTGCCGCCATTCAGATCGAGGACCAGGTCTTCCCGAAGAAGTGCGGACACTTCGTGGGCAAGGACGTCATTCATGCGGAGGAAATGATCCAGAAGATCAAAGCCGCCGTCGATTCCCGTCATGACGGCGATCTGCAGATCATCGCCCGCACCGACGCGCGCGCCGTCGAGGGACTGGCCCCTGCCATCGAGCGCGCGCAGCGTTTTGTCGAGGCCGGCGCCGACATCACTTTCGTCGAAGCGCCGCTTTCGATCGAAGAGCTTGGACGTATCGCCAAGGAAATCGCAGTCCCGCAGGTTGCCAACATCGTCCATGGTGGCCGCACGCCGGACCCCGGCCACGCGGCGTTCGCCAAAATGGGCTTTGCGATCGTGCTTTACGCCAATGCCGGATTGCAGGCCGCGCTGCATGCCTGCACCGAGGTGTTCTCACGCCTCAAAGCCGATGGCTCGCTTGCAAATGTCGGCGATCGGCTCGCGAGCTTCGAGAGCCGGCAGAGATCGGTCAACAAGGACCGGTGGGACAAGCTGGAGAGCAAGTACCGCGTGTCGTAGGCAGCTTCTGCTGCGCTAAGAGCAGCTAGCCGCGAAGATAGCGGTCGAGCGTCAGCTCTTTGGTCGATATCTCCGCCTTGCGCTGAAGCAACAAGTCGGTCATGACGCGCCCCGCCCCGCAGGCCATGGTCCAACCGAGCGTGCCGTGACCGGTGTTGAGATAGAGGTTGGAGTACCGCGTCTTGCCGATGATGGGCGGACCATCCGGCGTCATCGGGCGCAGGCCGCTCCAGAACAGCTCCTGTTTGAAATCGCCGCTTCCCGGAAACAGATCGCGCAGCGATCGCTCCAGCGTCATGCGCCGGGTCGGTGAAAGCCTGATTCCGTAGCCGCCAACCTCGGCCGTGCCACCGACACGAATACGCGAACCCAGTCGCGTGATCGCGACCTTGAAGGATTCATCCATGACGGTCGACTGCGGCGCCCGGGCTTCATCGACGACGGGCAATGTGAGGGAATAGCCCTTTAC
>Ga0105240_10014534_pt1 | contig 10745 bp, 10 predicted proteins | sample KBSC54metaG_FD_80426 | JGI IMG/M metagenome (GOLD analysis project Ga0105240, IMG submission 80426) | Corn rhizosphere microbial communities from Kellogg Biological Station, Michigan, USA - KBS C5-4 metaG | ecosystem: Host-associated > Plants > Roots > Rhizosphere > Soil | place: Michigan, USA...
AACCTGCGCGCCTGGCTCTTCACCATCCTGCGGAACACCTACTACACCAACGTGCTCCGCCGCCGGCGCGAGGTGCGCGACGAGCAGGGCGAGTACGCCAGCACGCTGAGGGCCGCGCCGACCCAGGACTGGAGCGTGGCCATGCGCTCCCTGCAGGCCGCCCTGCAGAAGCTGCCGCCGGAGCACCGCGAGGCCCTGATCCTGGTGGGCGCCGCAGGGCTCTCCTACGAGGAGGCGGCCGAGATCTGCGGCTGCGCGCTCGGGACCATCAAGAGCCGGGTGAACCGCGCCCGCGCGCGCCTGCTGAAGATCATGGACGCCGAGGACGCCACCGACGTGATGGCGCTGGAGACGCTGGCGGTCGCCGGCCGGGCCTAGGCCGCCCGGTTCGGGCCTTCGACCTGCCCCTATCCAAGGACCGCCCCGATGGCGGAACGCCCATCCGGCCGCTCACCGCCGAGGCGTTGGTCCAGCTTCTGACGGCGCGCTAGGGGCGCGGCCGAGGTTCGGCGTCCACGCGGGGCTTACAATGGCCAGGCCTTTGATTCCAAAACGACTTACGGTGTATTTTTCTAACAATTACAACCAAGCTGAACTGTCGATGCCGCGGGGTCCGCGTCGGGCGGAGCCTGGGCGTCAACAGAGGCTTTCACTCATGCGTCGCATAGTTCTCCTGGCCGCGGCGAGCGCCGCCATGCTGGCGGTCGCCGGCGCCGCCGTCTCCGCCGCCTTCCCGCATCCGCAGTGCCCGCCGAGCGCCTTCGTCTGTCCGGCGCCGGGCGGCGGCGGCTGATCGGACGATCGCTTCGAACCGGACCCCGGCCCGGCCTGGCCGCGCGCAAGCGTGAGCCGGTGGGGCCGGCCCCGATCGCGGCCGGACGGGTCGGGATCGCGGAACAGTGACTCCGTCCTGACCGTTGGGAGTTGTAGTAGAGCTCCATCGGAAAAGGACGAGCCATGCCCAACCGCGACGATCCACGAGAGTTCGGCGGACCCACCCTCGGCGGCGAACGCGGCCGCCCGCAAAGCGACCAGCGCAATGCGCCTGACCGGGGCGCGAGCGGCCGCGGCGAGGGCCGCGCGTTCAGCGACCCGCGGGCCCGCGCCGAAGACGCCCGGCTGACCGCCGACCTTCGCCGTTTCGAACGCAGCCGCGGCCTGCGCCGCCCCGACTACGGCCACGACGAGAACTATCGGCCCGGCTACCACGAGGGGGGCACCCGCTTCGGCTTCTTCGGCGTCAGCCAGGGCGAGTATCACCGGAACCTGGACGACCAGGAATTCGACCCCGACTACCTGCACTGGCGCGGCCAGCAGCTGCAGCGCCACGACCGCGACTACGCCGACTGGCGCCGGCACCAGTCCGAGCAGTACGACGAGGAATACCGCCGCTTCCGCGCCGAGCGGCGCGACGACTTCCACCAGCGCTTCCAGGACTGGCGCGCCCAGCGCGACGCCGCCGCGGCCCCGCCCCCGAACCCCGACGACAAGCTCTGAGGCCCAGGTGCTCCCCGCTGGAGCGGGGAGGATGTCAGGCGTCGGCCGCTATTTCGCGTCCGGATAGACCACCGGCAGGACGAGGGCCGAGGGGTGGCTGGCGTCCATGTAGACGCTGTTCGTCGCCACCCGGGGCGCCAGCTTGTGCTCGCCCGCGGGCTCGCCCGTGTTCGGGTTGACCTCGAACCTGGGGCTGTTGGACGAGGAGACGTGCAGCGCGATCCGGTGGCCCTTCTCGAAGGTGATCGCCGTGGACCAGAGGTCGATGTCGAGCTCCTCCGGCGCGCCCGGCGTCATCATCTTGACGTCGTCGGGCATGCGCCCGTGGCGGAAGCGCGCGCGGATCGGCGCGTCGAGGACCAGCGCCTCGTAGCCGTCCGGATAGACGTCGACCAGCTTGGCCGTGAAGTCGGTGTCGAGGCCGTCGGTGGCGCCGTAGAGCTCGACCTTCACGGGACCCGCGATGGTCACGTCCCTGTCCAGCGCCGGCGTCTGGAAGCGCAGGTAATCGGCGCGCTGCGGGATCGCCCGCTGGTCCATGGGGCCGCGCTCGAAGGTCAGGTTGGCGCCGCCGACGGTCGGCACCGGATTGGCCGGGTCGAAGCGGTAGCTGACTTTGACGCCCTCCGCGGCGGGCGGCTTGCCGCTCAGCGTCTTGTCGGCGGTCAGGTAGTAGCGCACCTCGCGGTTGGCGGGCGGCCAGTTGGCTGAGGTCAGCACCCGGTTCTTGGGCGATAGGTGGCCCTTCTCGGCCGCCGCCATCATGAAGTAGCTGACCGGCGGCTCATCCATGATGCCGTTGTCGATCCCCTTCAGCCAGTGGTCGAACCAACGGATCTCCTGGTCGCTGGCGAGCGTCAGGCGGTCGGCGCCCAGGTATTCCAGGTTCCCGCTCAGCGCCCCGTGGCCGAACGGGCCCATCATCAGCTTCTGGTTGCCCCGCGCGCCCTTGGCGCCGTGGTTCTGCAGGTACTCGAAGTTCGAGATGTTGCCGTGGTCGAAGATGTCGTACCAGCCGCCGACATTGTAGATTGGGATCTGGATGTACTTGCGGTTGGTGCTCATCGCCGCGCGGTTCCAGAAGATGTCGTCGGCGACGCGGCGGCGCTGGGTGTCCAGCACGGCGTCGGACACCCCCTGCCGCTTGGACCAGCCCAGCACGTCCTTCTCCTTCAGGACCCCGCCCATGTAGCTGTTCTGCATCAGGTCGTAGGGGGCGACGACGACGTAGGCGGCCTTCAGGTGCGGCGGAGCCGCCATGGCGGCCTCGTTGGCGGTGATGCCCATGGCCGAGCCGCCGGTCAGGCCGACCTTGCCATTGCTCCACGGCCGGGCCGCGGCCCATTCGACGCTGTCGTAGCCGTCCTCCACGTCGTTCTCGAAGGCCGCGTAGAAGCCCTTCGAGCGGCCCTTGCCGCGGGTGTCCTGCAGCACGAAGACGTAGCCGGCGTCGGTGTAGTGCTTGGCCTGCTTGGCCAGCGCCTCGTGCGCCTTGACGCCCTTGGGGTCCTTCTCCGGATCGATTCGGCCGTCCTTGAGGTAGGGCGTGCGGGTCATGATCACCGGCCAGGGGCCGGTTCCGGCGGGCTTGAAGACGTTGGCGGCCAGCGGCGTGCCGTCGCGCATCACCGCGATCTCCTCGACCGCGCCGGGCGGCAGGCCGGGCCATTTGGCGGGGGCCGGCGCCGCGGCGGCGGGCTTGGCGGCCGGCTTGTCGGCGGCCCGGGCCATGCCGGCCGCCAGGCTGAGCGCCAAGGCCGAGGCCAGGGCGAAATGGATGGATTTGTTCATCTGATCGTTCCCCCCGGGCGGGTCTCGCGCCCGCGCCAAATAATCGTGCTCCAAATGCCGCTGGCGCGCTGGCCTCTGCGGTGGCGCGCATCTAAGCACGCGCCGCCGCGCGCCGTCAGCCCGCCACGCGCTCCAGCCAGGCCGCCAGGTCGGCGGTCACTTCGTCGCGGTTGATTTCGTTCAGCATCTCGTGGCGGCCGCCGGGGTAGATCTTGACGGTCAGGTCCGTGAGGCCCGCGGCGCGGTAGCGGTCCACCAGCGGCGCGAGCAGCGCCAGGTCCTGGTTGATCGGGTCCTTGTCGCCGACGAAGACATAGATCGGCAGGTCCTTGCGGATCCTGGCGATCTCGGCCGGGTCCTTCAGCCGCGCGGCGACCTTGGCGAAGGAGGCGACGCCCTCGCCCTTCATCGAAAAGCCGCAGAGCGGGTCGGCGATGTAGGCGTCGACCTGCGCCGGGTCGCGGGACAGCCAGTCGAAGGGGGTGCGCGGAGCCTCCCCATCGATCCGGATCTGGTCGAGCTGCGGGCGTGGGCCGGTGCGGTCCCCGAAGGCGGCGGTCCCGGAGAGCACGAGGCCGTCGATGGCCCGCGAATGGTCGAAGACGAAGGCCTGGGCGAAGAAGGACCCGAGGCTGTGGCCCAGGAGGATCAGCGGCAGGTCGGGATGCTCCGCACGCGCCAGCGAGGTCAGCCGGCGCAGGTCCTCGATCACCAGCTCCGCGCCGTCCTGCCCGAACTCGCCGAACGCCTCGGGGCCCGGGGCGGTGAGGCCGTGGCCGCGATGGTCCTCGGCATAGACCACCCAGCCGGCGGCGATCAGGGGCGCCAGAGGCTCGCGGTAGCGCCGGGCGTGCTCGCCCATGCCGTGGGCGACGTTCAGGACCGCGTGCGGCGTCACCCGGTCGTCGGCCCAACGGAAGCCGGCGATGTCGGCGCCTTTCGCGCCCTCGAAACGGAACGCGCGCTCGCGGATGGCCATGCCGTCGCTCCTCGCCTGCCCGCGCCCCTTCCCGATCCGCCGGGGGCGCACTAAGAACCCTTGATGCCCTGCGCCCGCGCCCGACCGCAACCGTGACCCGCGACGAGGCCCGCGCGCTCGACGTGGCCGACCCGCTGGCGCGGTTCCGCGACGCCTTCGACATGCCGACCGGCCTGGTCTACCTCGACGGCAATTCGCTGGGCCCGCCGCCGCTCAGCGCGCATGAGCGCCTGGACCGGGCGTCGCGCCGCGAGTGGGCCGAGGGCCTGGTGCGCAGCTGGAACAGCGCCGCTTGGATCGAGGCCCCGGCGCGCGTGGGCGGCAAGATCGCACGGCTGATCGGCGCCCGGCCGCATGAGGTGACGGTCGCCGACGCCACCTCGGTGAACCTCTTCAAGCTCGCGGCCGGGGCGCTGTCGCTGAGGCCGGGGCGCACGACGATCCTGTCCGAGGCCGGCGGCTTTCCGACCGATCTCTACGCCCTGCAGGGCCTGGCCGCCCTCATGGGCGACCGCGCCCGGCTGAGGACCGTGGCGCCGGCGGACGTGCTCGCGGCGATCGACGAGGACACCGCGGCCGTGGTGCTGACCCACATCCACTACAAGTCCGCGCGCCGCTGGGACATGGCCGAGGTCACCGCGGCGGCGCATGCCAAGGGCGCGCTGATGCTCTGGGACCTCTGCCACAGCGCCGGCGCGGTGGCGGTGGACCTGAACGCCTGCCAGGCGGACCTCGCCGTGGGCTGCGGCTACAAGTACCTGAACGGCGGACCGGGCGCGCCGGCCTTCCTGTTCGTCGCCGAGCGCTGGCAGGGTGAGATCCGCTCGCCGATCTGGGGCTGGATGGGACATGCCGAGCCCTTCGCCTTCGAGGACGGCTACCGAGGGGCCGGCGACATCCGCGGCCTGACCACCGGCACCCCGCCGATCCTCAGCCTGGCGGCGCTCGAGGCCGGCGTCGACCTGCAGCTGGAGGCCGATCCCGCGCTGGTCGAGGCCAAGGGCCTGGCGCTCGCTCAACTCTTCATCGACACCGTGGAGGCTTTGGCGGCCGATCCGGCGCTGAAGCTGGCCAGTCCGCGCGAGGCGCCCGGGCGAGGCCTGCATGTCGCCTTCGCCCACCCGCAGGCCTATGCGCTCGTCCAGGCGATGATCGCGCGCAGCGTCATCGGCGACTTCCGCGCGCCGGACATCGCCCGCTTCGGCTTCTCGCCGCTTTTCCTCGGCTATGTCCAGGTGTGGGACGCCGCCCAGGCGCTCGCCGAGACCCTGGCCACACGCGCCTGGGACCGGCCGGAGTATCGGGCGCGCGCCGCCGTCACCTGACCCCGAAATTGCAGCCGCCTGCGGTTGCAACTCGCCGCGCAACCGGGGGTCGTAACTTTGCGTCAGGCTTTATGTGGCATTGATGCAAAGCCACGAGGGGAGCGCGCACAATGATGTCTCTTGGGCCGGGAAAAGCGGCCGCGCCGAACCAGGCGCGACAGCATGCAATCGCCTTTCGTGTCCACGCCAGCCGCAACTTCGTCGTCCAGACGCTTGGGCTGGGCATGGTGGTTCTGTCCGGCCTGAACGTCATGCCCTGGCCGATCGTGGCCGGCTGGGCGCTGACGGCGGTGGTCGTGCTCGCCGCGGAAGACCAGCTTCTTCGAATGGTGGCCGAGCGCCAGGAGAAGGCGAAGCGGGCCGCCGCGTGGGCTGCGCCGTTGCGCATCGTCGCCACCAGCCTCTACGCCATGGCGGCCCTGGCCCTCATCGTGCACGGCGGACCGGGCGAGCGCCTGTTCGCCTTCGCGCTCATGAGCGCCTCCATGGTCAACGTGCTGATGCGCTACTACCGCTCGCGCTGGATCCTGATGGCCGCCCTCGCGCCCTATGCCGCCATCCTTGGCCTGGTCGCCTTCAACCAGGCCAAGCTCGCCCTGGCGCACGGGAACCTGTTCCCCGCCATGGCCGCGCTCTTCACCCTGGTGATCTTCGCGACCCAGTTCTGGTCGGCCCGAGCGCAGCTCGCCGCGGCCTGGAGCGAACTGATGGCCGCGCGCGAGGCTGCCGAAGAGCGCGAGCGCGCCGCCGAGGCGGCCAACCTCGCCAAGTCCAACTTCCTGGCCACCATGAGCCACGAGCTGCGCACGCCGCTGAACGGCGTCCTCGGCATGGCCCAGGCGCTGACCACCGAGCGGCTGACCCAGGTGCAGCACGAGCGCGTGCGGATCATCCGCCGCTCCAGCGAGAGCCTGCTGGCCGTGCTGAACGACCTCCTGGACCTCTCCAAGATCGAAGCCTCCGAGCTGGAGCTGGAGATCGCCGAGTTCGACCTGGAGCACCTGGTGCGCGGCGTCGTGGCCGCCTACCAGCCGCTGGCCGACAAGAAGGGCCTCAGCTTCCAGTTCGACATCGATGAGGCCGCGCGCGGACGCTACGACGGCGACAGCGCGCGCATCCGGCGCATCCTCTACAGCCTGGCCGACAACGCGGTGAAGTTCACCGAGGCCGGCGGCGTGACGCTCAGCGTCGGCCGCGAGACCGGGATGGTGGTCTTCCGCGTCGCCGACACCGGCATCGGCATCGACCCCGACGACCTCGCCCACCTGTTCGAAGGCTTCTACCAGGCCGATTCCGGCCGCACCCGCCGCTATGGCGGCGCGGGCCTCGGCCTCGCCATCTGCCATGAGATGACCCACCTGATGCACGGTGCGATCGAGGCGACCAGCGAGCCGGGCCAGGGCGCGACCTTCACGATCCGCCTGCCGCTCGAAGCGGCCAAGGCGCCCGTCGAGAAGACCGGCGAGGGGCAGGCTGCGGCCGAGCCCGCCGCCGCGGGCGAGATCCGCGTGCTGGCCGCCGAGGACAACGACACCAACCAGCTTGTGCTGAAGACCCTGCTCGCCCAGGCGGGCATCACCCCCACCCTGGTGGAGAACGGCCGCCAGGCGGTGGAGGCCTGGGAGCGCGAAAACTGGGACGTGATCCTGATGGACATCCAGATGCCGATCATGGACGGCGTCGCGGCGACCGTCGCCATCCGCCAGCGCGAGGCCGAGACCGGCCGCGCCCGGACGCCGATCCTGGCGGTCACCGCCAACGCCATGACCCACCAGGTGGCGGAGTACCTCGCGGCGGGCATGGACTCCATGGTCCCCAAGCCGATCGACATCGCCACCCTGTTCCAGGCGATGGAGCGGGCCCTGGAGCCGGTCCCCGCCGAGCCGGCGGCCCCGGAACGGACGGCCGAGGCCGGCTGACCCCTAGCCGGCGCGGCGCAGCTTGATCAGCGCCATGATCTCCATGCCCAGGCCCAGGCCGACGAGCAGGTCCAGGAAGAGGTCGCCCAGGTCGCTGCGCAGCCCGGCCGGACCGATCGCCCGCAGGCCCACGCCAAGGCTGAGCAACAGCAGGCCTACGGCCATCCGCAGACGCGGCGTCATCGCTTTCATCGGCAATCCCTCGAACAAGATCGGTCCCGCGATGCGACCACGCCCGGCGCGGTCAGGTCAAGCCACAGGCCCGCGTCGCCCGCGGCCGGGCGCCGCCATTGCAGTGGCGGTGTCTCAGCACCACAATACATCGTGATACGATGAACCTGGACGCGCTCCTGAGGTTGGTGCGGGGCTGGGTTGGAGACTCCCGTGAGCGCCCATCATCAGCCGATTTCCGACGACGATCCCACCAAGCGCGATTTCATCTTCATCCTGACCGGCGCCGCCGCGGTGGGCGCTGCCGGAGGGCTCGCCTGGCCACTCATCGACCAGATGAACCCGGCGGCGGACGCCTTGTCGCTCGCCTCCGTCGAGGTGGACTACACCAAGGTGCCGCTGGGCCAGCAGATCGCCGTGAAGTGGCAGGGAAAGCCGGTGTTCATTCGGCATCGGACGCCAAAGGAGATCGCCGAGGCCGTGGCGGGAGACACCGCCGACCTCAGGGACCCGGCGACTGACGAGAGCCGGCACAAGCCCGGGATGGCGGAGTGGTTGATCGTCATCGGCGTCTGCACCCACCTCGGATGCATCCCGACCTTCGACGAAGGGGAATATGGTGGCTGGCTCTGTCCTTGCCACGGCTCCGTCTACGACACCTCGGGACGCATCCGCAAAGGTCCGGCGCCGCAGAACCTCTTCCTGCCCGACTACGTCTTCCAGGCGGGAGGCAAGGTGAAGATCGGCTAAGGTCGCGAGGATCCTGCCGTGCGATTGGCTCGCCGGTCCGCTGACCGAGCAAAAAAGCCAGGGAATCCGGCTCGGAGGATCGACGCCCGACGAGAAGACGCCGAGGAATCTGATGACCCCGCTGGAGATATGGCGGTGACGGAGGGATTCGAACCCTCGATACCCTTTCAGGTATGACGATTTAGCAAACCGTTGCCTTCAGCCACTCGGCCACGTCACCTATTTGAAAACACTGGGATTTCGCCCGGAGTCCTCGTCCGGCGGCGGGCCATGTGGGCAGGCCTGCGCCGGGACCGCGGTTTCTAGCCGAGGACGGCGCGTCTGCCTAGACGGCTAAGCGGCCGCGGACGCCGCGATGGCCGCAAGGCCGGCCGGCTCGAGGGGAAATCCGGAAGGTCGGTCGCCGAGCGGGCCGCGCGGCCGGCGCGAGGCGACGAATGCTCACCGCGGGATCGCGCCGGCGCGGGGCCGCACGCATCCATCATCCAGGCCGCCATGGCGCGGGCCCGGCAGGCCCGGCGGCGGCCTTCGGCCTGGACGGCCTCAGCCGTGGGCAAGCCACTCGCGGGCCTGGCGCTGGGCCTCAGCCACCTCGTCGGACGCCATCTCCTCGGACAGCTCCTTGCGGTAGACCTTGGCTTCGACAGAGCCGCGCATGGCGGCCAGGTTGAACAGCATATGGGCCGAGACGTAGTCGAGCGGCGCGCCGCCCTGGCCGGTGGAATAGAGCAGACCCAGACGGAAGAGTTCGTCGCCCGTCGCCTCCGCGCTCGGCAGCGGCAGACCCTGGTTGGCGACTTGCATTTGCGCAAGCATGACCTTTGTCCCTGTTGTGGCCGGGCGGACCCCCGTTCTGGGCGCCTGATCCAGCCTATCGGGACCTATGGAAGCAGCCTCGCGCTGAACACATGGTTAAGGCCGCCGTTGTCCCGCCTTCATCTGGCCACGGTGGTTAAAAGGTCGCACTGCCCCGCTTCTTCCCTGGAAGCGCGACGGGGCGCCTGGGCTCCGGGTTGGCGGCAAGTGACGGCTGGCCGACGTTCGTTCAGGCGCAGTTCAGGCGTGGATGACAATGTAAGCGTCGACCGAGGACGCCTTTTTTAGGATGATTGGCGGAAATGCGACGCCTGATCTCCCTTCTGGCCGCTGTTCTGGTCGTAGCCACCCCGCTGGCCACGGCCGGCGGAGCCATGGCCGAAGGCCATCACGAGGGCCACGGCGGCGGCAACGGCGGAAGTTGGGGCGCGCCCGGCCGCGGCGGCGACTTCCGCGGCGGCGAGTTCCGCGGCGGCGCGCGCTTCGGCGGCTTCGAACCGCGCAATGCCCCGCGCAACGAGCCCCGAAACGACATGCGCAACGATCCGCGCGGCTATCCGCGGGGCGAATACCGCGCCGAACCGCGTCCCGACCCGCGCTACGACCCCCGCGCCTACGGCCCGCCGCCCAGCGCCTATGGCGCGGCGCCCCGCCGCGGCGGCTATCTCGGCCGGCAGTACGGCGGCAAGGTGATCCAGGACTACGGCCGCTTCCGCCTGCGCCCGCCGCCGCGCGGCTACGAGTGGGTTCGCACGCCCAACGGCATGGCCATGGTCTCCACCATGACCGGCCAGGTGTTCGACGTGGTGCCCTACTAGCCGCCGTCTAGCCGGCGCTGAGCTTCGCCCTCAGCATCTGGTTGATGACGCCGGGATTGGCCTTGCCGCCGGTCTCCTTCATTACCTGGCCGACGAACCAGCCGATCGCCTGCGGCTTTTCCTTCACCTGGGCGGCCTGTCCGGGGTTGGCGGCGATCAGGCGGTCGATGATCGCCTCGAGCGCGCCGGTGTCGGAAACCTGTTTCAGCCCCTTCTTCTCGACGATCTCGGAGGCCGAGCCCTCGCCCGCCCACATGCGCTCGAAGACGTCCTTGGCGATCTTCGAGGAGACGACGCCGTCTTCGATCAGCTGCACCAGCTCGGCGAGGCCGGCCGGCGGGATCGGGCTATCGGCAATGTCGAGGCCGCCGGCCGTCAGGCGTGCGGCCAGGTCGTTGGTCACCCAGTTGGCGGTCAGCTTGGCGTCGCGTCCCTTGGCCGCCGCCTCGTAGTAGTCCGCCCTCGCCTGCTCGCCGATCAGCACGCCGGCGTCATAGGCCGAGAGCCCGTACTGCGACTGGAACCGCGCCTTCTTGGCGTCCGGCAGCTCCGGCAGCGTCGCCTCGATGGCCTTCACCCACGCCGGGTCGAGGTCCAGCGGCAGGAGGTCGGGGTCGGGGAAGTAGCGGTAGTCGTGCGCCTCCTCCTTGGAGCGCATGGAGCGGGTTTCGCCCTTGCC
>Ga0105240_10014541_pt1 | contig 10744 bp, 7 predicted proteins | sample KBSC54metaG_FD_80426 | JGI IMG/M metagenome (GOLD analysis project Ga0105240, IMG submission 80426) | Corn rhizosphere microbial communities from Kellogg Biological Station, Michigan, USA - KBS C5-4 metaG | ecosystem: Host-associated > Plants > Roots > Rhizosphere > Soil | place: Michigan, USA...
CTGCTGGGCATTACCGCCATGCAGCCGTCTGCCACGGCTTACGACATTGGCAAGCCCGGCAACGCCAATTACGACGAGAGCAAGGCAAACCCGTATCCGAATCTGCCCGCGCTGCTGGTCATGGAAAATGGCAAGAAAGTGACGACGGCTGCCGAGTGGACCGCGCGCCGCAACGAGCTTCTGAAGTTGTTTGCGGAGAACGTCTACGGCAAATATCCCGCGCACATCCCTCCCGTCGCGTGGAAAGTCGAAAGCACCAAGGAGATTACAGTCTCGGGTGTACCCGCATTAGTCAAGCACATCATCGGCCATGTCGATAACTCCGACGACCCAGCCATTACGGTGGACATCGTGGCTGACGTGGTAACACCGGCCGCCACGCGCGGAAAGAAAGTTCCGGTCATCATCGGCGGTGGTACGCTGCACCCTTTCAACTTCACTCCGCGCCCTGCCGTGCCAGGCCAGGCGGTTCATCGCATGGCAATGCCGCCAGAACCGCCTGACTCCGCCAAGCTCCTCCTTCAGGCGGGGTGGGGCTTCGTCGCTCGCGCGTCCAATGAGGTGCAGGCCGATAACGGCGCAGGTCTGGACAAGGGCATCATCGGACTCGTCAACCACGGCCAGCCCCGATCGCTGGACGGCTGGGGCGTACTCCGCGCGTGGGCTTGGGCAGACAGCCGCATCGTGGACTATCTTCAGACCGATCCTGACGTCGACGGAGCCAAGGTCGGCGTGATGGGCCACTCACGTGGAGGCAAGGCCGCGCTCGTCGCCATGGTTGACGATCCGCGGATCGCCATCGGCTACATCTCCTCCTCCGGAGCGGGTGGAGCAGACCTGTATCGCCGCAACTACGGCGAAACTCTTGGCAATCTCTGCAGCGTTCAGGAGTTCCACTGGTTCGCCGGTAACTTCCTTCGTTATTGTGCCGTTGGCCACTCCGCTAACGAGATGCCGGTCGATAGTCATGAGTTCATCGCGCTTGTAGCTCCGCGCCCGGTATTCATCGGCGGGGGCGCGCTCATCACCGATCCCGAGTACGCGCCCGGCGACGCGTGGCAAGACGCACACGGCATGTTCATCGCTGCCGTAGCTGCCAGTCCAGCATGGAAGCTTCTCGGTGTAGAAGGCCTCGGAACCAAAACGTTCCCGCCAATGGGAACATTCGTCAACAACGGCCGCATAGCATTCCGCCAACATCAGTACGGCCACACTCCAGCACCCAATTGGCCCTACTTCCTCGAATTCGCAGAGAAGCAGCTGAAGGTGAAGTAGTGGCTGGCTTTCCGTTCTATGTTGATTGTTATTCTTCGTCGCCTATTTCTCGTCAGGCTGCCGACGTCCAAGCTTCAGTAACCAACAGCAGGTAGCTAGAAAGCTGCTCTTCTCACAACTCCGTCGACTTACTTTCCACCAGCGCCTTCGCTTTGGCAATGAACTCAGCCAGCGGCGTCGAGCCCTGATCGCCTTTTCCGCGCGTGCGCACGCTCACTGCATTCGCCGCCTCTTCCTTGTCGCCGAAGACAAGAATGTACGGAGTCTTCTGGTTGGCGAAGTCGCGGATTTTCGCATTCATCTTTTCGTTGCGATCGTCCACCTCCACGCGGATGCCTGCTTCCTTCAGCGCGCTTTCCACCTTGGCCGCGTAATCTTTGTGGCGCTCACTGATTGGCACCAGCCCCACCTGCACGGGAGCAAGCCACATTGGGAACGCTCCGGCATAATGTTCAATCAGCACGCCAAAAAATCTTTCCACTGATCCGAACAGAGCGCGATGCACCATCACCGGTTGATGCCGCGCCCCATCCTCGCCTACGTACTCAAGCTCAAAGCGCGCCGGCAGGTTGAAGTCGAACTGCACTGTCGATAGCTGCCAAAGGCGTCCGAGCACATCGACGAGTTTTACGTCGATCTTCGGCCCGTAAAACGCCGCTTCGCCTGGAATCGTCTTATACGGAATTCCTTTTTGCTTGAGCACATTATCGAGCGAGCGAATGGCGAGATCCCAGTTCTCGTCCGAGCCAGCGTAATGCGCACGGTCGTTCGGATCCCATGTCGATAGCTCGACCTTGAACTCCTTGAAGCCAAATGTCTTCAGTACCGCTTCAGCAAAATCGATGCACGCTGCCACTTCGCTTTCAATTTGTCCGGGCGTGCAGAAGATGTGCGCATCGTCCTGCGTGAAGCCGCGAACGCGCAAAAGTCCGTGCATGGTGCCTGAGCGCTCATAGCGATACACGTTCCCCAACTCTGCATACCGCGCCGGCAAATCGCGATAGCTCTTCGGCGAATTCTTGTAGATAAGAATATGGAAAGGACAGTTCATTGGCTTCATGCGATACATCGCATCGTCCAGCTCCATGGGCGTAAACATGTTGCCGGCGTAAAAGCCTTCATGTCCCGACGTCTGCCATAAATTGATCTTGGCCACATGCGGCGTGTAGACAAGCTGATACCCGCGGCGCAGGCACTCGTCGCGCATCCAGTCTTCCATCACCTTGCGGATCATGGCGCCCTTGGGATGCCAGAAGATCAGTCCCGATCCGGCCAGTTCCTGAATGCTGAATAGATCAAGCTGCTTGCCCAGCACGCGATGATCGCGCTTGGCCGCCTCCTCCAGTCGCGCAAAATGCTCATCGAGATCTTTCTTTGAGAAGAACGCCGTCCCGTAGATGCGCTGCAGTTGCGGATTCTTCTCATCGCCCAGCCAATATGCACCGGCCAGCGTTGTCACCTTCACCGCCTTCACTCGGCCCGTGGAAGGAACATGCGGACCGCGGCAAAAATCGACGAACTTGCCGTTACGATAAAAGCTCACATCTGAGCCCGGCTCCGTGAACTTGCTCACGAAATGCGTCTTCATAAAATCGCCATCGCGATCAAATTCCGCCAGAGCCTTTTCTCGCGGTTCAAACTCGTGCACAAACTTCTCATCGCGCGCCACAACTTCCGCCATCTTCGCTTCAATCAGCGCCAGGTCTTCAGGCGTGAATGGCTTCTCGCGGTAAAAGTCGTAGAAAAATCCGTTATCGGTCGCCGGGCCGTGGCCAAGCTTGGTTTCAGGAAACAGCTCCAGCACCGCCGTTGCCAGCACATGCGCAGCCGAATGGCGCACCACCTTCAGCGCCTCAGGATCCTTCTCCGTGACCAGCTCGAGCCGGGTGTCGGCCGTCAATGGCGTCGACAGATCGACCAGCCGGGGTCCCGTTGCGGACTCGTTGGCGTACATCTGCTCTTCTGAGCCGCTCTCGCCGGCTGCAGCGGCATTCTCCGCGGCTCCAGTCACCGGCTTTAACCGCGCAACAACGCTGGCGGCGGCGAGTCTGGGCGAAATGGAGTTGGCAATTTCCAGCGGCGTGGTGCCCACCGGTACTTCACGAACCGCCCCATCGGGCAGATGTACGGCAATCGTCTGCGTGCTCATTTTTTGGGAATCCATATGGGCCGCAAAGGTGAAACACGGCCATCAGTTTGAGGATAGAAGGCCCAGGGCCGCCAAGTCGAGCGAGTGGTCACGCCTCACGGCAAATTTGATCTCAATCCTGGCCTATAAATCTCAAGGGCTTGCATCCAAAGAGGAATGTTCTTTGTTCCTTGGATCGCAATATCGTCATGAGGTTCTGAGATGCAGGTACTTTGTAAAGCAACCAAAGGAAATGCTGAAACTCACTGCTGCATTTGCGGACAGGGGTTCGTCATGTTCTGGGACCGGCAGTCGCGCCCTGAGCGCCTTGCCGCCCTGCACGAAATTCAGGAGACGCTTCGCCGGCATCACCGCACCTGTTCCGGTCCGCAGGCTCACCCGATCGCAAGTTTTCCGGTCCCAGACTGGAATGGTTCGGCAGAATTCAAACGCGAGCCCAGTTCCGGCACCGCGTCCTCCTGGAGATTCTAGGGGCCAAGCCTTCAAATTGGATTGCAAGCGGGACCGCGGGGCCGTGCTCCGTCGCCATGGAGGGAACAAAGACGGGAATGAAGTGGCTTGCCTTACTGGGCTCGCTGCTGCTTTGCTACACCGTTGCAGCGCTGGGCGGCTGGTGGACGTCAGCCGAGCTCACGGATTGGTATCTCAGTCTCAAGAGACCCAGTATCGCTCCGCCCAATTGGGTTTTCGGGCCGGTATGGTCACTGCTCTACGCGCTCATGGCAGTCGCGGCGTGGGAAATCTGGCTTACACCGCCTTCGCCGCTGCGCAGCAAAGCCCTGCTGCTGTTCCTTGTGCAATTGCTCCTGAATCTGCTTTGGACGTGGCTCTTTTTTCACGAGCACGACATCCCCAACGCCCTCATTGACATTTTTCTGCTTTGGATTGCAATCGGCTCAGAAATCGTCATCTTCTGGCGCCTACAGCCCTCGGCTGCATGGCTTATGACACCTTATTGGGCATGGGTAAGTTTCGCCGTATTTCTGAACTTCGAATACTGGCGTCTGAATCCGGACTCAAATTGAACACAGAACTGAGCTGACCCGGCGATTGCGGGCCTACCTATACGACAAAGGGCCGGGAGTTCTCCCAGCCCATCATCGAGTTAGCTAGATTCTGCCGGAATCCGGCCAATCAGGCTTAGAGAGGCTGAACGTCCGCAGCCTGCCAGCCTTTCGGGCCCTTCACCACGTTGAACTGCACGGCTTGGCCTTCCTGCAAGCTCTTGAAACCGCTTGAGTTGATTGCAGAGTAATGCACGAAAACATCTTCGCCGTTCTGGCGCGAAATAAAGCCGAAGCCCTTCGCGTCATTGAACCACTTCACAGTACCTTGTTCCATTTTGTTTCGATTTCCTGGTATTGAATTGCGCTGGATGAATCGGAGCGACCACTGGCAGAATCTTGCTTGGTTGGGCGAGTTACTGCTCACGCCCGGTTCGACTCTAACGCTGAGGATATTTTACCATCGGTGTCAATAAGGTCCGTAAAAGAAGCTACTCCGGGCCGCTGCGGCAAGCCCGAAACGGGAAGAAAACAGGTGGCTTAGCTGCTTCCTTCGCCTGTGATAACTTGGTAGGTCGCCATGCCAACCGATCCTGTACCCGACCTGCTGTCGCAAGCTACCAAACTGCTGGAACGCGAGTTCGCCCATCTGCCCGCATGGGAAACGGCTGCGCCTGACGAACGCATCACTGATGTTCTTGCGGACGTGGCCCACCGCCTCGGCGACAACTACCCGTATTTTCATCCACTCTACGCCGGACAGATGCTTAAGCCACCGCATCCAGTGGCTCGCGCGGCTTACGCCCTTGTCATGAGCATCAACCCAAACAATCATGCGCGCGATGGCGGGCGGGCAAGCTCCGAGATGGAAATTGAGGCTGTCCGGCAGATCGCCGCCATGTTTGGCTGGACCGGGTTTCTCGGGCACCTTACCTCCAGCGGCACTCTGGCCAATCTCGAGGCGCTTTGGGTCTCAGGGCAGATTTCCCAGGAACGCGGCCGACGATCGCGCATTGTCGGTTCTGAACAAGCCCACTACACCCATCAGCGTATCTCCGCCGTGCTCCGGCTCAACTACACCGCCATCTCCGCCGACCAGCGCGGCCGCATGGACCTCGACAGCCTCGAAGCCGAGCTCCGCAAAGGCGACGTGGCTACCGTCGTGGCGACACTCGGCACTACTGCCATCGGCGCAGTTGATCCGCTAGAGCAAATCGTTGCGCTGCGTGAGCGATATGGGTTCCGTCTGCATGTGGACGCGGCCTACGGGGGCTATTTCAAGCTCATTGTCTCGGAACTGGACGAGCCGGCGCGACGAGCTTACGAAGCAATCGATCAGGCCGACTCCATCGTGATCGATCCGCACAAGCATGGCCTGCAACCCTACGGCTGCGGGTGCGTACTCTTCCGCGATCCCGGCGTTGGGCGATTTTACAAACACGATTCACCCTACACTTACTTCACGTCCGACAAGTTGCACCTTGGCGAAATCAGCCTTGAGTGCTCGCGCGCCGGCGCTGCAGCCGTCGCACTTTGGGCAACCCATCAGCTACTACCGCCCGTAGCAGGCGGCGAGTTTGCCCTTGGTCTCGCGCAGGGACGAGCTGCAGCCCTCGACCTCAACCGCCGGTTGCGGGCAGATACCCGCTTTGAGACACTCGCGACGGGGCATCCTGAACTCGATATCGTAGCGTGGAAGATCAAAGCGGTGACGCCGGAAAGGTCATCACAACTTGCACAAGAGGTGTTTGAGGCATGTGCGGCGCAACACCTGCACCTGGCTCTTGTACAATTGCCGCAATCGTGGTTTACCTCAGCGTTTGCGCCTGCAGCCGAGAATGCAATTGGAGACGCGCATGTCACTTGTCTGCGCTCGGTATTGATGAAGCCCGAGCACCAGAAGTGGCTCGATAAAATTTGGCAAAGATTTTCCTCCGCCTGCGCTGAAGTGAGCCCGCAATGATCCACACCTGTACTGAAGCGAACCTGTATCGACAAGCCGGAATGGAAAAATTCAAAGCAAATGAGTACAGAAAAACGCGAAGAAAAAGAAAACGTCTTCATTTCTCTCGCAACCGCGTCAAACAAACAGCTCTGTCAGCAGTTTCTTTTGATCTCACCTGAGAGGTTCATTGCCCATGCACGATCCTGTCGCCCTTCGCTCCATGCACGTTTCCCGCTTCAATGCAGAGCCCGCCATCTTCGTCGCGCCCGGGCGCGTCAACCTGATCGGTGAGCACACTGACTACGCTGAGGGATTCGTGATGCCCGCAGCCATCAATTTCGCTACCCTGGCTGCCATTTCACCCCGGAGCGACGGCAAGATCGTCATCTACTCCGAGAACTTCTGTGAGGAAAAGACCTTCGACGCCGCGGAGACACCGAAGCCCCACAAAAACTGGTCCGACTACCCGATGGGGGTCGTGGCGATTTTCTCCGGCGAAGGACACAAATTCCCCGGCTTCAGCCTGACGCTCTGGGGCGATGTGCCGCTCGGTTCCGGCCTGTCCAGTTCCGCAGCTCTTGAAGTGGTTTCCGCATTGGCCGTTCTTTCGCTGATTGGCGCCAGCTATCCCGGCCCGGTGCTGGCTCGTCTTTGTCAGCGCGTCGAAAATGAATTCGTCGGCGCCAACTGCGGAATCATGGATCAGTTCATCTCGGCCAATGGCAAGAAGGATCACGCACTGCTCCTCGATTGCCGTGACCTGAGCTTTCAGCTCGCACCTATTCCGGCCAACGTGGCCATCGTCATTGCTAACACGATGGTGAAGCACTCCATCGCAGGTGGCGACTACCCGACGCGCCGCCGTGAATCAGAGGCGGCATGCGCCGTGATCGCCAGCCATCGCCCCGGCGTCCGATTCCTGCGCGATGCCACTCTTGAAGATCTCGACAAATGGGGCCCTGAGATGGAACCCAAGTCGCTCATGCGCGCACGCCACGTTATCAGCGAAAACCTTCGCACCGTTGCTGCAGCCGAGGCCCTCATGCGCGGCGATATGAATGAGCTCGGCCGTCTGATGGCTGAAGCACACAAAAGCTACAGCGGCGATTTTGAAGGAAGCTGCGTTGAGGCAGATATCATGGTGGACCTCGCTCAGGATCTGCCGGGCCTGATCGGAGCGCGGCTTACCGGCGGCGGTTTCGGCGGCTGCACGGTCAACCTGGTTGAACAAAAAGACGCCGAATCTTTCGCCAAAATGCTGGGTGAACGCTATGCGGCCAAGACCAACATTGAGCCACAAATCCACATCTGCCACGCGTCGGACGGGGCTCATCGACTCCAATAGGGCGCAATTGCAACAAGATTTGTGCAACTTAAATCCTAAAATTGTGAATCAGATTCTGGAAATCGAGGGGCGAAACCGGGGCACAACGGCTTTGACCCTCGCCTGCAGATAGCTAAGCTCCAACCCTGCAAGCAGTTAAGAATAGGGCAGTAGAAACTTCCCAGTCCTTGATAAAATTTGAGAACGCTCAGCCCACGAAGTACCCTCTAAATTATTACTGGGAGTAACATGTTCGACCTCCGTGGGATTTGCATTCGCGATCGCCGCATCAAAACTTAGAAGCACGGCGAGGAGAAACCTTATTCATGCAACCGGTATCTACTAGACCTTTTTCCTACGAAACTATCCCCAGTTCTGGCCACGTTGCATATTTCTCGATGGAGATTGCGATTAACCCGGCTATGCCCACTTACTCCGGTGGGTTAGGCGTTCTGGCAGGCGATACCCTGCGCTCTGCCGCCGATCTTAGGGTTCCACTTATCGCTTTTTCACTGATTCACCGCAAGGGATACTTCCAGCAGCATCTCGATCGCAACGGACTTCAGACTGAAGAAATCCAGCCATGGGATCCAGCCAAGTTCTGCACGGAGGAATCCGCACGCGTAACCGTTGCCATTGAAGACCGCGTCGTTACGGTGCGCGCATGGCGCTATGACCTGCAGGGAAGCTCCGGGCACATCGTTCCCATCTATCTGCTCGACACCGACATTGAAGAAAACTCCGGATGGGATCGCGGCCTGACTGATCATCTTTACGGCGGAGATACGAATTACCGCCTGCAGCAGGAGATCGTGCTCGGCATGGGCGGCGTGCGCATGGCCAATGCCTTGGGCTACCGGGTAAACGTCTACCACATGAACGAAGGCCACGCGGCACTGCTAACGCTGGCCTTGCTGGAGCGCCAACTTGGCGGCGGTCCGCTGGGCGCCGCCACAGAAGCGGACATCGAGCAGGTTCGCAAGAAATGCGTATTCACCACGCACACGCCCGTGCCTGCCGGTCACGATCGTTTCTCTGTTGAACAAACGGTTCGTATCCTGGGCGGCGATCGCACGGGCCGACTTGAGAAGTTCGGTTGCTTCCGCGACGGCCTGCTGAATATGACGCTGCTGGCGTTGCGTTTTTCGCGCTTTGCCAATGGTGTCGCTTTGCAACACACTAAGGTGTCGCAGCAGATGTTCCCTGAGTACACCATCAACTGCATCACCAACGGCGTACACGCAACCACGTGGATCTCGGACCCGATCCAAAAGATGCTGGACGAGCATAATCCCAGCTGGCGGTCGGATACTCTTTACCTCCGTAATTCCATCGATCTGCCGGAGCAATCGATCCTGACTGCACACGCGCGCGCCAAGGAAGCTTTGCTGGCAGAAGTGGGTTCGCGCACCGGCCTGGTCTTCAATCCAGGAGTTCTCACGCTGGGATTCGCACGTCGTGCGGCCACCTACAAGCGCGCCAATCTCATGTTTACCAACCCTGAGCGTCTGCAAAAGATCGCGCAGGCAGCTGGCGGCCTGCAAATTATCTATGCAGGAAAAGCTCACCCGCAGGACGAGCCTGGCAAGGGCCTCGTGCAAGAAGTAGTCGAAGACGCAGCCAAATACTCAAACGACACTTTGCGAGTTGTTTATCTTGAGGATTACGCGTGGGATCTTGGCGCGCTGCTCACAGCAGGCGTTGACGTCTGGGTGAACAATCCGCGCCGTCCATATGAGGCATCAGGAACCAGCGGAATGAAGGCCGCGATGAACGGTGTACCCAGCCTCTCAATTCTCGATGGCTGGTGGATTGAGGGCTGCATTGAGGGTGCAACGGGCTGGGCAATTGAAGACGGTCCCACCGACGAGGACGAGGCCAACTCTCTCTACAACAAGCTTGAATCCGCCGTGGTTCCGCTCTATCTCGATGCCCCCGAAAAATGGGCTCAGCTGATGCGCAAGACTCTGGCATTCAACGGCTCGTTTTTCAACACACACCGCATGGTCAGGCAGTACACGCGGAATGCCTATTACCCGATGCTTCTCACCATGAACGCCAGCAATGTGGAAGAAGAAATCTTCGCAGACTGAACCGCCCCTGGCTTGAGTCCAGCTCAAAGATCAGTGCCCCGCTTTTGCGCAGCTCTATCGCGCAAAGGTGGGGCACCGCATTTTCAATTGTCATGATTCACGCGGCAGATACTTGCGTTCGCGCTACTAGAGCAGGAATGGTCAATTCAGCAAGACAAAGCCATAAGTTAGAAGCGAGCAGTTGAAAACCGTTCTTTAGTCTCCGTGCGCCTCTTCCAGTTCGGAACCCACGCGGTGCGGCTTCATCACTCTCCACTGCAGCTTGTCGAAGAACAGGTAGACCACTGGAGTGGTGAACAGCGTCAATGCCTGGCAAACCATCAGTCCACCAACAATCGTGATGCCGAGCGGTCTGCGCAGTTCCGATCCCACCCCCATACCGATCGCCAGTGGCAACCCGCCGAACATGGCGGCGAACGTGGTCATCATAATCGGCCGGAACCGCAACAGTGCAGCGCGGTAGATCGCGTCTACCGACGACATACCCAGATCGCGTTCCGCTTGCAAGGCGAAATCGATCATCATGATTGCATTCTTGATCACCAGCCCAATGAGCAAAATGATCCCGATAAGCGCGATGATGTTCAAATCCATTCCGGTGATCAACAACGCCAGAATGGCTCCCGCACCCGCCGGCGGAAGCGTGGAAAGAATCGTCAGCGGATGAATCAGGCTCTCGTACAAAATGCCAAGCACGATGTACACGGTCACAATCGCAGCCAGAATCAGCAGAGGCTCATTCCTGAGCGAATCCTGAAATGCCTGCGCCGTTCCCTGGAAACTGGCATGAACTCCCGAGGGCATTCCCATCTCGCGCTGCGCTCTTTCGATTGCCGTTACCGCTTCGCCCAGAGCCACGTTCGGAGCAAGATTGAACGTGAGCGTAATCGCTGGATACTGGCCCTGGTGATTCACCTGCAGCGCGGCATTCCGGGTCTCATAATGGGCGATTGC
>Ga0105240_10014542_pt1 | contig 10744 bp, 9 predicted proteins | sample KBSC54metaG_FD_80426 | JGI IMG/M metagenome (GOLD analysis project Ga0105240, IMG submission 80426) | Corn rhizosphere microbial communities from Kellogg Biological Station, Michigan, USA - KBS C5-4 metaG | ecosystem: Host-associated > Plants > Roots > Rhizosphere > Soil | place: Michigan, USA...
CGCGCATGCGCTCGAGCGCCTGCTGCCCGTCGCAGGTCGGTGGGAGGCGCATCGAGAGCTTGAGCGCGGTGCGCGGCAGCATGACGTTGCCCGCGCTCTGGAGCGGCGGCAGGCCTTCCTGACCGGTCACGGCCAGCGCCGGTCGCCAGGTGCGATTGAGCACGAGTTCGGTGAGGTCGGGCGACATCGGCGTCATGCCGGGCAGGAACGGGAACTTGTCGTATACCGCGTTGCCCATCACTTCGGCGACCTTCTTCGCCTGCGCGAGGCGATCGTCGGGAATCGGCGCGAACAATCCTTCGACCTTGATCTTGCCGCTGACTTCATCCTCGAGTCGCGACAGCAATTGGCGCAGGATGCGGAAACTCGACGGCACGATGCCCGACGCATCGCCGGAATGCACGCCTTCGGTCAGCACCTTCACGATCAGGTTGCCACCGGCCAGGCCGCGCAGCGAGGTCGTGCACCAGAGCTGGTCGTAGTTGCCGCAGCCCGAATCCAGGCAGACGACGAGCGATGGCTTGCCGATGCGCGCGGCGAGATGATCGACGTACGCCGGCAAATCGTAGCTGCCGGATTCCTCGCAGGCTTCGATCAGGATCACGCAGCGCGCATGCGGAAGTTTCTGCTCGCGCAGCGCCATGATCGCGGCGAGCGAACCGAAGATCGCATAGCCATCGTCGGCGCCACCGCGGCCGAACAATTTGTCGCCGCGGATCACCGGCTGCCACGGGCCGAGGCCATCGGCCCAGCCGGTCATTTCGGGTTGCTTGTCGAGGTGTCCGTAAAGCAGCACGCAATCGTCGCCGGTCGCGTCGTCGCTGGCGGGGATGTCGAGCAGGATCAGCGGCGTGCGGCCTTCGAGGCGCACCACTTCGACGTGCATGCCGGCGATCGGCTGCGCGCGCGCCCATGTCTCCATGAGCTTGACCGCATCGTCCATGTAGCCGTGGCTGGCCCAGTTCGCGTCGAACATCGGCGACTTGTTCGGGATGCGGATGTAATCGACCAGTTGCGGAACGATCGCGTCATCCCAGAGTTCGCCGACGAAACGATCGGCGCGCGCCTTGTCCATGCCAACGTGATCCATGCGGCTGACTCCTTGTTCGGGCGCCCAGTTTAACCCCCGCCTGCCACGGGTAGGAAAACTCCGACGCAACGATGCGTCGCGTTCGCAGCCGCATGCGGGCAATCCGGCGATGGGACGCATGCCGGGCGAACCGGAAACTGGCATCACCGGAGCGGGACAGCGTCCGGAACGTCCATCCACCACGCAAAGGAGATTCCACCATGAACAAAGTCACCACGATGCTGCAAACCGTCGCGCTTTCGCTGCTGTTGATCGGCGGGGCGCAGGCGAGCGCCAGCAAGCACACGTCCGCCAACAAGGCGGCCGTCGTCGCCTCGACCTCGACCACGAAGGCCAGCAAGTCGTCGCACAGCAAGCCGATGATGAAGGTCAACATCAACTCCGCCGATGCCGGCTCGATCCAGCAGGCGTTGATCAATATCGGCCCGTCGAAAGCCGCCGCGATCGTCGCTTACCGCAAGCAGCATGGCGCGTTCCATACCGCCGACGAACTCGCGGGCGTGAAAGGCGTCGGCCTGAAGACGATCGAGAAGAACCGCGACCGGATCGTGGTCGGCAGCGTCGCATCGGCGACGAGCAAGCGCTGAGTTCGCTGGAAGCATTTGCTGCAAGAGTTCGCTTCAAGGGCCATCCGTTGCGCAGGGACGCGCATCGGGTGGTTTTTGCTGGATAGAATGGGGCATGTCCCTGCGCTTGATCCCTGCCAACGAATATCGCCGCGAACGCTGGCGCAATGGCATGGGCTGGACCAGGGAAATTGCGCGTAGCGACGTGCAATCCGACGACTGGGATTGGCGGCTGTCGATCGCCGAGGTCGAGCACGACTGCCCGTTCTCCGCCTTCCCCGGCTGCGACCGCGTGCTGATGCTGTTGTCCGGCAACGGCATGGAATTGAAATTCGACGACGGCGAAACCAGCACCGTCGTGCCGCCGCACGGCCGCGTCGCGTTCGCTGGCGAGCGCAGCCTGCAATGCCGGTTGCTCGACGGGCCGACCACCGACTTCAACGCAATCGTGCGTCGCGATCGCTGCACGATGCAGGTGTTTCATCGCCCGCTGGTCGGCTCGATGGTGTTCTTCGCCGAGGCCGGCGTGGTCTGGGCGATCCATTTGATCGCAGGCCGCGCGACGATCAAGTCCGCCGGCGAATCCGCTGCACTCGATGCGGGCGACACCGCATTGCTGAAATCCGGCGTCACCGACGCGACTGCGCGCAGCATTCTCGATGGCGGCGGCGATGTGGTGCTGGTGCGGATTCAGACGGTCGGTTGATTACGACCCTTAACTGCCGGTCGCGATCGGCAGCATTTGGGTAACAATTTCGCTCAAGCGCAGCTTTGCATCGGGACGCGATACAGTCCGGCTCCTAACCCAATGTTTCACTGGAAGCCGACCCATTGCGCGCACCACCCAGATGGACAGCGCGTTGGCATTTTATTCGCCTCCCGGAGAAGCCTCGTGCGTAAAGCCGGCAATGTCTGCAAAGGCATCTTCATTTCCATCCTGATGTCGTCGCCGGTAATCGCCGCTGGCGAGACCAGCAAAGTGATCGACGATCCGGCCTATACACACGCACAGCGGCTCATCGAGGTCGAACCCGGCCGCAAGCTCAACCTGTATTGCCTTGTCGAAGGGACGCCGACGGTCATCCTTGTGTCCGGCCTCGCCGATGACACCTCGGCGTGGGCCCGCGTGCAACCTGCAATTGCCGCACACACGCGTGTGTGTTCTTACGACCGCGCCGGGATCGGTTACAGCGATGCGGGCCGCCGCCCGGCAGACAGCGCGAACATCGTCGACGATCTGCATCGTCTCCTGAATGCCGCATCGATCAAACCGCCTTATATCCTGGTTGGGCATTCAATGGGCGGAATGCATGCGAGGCTTTATGCGGATTCCTATCTGCCCGATGTCGCTGGCATGGTCCTCGTCGATTCGGTGGATGAAGACGGCCAGGAAAACGCCTGGCGGCTCGATCCGCAGCAGCCGACCCATGAGCAGGCCTTTGCTTTGGATCCGAAGGAGTTGGAGCACCAGCGCGAGTGCATCAAGGCGGCGCAGCTTGGCTTCGTTGAAGGATCGGAATCGTATAAAAATTGTGTTCCTCCCTATGATCCGCGCTACAGCGCTGCGATCAATGCGTCCCTCCATAAAGCCTATATGTCGCTGGGCTTTCAGCAGGCCGCGATCAGCGAAGAAAACACCTACCAGGAGAGTTCCGACGAGGTAATCGCGGCAAGGCGCTGGTACGGCGACATGCCGTTGATCGTGCTGTATGCGCCACCCCGAGCGCGCCGTGACGGGGAGACGCAAGCACATCGGGATGCGCTGGATCGCGTAAGGCTAAGCTTTCAAGATCAACTCGGTGCGCTTTCCAAGCGTGGCATCGTCCGACTCGTACCCAACGCGACACACGAAATTCAGAAGACCCAGCCCGACGCGGTGATCAAGGCGACACTCGAGGTTTTGGAGGATGCGCGAGAGCCGAAGGAACATGGCCGCGCAGCGCTACATGAATGAGGTTCTGATAGTGTAACGCTCGCGCCTCAGCTGCGATCGTCGCGCGTCCACACTGAGCCGTCCTCGACCTTGATCGGGAATTTCGGCACCGGCAGATGCGCTGGCGCGCAGCATGTCGCCGAGCCGAACCGCGCCTTGCATGTCACGTGGTAGTCGCGGTGGACGCGAACTGGATCAGCACCTCGCTGCGCGAGGCAAACTACTGGGCGCCCGCCGCGGAAGGCGGTTGCGAAGCCCGCGCGTTCGATGCTGTAGCGCCTTGTTGCGCCCCTGCGTCGACAGGCTGGAATCCGAACAGCTTGCTCGCGGGCTCCATCTCCGGCAAGACGTAGACGACGCCTTTTGTCCCGAGGAAGGCGGGATGGACAAACGTCGTGTAGAACTCCGGCGGAACATTGATGCAGCCGAAGGAAATGCGATTGTCCAGCGGCGTGGGGCTCGCAAGACGCTCGGCGCGATGTTCCGCCGGTGTTCCCTTGACCACCGGATGCATCGAGATCGCTGCATCGTAGTCGAGAACGAGGAGCTCCTTGCCGTGCGAATCGATGGCAAGACGCGACACGAAGCGGCCCGCGGGCGTCACACGCACTTGCGGCGGCATCTGCGACATCGTCGCGGAATTTGGCGCGAGCAAGCGATCACCGTGCGCCAGGCCGAGCAGCGCAGGCGCCGTGCCTTGAAGGTGCCCGGCGGGATCAAATGCGAAAACCCGGGCGTTGACCTTGTCGACGAGCAGGAAGGGCAGGCCGCCGTTGTCGCCGGAATCGATGACCCAGCGCGCAACGCGCTTCACCTCTGTCGATGCCGACTGCAGCGCCACATCGCTCGAACCCGATTCCGGTGCCGCTGCCGGATGCATCGCGAGATCGATGGGAGCGGTTTGTTGCATCACTTCCGGATCAATCGGCAACGTCGCTTCCGGAGCCTTCGCCCGCGCGCCCGCAGCCGCTGCACCGAATGCAAACAGCAAGGCCAGGATCAACGTTCGAATTGGAATTTGCATGCGATCGATCGCGTCAAGGCCGCAGCGGGTTCATTCGGTCGCCATCATACGTCATATCTGCGCAGATCCTGATAGGCCTGGTCTTCCGCGTTATCCTCAGGATTTATTCTTCCTGCCGCAAGGCCGTAGCTTTGCGTTCAAGGCGCCGGACGACTCGATCCATTCCGAGCGGTACAACCAAGGCTTGTCCGCGCGTCGCGCCCGCGCCGCATCGAATACCTGGCTACGCACGGTGGCGACAGCGGGTGCATGGTCTGGCGAACCGGAATTGACGAGAGCCGCCAGATTGCTCCGAAAACGAATCCGGATGGCAGCTTTGGGGCGGCAAGGTGGGTGTGTCGACCGTCCGGAGATGGCCGGACAGCGACCAACGTAGACGACCCGAAGCGGACATGTGGGCAGCGCGCGATGCAACTGACGGGCAATGCTCAGTGTCTTGATTTCGATCGCTTGGGCCGTCCTGGCCCGGGCGCATGGGAGAGGTAAGCGACAAACCCGGCTGCGAGTTCAGTTGCCAGGAAATCGGGCGAGAAACCGCGGAAGCCATGCCATAGCGAGTTGGCGTCGAGCGCATAGGCTTCGATCGAACACGTTGCATTGAGCAGCGCAAACCGAAGCGCGCGTTCGGGGTCCGTTTGTGCAATCTCGTCGCGATGATGCAGGAGAACTGCGACGACTTCCTCCACGTTCGCCACCATGACCGTGCGTACCCTGAGGATGAAATCGCGGTCGTCCGTCGAATCCAGGTAGCGCGTCAGGGACCGGATCAGGAGCGGATGCTGGCGATACTGTTCGAACAGCACTTTCATCAGCTGCACTGCCGTTGATTCCAGCGTTTGCTTCAGCAAGGCACGTTCGAGGTGCAGGCGATTGTTCGCGTTGCTTTGCTCCAGCGCGTGCAGGAATGCAGCACGGATGAGGGCATCCTTGTCGTGATAGCGCCGATACACGCTGGCGGGAGCGACTTTGGCGAGCGCCGCAATCTTCGGCACGGTGGCCGCATCCAGTCCCGACTCCGAAATGACGCGAATCGTTGCGGAAAGCAGGCGTTGTGCCGTCGCACGGCTGCGCTCCTGCTGGTGTTGGGGAGATTTTTCGGAGTCCATGCGGCGAGTCTAGACAATCCCGGAAAAATATGCGAATGTGATTCCACATTTACATATTGGAGTTGGACGCCATGCATTTCGCCAGCTGGATTGAGCACCTTTTCGTGGTTTCGCTGCTTGTGGTCGTGCCGATCGTCGAGGTTCGCTACGACCGTCGATTGAAGCAGTTCACCAGCTCCGAACGCCGCACGACGTGGTATCGACTCAATATCCTCGTGCTGTGCGTTCTTGCTGTCGCAGCGCTCGCCCTGGCTTCCCCCGTGAACATTTTCGTGCTGGCGAACCACGGATCGGTGGCGACATGGCTCGGTGCGCACACGGCCGTTTTCCTCGGCGCGACAGCATTGGCCGTGGCTTATGCGGCCCTGACACTAACGCAAGGATTCAAGGCCTCAATCGATAGGACATTCCGATTGAAGGTCGTCAAAGCGATGCAGTCGATGCGATTCATGCTTCCCGTCACGGGGCGCGAACGTCAGTGGTGGATTCTGGTGAGCCTTGCGGCGGGCGTGTGCGAGGAGATTCTGTATCGCGGTTTCGTTACCCACTACTTCTCCGGCACCCTCGGTGCGACGATTTCACTTGGAACCGTGGGCGCCTGGTTGACGGCCTCGCTGTTCTTCGGATTGGCGCATGCCTACCAGGGCATCACCGGAATTGTCAGGAGCGGGCTAGGTGGCTTGCTACTCGGTGCGATTGCCATTCTGTCCGGCGGACTGTTGATCCCCATCGCGCTGCACTTCCTGTTCGATCTGCAATTGCTGTGGGTATACCGGCCAATGGCGGACGAGCCGGATGCGGCGGCACAACTGATCAACGGGTGCGAACCGTCCATGTTGTGATACGGGTGAGCATCAATGCATGTCCGCTTCTGGCCGCCAACAGTCGTCGAAGCACAACGCTTGAGCATCAGCTGCGATCGTCGCGCGTCCATACCGCGCCATCTTCGATCTTCACCGGAAATTTCGGCACCGGCAGATGCGCCGGCGCGCACAGTACGCGACCATCGCGCACGTCGAACTTCGCGCCGTGCAATGCGCATTCGATCGTCGCCTCGTCGGCATCGAAGCTGCCAGCGGACAATTCGAAATCCTCGTGGCTGCAGCGGTCCTCGAGCGCGTAGAAATCGCCGTCGTAGTTGAACACCACGACCGGCGTGTCGCCGTCCCACGCGACCTTGCTTTCGCCGGGCAACAATTCCGTCGTTGCGCAGACGCGAACCCAGGGCTTCATTGGAAAGCCTGCACGTGGATGTGCAGGCTCTTGCGAAGGATTCGCATCGTAGCTGTCGTCACAACATTTTTTCCAAAATCTCGAAGCGCAAGTCATCGCGCTTGGGGTGAGTCGGGGATGTCGTGCGCTGTGAGCCAGCGCGCGCCGACGAACGCACGGCCACGGATGGCCGGGCCGGAGCCCAACACCAAGGACGGTTCATAGCGACTTCTCCAAAATCTCGAAGCGCAAGTCATCGCGCTTGGGAATTCCAAACCGTGCGTCGCCGTAAGGAAACGGCTTGGTGATGCCGGTGCGCCGGTAGCCACGACGTTCGTACCAAGCGATGAGTTCGGCACGGATATCGATCACGGTCATGCGCATGCTCGGAAGTTTCCACTCCTCGCGTGCGATGCGCTCGGCTTCGGCGAGCATTGATTTGCCGATGCCGGTGTTCTGCAATCCGGGTTGCACCGAGAACATGCCGAAATAGCCGGCGCCGTCTTCATCGGCGACGTGTGCGGAGGCCAGGAGTTCGCCGTCGCGTTCTGCCAACAGGATGCGGCTCCGCGGTCGCGCGATTTGCGCGAGCACGTCGTCGGAGCCGGTGCGGCGGCCATCGAGGAAATCGGCTTCGGTCGTCCAGCCGACACGGCTCGCATCGCCGCGATAGGCCGATTCGACCAACGCAACGATGGTGTCGACATCATTGTTGTTTGCGGCGCGGAACATAAGGTGCGTGGATGCGGTCATGCGCGCATCATAATGCCGGTGGCATGCTGATGCGCGCGTGCTGTTCACTCTCTGCGCCACCGTGACCTTCGACACTGTCGACGCCGGCTTCGCATTCCCTACGCTCCGTCGTTGCCTCTATCGCATCGATGCCATTGCGCTTCCACACCGTCCCGCCATCACACCATCAAGGGCGAATCCCATGAATAGTCTGAAACTATTGGTCCTGGCTCTCGGTCTCGCGTTGTCGGTTGGTACGGCCGGCGCGGCCTCCAGCCGCTTCGACACGAGCGAGCTCGACAACACGATCAACGCTTGTTCGAACTTGAACGCGTTCGTGAATTCGAAATGGGTGGCTGCGCATCCGATTCCCGCCGATCGCACGCGCTGGGGTTCGTTCGACATGCTGCGCGAGGACAGCCTCGGCGTGCAGCGCAAGATCGTCGAAAACGCCGCGAAGAATGCGGGCAACGCCAAACCAGGCTCGATCGAACAAAAGATCGGTTATCTGTACGCGGCGGGCATGGACGAGGCCGCGATCGACAAGGCCGGTTTCGATCCGATCAAGCCGCAACTCGCGCGCATCGATCACCTGAAGAACGGTGCGGACATCGTCGGCTACATCACCGACAGTTACGCGCACGGCCAGCCGGTGTTGCTGCGCTTCAGCGGCAGTCCCGACTTCCACGATTCGATGAAGCAGATCGCCTACGCCGGGCAGGGCGGACTTGGCCTGCCGACCGCCGATTACTACACCAAGCCGGACTTCGCGAAGATCCGCGATGCCTATCTCGCGCATATCGCCAAGCTGTTCGAGATGACCGGAACGAACGCCGCCGATGCGCAAGCGCAGGCGAAATCGGTGCTCGCGTTCGAGACGCGCCTCGCCGCCGCGTCGCTGCTGCCGGTGGAATTGCGCAAGCCGGAAAACCGCTACCACTACGTCAGCATCGCCGATGCCGACAAGGTGACGCCGCATTTCGAATGGGCCGCATTTTTCAAGGCGCAGAACGCGAACGTCGGCGGCGGCTTCTCGTTGTCGCATCCGAAGTTCTTCGCCGCGATGGACGCGATGATCGCCGATACGCCCGTGGATCAATGGAAGGCCTACCTGCGCTACCACGCGATCGACAACGCATCCGACTACCTCTCGAAACCGTTCGTGCAGGAAAGTTTCGCGTTCCACAAGCAGGCGCTCAACGGACAGAAAGAGAACGAGGCTCGCTGGAAGATCGCGCTTGCGACCGTCGAGGACGGCATGGGCATGGCATTGGGCCAGCTGTATGTCGCCGACAATTTCTCGCCGACCGCGAAACAGCGCGCGCAGGAACTCGTCGCCAATTTGCGCGCCGCGTACAAGACGCGCATCGAGCATCTTGAGTGGATGAGCGATGCGACCAAGCAGCGCGCGCTGGAGAAGTGGGCGACGTTCGATCCGAAGATCGGCTATCCCGACAAGTGGCGCGACTGGAGCGGTTTGAAAATCGTGCCGGGCCACTATTACGCGAACGTGCGCGCAGCAGACAAGTTCGATTACGACTACGAAGTCGCGAAGATCGGCAAGCCCGTGGACCGCCACGAATGGGGCATGACGCCGCAGACGGTGAACGCGTACTACAACGGCCAGAAAAACGAGATCGTGTTTCCCGCGGCGATCCTGCAGCCGCCGTTCTTCGATGCGAACGCCGATGATGGACTCAACTATGGCGGCATCGGCGCGGTGATCGGCCACGAGATGGGCCACGGTTACGACGACCAGGGCAGCAAGTTCGACGCGCAGGGCAACAACGTCAACTGGTGGACGGACGCGGATCGCAAGGCATTCGAGGCGCGCACCGCGAAACTCGGCGCGCAGTTCGATGCCTACGAACCGCTGCCTGGAAAGCACGTCAACGGCGCGCTGACGATGGGCGAGAACATCGGCGATCTCGGCGGCATCAACGCCTCGTACACTGCATTGCAGATGGCCCTGTCGAAGAATCCAAGCGAAGCGAAAGCGAAGATCGACGGCTACAGCGAAGACCAGCGCTTCTTCCTCAATTGGGCGCGTGTCTGGCGCGGCAACATCCTGCCCGAGGCGCAGCTGACCTTGCTCAATACCGATCCGCACGCCCCGGCGCAATTCCGCGCGATCGGCGCGCCGTCGAACATGCCGGAATTCGCGCAGGCGTTCTCGTGCAAGGCCGGCGACGCGATGGTGCGTAGCGACGACGCGCGGGTGAGGATCTGGTAAATCCGGCGCTGGTACGCATCGCCAGTCGACGCCAGGAACGAAAACGCCGCGAATAATCTCGCGGCGTTTTCGTTTGAAGTCCTGCGCTGGATTACAGCAACAGCTTGCGCGTCTTGTTCAGAGCGGCGATGAAGGATTCGATTTCTTCGTGGGTGTTGTAGAACGCGAGCGACGCGCGGCAGGTTGCGGCGATGCCGTAGAACTGCATCAGCGGATGCGCGCAATGGTGGCCTGAGCGTACCGCGACGCCTTCGAGGTCGAGTAGGGTTGCGAGATCGTGCGCGTGCGCGCCGTCGAGCAGGAACGAAATCACCGCCGCCTTGCCGGGCGCGGTGCCGATGATGCGCAGGCCGTCGATCTTCTGCATTTCCTCGGCCGCATGCGCGAGCAATTCCTGTTCGCGCGCTTCGACGTTCGCCATGCCGAGCGCATCAAGGTAATCGACGGCCGCGCCCAGCCCGATGAAACCGGCGATGTTCGGCGTGCCCGCTTCGAACTTGTGCGGCGGATCGTTGAAGACGGTCTTCTCGAAACGCACTTCGCGGATCATCTCGCCGCCGCCAAGAAACGGCGGCATCGCTTCAAGGTGTTCGCGCCGCGCCCACAACGCGCCGGTGCCGGTCGGCCCGCACATCTTGTGGCCAGTCAGCGCGTAGAAATCGCAGCCGATTGCGGCGATGTCCACCGCGCGATGCGGCAACGCCTGCGAACCATCGATCACGGTGACGATGCCGCGTCGGCGCGCTTCGCGGCAGATCTCGCGCACGGGATTCACCGTGCCGAGCACGTTCGACACATGCGTTATGCCGAGCAGTTTTACGTCGGGCGTCATCGCCTTGTACAGCGCA
>Ga0105240_10014545_pt1 | contig 10740 bp, 7 predicted proteins | sample KBSC54metaG_FD_80426 | JGI IMG/M metagenome (GOLD analysis project Ga0105240, IMG submission 80426) | Corn rhizosphere microbial communities from Kellogg Biological Station, Michigan, USA - KBS C5-4 metaG | ecosystem: Host-associated > Plants > Roots > Rhizosphere > Soil | place: Michigan, USA...
ATGCGTTCCGGAACCCGGACTATAACATCCTGCCGTACGGAACAAACTTCGTGGCAGCAAACATCAGCTCGGGCAAAACGGCGAATGCAAACTTGCTTAGACCGAATCCTGGATACGGAAACATCAACTACAGCACCTATGATTTGGACGGTAACTACAACTCCTTGCAAACGACCGTCATAAAGCGCTTCGGCCGCAGCTTGACTTTGGGCGGGGCGTGGACATGGTCGCGATCACTCGATTACGCTGGTTTGCCGGCGGACTATCTCGGAATTCCGCGGAGAGCCTACTACGGCCCGAACGGAAACGACCGTCACCACAGCGTTAAAATCAACTGGACGTACAATCTCCCGAACTCCCACTTCGAGAATGCTGTATTGAAGCAGATCGCGAACGGATGGGGTTTATCGGGCGTAGCGACGTTCATTTCGGGTGTGCCAGGAGCAATCGGTGTCTCTAACTCGGGCGGTCTTTCCGGTTCAAATTCCGCTCCCACTCGGACGAATCTCGTAGCGGGTCAACCGGTAATCACGCGGCACGCCAATGCAGGTGCCGCGCCTCAATACCTGAACCCGTTAGCCTTCGCCGATCCTACAGGGGGCAGCGCCGGGTGCACGGGCGTGTATTCGACCTGCGGTTTCGGCAACGGCGGAAGGGTCGAGTATTACGGGCCGGGACTCAACAACTGGGACATGTCATTGCTCAAGAATTTCCGCTTTGACAAGAATGAAGCCCATTCGTTGGAGTTTCGTCTGGAAACGTACAACACGTTCAACCATACAGAATTCACGTCGCTGAGTACCGGAAAGACGTCATCGACCTTCGGACAAGTCACAGCCACCAACCCGGCGCGTATCGTCGTGCTGGCTTTGAAGCTGAAGTTCTAAATTAACTTGGGAAGGGCGGGATGCGCTTCGCGGCGCATCCTGCCCTTCCCTTTACCTCGTTCGCCCTTCTTAGCTCTCTTGAGTAGTTTCTAAGGGGACAAGACTATGCGGAAGAGCCGTTTCAAGCCCAAAGAGGTAGTGAAGCTGCTGGATGAGGCGGCAATCGGTGTACCCGTTCGCGAAATCTGCATTCGCACGGGCATCAGCGAAGCCACGTTTTACAATTGGAAGATGCAGTACGAAGGGCTGGACGCGAAAGGTGTCCGGCGCCTTCGGGAGTTGGAACAAGAAAATTCTCGCCTTCGCAGAATCCTCAGCGTGAAAGACCTTCAGATTGATGTGTTGAAAGCGCAGTTGGAACACACTTAGTTTTTCTTCGCAGAGCTGACCTGCTTTCCAAGCCTGCACAGCCAGGAGCGGCCACCACATTTTCAAACCCAGCCACGAGTGGGCTGTCCCACGCGAACCCGGCCGCTCATTGCGAACGGCCGGGCTTACATAGAAAGCGACTAATTCGTCTTGAAGCGGAATTCGACTTCGAGGTTGATATTGTCGTTGACGCTCATGACGCGGGCGATCTGCGGAGGCTGGAGGCCGAACGTCTCGAATTTGAAATCCGTATTGGCGCGGCCTGCGACGATGCCGTTGTTGTTATCGACCGTGGCGATTCCCTGCCATGTGATGGGCGCCGTTTTTCCATGGACCGTCATGTCGCCGGTTAGTTGGAAGCCGATTTGTCCGTCGAGCGGGTTGGGCATACCGGTGATCGACTTCGGAACGAACTCGGCATTTGGATACTGATCGGTCTCCAGTGTGCGGCGCTGGATGAAGCCGTCGCGCATCGATTGATCGCTTTTCAGCGTGCGCAGGTCAAACGTCAGCTTGGATTGGTTCGAGTCGATGGAACCGTCCTTGTTGAATACGACCGTGCCCGTAACCGCGGTGGATTGGCCGACCGCGTCGCTTGGGAAACTGATGCCGGCAAGTTGTTCGCGGACGCGGTAAGAGGCGGTTGTGCCGTCCGTGAGCGTGAGCGTAAGCGGAAACGGCTTTGGAGGCGCCTGCGGGCGACCGCGGCCTCGCTGGCCTCCGCCGGGACCGCCCATTTCGCCCGGTGGCGGACCAGCTTGAGGCTTTGCGTTATCTGCCAAAGCCGAAGAGTGAAATGCAAACGTGCCGGCGAGAACGAGCGCGCAAATTCCCAGTCCGGACAGCAAACCGGCCATCCAGGCAGACGCGAGCCCCGATGAATTTCGTGTACGATTCATCCATCCCTCTCAGTTTTTAATTTGTGGTACTGCCCAGGCGCCCCGGCCCGATCCTGAGTGGGCAGTAAATTAGCGCGGCTGCCCTCCGCTATCAAACTTTCAGACGTGATCGCGGCATCAGCGGTTTCGTCCAGATGACGCTTTTGAGCGCTGAGCAGGCGCGGCCGGCGATGGCGCCGGAGGTTTTGCGGCTTCGGATGATTCGGATTTTTCGGGCGTCGAGGAGACTCTGGTTGTTTCGATGGCGAAGAGATCGTGTTGTTTCAGGCCGCGGATGCGGTCGCGGAGAGCGGCGGCGCGTTCGAATTCGAAACTCTTCGCGGCAGCGCGCATCTGCTCTTCGAGTTGCGCAACGGCCATTTGCAGATCTTCTTCGCTGCTGATTTGGCCGATTGTATCGTCGCCGAGCACCGGGATGTAATCGGCTTCGACGATTTTTGCGAGCTGCATGTCAACGGACTTGATGATCGATTGAGGCGTAATGTTGTTTTCGCGGTTGTAGGCTTCCTGTTTGGCGCGGCGGCGGCTCGTCTCGCCCATGGCCTGGCGCATTGAGTCAGTCATCTGGTCTGCGTAGAGAATGGCGCGGCCTTCGATGTGGCGCGCACAACGGCCGATCGTCTGGATGAGCGATGTGGTGCTGCGCAGGAAGCCTTCCTTGTCGGCGTCGAGAACGGCGACGAGCGAGACTTCGGGCAAGTCAAGGCCTTCGCGGAGAAGGTTGATGCCGATCAGGGCGTCGAATTCACCGCGACGCAAATCGCGCAGAATGCGGATGCGCTCGAGCGTCTCAATCTCCGAGTGCAAATAGCGGCAACGCACGCCTGCCTCAGCGAGATATTCCGCCAGGTCTTCGGACATGCGCTTGGTGAGCGTGGTGACAAGCACGCGTTCGTTGCGGCCGGCGCGAATGCGAATTTGCTCGAGTAAATCGTCCACCTGACCTTTGACGGGACGAACTTCGACTTCAGGATCGACCAGGCCCGTCGGCCGAATGACCTGTTCGACAATCACGCCGCCGGATTTCGTCAGTTCGTATGGACCGGGAGTGGCCGAAACGTAGATGACTTGTCCGGTGCGATGCTCGAATTCCTCGAATGTGAGCGGGCGATTGTCCAGTGCGGAAGGCATGCGGAAGCCGTAATCGACGAGCACTTGTTTCCGCGACCGGTCGCCGTGATACATCGCGCGAAGCTGCGGAACCGTCTGATGCGATTCGTCGATGAAAAGCAGGTAGTCCTCAGGGACGTAATCGAGCAGCGTGGGCGGCGCTTCGCCCGGCAAGCGGCCGGACATGTGGCGCGAATAGTTTTCAATGCCGTGGCAATAACCGATGGTGCGCATCATTTCGATATCGAAATGCGTGCGCTGTACCACGCGTTGCGCTTCGACGATTTTCCCCTGACGCTCGAGTTCCGCTTTCCACCATTCGAGTTCTTCGTAGATGCCCTGAATGGCCCGTTCGCGCTGCGCAGCCGGCAGCACGTAATGCGATTTCGGGTAGATCATCAGGCGCGAGATTTCGTCGTTCTGGTTGAGGATCGCGCCCGTTAGCGGATCGATCTTCCGAATCGCCTCGATCTGGCTGCCCCACATTTCCACGCGAACAGCAAAATCGTCATATGGCGGATAAATTTCGACTGTATCGCCACGCACGCGAAACGTGCCACGACGTAAATCCTCCGCACGGTCGTATTGAATTTCGACCAGCTTGCGCAGCATGGCCTCGCGCGGAATCGATTGGCTTTTATCGAGACTCATCACCATGCCGTAATAGGCTTCCGGCGAGCCGATGCCGTAAATGCACGAAACTGAGGCGACGATCACCACGTCGCGGCGTTCAAACAGCGAGCGCGTGGCACTCATGCGCAGCTTGTCGAGCTCGTCGTTGATCGTTGATTCTTTTTCGATGTAAGTGTCGCTTGCGGGAACGTAGGCCTCGGGCTGGTAATAATCGTAATAGCTGACGAAATATTCGACCGCGTTGTTCGGGAAGAACGATTTGAATTCATGAAAGAGCTGCGCTGCGAGAGTTTTGTTGTGCGCAAGAACGATGGCCGGGCGGTCCGCAGCTTCGATCACTTTGGCCATCGTGAACGTCTTGCCCGAACCGGTGACGCCGAGCAGCGTCTGATGCTTTTCGCCGTCTTGCACACCCCGACTGAGCTGGGCGATCGCTTCGGGCTGATCGCCGCGAGGTTCGTAGTCGCTGGCTAGCTTGAAATTAGGCATTCGGTACCGCACTCAATCAGGATGGCACTTTGGAAACAGAGTAAATCCCAATTATAGCGCATTACGCTACCGCATGTTCGGCACAACACAGAAACGCAGGCGGTACAATATATGTTACTCTAGAGGAGATGGCAATCGAGCTGCGCGAATACTTAGATGAGAGAGGTCGCAGTCCATATGCCGAATGGTTTGAGAAGCTCGATTCCCATGCCGCCCAGAAGGTCGAGGTGGCGCTGTGGCGAATTGAGGCGGGAATCTCTCCAATGTTCGCCCCGTGGGCGGAGGAGTGCTGGAGTACAAAATTCATTTCGGCACGGGTTATCGCATCTACTTTGGCAGGGAAGGCGCAGAAATAATCATTTTGGTTGCCGGCGGAACAAAGCAGAGACAGCAACAGGATATCAGCACCGCTCTGCGCCATTGGCGGGACTACAAAGAACGTAAGCAGAGCAGGAAGAGGAGTCGCTGATGCATCTGACAAAAAGCCACAGTCTAACGGTTCAGGATAGAATCAGACGGGACCCGTCTTTTCGCTCAGGAATTCTTAGCGAGGCGCTTGAGATGCTCCTCAGCGGAGAGGTGCCCGTTGCGCGGCTAATCCTACGCGACTACATCAATGCGACAATCACATTTCCGAAGCTCGCTGCGGGAACGAAGATTCATGTAAAGACCCTACACCAGATGTTTGGACCAAACGGCAATCCTACCGCCAACAATCTGTTTGAAATTATCTCGTATTTGCAGCGGACCGAGGGCGTGCGGTTCGAAGTCCGGCCCGTGCCCGTCCGCGCCCACTCAAAAAGACGAGCGTCCGTACGGCGAACGAAGCGCGCTGCTTAAGCCACGAAAGCTATATTTCTTTGCCTCTCGCGGACTGTCCTTTCAAGAGGAGATCTTCCGTCGCGTCCGCAATCGGATCATGCATGCACTGCAAGCGCGGATTCGTTCTGCTACTGGATTGTCAAAACGGTGGCGTCGCCTGCTTTTCGGTAGGGGTTCGTCTTAGATGCACTCTTCGGTGCAGGCTTGTCCGCTTTGGTTACCGAGGCTTTAGCGCGCACGGCTTTGCCGGCGATTTTCGTCTCGGCGGGTGTTGAGTAGAGGCGGTGATAGATCCCGGCGTTGCGCGTGATGATTTCGACGTATTCGCGCGTTTCCGTAAACGGGATGGAATCAACAAATTCGGGGATGTCCCGATACGGCGTCGTCGTCCATTCGGTGATGCGATCCTCGCCGGCGTTATAGCCGGCCAGAGCCGCTTCCACGCTGCCAAACTGCTGCTTGAGCCAAGCGAAATACGCCGTCCCGAGGCGAACGTTGTAATCGGCATCCAGCAGGCGAGATAGCGAATAGCGGACATGCTGTTGCCTGGCCCATTTACGACCGGTTTCCGGCAGCAATTGCATCAGTCCGTAAGCATCCGCGTCGGAAACCGCATCGGGATTAAACGCGGACTCCTGACGCGATAAACCGGCAATGAGCATCGGGTCCAATTTGTTGTGCGCGGACCAGCGCACGATCGAAGATTTGTCCGCCAGCGGATAGGCCGCTTCCCACACAGCACGAGGGACGGTGTCATACGCGCGGTATTCAAGTTGAGGATAAACCGTCCGAAGCGTGACGATTGCCGCGCCGAATTTCTTCGCAGCCACATCGGCTTGCGCGGCTTCGATGAGCAACTTCGGTTCGCCGGTCGCCGCGTAGGCTGCACGCAACTCCAGGTCAGCAGAAGAATCGAAACCGATGGAGCGCAAAGCGTCGGCCCGCGCTTGCCAGTGAGCGGCGGCAGGTGGAATTGTGTCGCTGACCGCAGCAGCCGGAGGAATTGCGGGAATCGTCGACAGAACGTCTATGACAGCCTTTGGACCAGGGCCAAGACGGGCGCGTCGCTCTGCCGCCGCGACATCGAAGAAGTTGCCGGGATAGCGCTCGTCCAGTTTGGCGTAGTAAGAACGGGCAAGATCCTTCTTATTGTCTTCTTCGGCGAGACGCCCAAGCCAATAAAGCGCATCCGGAGTAAAGACGGAACCGGGGAAACGGCGCAAATGTTCGGTAAGCAAATCTGTCGCTCTGGGATCGCGCTTGAGCACAGCGGTCCATGCGACGCGCCATTCCGCGGGTGCGGCGTGCGAAGAGGTCGGAAATTGCTGCTCATCGCGCCAATAGAAGCTCGACGCCTGGTCGCGGTCCAGATTCACCCAGTAATAGTTTCCTGCGAGGAACAGCGCGTCATCCGCCCAGGTGCTTGAGGGTGCGCGCGAAACAGCGGCTTCGACAGCCTGCTTCATTTGTGCGTCTTGCTGCTGCGCGCGGTAGTAATCAGCGACCGTATAATCGCGCTCTGCATCGACGTCCGGATCGTTGATCTGCATGGCGGAGATTTCCGTGACGCCCGCACCTAGCGCAACTCCGCATTCCATGATGCGGACCTGGGCGCGTTCGCGATTCGCCCCGGTAAGCTGCGGCAGAATTTCCGAGTACTGCGTGCGTGCTTCGCTCCATTGGCGGTCCCTAAAGACCGATTCGGCGTGCGCAAGACGCGTTTCGATTGGGATAGCGGGAATCTGGTCGCCAAGGCTGCCAAGCAGAAAATCGAGCTTGTTCCAGGCTTCTTTACCCTGGTTGCTCAACGGATAGTGAGTGTAAATGGAGAGATAGTCCGCAGCGGCCTGCGCAGGTTGCTTTGCCGCTTCATGCGCTTCACCTCTGAAGAGAAGAAGTGCGGGCCGCTCCGGCGTGAGCGCGTAATCGTCAAGCGCCTCAATGGCAGCTGCAGGTTGGTTTGCAGCCATTGCTGCCTCGGCGAGAATCTGCAATGCCTGCTCGGTCACTACGGAATCGGGATAAGTCTTACGGAACTCCTGCATCTCGGCGAGCGCCTGCGCACTGTGCTGCTGCGCGAAGTCATTCTGCCCTCGCCAATAAAGCGCGTAATCGCCGAGAAGCGGATCGCCCTTGGCGCGATCAAACCATTTTGCAGCGTCCGCGTAATGTTGGCGCGAATAATCAAAATAACCCAGGGCCAGCGCGGCGCGAGTGCCATCGACACCCGAAGATTTCGCATCTGCGATTGCGCTTAGGCGTGAGTAGGCGAACTGCGGCGACTTCCCTTTCAGCGCGCGAGCAAGCAATTCGAGTTGCTTCGTGGCGGCACTACTGTGCGAACGCGTCGTTTTTGGGACGGATTTTGCAGAGTGGGCGCGCTTTGCCGCAGTCTCCGGTTTGTGCGTCCGCGCCATTGCCACCGGCGAACACACCAACAGAAAAATGAAAGTAGAACAAAGATTTCTTCCGGAGCACCGCACGCTTAAATCGTACCGCTTGCGTAAATGGGCGCAAGCAAAACTTTTTACAGTAGGAAGCAAAGAAAAAAGGAGATGGGCTGGGGACGAGCTAGTGCCGGAGGACGGCCGATGGGTAGGGGTATTCTCCGAGCGCGGCGCGGTCGCCTCCGGCGAGGATTTCGAGCATCCAATGGTGAAAGTAGTCGACCGGATGATCGGAAATCGCGCGAAAGCGCCGATCGTATTCCTTGCGGGCTTTGTCCAGGTCCACACGAAGACGGCCGCAAATATCCTTGTTCTGACGGCCGGATTCGACATCTTTAGGCCGCAATAGTTTGATGTCTTGCATGGCCACTTTGGCTACCCGGTTGGCCCGGCGATGAAGGTCCTGTAACTCCGGCGGCAGAGCCGCAATATCGAAGACCGGGATCTCCTTGGCAGGTGGCTCGACGAATCCTTCGACGATATGGTCCTCAGGAGCAATCGGTTCAGGGACCGGCTGAGGCCCGGCCGTGGAAGCGACTTCGAACTCGTGATCGATTTTGGGGGCTTTTTGCGGCGCCATTTGAGCCATTTCTGGCTCTTTTTCTTGGATTAATGGTGCCATCTCGACCGAAACTGGCTGTTCTTCAGGCTCGTAAACCTCAAGTTCAGCCTCAGATGTCGGCTGGCCGACCGGATTCGAAACTTCCGAAGGAGCTTCGACGACGGCCGCACCTGCGCCGCTGGATGCGCTATCGCCGTCGCGAGGGTTCAGCGCAACCGCAACAAAATTCGAGAGTACCGAGAGTCCTGCGGCGAGCGCCGCAGCTGCCGTTTGGGCCCGGAGCATCGCGGGAAGCGCGTTGCTTGGTTTTGTCGAGGCACACGACGCCACCAGATCCGCATATGCTTGATGGAGTTCATCCGCCGTCCGCTGCAATGGCGCGAGATTATCGCGCAACGCCCGGGAAACGGCCTCTTCGAGCGCACGCTCGAGCGAACTTCGCTGTGGGGTCAAAGGAAAATCCTGTCCTCTCAAGCGATTATGGAAATGCGGCGGCAGAGCGTCAACTGAGATTCCCGGAGGGCGTTCGCAAAACGCAAGAGGACTGCGGCAGCGGAACAAGAGAAAAGGGGCAGACCCGAGAATCTGCCCCTTTTGAATCAGTGGTTTACGCTGGCCCTACTGCCCCGAGGTAGTGACGTACCGCTCCATCGGGAAGCCAAACGCGTACACCGTTCCGTCATACGTCGCGATGTAGGCTTGGCCTAAGCTGGTCCAGATTCCAGAGTCTGCGAAGGACGTGATCGCAGCGCCGCTGGACCATAGCTGTTTGCCGTTCGACGCATCCAACGCGTACATGATTGCAGGGACGGACTGCTTGGCACGATCCGCAGCTGACATAGTCTTGCCGTTAGCCGGATAGTATTCTCCGCTGGACGCCGCAAAGACGACACCGTTGACGATCACTGGCGGAAGCGGGGAGATCATGTCCTGAGATACCCATCCAGGCGTGAGCACCACTTTGCCGCCGCTATCTGTAATCTTCATTGCGGCGAGGCCACCATTGGTTATTTTGCCGTTGCCCGAAACTCCGGACGGTCCGGCACCCGCGAAGGGTACGGCGATCCAATCAGCATGATCGGCGTCCTGCCAAGCTGCGAGAGCTTGCGGCGCGTAGCTCGTCTTTGCCGTGGAAAGCGCCGGCGAGACGAACATCGCCGTCTTATGGTCGCTCCCACCTAACGCGGCAGCGTCAAGCAAGTAAACGCGGCCATCCTTAGTTGCTGCGGCAACCAACTCCTTGTCGCCGTGCTTGATGATTGTGGGGCCCGAGCTGAAGTCCGCATTTGGAGCCGTGAACCAGTCCTTTATTGTGAGCGTCCTGGGCGCGAGCGCCACGATTGCGTTGGAATAGGCTGATCCTGCCGCGCCGCTGCCCACAGCTACAAACACCGTGCCATCGGACGAAAACGCCGGATCGCCCACTGGGCTTGCGACCGTGTAGAAATGGGTGATTGGCTTGGCATCATCCGCCAGGTTGATCGCCCATACGCCATTCTTGACGCCACCGCAGTTGTTTGATGTGGCCGCATACACAACGTACGAATGCCATTTGTCGTTGTCTTCCGGGATGGCCGTCAGATCCGAGGCGTTCGCGATAGGCCCGAGGAACTTGACGGGCGCCTGCAACTCGACGCCCGAACCATCGGCGACTGTGTGAAGGATGCCGTCGCTGGTCAGGACGTAGAAGCCACCACCGGAACCGAAGCGGCCGCCACCGAATGGGACTTTGTACGTGGGAGGTGCAACTGGACCGCGGGCCGGACCGCGGAAACCACCACGTGAGCGGACCACAAGATCCTCAGGCAAACCCTGGCCGGGCTGCCCAATGTAGCTTTCATACCCACCACCGCCACGCCCCGCGGCTGCGAAGGCCCCTCCGCGAGCGGCAGGAGGCGGAGCAGCTTCGAGATTCACAGGACGGCTGCTGTTGGCAGTCATTCCCCCGGGGCACGCCATCGTGCTCGCAGCCGGAACGGTGACGTCAAAATGGCGAGTCCAGCCAGCGATCCCCGTGTCGTTGTCCACGGTAGTGAGAGTGTTGTTCGTGCTGTTGATTACGTTCAACGGCTTAGTCAGGCCGCCGCCGGAAGTGGTCCCGCCTATCACTGACGTGAGTTCACGAGGCTGGTTATTGACCTTTATTTTCCACTGGAGTTTGAAGCCGCCCTTCTCGAATGCCTCCTTCGATATGAAACGGTCTTCGCGAACCCAGGAGGTGCGCTGAGCGTCCACGCCGGTGGCGTTGTATGCCGTGCCGCCGCCGCGGATGAATTGGGAATATCCCACGCCGGCTCCAATCATCGCGACGGCAAATCCGACAGCCAGAGGTTTCGTCATTTTCGATATACCCATTAGTTTGACCTCCTTAGATGTTCTCTTGTTCATGGCTGCCTCACAGTCCAAAGCAATAGACATCGCCGCTGAAGGTTGGAACGTAGATGCGGCCGTTGGCAAGCGTGATGCCGACCCAGTGACTGAACGACGTGATCTGATCGCCGCTCGACCAAAGCACTTTCCCG